>Ga0209345_10000401_pt1 | contig 56239 bp, 44 predicted proteins | sample Cruoilmetagenom7_FD_187294 | JGI IMG/M metagenome (GOLD analysis project Ga0209345, IMG submission 187294) | Oil polluted marine microbial communities from Coal Oil Point, Santa Barbara, California, USA - Sample 7 (SPAdes) (version 2) | ecosystem: Environmental > Aquatic > Marine > Oil seeps ... | reverse complement strand
ACCTGCCGCCGCCAAGCCCTCCTCGCCTATTTCGGTGAAACACTGAGCGGGCCTTGCGGCAACTGCGACAACTGCATCAACCCGCCCACCACCATCGACGGCACAGTCTCAGCCCAAAAGGCACTTTCCGCAGTCTTCCGCACAGGCCAACGCTTTGGCGTCGGTTACGTGATCGACATCCTGCTTGGCAAGGCCGAATCCCGCGCCCAACAAAACGGGCACGACAAAATTTCGGTATTCGGCATCGGCTCGGAATTCGATAATTCCGGCTGGCGCAGTCTATTTCGCCAACTGGTCGCGGGCGGCTATCTTGCCCCCGATACCGAAGGCTATGGCACCCTGCAACTCACCGATAAATCACGCCCTCTTCTCAAGGGCGAGGAAATTTTCAGCGTTCGTAAAATCCCGCCCGCCGCTAGCCGCAGCAGCCGCTCAGGGAAAACCCGCCGCCCCAAATTAGAGGTCCCAACTGAAGATCAAGCAATTTTCGATGTTCTCAAAAGCGTCCGCAAGGATTTGGCGAGTTCAGCCAATGTCCCCCCTTACGTTATCTGCCATGACCGCACGTTGGCCGAACTGGCAGCCGTCCGTCCAACCAAGATTTCCCAACTCTCGAGCATCACCGGTCTCGGTGCCAGCAAAATCAAAAACTACGGCAAAGCGCTCATCGCAGCCTTGGGCGAAGTCAACGATGATCCAAGACTTCAAAACAAGTTATCGTCAACCATCAACCGCACGCTCGCAATGCATTTCAACGGCAAAGATGCGGAAACAATCGCCACGGAACGCACGCTTGAACTGAGCACGATCTATGGCCACTTCGCCTCCGCTATTGAAGCGGGTATCGTAGAAGCAAATGCAGTCCTGCCGCTCGATTCAGCCGAACTAGAAGAAATCCATGCGGCATTCGAGGAAACCGGAACGCTTGAAAGCGGACGCCTCGGTCCAGCCTACTCAGCCCTTGACGGTCGCCATGATTACGGCCTTCTACAATGCGTGCTGGCCGAAATCGCCTAGTTGAGAATCAGTCTCTTAAACAACAGCCTGATCGTTTGCATTGAAAGCCTCATCGGCAGCTTAAACAAACCCGCTACAATCCGGCTCACGACCTTCATGTTTGAAATCATGCGCCGATTTTAGCCAACAGCTCATTCTCTGCCGCCCGCGCCTCGGGTGACCAGTTGACGGTCTTGGAGGCCACCAAATTGGCTTCTGAACGTAGGATCACCCCGTCATCAAGAATCTTGAGACCGTTCGCTTTCAGCGTGGCCCCTGAACTGGTGATATCAACGATCAGGTCAGCCGTTCCCGCAGCCGGTGTTCCTTCAGTCGCCCCGAGGCTTTCCACGATCCGGTAATCGCTGATCCCGCACGCTGCAAAAAACTGCCGCGTCAGATTCATATACTTCGTAGCCACCCTCAACCGCCGCTGATGAATACGCTGAAACTGCGTTGCAACCTCATCCAAATCAGACATCCGCCGCACATCGATCCAGCATTTGGGCACGCCTACAACCACATCCGCATGCCCGAAACCAAGCCGCTTGATGAAATTCACCCGTTCTTCCGCGTTGATGATTTCCTCGCGAATAAGATCCTCCCCCGTCACCCCGAGGTGTATCCGGCCCGTTCGAAGTGCATTCGCAATCTCGGACGCTGAGATGAACGATATATCGATCCCCTCCATCCCAACGATCTCACCACGATAGCCGCGCTCATGCCCGATCTTGCGCAACTCCAAGCCTCCATCCAACAGGATCTTGGCTGTGTCCTCCATTAGGCGCCCCTTGGAGGGAATGCCAAAAATCAGCTTATCGCTCACGCCTGCTCTCCCTGCGCCGTCACCAATAGCCGCTCAGTATGTATCATCGCACCAACCGCTGGCACATCGACTGTCGCCCCCACCGAGTGCATGAGCTTGTCATATCGACCACCACCAGCAACCGGGCTCTTAGGGCCCAACTCAGGCACAATCACCTCAAACACAAAGCCCGTGTAATATTCGAGGTTTCGCCCAAACTCCGCCGAGAACGTCAGCGACGTCACGTCAATTCCCACCTTGCCGAAACTTGCCAAACGCCGCTGATAGGTATCAAGCGCCCGGCTAAGATCAATGCCCCGCTCCAGCATCAAATCCTGCAATCGTGCACCCGCCGCCCGCGCCGGCGCCTTTACCCCGAGATAGGCTTCAATCAATTCCCGCACCTCACCCGGCAACGGCTCGGACTGCGCATCACTCACCAATTCGATAAGATTGAGCGTGATCTCCTTGATCGAGCGTGAGCCAATTAATTCGATATCTTGACGCGCAAAATATTCAACAACGTGCCGCTCAGCCGACTTGATGTCAGCCCCACTGATCGCATTCACCAGTTCCTCCGGCAAACCGTCGATAATCGCCAACGGCCGTGAGGTCAGTTGCTCAAGCTCAGCCTGGAACACCGCCGGTCGCCAGAACCTGGATTTAAGGCGACTCCGCCAGCGGGTTGGCATCTCAAGCGCATCAAGCAATGCATTGAACAAACCGAGATCTCCAATCCGGACCTCAAAATCCTCAAGCCCTGCCGACGCCAGTCCATCAAGCACCAGCTTTAAAACATCTGTCTCAGCTGCTTCCTTATTTGCCATCCCGAAATGCTCAATGCCAGCCTGACGAAACTCGCGCGGGTGGGCCGGATTGTGTTCGTCAGGTTGGAACCGAAACGCTGGACCGTTATAACAATACCGCCCTGCGGCATCCGCCCGCCCATGCCGCTCCCAGTGCAACCGGCAGGTTGGAATTGTAAGGTCAGGCCGCAAACAAAGCTGCGCACCTTCCGGGTCCGTAAACACATAAGTCCGCGCCCGCAGGTTTTCCCCCACCACATCCAGAAACACCTCTGCCGGCTGGATTATCGATGGCGCCACCGCCTCATAGCCAGCCTCACCGAAAACCCCAAGCAGTGTCTGCGCCTGAGCCTCAAGTGCTTGGAACTTAACTGCTGTTTCAGCGGCCATTAAACGAGGCTCCGATCTCAACCGGCATAGCGTGCGAGCACGCCTTTAACGGCTGCCACCATTTCGGTTTCAGGCACAGAAAACTGTGCGGGTCGCGTCTCTCGCCATTCCTTCGCATCTTCTATACCTTTGGAAAGCTGCCGCCCTTCGATGAGGTCCTTGATCTGGACCTCCCCTTTGGACCTCTCATCCTCACCTTGAATAACAACGCATGGCGCATGTCGCTTGTCAGCGTACTTCATCTGCGCCTTCATGCCCGACGTCCCCACATACATTTCCGCCCGAACCCCTGCCGCGCGCAAATCCTGCATCATTTTCTGTGACTTCGCCTGCTCTGCAAAATCCATCACCAGCACGACCACCGGCCCCAGTGCATCAGTTTCCTCATCCTTCCCCAATGCCTTCAAAGCAGCCTGAAGCCTCGAAACTCCCATTGAGAACCCCGTCGCAGGCACCCGTTGACCGGTGAACCGCGCCACCAGATCATCATAACGTCCACCACCGCCAACAGAACCAAACCGAACCGATTGCCCTTTCTCGTTCTTAATCTCGAACGTCAGTTCTGCCTCAAAAACCGGCCCCGTATAATATTCAAGCCCCCGCACCACCGCCGCATCAATCCGGATCTGGTCGCTCTCAAAACCGCCCACATCCCATAAATCGAGTGCCCGCTCCAATTCTTCAATCGCGGCCGATCCCCGCTCAGTCTGGCCAACCTTGCCACGCCACATCTCAAGCGTGTCCCGATTGCTCAGCTTGTTATCTCCACTGGCTCGGCCGGCAGTGTTCGTTTCGGCATCTCTAGGTAGTGAGCTAATTTCCAAACCGACAAACGACAAGATCACCTCGATCTGCCCCTCATCAAGTCCCGCACCTGGCGTGAAATCACCAGATGAATCCTTTCGCCCAGGCCCCAAAAGTCGTGCAATATCATCCCGGCCAAACTTGTCGATCTTGTCAAGGCTGCGCAGAACCGATAACCGCGTTCCCGCATCCGCTTCAGCCTCGGGGTCAATCCCCACCGTCTCCAACAACGCATCCAGAACTTTGCGGTGGCTCACCTTGATCACGTATTGCCCGCGCTCAATCCCCAATGCTTCCATCGTGTCCGCCGCCAGCATACAAATCTCGGCGTCCGCCGCGATGTTTTCAGTACCAACGGTATCGGCATCAAACTGGGTAAACTCCCGGAAGCGGCCTGGCCCAGGCTTTTCATTGCGCCAAACCGGACCGCAGGTGTACCGTCGAAAAGGCTTGGCGATAAACTGATAGTTCTCAGCCACGTGCCGCGCCAGCGGTGCAGTCATATCATAGCGCAGGCTCATCCACTGGTCGTCTTCATCTTGTAGCGAAAACACACCCTCATTCGGACGGTCGGAATCAGGCAAAAACTTGCCCAGCGCCTCGGTATATTCGAACGCCGGCGTCTCCAGCGGCTCGAAGCCATAGGCTTCATAAACCCGGCCAATCACATCCACCATGCGCTTAAGTTGGCGCACATCCTGCGCCCCCACATCTTGGAAACCTTTAGGCAAACGCGCCTTAGGTCTGAGTGGTTTGTTTTTCTTCTTTGCCATAAAAAATAATGCCGCTCGCGCGGCCCACCTGTTCTGTGCGGCCTTATAAAGAACTGCGGACATACCGCAAAGCCTTACAAGATCAAAATCCAACCACTCAAAACCTCATTTATGCAGAGGGATTAAGCGAGTTTTCCCTATATTTCAATGAAGTATCTACTCACGTAGAAATCTGGGCCGCTATTTGGACAAAGATGCAGCAAGTGATTTGGGCCAATATTGGAACCGCAACACAATCCCCCTCCACCACATGATGCATAAGCCCAAAATTTATTACTCAGACATCCCGGACCCGGTTCATGCTACCTCAGACCGCACCGGCGGATGCCCAAACGGCCGCAAGGGCGCATAATAGATCCGAGCCGCGTCAACCGTCACGATTTCTTTCTCGGGCCAGCGCAACGCCGTCAATTTTCCACCAAAACAGCATCCGGTGTCGATGCAGAGCGTATTATTCACCCATTCCGCTTGTTGAACCGGCGTGTGCCCATAAACAATCTCGGTCGCGCCACGATAATCAGCCGCCCAGTGATACCGAATAGGCAGGCCCTGTGCGTCTTTCCCTCCATCCCGCTCACCATATAGGCAGAAGTCACGCACGGCCTCCGACGATCGACCGATCATCTCTTCGTTGATGCCCGCATGCGCAACCACCAGCTTCCCGCCGGCCAGCCAGGCGTGCGACGCAAGCCCCACCAAAAATTGCTGCACAATCGGCCGAAATATTTCTGGCTCGCGACCGAATTGCTCAGCCGTTTCAGCCAAACCATGCCGCAACTGAACATTCTTTCCACCAAGCCACCGCACCAACTTCACATCATGATTGCCTGGCACGCAAAACGCCTGCCCCGCACCAACCATCGCCATCACTATCCGCAAAACATCAGGCGAGTTTGGCCCCCGATCAACCAGGTCACCAACGAAAACCACTCGCCGCCCCTTGGGCGCCGTGGTCATTGCCTGTCGCCCCTCGCCCTGCCCGGAAAACTTCACTTCATAGCCAAGCTTCAAAAGCAATGCCATCAGCTCATCTGCGCACCCATGCACATCTCCAATGATGTCAAACGGCCCGGCCTCTCCTCGTCGATCCGAAGCCAACCGCTCACGCACAATCTCAAACGCATTGATCTCTTCGGTAGATGCAAGCACATGCACCTGTTTAAAACCCTCTCGATCAATCTCCTTGATCTGGCGCTTAAGCGCCTTCGACTGTGCCTGCACCACCTCCACGCTCACCAGACGATCAGGCCGTGACGTATTTTGCGCCTGGCAAACCTGATCGCCAGGGTTAAGCACTATCGCAATCAACGATGCATGATGTACTTTGGCAATTTTGCGCAATGCCGCTCTGCTTTTGCTGTCGAGGTTAGTTGCATCAACGACGGTCAACCGTCGCCGCCCCAACCGTTTGGCTACAATGAAGTGCACCAAATCAAATGCATCATCGTTCGCCGTCTGGCTGGCTTCATCATCATCGACAAGCCCCCGTGCCCAATCTGAACTGACGGTTTCAGTTGCCAAGAAATGTTTGGCCGCAAACGTCGACTTCCCCGACCCTGACGCATCAATCAGCACCACCAGACAAAAATCCGGGATTGCTATTTTCATTGCTCAAATACCGCCAACTGCTTTGAAAATTCCACACGCTCCATAGACCCTGAGCGTGCTTTTCCATCAAAATGAAACGCGCTCTAAGACCCAAGCCTATTAAACTTTCCATATTAAGGTCGTATCGCGCCCTCTCGTCCATTACACTGCTAAACTGGCTCAAGATAATCCGCAGCCGTCAGCCCTGCCAGCGATGGCGGTGATGGCACATCGGTCATAAACGACTTTAGCCCCTCAAGCCCACGTGGCACCGGGCCGCCAAATGCCCAATCGAGTAATTCCACCGTGTGCACGATCGGATAGTCCAAACCGCTCGCCAAATGCGATATGCAGCCAATGTTGCCTGCAGCAACGAGATCCGGCTTCACGCTCGAAATGTTGCTCTGTTTACTCTCGCGCAACCGCCCTGCAAGCTCGGGCTGCAGAATGTTATAGGTCCCAGCCGAGCCGCAACAGATATGCCCCTCAGGTACATCAACAACCGTAAACCCAGCAGAATGCAACAATGCCTTCGGCTGATCGATCACCTGCTGTCCATGCTGTAACGAGCAGGCCGAATGATATGCCACCTTCAATGATGACCACCGCTTTGGCGGCCCCAAATCATACTCGGATAAGAACTCCGTCACATCGCGCGTCTTGTCAGAAATTTCCTGCGCAAGCGAAGCATAACCATCAATCGACTTCAGCATGTAGCCATAGTCCTTGACGGTTGTCCCACACCCCGACGCATTCATGATAATTGCATCAACCGGTTCGCGCGCCATCGCTTTAGACCACGCATCTACATTTTGTTTAGCCAATCGAAGAGCGTCTTCTTCACATCCCATATGATGCACGACCGCACCACAGCACCCAGAACCTGCTACAACCTCGACATCAATGCCCTGCCGAGCCAGCAGCCGGATCGTCGCATCGTTAATTTCCGGACGCAGCACTTGCTGCGCGCAGCCAGCCAGCATGATCACCCTTGCCCGCCGCCTTTGCGTTGTCTCAGCTTTGCCCGGCCCCGACATCTTGCCCGAGCGCGTCAAAGGGTTGAGCGGGGCCAATTCAACCATCGCCGCCAACTGCTTGAGACCCATTGCCTTCATCGCACCAACCAATGGACGCCCCAGCGGTGCTGCTTTTAGCATTAAGCGAAACCGCTCCGGATAAGGCACAATTGCTGCCAGCAACTTCCGCACCATTCGTTCCCGAAACGGCCGCCGCCCTGTTTCATGGATGTGCATCCGCGCCAGATCTACGAGGTGCATATAATCCACCCCACCCGGACATGTTGTCATGCAAGAGAGGCACGACAAACAACGGTCGACATGCCTTTGCACATCAACCGGGGCATCTGAACCTGCCTCCAGCATATTCTTAATCAAATATATGCGCCCGCGCGGGCTATCGCGTTCATCACCCAAGAGCACGTAGGTTGGGCAGGTCGTTGTACACAACCCGCAGTGCACACAACTGCGCAAGATACGGTTGGCCTCCATAAGACGCGGATTTGTGAGCTGTTCGGGCGAAAAATTGGTTTTCATATTCGGCTCGGTACGTTGCTCGACTGATGGCTCGACTCATTATGTGTAATCGTTTGAGATTGAAGCGCTAAACCCCACATCAAAGGTTTGCGGCATATTTCATCATCATGGCAGTGCATACATCCGCCCCGGGTTAAGTATCCCGGCTGGATCAAACACAGTTTGGAGAGCGCGCGTCACCCGCTCAATTCCCGGGTCCATCGGCTGGAATACATCAACCCCTGCCCGCACATCTGGGTTGGCTCTGATCAATGTCGCATACCCCCCATGAGCAGCCAAAACACGGCGAATATCCGTCGCCCCCGCATCCGCTGAAACAGGCACTTCAATCCAAATCAGTCCACCCGACCAGTCGTAATAGGCCTCCAACTCCATATATCGCCTAATCCCCGCAACAACCTCCGCCCCCTTGGTTGGAGTGGTCGAGATGCGCCACACAGGTTTTTCGCTATCTTGCAAAACGGAAAGCTCTTGTAACTCTCCCCAAAATGCTCGGCTATCATCATTCCCCATCACATGTACATCGCCGTAATGCTTCAGTGCATCGCGCAGCCGCTCGATTCGGCGCGGTAGAAATGCTGAAAACGTCTCCAGCCGAACCGCTGTCACAGCCTCGCCAGCACCGCGAAGATCCTCTTGCCACAGTCGTGCGACCAGCGAGGCATCTAGATGCGCCGTTCCAGAGACATCATACGGCGCCCCCATCGCCTCACACAGCGCTTCAACGCCAAGGTCATCAGGCAACCCCAGAAACACCAGCGTCGCCGCCTCCTCAGGGGCAGGTAACACCTTGAACGTCGCCTCGGTCAGTGCTGCCAGCGTTCCCCAACTTCCCGCAATAGCCCGGCAGAGGTCATACCCCGTCACATCCTTCAGCACCCGGCCGCCAGAGTGAAACACCTCACCCCCACCCGACACTGCCTTAATCCCCAAAAGGTGGTCTCGCGCGGCACCAAGAAAAATCCGCCGACTGCCAGATAGATTGGTCGAAAAAACGCCACCAATCGTCATCCCTCCACGCGGCTCTCCTAACATTGGCCCCAGATCAATTGGCTCAAACGCCAACATCTGCCCACGTGAGGCCAATTCACGCTCGATATCGCTCAGCAAAGTTCCAGCCCACGCCGACATAACCAGCTCATTCGGCTCATAAAGCCGCACGCCACGCAGCACATGCGTTGAAACAAGGTGCTGACTTGCAATCTGCGGTCGCCCAACAGTCCGTTTACTACCACCCCCAACAATTTCCACTGCAGTACCGTTAGCCGATGCCTCGGCAAGAAAGCTCGCCAACTCCCAATCAGCCGCAGGGCGGATAACTGACGTCACGCCCCACCTCCAGCGTTTTCACCCGCCCACTCATCCCTCATCACCTGGTCAATTCCCACACCCCGGCCGTCATCAAGATCGCTCTGTACAAGAGCCTCATTAAGCCGACCAGCCAAATGCAACGGAAACACTTTTCCTGGATTCAACAGCCAATGGGGATCAAACGCTGATTTAATCCGCATCTGCAGCGCAAGCTCTGCCTCGGTAAACTGCACCGTCATCAAATCGCGCTTCTCGATGCCAACGCCGTGCTCCCCCGTCAAACACCCGCCAACCTCAACGCAGAGCGTCAAGATTTCAGCCCCCGCAAGTTCCACTTTTTCAGATTCTTCCGGATCATTGGCGTCATAAAGAATCAGCGGATGCAAATTGCCATCCCCCGCATGAAAGATGTTGGCAACCCGCAGTCCATGTGCTGCACAAATTTCTGAGATCCTTTCCAGCACCTCTGGCAGCCGCCCCAGCGGAATGGTGCCATCCATGCAGTAATATTCAGAAATTCGGCCAATCGCCCCAAACGCGGATTTCCGCCCCCGCCAAATCCGATCGCTATGTTCGGCATTCTCACTCACCACTACTGTCGTGGGCGCGAACGACGCGGCAATCTCCTTGATCCTCTCAAGCAGCATCTCCATCTCGTCGTGCGAGCCCTCAACCTCGACGATCAGCAGCGCTTCCACATCGAGCGGATAACCAGCCTTGGCAAACTCCTCGCAGACTTTGATCGCCGGCTTATCCATATACTCCATCGCCACGGGAATAATTCCTGATGCAATAATGGCTGCCACACACTGCCCCGCCTCAGCACTTGATGAGAATCCCAACATCATCGGCCGCGCCCCCTCAGCCCTGCGCAAAATCCGAACCGTCGCTTCAGTCACAATCCCGAATTGGCCCTCAGACCCAATAATCAACCCCAGCAGATCCAGCCCCGGCGCATCAAGATGGCCCCCGCCGAACTCAATCACCTCCCCGTCAATCAGTACCATTTTAAGACCCAGCACATTGTTTTGGGTCACCCCATATCGCAAGCAATGCGCACCACCCGAATTCATGGCGATGTTACCCGCGATCGTGCACGCTAACTGGCTCGACGGGTCGGGTGCATAAAAGAACCCCTTGCTCGAAACCGCAGCCGTGATCGCAAGATTCGTGATGCCTGCTTCGACCCTTGCCAGCCGGTTGCCGACATCCACTTCCAGAACACTATTCATTCGCGACACACAGACCACAATGCCATCTTCCGCCGGCAAAGCTCCACCGCAAAGCGACGTACCCGCCCCCCGAGGAAACACTTTTATTTTTTGGCTATGACAATAGGTAAGTACCCGCGATATTTCTTCGGTCGTGCGCGGCAGCACAACTGCCAGCGGCTTTTGGGCGTAGGCCGTCAATCCGTCCGTCTCAAAGGCCCGTCGCCCATCTTCGTCAGCAATAACACCATCTTCACCGACCAATTTTACAAGTTCGCGAACAATTGCATCTATTTGATGTGTAATCTGACCGTCAGCCCTCGGCAGAACTATTGTCCCCACTGTGCGCTCCCTGCTATTAGCTGGATAATATTCGGCCATGCTGATCGCAGAAGCGATTCGCTGTGGCCGGATAGTGCTCCAGCACGAACCACCCTGCCTATCCATTCAAAACCTATACGAGCGATCAGGCATTGAGCCAACATTAACCATGCATTGCTTACAACGATTTATATAAACACTTTATCATTTCTGCTTTTTCAGCGACACATCTTCGCCAATTACAAGTACAATTAATTTGACCGAATGGCATTCCTGCTAACCTACCAATTCGGCAAAATGCACCCAAAGGGACTGTATCGTGACCGCCATCAGTGATCTGGACATCTTCGCGCGTGTCGCCCGCACCGGAAACATGTCTGCGGCGGGCCGCGAAATGAGCCTGTCACCTGCCGTCATCTCCAAGCGCGTTAGCCTGCTGGAAGAAAAGCTAGGTGCACGCCTATTTCAACGCACCACCCGCCACCTCACGCTCACTGAAACCGGCGAGGGCTATTTCAAGCGCGTCCTCGATATTCTCAGCCTTGTCGAAGAAGCCCAGGATTTTGTCAGCCGCCGCAACACTAAGCCTCGTGGCCTGCTCAAAGTCAGTGCACCAACCTCTTTCAGCCGAATGCACATCGCTCCCTATCTCACCGAATTCCTAAACCAATATCCGGAGATCGAGCTGAACATCCAGGTCACCGATAACATGGTCGATATCATCCGTGAGGGATTTGATCTCGCAATCCGTATTGGCAAACTTGAAGATTCTTCACTGGTCGCCAAAAAACTTGCCGCCGACACCCGCGTCATCTGCGCTACTCCGAAATATCTGGAAGAAGCCGGTATCCCCCAAACTCTTGACGATCTTGCACTCCACAACTGTTTGTCTGCCGGTGCGCAAGATTATTGGCGCCTTGAGGGTCCAAACGGCCAAATTCAATTCCGGCCCCAGGGCAACGTCCGCTCAAATTCTGCGGAGTTTGTTCGCGAAGCGCTTCTCAATGGCCTTGGGCTGGGGCTTCGCTCGGTTTGGGACATCGGGCCTGAATTAAAAAACGGCGATCTCACAATCGTTCTCCCCGAGTATCGAGGATCATCCAACGTCGCCATCTACGCAGTCTACCCCAGCCGTGAGTTCATGCCCTCAAAGGTCAATGTTTTCATCGAGTATCTGAGCGAGCTTTATGGCGTTGAGCCTTATTGGAATAAAGACCACAGTATCGAAGACCTGCTAATCAAGGCACCAGAGCCAACATAGGCTGGCCCGCCAAGAAGGGCCCTACGAGCAGCGAGTGAAATCGCACTCAGCGCACCGCAAACAAACGCCGCGCGTATTCTACCGGAGACAGCTCCTCAAACATTGCCTCAACGCGGCATCGCACCGCGCACTCCCCTTGGTCGCAATCCGGCACTGGTTGTGCTGGCTTCGGCAGGCAGATGTGCATGAATTGGCCAAGGCGGGTGACGTTTCAAACGGGCACACGGGCCCCGAACCGCTCACTCCCACCAGCAGCGCACAACAAGCCAAAGCAACCTTGAGAATATTCACGCAGCTCTCCGTCAACCAGCCTGCCGCAATTCGGCACGCCCCAATCAGAATTGCAAAACTCATCTGCAAACCGAGACGCAATCATCAATAAGCACACATGAGAATTTACACTCACACCCATGAATGCAACCTGAACCAATGCTGCAGGCGCGAAGCCTCGGAACACTAGCGCTAAAATGCGTATTCCTCAAAAACCTGATTAATATCGCCATTCCATGTCTTCTCGAAACGGTTGATCATCTCATCAGCGGGCGTCCGTCCTGATGCGGCAACCTCTTCAACAAAATCGAGGAACATCCGCTCATCCTCGCCCTTACTGTTAACGCGCCCGCGCGCTTTAAGCCCCGATGCTGAAATGCGCGTCACCTCACGCGCAATGCCCAGCACGCTGTCACCACGAAACATTGCAGCAAGCCCCGCACTTGGCACCGCATTGCGTAACGCTTCCCGCTCTTCATTCGACCAATCCTTAACCAAGTCCCATGCTGCATCAAGCGCCGATTGATCATAAAGCAATCCAACCCAGAATGCCGGTAATCCGCAAATTCGCCGCCACGGACCACCATCAGCCCCCCGCATCTCCAGGAATTTCTTAAGCCGGACCTCGGGAAACAGCGTTGTTAAATGATCAGCCCAATCGTCATGCGTCGGCAGTTCGCCTGGCAATTGTTTCAGCTTCCCTTCCAAAAACATCCGGAATGAAGAACCCGCAACATCAATGTACTGGCCATCCCGGTAAACAAAATACATCGGTACATCGAGCGCATAGTCAACATAGCGCTCATACCCCATCCCCTCATCGAACACGAAAGGCAGCATCCCTGTCCGGGCCCGGTCGGTATCTCGCCACACCTCGCTACGCAGCGATTTGAACCCGTTCAACTTCCCCTCCTTGAAAGGGGAACTTGCAAAAAGTGCCGTCGCAATTGGTTGTAGTGCCAGCGAAACTCGCAGCTTTTTCACCATGTCCGCTTCATCTGAAAAATCCAAATTCACCTGGATCGTCGACGTGCGAAACATCATGTCGAGTCCATCAGCCCCCACCAACGGCATATACCGCCGCATTACCTGATAGCGTCGTTTGGGCATCATCGGTATTTGTTCGCGCGTCCACGTCGGCGCAAACCCGAGCCCGAGAAAGCCAAGCCCCAACCGCTCACCAACCACCAAACACTCTCGCAAATGCGAACCCGCCTCGGCACACGTTTCATGCAAAGTTTGCAGCGGTGCCCCCGAAAGCTCGAACTGCCCGCCAGGTTCTAGCGAAACCGTTTCAATCGACGCTCCATTTGAACGCTTAAGCGCAATCGTGGTCTCGCCTTCTTTAATGGCTTCCCAGCCAAACTCTTTGATCAGCCCCTCCATCAGCGCACCAATCCCAGCCTCACCTTCGTAGGGCACCGGCTGCCGATCCGCCGTCCGAAACACAAACTTCTCATGCTCTGTACCGATCCGCCAATCGCGCACCGGCTTCTCTCCCTCGGCGATCCAATTGATCAGATCAGCCCGTGACTCAATCTTCGGGCTCAAGGCCCCAGCTTCTTTTGTCGACATTTTGTCACTCGTGTTTCTGGCAAGGGTGCATAGGGTACGAATAGCCGTAGGCTAGAAGCAATGGCAAAGGTGAAGAGATGGCACTCAACGGATTGTCTTAGCGGACACGTCACATATCCACGCACTAGTAGCGGGGCCAAATAGTTATGAGGGTCCAAACAGCGAGAGACAAGACTTACATAAGGGTTTCATTGCCAATCCCCAATCACACAATTGAGAACTGAGAGCGCCGCCACAGCCGCCGTGTCCGCCCGCATAATCCGCGGCCCAAGCGAAATCGGCAGCACAAACGGTTGCTCCAATAGCCGCTCGCGCTCATCTGCGCTGAACCCACCTTCGGGACCAATCAGCACGCCACATCCCGACGATTGGCCTTGCTCTCGAAGTGCCTCCAGTGCCAGCATCGGCGATGCCACCCTTGCTGCCTCGTCACAAACCACCAGCGCTTTCTCTGCGGGCCAATCCGACAACAAAGCCATTAATTTTCCAGGCTCCTCAATCACCGGCAACCGCAATATTCCGCACTGCTCCGCTGCCTCAATCACATTGGCTCGCATCCGATCCATATTGACCCGATCCACAATCGTCCGATGTGTAATAACCGGCTTGATCTGCCGCACCCCAAGCTCCGTAGCCTTCTGCACCACATAATCAAGGCGTGCTCTTTTGAGCGGAGCAAAATAATAATCGATATCCGGCCCCGCTTCTTGGTGCCGCGTCAATATCTCCACGTCGAGAACACAACTGCGCTTGCCAACCGCGCTGATCCGGCAAAGCCATTCCCCTTCGCGCCCGTTAAACACACGAACTTCGGCACCAACACCAAGCCGCAGAACATTGTTCAAATAATTCGCTTGCTCCCGCTCGCACAGCACCTGCTCACCCCCGGAGAGGTCATGATCAACAAACAAACGTTGCGCATTGAAATCTCGAATTCCCATGGAGAGGCAATAGCGCAAATGACACTCACAGCAAAACGAAAGCATAGCGCACCCATCCAGGTTTCGATCAAATTCTCGGCAAATCCTGCCCGGATCACACCTATGATCAGCAACCTAAATAACCCGATCAGCCCGAATCGGCCTGAATTCGAGCTGAATTTAGGATGACCTGCACCATTTGACGGTGCTAACTTTCACATTAAAACTACGAACGAGCTCCAATAAGAACGAGCTCCAGTAAGCACGGCAATATTATCCAGGGAGGAAAATCATGACCAAATGGGGTGTTTTCAGTCTCAGCCAGTTTCCCGATCAATCGAACCGGGTGCAAAGCTTCGACGATGATCTTCGGCTCTTTGAGCTTGCAGAAGAACTCGGTTACGACAAGGCATGGATCGCAGAACACCTGTTCTCAACCTATGGCGTCGTAACATCAACCCAGGTCTATGCTGCCGCGATCGCTCAACGCACGAAGCGTCTTCGTATCGGCACCGCCGTCGTCGTGGTTCCATTCAACCATCCCCTGCGCACGGCATCCGATTTCGCTCTTATCGATATCCTTTCCCACGGCCGTCTCGACTTTGGTGTCGGCCGCGCCTACCAGCCGCATGAGTTCACCGCCCTCGGTGTGCCGATGGAGGAAAGCCGGGAGATGATGAAAGAGGGCCTCGACATCATCTTGAAGGCCTGGACCGAGGAAAAAATTACCTATGATGGCAAGTACTGGAAAATTCCAGACGCCGTTGAAGTACTTCCCAAACCGATCCAGCAACCACATCCGCCCCTCTACCAGGCAGCGATTTCACCGGACAGCTTCGCCCAGGCTGCCCAAACCGGTTTCAACCTGCAACTCGCTTCGCCGTTCACCTACCGCACCTACCGTGAGAAATGGATGGATGAGTTGGAAGCGCAGTGCAAATTCTACGATGAGAAATGCATAGAGTATGGCCGCGACCCGAAAAAGGCTGAGCGCATGTTCCTATTGCCATTCTTTGTTGATGAGGATGCACAGCGTGCGAAGGATATTTATGCCAAGCACGTCGAATGGTTTTACGATAAAGTGACGTCCAACCAATTGGCCAGTTCAACCACTAACGATGTCGTTAAGGGTTATGAGTTGACCATGAAGGAAGGGCAGCGCACACGCGATATGGGTTATTTGAAATTCGATACCCTGAACAAATATCATGCCGCAATTGCCGATGCCCCAGACAACTGCATAGAAATACTGCGTGATATGAAAAAACGCTTCGGGATTACAGAGTTCGCACTCTGGTTCAATATTGGCGGCATGGACACGAAACTTACCGAACGCTCAATGCGCCTTGCTGCCGAAAAGGTCTTCCCTCACGTTTAAGGAAACGAGCCAAATATTGGGATGCCCTGCAGGCAGCATAAAAACGCCACCTGTTGTTCGTCAAAATCGCCCGTCCTCACACTTCGCATTTGGTGCGAGGTCGGGGGAATCGTTTCCGAATACGCTGCAGGCCCAGAACTTGCCCAGAACGTGCAATGATCAGGGCCCGGAATGACCAGAGCCCGGAATGAAATGAGATTTGGAGTTGCCTATGATTGACGAACAAGTCGCTTGGCGACCAAGTCCCGAGACTGTAGAGGATGCAAATCTAACCCACTTCATCAATGCCTGCGGTGTTGAAGATTATCCTGCACTCTTGCAGTGGTCCCTCGATGAGCCGGAAGCTTTCTATAGAAAGCTTTTCGAACAAATTGACTATAGGTTTGCGGAGCCCTTCACGGTTGCGCGGGATGAAACCGCCGGGATCGAGTGGACGAAATGGTGCAAGGACGGAAAAACCAATGTCGTTCTGAATGCGCTGGACAAATGGATAGGCACACCAACCGCCGACAAAATCGCTCTGGAGTGGAGTGGAGAAAACGGCGACACCCAGACTTGGACCTATAGTCAACTCAATGATGAGGTATGCCGACTGGCGGCAGGACTACGTCGCCTTGGGCTGGGACCGGGTGATGTTGTGGCGATGTATCTGCCCAATCTGCCGGAAGCTGTCATTACACTGCTTGCAGTACCCAAGATTGGCGGTGTCGTCCTTCCATTATTTTCCGGTTTTGGCGTCGATGCAGTCGCTGCCCGGCTAAACGATTCTGGCGCGAAAGCAGTCATCACTGTCGACGGGTCGTTGCGTCGGGGCCGCGTCGTCCCAGCCAAGCAGGTCATCGATCAGGTGCGGCCGCTAGCGCCAAAACTAGAGCACGTCATTATGTGCCAGCGTATGGATGCCCCCATGGATTGGCTCGAAGGCTCAGACCATCACTGGCGCGAGCTGACCGCCGAGACACCAGGCGATAGCTCAACCACCGCCATCATGGAGGCAGATTCACCCTTCATGCTCGTCTACACGTCCGGCACCACCGGAAAGCCAAAAGGCGTGGTTCACACTCATTGCGGTTTTCCCGTCAAGACGGCGCTCGATTTCGGCATTTGCATGGACTTCAAGGCATCCGATCGCATTCTTTGGATGTCCGACATGGGTTGGCTTGTCGGCCCCATATTGATCTATGGCACCACGGTACTCGGCGGCACAATCATTCTTGCTGAAGGAGCACCAGATTATCCGATTGCAGGACGCATCTGGCAGCTCGTCTCGGATCATCACGTAAGCTATCTGGGCGTTGCCCCAACAATGATACGCGGCTTCATGGCCGACTCATCACTGGACCTGACGCAGTTTGATTTATCATCATTGCGGATCTTTGTTTCATCGGGCGAAGCCTGGACACCTGAAGCTTGGCATTGGTTGTTTGAGACGGTCGGGGACAAACGCTTGCCAATTATGAATTTCTCAGGTGGCACCGAAATGGGCGGCATCCTCTCCTCCACTGTCATTCATCCCATGAAACCATGCTCATTCAATTTTCCGATACCTGGTACCGATGCCGCAATCCTCGATGAAGATGGCAACGAGTTGCCACGCGGTCAGGTCGGTGAACTCGTTATGCGCCAAGCACCCATAGGACTGACGCAAGGCCTATGGCAGGATAACAAACGGTATATCGAAAGTTATTGGTCGACCTATCCAGAGGTTTGGCATCATGGCGACTTTGCTGTCCAGGATCTGGACGGCTACTACTATATCCTGGGTCGATCCGACGACACGCTGAAGATCGCCGGCAAGCGCACGGGACCATCCGAAATCGAAGCATTAATTCTGGCCACCGGACACGTCGTGGAAGTTGCAGCTATCGGCATCCCGGACCCGATCAAGGGATCAGCCATCGTCTGCGCCTGTGTTCTTTACGAACATGAAACACCACAGGACACCATTGATGATTTGATTCTGGCCGTAACCAATGGCCTTGGCTCTGCCTTTAGGCCAAAGCAAATTTTATTCTGCCCGGATCTACCAAAGACGCGCAATATGAAAATTATGCGCCGCGTCATTCGGGCCATCTATCTTGATGAAGACCTGGGTGATCTGAGCTCTCTCATCAATCCGGAATCAATCGACGGATTGCGTAAGAGCCTCATCCAACAAACCATGAGGCAATAAACCACGAGGCTCGGCTTATTCTGCTTCGAGATAAGTAACTTCGAAATTAAACAGAAATCAAAAGAGCCAGATATAAAAAATGATATAAAAAATGGCGTTCCGCACTGCGGGACGCCATCCTCTTTGCCCGCTCCAGCTTCTACTGAGCACCATCCGGTTTGAGCACAAAATAATCAGGCCGCCCCGTCGGCCAAGGGTCACCCCAAAGCTGCTGGCCGCCATCAACAGTCAGCACTTCACCAGTCACGAACTTGCCCGACTGGCTGGAAAGATAGACAACCGCTTCAGCGACATCCCACTCATCACCGGCTCTCAGCATGGGATTGGCCTCGGCATAGGTTTGCGAACCCTCCTCCGGATACTGGTTGAACCCGGTGCTCTCGCAGCAACCAGGTGCAACACAGTTCACTCGGAGCTTATGCGGTGCCCATTCAACGGCAACGGATTTCGATAGATAGATGACCCCGGCGCGCGCCGCGCAAGTGTGCGCAATTCCGGGCATTCCTCGCCAGATGTCGGCCACGATATTCACGATTGAGCCAGGCGCCTTGTTCTCAATCCATTTGCGCGCTGTCGCCTGCATCATCCACCAAGTGCCGTTGAGATTGGTGTCAATAACGGCATTCCAGCCTTTCGGCGTATAGTCGATGGCCGCCTGCGGAAATTGCCCGCCCGCATTATTCACCAACACATCAATACCGCCAAAGTGCTCATGAACCGCATCAATGAAGCGGTTAACCTCATCAACATCGCGAATTGTGAACGGCATGGCAAAAACCTCACCCCCGAACCCACGCAGGAATTCCGCCGCGACCTCAAGCTTCTCCGGATTTCGCCCGCAGATCGCGAGGTTAGCACCAAGTCGTGCGAACAGTGTCGCAATCGCTCGCCCTAACCCACTTCCGGCCCCACTAACAATAACCGTGGAGCCCTTAAAGAGGTCCGCCCCATATACGGTTTTCCGCGTCCTAAGATCATCTTCAGAAAACCCAAAGCGCTGTTCAACAGAATCTGACAAGTAACTTCCTCTCTCGCCAATACGATATTATGCCGAAGATTGGTGCAAACTAACACTCGTTAGAAACCCACACAACAAACTCCGGCGCTTAGCTGACATTTGCGGCCGCACTCAACCCCATTGAGTTGTAATCTAACAATTGTTAGGTTCTAACTCAATGGCTTGTTGAACATCCTCAATTTGGAGAATTGTCGTGCATTTTCAACCAACTGACGAACAGCAGGCGTTCTGCAAGGCTGCAGAGCGTTTCGCACGCGAAAAGCTTGCACCCCACTACCTTGAGCGCGCAAAAAAGCATGTTCTCGATCGCGATCTGCTGCGCGAAATGGGGTCGCTTGGGTTGATCGGCGCCGATCTACCAGAGGAACTCGGTGGGCTAGGCGAAAGTTCTGTAACAGCGGGACTTATCATTGAGCGCGTCGCCTACGCAGATTTCAGTATAAGTTATATCCAACTTCTAGCATCTCTGCTTGGCGGCATGTTGGTCAAACATGCTTCCCCCGACATCGTCAAGGAGTGGGTGCCCAAGATCGCCGCAGGTGAGAAGGTGATCGGCCTCGGCCTCACTGAACCGCGCGGTGGTTCGGATGCTGCAAATCTTCAACTCCGCGCTGAAAAATCCGGCAACGGCTGGAGGCTCAATGGTGAAAAGACCTCAATGAGCTTTGCCGAACAAGCCGATGCTGCAATCATCTTCGCAAGAACTGGTGATCCAGAGGGCGGATCACGCGGGGTCAGTGCATTTTTCGTCGACCTGAATGATCCAGGCATCACACGAACTCACTTCGACGACATTGGCACCAGACCTGTCGGCCGCGGATCAGCCTTCTTCGATGATGTCTACGTACCGGCTGAGTGCATGATGGCAGAACAGGACCGGGCCTTCGGTACTATTATGAGTGGCTTCGATTATAGCCGTGCACTAATCGGGCTCGAATGCCTGGGCCCCGCACAGGCTTCGGTTGACGAGACCTGGGAATATGTAAGGGAGCGCGAGGCATTTGGTGCACCACTCGCCCAGTATCAGGGCGTCAGCTTTCCTCTCGCCGAAGCAGAGACACAGCTCACAATGATGCGCCAGCTCTGCTATTATACCTTAAGTCTTCGCGATAACGGTCAACCACACACCGCCGAGGCTGCGATGTGCAAATGGTATCTGCCAAAAACCACCTGTGAGATTCTGCACCAGTGCCTGATCCTGCATGGTCACTATGGCTACACGACCGATCTGCCACATCATCAACGATATAATGATGTTCTCGGACTCCAGATAGGTGATGGGACCGCGCAAATCCAAAAGCTTGTCATCGCGCGTGAAAAGGCTGGTCGCGTGGCCCTGCAATACGACACGAAGCCTAAATCTAAGTGAGAGTAACCATGACCAACCCCATTAAGGATTCAGTTTCCGGAAGCGTTGGAATTATCGAGCTGGCTCGTCCGGAAAAATTCAATAGCCTTTCCATGGAAACCCTCAGCCGCATTGATGAATGCCGCGTGGCATTCGAAGCCGACAAGCGTGTCCATGCCATTCTGGTTCGCGCGCAAGGCAAACATTTCTGCACTGGTGCAGACCTGAAAGAAGTCAAGCAAGTGACGCAAAGCGAGGAGAGCCTCGATAGCTTCATTGGCTTAGGCCAGAACACCCTTCTCAAATTGGAAGCGAGCCCTCTGCCAGTGGTGATAGCTGTGCACGGCTTATGCCTGGCAGGCGGCATTGAGCTGATGCTGATGGGTGATATCTGCTTTGCTTCAGAAACGGCGCAATTCGGCGATCAACATGCCCAGTTCGGCCTGATCCCTGGCTGGGGCGGAAGCCAGCGCCTAACCCGCATTATGGGGCTGCGCCGAGCGATGGATCTCTTCCTCAGCGCTCGGTGGATAAAGGCCGATGAAGCTCACGCGGTAGGTCTCGTAAATCGCGTAGTGCCCGACGACAAGCTGCATGAAGAGGCTCTGGCCTACTGCGAAGCAATGGCGGCGCGCAGCCGTGTTGGCCTGGCCGAGATGAAGCGGCTTGCCCGCAATGGCCTTGAGCTAACTCTGGAGCAATCAATGAGGCTCGAACGCGACGCCGCGGTTCGCCATCTCCGCGGGCCAGATGCCACCGAAGGGTTGGCCTCATTTGAAGAGCGCCGCGACCCCAGGTTCAAACAATAAAACCACGTCCGAGCATACGGATTTAATAGGACAAACCGTATGCTCGGAATGTAGCAACCATTCTCTTCTTCGGAGGCAGGCTGAGAAAATCATACACAATGCACCTCTCCTCAACCTACCTCCGATTAGCGCGGGCTCTGATTAGAGCGGGCAGTCTTTGCGGAAGTTCGGCGCACGCTTCTCCTTATGAGAAGCAAGCCCCTCTTTCACGTCCTCACCCATAAAGCCGAGCATTTCGAATGCCGTCGAAGCATCAAAGGTCGGGCCGGCTGAGCGCAGCCAATTGTTGAGAGAGTACTTGGTCCAACGGATTGCACTTTGCGAGCCGTTTGCAAGCTCAGTCGCAATCTCAAGCGCTGTCTCCTGCAGTTTATCATCATCGACACACATCGACACCAAGCCAATCCGCTCGGCCTCCTCCCCCGAGACCGGCCGGCAGGTGAGCAGATAATATTTGGCCTTCGCCATTCCGCACAGTAGAGGCCAGATGATCGCTGCAACATCACCTGCCGCAACCCCAAGACGCGGATGGCCATCCACGATTTTAGCGGCCCTTCCCGCAACAGAAATATCGGCGAGAATAGCAACGACCAAACCTGCGCCCGCCGCCGGCCCATTGATCGCCGATATGATCGGCTTGTTACAGTTGATAATATTGTAGACGAGGTCTTTGGCTTCCTTCCATGTCTTCATCAAAGCGTGATGGTTCCCCACCATAGACTCAATCAACTTGAAATCACCGCCAGACGAAAATGCCTTCCCCTTCCCTGTCACAAGAACTGAATTGATATCGGGGTCATTATCGATGTCACGCCAGATATGAGTCATCTGAGTGTGCGTTTCCTCGTCAACCGAATTGTACGTCTCCGGCTTATCGAAGGTAATGCGAAGAATCCGGTTCCCGGGATAGTCAATCTTAAGCTTCGTGTAAGCGGCATACCGATCAGTCATTTCACTTCTCCTTTTTGTAGTTCTTGAAAACTAAATCATTCATGTCGACCGGAATTCATCGAATTAATCGAGAACCATCATTGACCAAAACAAAACTTCAAAAACCAGATGTCATGCAGATCCTCACTGTCTTCGCCGCATCATGACCGCAGTCTCGGCGGTGAGAACAAGTTCGTTTTGAGGGTTCCACGCCTCGACGCGGTAGGCAACCACACCCCTATCAGGCTTGCTTCGTGAAGCGCGGATTTCTGTGATCTCGAGACGAACAGTAAGGCGGTCTCCCGGCCGGACTGGTTTAGGCCAGCGGAGGTTATCGAAACCAAGACCACCAATGTTCTCGCATCGAGCCATGAAATGGGTCATCACCGGCCGCATGACATGAAGCAACGTCTGAAGCCCCGAGGCAATCAAACCGCCATGGGTTCGCTGCCCATAAGCCTCATCAAGATGAAGTCGTTGCGGGTCCCATTCCCTGGCAAACTCCATCACATCCTCTCGTGACACCGGATCAACCTCGTAGTTCATGACCTGGCCCACGGAAAAATCATCGAAATATTTATATGTTATGTTAGCGCTCCCAATCGAACTTTCCGCCGCCTGCCCCGAGAACTCGCTGTCGGATGCCCCGGCAACTTCCCCGGACGCCGCTTTCTCGCGGGCGAATTCCGCAAGGCGAGGATAAGATTTTTCCAACACCGAGAGGATCTCATCTATTGGCGGATCCTCATATATGCCTCGATCTCTGACATACTCCATGTGCCGTCGGTTAGCAGTATCAAACTCATGAAAAAGAGCGTCAGACTGACCATCAAACACCAGCGGCTGAATGCCAAACCGCTTGCACAACTCCATATTAAACGCCGGTGCAACCTTGTACACTTTGCCACCCAGCCAAAGCTGTACATAGCCGTGATACATAAATAGGTCCGTCTCCATCAAAGCAGCCAGCTTCGGTGAATTAAGATGGTTCCGAACATCCGCAAAACCGACTGCCGCTGGAATACCAACAGCGCGGAGACACGCCGTCAGCAGAATTGCCTTGGGAACGCAAAATGTAGCTTCCCCCCCGGCAACGACGCTCGCACGATAACTGTCTGGCCGAAAATCCAAGGCATACGGATCATATCGAATTTGATCCCTCACAGCCTCAAACAACCTGATAGCCCGTCCCTTATCCGAACGGTCATCCAGCCCCTCAAGGGCCCTGTCAACAAAGTCGCGAACCTCTGACGATAAGCTATCGATATATAAACTCGGACGCAGAAAGCGCGATACATCGTTAACAACTACCGTTTCAGTCTTCATTGCGAACCGTTACTCTTTTTCGATGATGCTGTTGGTCATGAGTTTTCTAACAGCCGTTAGAATGGTGATGAACACAAGCGATGTCAATTTTCCGCTTCCCGGCCCGGGACAAGGCGGTGCCTGGAGAAGTAGCCAACAGCGTGCTTTGAGCATACATCGAATGATTGCAATATGACCCAAGGCACTGATCTCACTAGAACTGGAGCAATCAATTTCACGTCCGTTTTCGCGACCAGTTGAAGTACTCTCTCCATATTATATTCTATACGAGATTATTGCCTATCTCGCAGACAACCACGATTGCTGACACACCAGCCAATTGTCTACAGTGTAAAGATGTAAAGTGGTCCTGCCCAAATAATAATGTCGATCAACACATTATTGCTGAAGCTTTCTGGCGGGGTCGTCAACGCCTCTGATTCCAACAGCGATGTTCGATTTCAGCCACGCCGTAATCGGTTTATTTAATTGAGCAAACAAGACCCGCAAATCGCCAGAAGAATAGGCGAGTTTCGAAACAACAAGGAGATAACCCCCATGGAATTTGGTATTCTATTTACTTCGCAACCGCATATGGAGCGGGAACCATTCCCACACCAGGCAGTGCATGCGCGCGTAACCGATGAGATCGTGACGGCGGACAAGCTGGGGTTCGACTATGCTTGGCTGGCCGAGCATCATTTCTCTAATGAATATGGCATAATGCCAGACGTTTGGGCCTACAGTGCTTATCTTGCGGCTAAGACAGAAAAAATCCGGCTTGGCATGGCGATCGTAACGTTGCCGCTGGCTAATCCGGTTCGCGTCGTCGAGAATGCGGCCTTCGTCGACATCCTCAGTGGCGGGCGCGTTTCGCTTGGCCTTGGGTCAGGATATCGCCAATACGAATTTGATGGCTTTGGGCTGGATTTCGAAGCGCGCCGCGATATGCAGGAAGAAGCCTTGCCTTTGCTGGTTGAGCTTTTCCGCAAAAAGCGCGCAAATCACAATGGCAAATACTATACCGTCAAGATCGACGGCGACTATGAGATGTTCCCATACCCGATCCAAACTCCGCATCCGCCGTTATTCCTGGCAGGCGGAACCGACCGCTCAATCGGGGTCGCGGGAAAAAGTGGTTTCGGACTTATGCTGTCAACATTAACACCGTTTGATGGACTGACTGAGCAGGTCGCTCATTACCGAGCCAATCTCGAATCCGCAACCGAAGAGCAGCGTACCAACCCCGGCTTTGGCCATGTCGACATCGCCCGTTGGGTATACGTCGCCGAAACCGATGAGCAAGCCAAGAAGGATACTGAGGAAGGCCTCATGCGCCATCTCAACCATTTCTTCGGCGGTCATCAGTCCGGCTATCTCGGCCAGGTATCGCAGGGCAAAGGTTCGGTCTCGGAAGGCCTCAACTACGACTCTCTCGCACAATCAACCATCATTCACGGCTCGGTTGAAACAGTAACGCGACGAATTAAGGAACTGCGTGAAAAGACCGGACTTACCTCATTGATGGTCCACTATCCGCCCTGGTATGGAACCGACAAAGCAAAAGCTTCTCTAGCTTTACTTGCCAAGGAAGTAATCCCGCAGTTCAAATCTGCTTAGCAGAAACCGATATGACATAACCAATCATGCCCGGCCGCCGGCTTTAAGCTGCCGATTGCCGGGCATGACGGTATTGCATTGCTATATGGCACTCTTCTTTTCATATTTTGGAATTTTCTTATGACAACAATCGGTTTCATTGGCCTCGGCACCATGGGCTCTCGTATGGCTGGTCGCCTAGTCGATGCAGGCTATTCCCTCGTCCTGCACGATGCAAAGGCCGAGGCATTACAGGCGTTCGCCGATCGTGATGTGGAAATTGCCCAGTCGCCAGCGGAAGTTGCCGGGAAGGCCGACATCATCGTTCTCAGCCTGCCGATACCTGCTGTCGTAGAAAAAGTGACCACCGGCGAGGGCGGCATAATCGAGGGCAATCGTGCTAAAATCGTCATTGATACCTCAACAACAGGCTCGCAAGTCATCGTGCGAGCAGCCAAGCAGTTGGCTGACAAAGGCATAACGCTGATTGATGCGCCTGTCAGTGGCGGTGTTCCAGGCGCGGCCAACGGCACACTCACGGTGATGGCTTCAGGCCCGCAGAAAACATTCGATCAGGTTAAGCCAATACTCGAAATCATTGGCAAAAACGTCATCTACATGGGCGAGGAACCCGGTCTCGGACAGGCAATGAAGCTTGTTAATAATATGCTTTCAGCAGCGGGAACCCTCGCAGCCATGGAAGTACTTGTTGCCGGCGCCAAGGCCGGTCTGGATTCGGAGAAGATGATCGAAGTGATCAATATTTCCTCAGGCCGATGTTTCGGCACCCAGGATAAAATTCCCCAGTGCATTTTGAGCGGCGAATTTCCCATGCGGTTCCCAGCCGAACTCCTGCACAAGGATGTAAACCTCGGCGTTGAAGAAGCCGAAGCGATGGGCGCCCGCATGTGGGTCGTCAAGTCCGCGCGAGACTTGCTTGCCTATTCTCTTGAGCAAGGCGATGGCAAATTGGATTATGCTCATGTCATCAAGTACTTCGAACAATGGGCGGGTGATGTAGAAGTGCGAGCCCAAAAGGCCAAGGGCTAGTATCCTGGATCAAACGATTGATGCCTGGGTATGAACCACCAAGTATTTGTGAATCCAGAACACAAATAATAAGTTAGCCCAGAACCTGTTCCTATGAGATTGGAGCGCAAGCGCTACAATCGAAGACCTTCGTCACCCTCATTCTGAACCCCGCAAAGGCGCACGTCAGCAATCCTCAACATCATTGAAAATAGGAGAGACAAATGAGCGAACTACAAACAACGGGCCGCGAAATACTCAAAGACGTTATCGGTTCAGAGTATTTTGACAAACGTGAAGGCTCACTCAATAGCTTCAACCAAGACCTTCGCAAACTCTCTGAAGAATATTGCTTTGGCACAGTATGGTCCCGCCCTGGGTTGGAACGCAAAGTGCGCAGCATACTCTGCCTTGGAATGCTGGCCGCAATGGGCAAGTCATCTGAATTACGACTGCACATCAACGGTGCCTTGAATAACGGCTGTAGCGTTGACGAGATCAAGGAGATTATCCTGCAGATTGCGATTTACTGCGGCCTGCCTGCAAGCGTCGAGGCAAATCGCATCGCCGAAGATGTTCTCAAAGAACGCGGACTAATCAGCGGCTGACGCAGCCTGCTTCCCACTAAATGCACAGCCTCAGGAATGACCGGATCAGCTTTGCGCTGTCCCGCCATTCCTGAGACCAGCCAAGCTGGATAAATTTTCCGAACATTCTCCACGCCCGGATCTCTTTGAAACCCAACACTTAGCGTGTTCCCGTACGCAACGGAAAACACACTAAGCCGGTTATTTTCGATACCAAAACGTCGGCTTAGCTGGATAAAACAAAGCCCTTATAGCCCGCATCCACGGTTTCCTTCAGCTTCTCAGCATAGAGCGGATAGCCGCCAATATAGGGTGAAAACACTTTTGGCTTACCAGGCACGTTCGAGCCCAGATACCACGAGAGACACTTGGAACGCAGCGACTGCTCGCCAATTTCCTGGTTGTGGTCAACCCAGGCGTTTTCCGCATCAAGTGTTGCCTCAATCTGTGTCAGTTCATTGCTGCGCATGTGGTTCATACACGCAACGATCCACTCAGAGTGCTGCTCAACACCAAGGATCATGTTTGCAAAGACCGATGGGCTACCTGGCCCCGTGATCGTAAACATATTGGGGAAGTCTTTTGTGCTTAGCCCGAGATAGTTTCTGGGACCATGTTCCCACTTGTCACCAAGCGTGCGACCTCCAATCCCTCGAATATCCATCTTTAATAACGCGCCGGTCATCGCGTCGAAGCCCGTAGCGCAAACGATATCGTCAAACTCATATTCGGTATCGCCAACCGTCAGTCCCTTCGCGGTAAATCTGCTGATCGGCGTTTTCGAAATATCAACGAGTTTCACATGTGGCTTATCAAAAGTCTCATAGTAGCCAGTGTTGGCGCAAAGCCGCTTGCAGCCAAGAATATCATGCGGCGCCAAAAGTTCCGCAACTTTCGGATCCTTGACCATCTGATGAACCTTCTTCCGCACGAATTCCGCGCCAGTCTCATTAGATTCGGCATTGATCAGAAGATCATTGAAAACACCTAGGAACGTGAGCCCGCCGTTCGCCCAGTACTCCTCATACTGTTTTTGGCGCTCTTCCTCGTCAACATCGAGTGCCGAGAAGCTGTTGTATGGAAAAGAGAAACCAGTCGGGCGCTGCTTTCCTTCGGCACGCAGGTTTGCGTAATCAGCCTTAATGGCATCTCGTTCTCCATCACCAAGCGGACGATTACCCGCTGGAACGACGAAGTTCGGAGTACGTTGGAACACGTGCAATGACTTGGCTTGATCGGCAATTATCGGGATAGATTGCACGCCCGAAGAGCCGGTACCAATCACACCCACGCGCCTGCCTGTGAAATCGACACCCTCATGCGGCCATTGCCCGGTGTGATAAATATTGCCCTTGAAATCGTCCTGACCTTCAAAATTCGGCATGTTCGCAACCGATAGGCAGCCAACTGCTGTGATGAAGTAACGCGCAGAAATTGTCTGCCCTTTGTTGGTCTTGATGACCCAGCGATGGGTCGCGTCATCATAGATTGCCTGATCGATACGCGTTTCGAATTGGATATCCCGCCGAAGATCGAAGCGATCTGCAACATGGTTTGCATAGGCCAGAATTTCGCTCTGCGATGAGTAGCGCTCAGACCAGTTCCACTCTTGCTGCAACTCATCGGAGAAAGAGTAGGAATACTGCATGCTTTCAACATCACAGCGGCACCCTGGATACCGATTCCAATACCATGTTCCACCAACACCCTCGGCCGTGTCATAGGCCCGCGCCGAAAAGCCTGCCTCGCGCAACTTGTGCAACATATACATGCCCCCAAAACCGGCTCCAACAACAACCGCATCGAAGGTGGCATCGAATTTAGTATCGGGTGCATTCTCCGTTTCCGTCGGGTTCTGCAAAGTATTTGTCATAATTAGTCCCTTTTACGACTAAAATTTATAGGTGAAGCTAGTGATGTCCGAGACTGACTGATGCTTTAAGTCGCCACGTATTCGGAATTCTCCGGGCCTCTCCCGAGAACATCTCCGAGATAGAAATGCAGGATCAATTGTTGGGAAGATGAGCTGCATATCCGACGAGATCATCCATTCCCGACCTCGATTTCCTCTGCGACATTACCCCCACCTTCTCAGAACAGAGGCAAGTCAACGAAAACCTCCGGATATCTGCTCGCTAGCCCTCAGAAGGAACGAACAACTCTGACATTCCATAACCAGCCTCAATGGGCAGATGCAGTTTGCGCCCACCCTCAACCTGTTCCACTCGTGGCGATACAGTCACGACCTGTGATGCGCGCGCTCTCTCCACCACATCTTCCACCCGACCATCTTGCGCAAGCTTCGTCACGTTCAGCCGTGTGGCCGGAACCATGATGCGCTTACCGGCATCCGTATCGGCAAGCGCCTTGGCAGGTGTCGTCCAAACCCCTTCCACGACTTCGCTGCCGTCATGAACACCAAATTGTTCAACCGGCGCAGCAATCAGGAAAAAGTGCGTATCGAAACGACGCGGCCGTCCCGGCGGTGTAATCCAATGCGCAAAATGGACCATTAAATCCGTCGCCGGGATCAAATCGTTCTTTCTGAGGAGGTCCCCAAAAGCCAGGTTGCCGTCAAGGATGGCCGGGCGATAATCCTCGACCAGACGGTGAGCCTCCTCTGCACCCAGCAGATTTTGATCGCCACGTTTGCGCATCAATGCCAAGCCGGCTTCTTCAAAGGTCTCTCGAATTGCAGCCATCCAAAATGGCAGCCCCGGCACGCCCTCCCCGGATGAGGTTTGCGCAGACCGGTGGTGGGAAGACTGAGCGGCTTCGGGGTTTTCAAATTCTCCGTCGTGCAACTCGACCTTGCCACCAGGAAAGACGAACGCGCCCGAGGCGAAGGCCATCTTTGAATGGCGAACCACCATAAAAACTTCCATTCCCTTCGCTCCATCGCGCAAGATAATCGCGGTCGATGCAGGACGGATTGGAATTGATTTTGGATCAGGCGGTATCACGGCATTCCTTCTCAGTAGCTATCTGCACAAGTAATCCTCGACAATTTACCAGGGTGATTAGCCACTCTCCTCCGGCACTGATTGTCATTATTCTGTGGCAACGGGTTCAAGTTCCCCGACAAACGACAAAACAGCATTTGTGAAAACGTCATTTTTGTCACCTGCAACCATGTGCCCGGCCCCAGCGACATCAATAAATCGCGCGTGGGGAACGAGCCGACGAAAAGCATCCACGCCTTCAGTGGTCAGGACATCGCTTTTGCCACCCCTGACCAAAAGCGTTGGAATTTTCAACCGACTCGCTGCAGCCTCAAGAACCCCGGCAGACTCTTGCCGCTGCTTTGGAGTGAAATTCAGGAAGCGAGGATCCCAATGCCAATACCAACGACCATCTTCGCGCTGCCGAAGATTTTTACGAAGCCCGCTGACGTCCTTAGGTCGGGTCCGCTCGCGCATGTACTCGGCAACGGCATCCCCGGCATCCTCCAGTGTAGCAAACCCTTTCACACCGTTCTTCATGAATGACACGATCCGATCAACGCCTTCCGGATTGGAGCGTGGTGCAATATCAACCAGAACGATGGCCCGGCACACATTGCCCTGTCCGGCATCTGCGCCAGAACCGGCAGTGCCGGTATCCTGTGCAACCAAAGCCGAAATCCCTCCAAGGGATGCCCCCACAAGGACCGGCGCACCACCAAGTTGCTCAGCTAGACAGATAACGTCGCCACCAAATTCCTTGTGGCCATAATCATCGGTCCAATCACTCTCTCCGTGCCCTCGCAAATCGACGCTCACAGCATGCCAGCCAGCCGCCGCCACTCGCGCAGCAGAACCACCCCAGGCATGACGTGTCTGACCACCACCATGCAGAAACACCACCGTCGGATCGCTCGAATTACCCCAGCTATCAGCAACCAGTTTATTACCGTGAACCCCGGTCAGTATGATTTTTGTACCATTGTTTGGCATTACGTTTTCCATGTCTATTGCTAATTCATCTCGCGCGATAACGCCTGCCAGTCGCTGCAGGTTCATCAAAGCAGATAGAAATGCGGAAGTTTTCAATCTCCCGAATCTCCTAAAATTTATGCCGTCGGGAATTCCCGCTCGCGTTTATTATTATGCAAAGCCAAATTCCAATCCTACTAGGTTCATGCGCACAACCCTTTGCCGACGACTAGCTTACTAATATTGACATTGCGAATTTCCGGCTACCTAAGCCAGCGCATATCAGATCATCCCTCGGCGCGAAGCCTTCCCGCCGGAAATCCATCCACCCACCATTTCCAGGTGGATGCCCGATGCCCTTCCGACCAATAAAACTCCACCCAGATAGCTTGCCTCAGCCATTCATCGTCAGCCCGCCGGAAACACTGATGGTCTGACCTGTAATGAACCCAGCGTCATCGCTAGCAAGAAATGCAACAATCCCCGGATAGTCATCAGGTTGCGCCAGACGCTTCAGAGGTATCGCCCGCTTAAGAGCTTCAGAGACCTTTTGTCCAGCTTCTCCGTCCCCGGCAATTTCAGCAAAAAGCGGTGTATCTGTAGGCCCCGGGCACACCGTATTGATTTGAATTCCTGCGCGGGCCAGCTCGCGTGCAAGAGTTTTCGTGAAACTGATGACGCCGCCCTTGGCTGCCGAGTAAACAGCCTCGCCGGAGGATCCGACACGGCCCGCGTCCGAGGAGATGTTAACGACCTTTCCGGAGCGCCGCTCTTTCATGCCGGGCAGCACCGCGAAGTGCATATGAATGGGACCGTATAGATTGATATCGATGACTTTTTTCCACAATGCCGGATCCGATTCCAGGAAGGGGACGATTTTGTCCCAGCCGGCATTGTTCACAAGAATATCGGTGGGACCGACCGCCTTCTCAAAGGCCGCAACACCCGCCTGCACGGATTCGAGATTTGAAATATCAACCTCGAATGCCTGCGCGCCACCTCCCGACTTCGTAATGTCGTCCACGGTTTGCTGCGAGCCTGCCAGATTGATGTCAAAGATCCCGACCTGGCAGCCCTCCTCTGCAAGCCTTTGACTAATCGCACGCCCAATACCGCTTCCGCCACCAGTTACGATTGCGTTGCGTCCCTTAAGACCTCTCATCAGATTATATCCTCTGTATTAGATAATACTCGTAATGCAGCACCGTCCGAGCAATCAGCTTCGTACAGCCCATCGCAAGGAATATTGCCCGCTAGACGATTGACTGCCACCACGCTTGATTGTCACGTTGCTTGATCGTCACCTTCAGATGATTCTCGCCTCAAGTGATTGTCATCCTCAAACCGGCCTGTGGTTGCCACCAGCAAGCCATTAATCTAACGTTTGTTAGAAATACTATATGAAATGCAATCATGCTGTCCAGCGAGAGCCCGCGAATGAAAGCACAAAAGGCTAATCCGACGCAGAAGAAATCGGAATTATCTCGCGCGCACATTGTCGACGCCGCAGCCATTCTGTTTCGCGATCAGGGCTACGCCGCAACAACCGTTCGCCAGATCGCAGAATCGATCGGCATGCAAGCCGGTAGCATTTACTATCATTTTTCTTCTAAGGACGAAATCCTTGATGAAGTTCTCCTTGTCGGTGAGCGTTCCGTGATAAAGTCCATGCGCTCTTATGTTGCATCGGCGCCTGCAGGTGCCAGCAATCGCACCCTGATCGAATGCGCCATTGAGGGGCATTTGCGCGCACTCTTGGAAAGAGGTATCTATTTCTCGGCTTATATCCGCGTTTATGGCCAACTCCCAGACGAGATCAAACGGCGGCATCGAAGGCGCCGAAACGCTTATTCGAAAGCTTGGGACGATCTGTTCATCGTGGCTCAATCGGATGGAGAGATACGATCCAATATTTCAATCGTACCTTTGCGCACATTCGTGCTCGGAGCCCTCAATTGGACCGTTGAATGGTTCGATCCCAAACGCCACTCAATCGACGAGCTGATAGCAAGAACCTCGCTCTTCATATTTGAAGGCATAGGCGCGCATGAGCCGGGCCTGGATGGCACACACCAACCACCCATTAAAGCCGCCCGTAAACCGAGTACAAAAATCAAGTCCACACAGCCAACCAAGTCCACATAGCCAATGCCCGATAAAACCGGAGGCGATATCTAAACTGATGCAGATCGCCTCACCGGCGCGCCATCAAGATGGAGAAGCCGGTGAGACATGTAATCAAACATCAAGCAACCAATACCCTGCGGGAACGGCAGGACTGACAGCTCCTCTATCAGGCAAACTCCACCGTTGCCTGCATCGCAATCGTACCCTCAGGCGTCACCGCCCAAACTTCGGCACCCTTGCCTCCGTCCGTTGGCCGGCCAACAACACTGAACGGCGCAACATCGAACAATGGCGCCCGCGCCCGCTGCTTAAACGAATGTACCGTCTTGCCGGGATTATTATCGCGCAGCAGATCGAGTAAACATTGCTGCGAGTAGGGCCCATGCACCACCACTCCCGGATAACCTTCAACGTTTATCGCATAAGTCCGATCATAGTGAATGCGGTGCGGGTTAAACGTCAGCGCCGAATACCGGAATAATGAAACCGGGTCCGTTGTGATAGTCCGCTGCCAAGGCAGATTTTCAGGCGGAGATTCCCGCTTTGGCGGTGCGCTACTCTCGCCAGGCTTCACCGCCTCGCGGAACACCGTGTAACTCTCTTCAACCACAGCCAATCCACGCGGCGTGAAAATGCGCCGTGTCTGGGTAACAAAGATCAAAGGACCGGTGCTTCCCTTTCGCAGTGACATATCGGTTAGTTCGGTTTCGCGTTTCAGCGCATCACCAACAAGGATCGGCGCATGGAATGTCAAACCCGTGCCAGCATACATCCGGCGCGGAAATGGCATCTCTGGAATGACACCACCAGTCGTCGGCAAACCATCCTCCCCCAACGTCGCCTTCCGCGATGCCGCATGGAAGTATGTCAGGTGCCATCCCGGTTGGATCGGGTCGCCCTTCCCCGGCACAGCATCATCACGATCAAACGTGACGACAAGTCCTTTGAGCGGCGCCAGCGTCGCCTCGTCTTCTTCAACGATTTTCGTGCCGATGTGCTTGCGTAGCTGGTCGATATCTATCGTCTCGGGCATTGCATTATTCCCTTATAACTGTGTCCTGCTTCGGCGCTGTTTCACTCATCCACAACGAACGCGGGCAGAGTGAGATCCGGCTTAACCCTTTCGAATTGAACCCGCACAGGGAGGTCTATCCGTAGCTGCACGTCTTTGTCGGCCCGCAATTGCGCCTGCATGCGCACCCCTTCATCCAAATCAACCGTCACCAGCGTATAGGGCAAATCGCCCACGTAGCCGGGGTGGAAAGGATGGTGCGTGATCGTCCAGCTATGAACCTTCCCATGGCCCGAAGCCTCAATCCATTTCACCTCAGACGAATAACATGCATCACAGATCGAGCGCGGATAGTGACGGATCTTACCGCAGTTGCCGCACTTTTGCAGAAGCAGACGCCCCTCATTCAGGCCATCCCAATAGGGTGCTGATTCCTGCGTCGGCTCGGGGACGAGTTTATCGTAAGTGTCTGTGGTCATTTTATTAGCCTCTTCTCATGATCGCGATAGAACCGTCACCAAGATCTCCATACCCCGTCACCAGCCCAATCTCTGCGCTATCGACCTGGGCCTTGCCCGCAGTCCCCCTAAGCTGGCGCACAAGCTCCACCACATGGTTCATACCAACCATATGAGCCTGCGACAGCAGCCCCCCATGGGTATTGATTGGCATCTTGCCGCCCTGATTGATGACACCACTTTCAACAAATGGACCACCCTCGCCCTTCTGACAAAACCCAATATCCTCAAGCTGGCACATCACAATGTAGGTAAAGCAATCATAGATCTCAGCAACATCCATATCTGCCGGCTTGACGCCCGCCATTTCGAACGCCTTTGGAGCGGCCTTTGCTATACCAAGCCGCGTCATGTCCGGCCTCTGCGTGATAACACTTGGTGAATCAGGGTGCCCCTCGGCAACGCCCATCACATAGATTGGCGCGTTACGCATATCCTTGGCGCGCTCCGATGCACTCACAACAATCGCGGCACCGCCGTCACTCTCCAGGCTGCAGTCAAACAGCCGGAGCGGATCTGAAATCATCCGGGAAGCCTGATGGTCATCGACCGTCATAGGCTTCGTCATCATCGCATTCCCATTCAGGATTGCATTGTGACGTGTCGAGGCGGCAATCGCGCCAAGTTGCCGACTGGTCGTACCGTAAAGCTCCATATGGCGTCGCGCCATCGGCGCATAGAGTTGAGCCGGTGCGATCGCCCCAAGCGGCATCTCGAATTCGCCAATCACTTTAAATTGGGGCATCTGTTGTACGCGGGTCCCAATGCGACCGCCCGAGGCGCCGTTGCGGCCGATCGGAAGAAGAACGTGATTGCAAAGCCCACTGCCAATGGCGAGCATGGCGCACTGAACCGCTGCCACGCAACTTGCGCCTCCCAGCGGAGTCGTGGCCGAAAATAGCAAGTCCTCAATGCCGAAGTTGGAGATAAAGTCTTCAGCAACAACATTGGAATTGCCGTAGGGAATAATCCCATCAATATCCTTCGGCGTAAGCCCAGCATCTTCGATCGCTTTTAGCGAAGCCTCCATTTGGAGCGAGGCAACGCTCCGTCCAGAACCGCGACTATAAGCCGTCTCACCAACACCTGTGACTGCTACTTTTTCCTTCAATGCCACCAAAGACATGGCGTACTCCTTGTGTATCTAAGCGGATGTGCCCATCCGCAGTAATCTCTGACCGTGCAACGTCGTCACTAGAGAACTCTAGCCAAAGAACCCTAGCATGATGGCCCTGGCATAATCCTGGCACCAAACAATTCGAGTGCCCCAAAGATTATGAACAAGGGTTATCTCCCCGTGATCATGGCGCCCACGAGCTTTTTGAAACCCGGCCTACGCCTCCCTTGACGGCAAAAGCGGAAAATCGGATACTAAAACTGAACAGATGTTAGATTTTCTAGTTGGCGCCGTCAAACATTGAAGTGATACTCATTTCATTGAGGCTCGTTTCAGTGAGAGCGAGCAACTTCGCCACGCATGCCATTCACAAGGATAACCTATGACTAATGCGGAGCAATGGCTTCGAGATGCACCCTACTGCCGTATCCTTGGCATTGAGGGTATAGACGTCACACCCGAGCGATGTGAGCTGACCTTGCCTTATCGTGCCCAGAATGCAAACCACACCGGCGTGCTTCATGGCGGTGTGGCTGCATCCCTCGGTACAATTGCCAGCCAGGCCATAGCCCGCACGGCCCTTGGCGAGGCAAGCCACCCCAGGTACACAGCGGACATTCAGGTTGACTATCTCTCCATCGCAACAACCGAAACACTTATCGCCGAGGGCCGCCTAAGCCGGAAGGGGCGGGATCTCTGCTTTAATTCCGTCGATATCCGCACCCAGGAAGGTCAATCCATCGCCAAGGCACATACCCTTGTACATGGCCGCCATGGCTCCCCGGCCTCGCCTCTTCCAGTGCCTCGCCTTGAGATGCCCAGGACCGGCGTGGCACCAATGGCCGAGCGTATTGCCAACAATCCTTATATTGCGGAGCGCGGCATGCGTATGGCTTATCAGGAGGCTGGCAATTGCGTCATCAGTTTGCCCCAGGGCGCAACCAATCTGGACAGCAGCGGCGCAACGCACGAAGGCGCCGCATTAGCCCTCTTCGACACAACCGGCGCAATGGCCGCCATGTCACTTATTGACGGCCCACTGAAACGCGCATCAACCCCTTCAATACAAGCGCAATTCTTAGGCCCGATGCCATCTGGAGATCTGGAAGCACGATCGCAGGTGATACACCGTGACGGCCATTTATTTTGGAGCGACGTAGAGGTTGTGGCCTTGAGCACTAACAACGTCTGCATACGTGGAACCGTTGTTTACCGCATAATTCCACAATAGAGTTCAGCAGACAGGCATCACATTTACGCACTAAAACGATGAGGAATATGGCCCATGGATCTCAGTTATAGCCCTAAATATATCACGCTCCGCGATGAAGTGCGTAGCTTCATCGCGGAGCATGGCCATAAATCACCAATCCCGGGGGGCGGCCGCAAAAAGCCCGACGCAAAAGCCTTGGAATGGCAAAGGCTCCTACTTGAAAACGGCTATTTCGCGCGCACCATTCCCAAAGAATATGGCGGTGCCGGGTTACCACTCGACGTTCTGGAACACGCGATTATAGCTAGCGAGTTCTCGCAGGCAGGAATGTCTCCAGGGATTATGAATCAGGGCATATCCATGCTCGTGCCGACGTTGCTTGAGATCGGCACCAAAGAGCAGTGGGCCAGATGGATCGAACCGACGATCCGCGGCAAAATGATTTGGTGTCAGGGCTATTCAGAACCGGGCTCTGGCTCCGATCTTGCGGCCGCCAAGACGCATGCACGTGTCGAAGATGGTCACTTCATCATCAACGGGCAGAAAATATGGACCAGTTCGGCCCACTATGCCGACATGATGTTCATTCTATGCCGTACTGAGCCCGAAAAATCCAAACACGGCGGACTTTCCTATCTCCTTGTGCCAATGAACACACCCGGCATAGAAGTCCGCCCGCTGGTCACAATGACCGGACGCGCGGAATTCAACGAGACATTCCTTACCGACGTGCGCGTCCCCGATGACCAGATCGTCATGCAACGCGGCGATGGCTGGCAGGTTGCCAACATCACGCTGAAATACGAACGGATGTTACTTGGTGACGCTAACAAGCTCACCCTCCGTCTGGGCCGACTGGTCGATTTAATGACACGCACTGAAATCGACGGCCAACGCATTATCGACATTTCCGAATACCGTGATCGCCTGCTCAAACTACAGGGCGAAGTAATGGCCTCCAAATATCATGGCCTCAGGCTGTTGACGCAGCAGGCCAAGGGGGAAGATTCTGGTGTTGGCCGCATGATCGTGAAACTCAACGGCACGTTAATCGGATACCGGCTATCGTCACTCGCTGTCGATGCTCTTGGTGCTGCCGGATTGCCCTATGAGCCGCAAGGTGAATCCGAGGAAGATACCGAAGCCACGACATTGCAGATCGATAATATGTACGACATCGGCCTGATAATCGGGGGCGGCTCCTCTAACATTCAAAAAAATATCATTGGTGAACGCGGGCTCGGATTGCCACGTGAGCCTAAGGCCAACATCCAACCGGCTAGCAGGGGTTGAGACATGGAATTTGGATTAAGTGAAGAGCAAAACTTGCTCGAAGATTCTCTACGCGGCTTTTTTAACCAGCGGCTATCAATGGATCAGTTGCGCGAAATCGCCTCGGACGGCTCTGGACATGACGAAGACCTGTGGCAGGGCTTGGTGGAGCAGGGCCTGTCAGGTCTGTTGGTGCCGGAGCAGCATGGCGGCACAGATCTTACGATCCTTGATGCAGCGGTCGTCTCTGAAAGTCTTGGCTACCATGCTGTCCCTGCGCCGTTCGCCGCTTCCCTGGTGATGGCGCCACTGGCCTTGCGGGCCAGCGGTACAGATGCACAACAGGCAGAATGGCTGCCACGGATTACCGCCGGCAAAGACCGCCTTGGGGTGGCGTTTGCAGCCGGTCCGGGACAGACTGGAACGGCACATGCCCGTCTCGATGGTGATCGCCTGACGGGACAGATCACCGGTGCACTCGACGGTGGAAAAGCGACGCATTTTGTTGTTTATTTGCCCGACGGACACGCCGCCATAGTCGCGGTCGGCGATAAAGGCGTAACAGCCAAGATGCATCGAAGCCTTGATCGAACACGGCCGCTAACCGATCTGACCTTCGACAATGCCCAGGCAACAGTGCTTAATGCGTCGAACGACCCACAAGGCGCGCGCACCCGTGTCCTTGATGCGGGCCGGGTCATGCTCGCCGCAGATACGCTTGGTGCCGCCCAATCAATGTTTGACAAGGCTCTCGAATATTCCAAGGAGCGCGTTCAGTTTGATCGTGTCATAGGCTCGTTCCAGGGCGTCAAGCACTCGCTGGCCGACATGGTCACAGCTCTTGAACCTTGCCGATCTCTGGTTTGGTATGCGGCATATGCCCAGGATGCCGTACCCGAAGAGGCGCGTGTCTCAGCACTACAGACAAAAGCACATCTTGGAGACGTTGGCCGGGACGTCGCCTGCCTCGCAACCGAAGTGCACGGCGGCATGGGATTCACTGATTTAGTGGGCTTACATTACTGGTTCAAGCGTATCGCGCTCAATCGCCAGCTATTGGGCGCTCCTGAACGATGCCGAAACGAAGCAGCCGTTGCGCAAGGATGGGAAAAAACCGGCTAATCAGCCCCCCACGAGCCATTCAGTTTCAGAACTAAAACTCCAGGAGACCAAATCGTGGAAACAGACATCAACCTGATGACCCATGAAGCAATACAGAAGCCATACCCGATTTTCCGAGCCATGCGTGAAACCCGTCCGGTGCATTGGAACCCTTCAATCAAAGGATGGTTCCTGACGCGGTATTCCGACATCCGCAAAATCCTCATGGATAAGGATTACAGCGTCGAGAAGATGGCGCCCTTTGCCGCCCACGGCCATGGCGAAATGCAGGACAAGATCGCCTTTCTCACCGACGTTCTCGGTGGCTGGATGGTATTCAAGGACCCACCGAGCCACACACGTTTGCGGCGTGTCATGCAGGAGGTTTTTCTCTCACGAGAAATTGAAAAGCTCCGTGAAAGTGTCCACCGCATATCCGACACCCTACTCACCAAAATGGAAGAAAAAAACCAAGCGGACGGTAAAGTCAACTTGGTCTGGGATTATGCTTTTCCCCTTCCAGCCATTGTCATCGGCGAGTTGTGCGGTGTGAATGCAAGCGAAGCCGAAAGGCTCAAGTACTGGGCCGACGATATCAGCAAATTCGTGCTACAAGGGCGCAATACACCGGACAAATATGACCGCTCTCATAGTGCTCTGGTTGAGTGCGTCGATTTCTATCGTACTCTGGTCAATGAGCGGCGCAAGCATCCTCAGGATGACATCATCAGTCGCATGATCGAAAGCCCAAACACCGATCAGCCTCTCACCGACGACGAAATCATATCGACACTCGTTCTATTGCTTTTCGCCGGGCATGAAACAACAACCAACTTGATCGCAAGCGGCATGTTCAACCTGCTGCAAAACCCGGATCAATTAAAACTCTTGCAAAATGATCCATCACTTATCCCAGGTGCGGTCGAGGAGTTTCTGAGAATGGACGGGCCGGCGGCAACGCTCGTCCGCATCGCTCTCAAGCCGGTGGAAATTGACGGCCAGAAGATCAAAGCTGGAGATCGCCTGTTCCTTTCTCTCAACGCCTCCAGTCACGACCCGGAGAAGTTCGACAACCCCGAAGAGCTGGACGTCACGCGAGAGAAGTGCCCTCATATGGCATTCGGCACGGGTATTCATGTTTGTCTTGGTGCAGCCCTCGCGCGGCTAGAGGGCCAGGTTGCTTTCAGGATGCTGCTTGAACGTTTTCACAACTTCAAGATGCTTGATAGCGAGCCGGAATGGCGCGACGAGCTGATTGCACGCGGTTTGAAAACACTTCCAATATCTTTCGAAGTGCGATCATGATTGCTGATTAAAGTTTTCCGTCAAAATAAATATGGGGCGGATCGCGAAGAGAACCGTCCCATATTAATTCTGAATTCATCGGCAGAAAAGCCTTCCGAAAGCAATCTCAAGGTGCTGTTTCAGCCCGCAACCGGGCAGCATCTAAGACGCAATAAAACATCCCGTGGCCGCTCTTGGACTATCAACTCTGGAAATACTATGGTTCGCAATTGAGCACTTGGTGTCGGGAAACAATACGATCGAAAGTACCGTAAAGTACCGTGGCCTGATAACGGCAACCGCCATTCTCGCGAGTATGATCTACTCGATCGATTGGACCATAGCCGCCGTCGCACTTCCCCATATGCAGGGAACGTTCTCCGCCTCCCAGGATCAGATCTCCTGGGTTATGACGTCATATATCGTCATCAGCGCCATTATGCTGCCAACAACCGCTTGGCTTAGCTCGACCTTCGGCCGCAAGAGACTGTTTCTCATAGCAATAGCCGGTTTCACAATCTTTTCCCTCCTTTGCGGCGCAGCAAACTCATTAGAGACTGAGATCCTGTTTCGAGCCGGTCAGGGCTGTTTCGGCGCCTTCCTCATCCCTCTGTCACAAGCTTTAATGCTTGACAGCTACCCAAAGGAGCAACATGCCAAGGCGACAGCTCTATGGGGCCTGGGTGTTATCCTCGGGCCGGTTATCGGACCAACCATAGGCGGTTATCTGACCGAAGCATATTCATGGCGGTGGGTCTTCTATGTCAGTGTCCCCATCGGGATTATCGCATACATCGGAGGGATGCTTTTTCTGCCGCGAGATGAGCAGACCTCAGGAAAAATAACCTTTGACTGGATTGGCTTTGCGGCCCTCGCCCTATGTGTTGGTTCGCTTCAAATGATGCTGGATCGCGGCGAGCGGCAAGATTGGTTTGGATCTCTCGAGATTCAAATCGAAGCGGGCCTTTGCATATTGGGTTTATACGTTTTTATTGTGCATAGTCTTTCCAGCAAACAACCAATCGTAAACCTTCGACTAATGCGAGACTCCAACTATGCACTGGGTCTCAGTTTTGTTTTTATCTACGGCATGCTGAGCCTTCCCCCGATGATCTTGCTACCCCCATTCCTCTCCTCATTGCAGGGTTATCCGGTCTCGACTGTTGGGCTATTGCTGTCCCCGCGCGGCCTCGGTTTGATGCTCGCAATGTTTGTGCTTGGGCGAATTGGCGACAAGATTGATCCTCGACTGACTTTGTTCTTCGGCTTTACAACCCTCGGCGTCCCAAGTTTGTTCATGGCGGGTTGGACGCTCGATGTTGATCCCTTTGAAGTCGTCTGGACCGGCATCATACAAGGCATGGGGGCCGGGGCAATTGTTGTCCCATTGGGCGTTGTCACATTCGCGACGTTGGACCAGAAATATCGGACTGAGGCCGCATCAATGTGGAACCTTGTGCGCAGCGCTGGCAGCGGCATTGGCATTTCAGTTGCCGTATTCATTGTGGCAAGGATGTCGAACGTAACACGGGCAGGTTTGGTCGAGCACATCTCCCCCTTCAATCCCGCACTACACCAGCCCCCTCTATCAGGTTTGCGCGGCATCGCTTCGACCAAGAACCTGGCCATCATCGACAACGAGGTCACAAGGCAGGCATTGCTGATCGGATACATTGATGTTTTCCAGCTAACCGCTTGGGCAGCCTTTATGGCTTTGCCGCTTATCCTTTTGTTGCGCCCCCAAAAAACAACAAACTGATGCGGCTACTGGGATGTTTCGGTTCCATTATTTTGCGCCAATACTTTTGGTCGAAGTCTTCGGGAATATCCAATGGCTGATGTTTTGCTTGCATATGCTGCGTTTTTGCAAGGGCTTGCGGTTTCAGGCTTGGAATCATGCGCAAAAATTGAAAAACTAGAGTAACACCCGATCACATAGCATCCTGCCGTTTTGAGTGTTTATTTAGTAGTCTGAAAATTGATAACCAACTTTAAAACTAGCCAACTTTAAAACTAGAGAGAACCGGCATGACCCGAACGCTCAACGATGATCAAATTCGTATTCAGGAATTGGTGCGACGTGTCGCTGCCGAACGCGTCGCACCTCGAGCCAGCGAGATTGATGCGACCGCCGAGTATCCGCAAGACATGTTTGATCTGCTAAAGGAACTTGGCCTGTTCACGCTTCCCTTCCCAACCGAGTACGGCGGCGGCGGCAGTTTGATGTCAGCCTGCCTGGCTGTCGAGGAGTTGGGCCGGGTTTGCTATAACACCGCCTATCTACTGATTGTCCAATGGGTGCCCTTTGGCGCCCTCTTGGCCGGCGGCACTAAAGAGCAGAAGCAGCGCTATCTTCCAGGCTTGGCGAGCGGCGATCTCCGCGCCGCATTCTCGCTTACAGAACCGCAGAGTGGATCAGACGTGGCGGGCATTCGCACCCGCGCGGAACGCTGCGAAGGCGGCTATCGCCTCAACGGCGGCAAGATCTGGTGCACCAACGCCTTCCACTCGGATTTCATCCTGGTGGCCGCCAAAACCGGTGACGAAGATAAAAACGGTAGCATCAACTTCTTTATCGTCGAACGCGACACGCCGGGCTTCACCGTTGGCCGCAAGGAAGAGAAGATGGGCGCGCGCGGCGTCCCCTCGCACGCACTTTTCTTTGAAGATGCAGTGGTCGCCGAGGAGCAACGCCTGGGGCCTGAGGGTAAAGGATTTAAGATCGTCATGGAGGCGCTTAACACCTCTCGCCCGCTGATTGGAGCACGCGGTGTTGGGCTTGCTCAGGGCGCGATGGATCACGCGATCCAGTTTGTGAAGGATCGCAAGGCCTTCGGCCAAAGCGTTATCGACTATCAAGGTATCCGGTGGATGATTGCTGACATGGCAATTCAAATCGCGGCGTCACGCAACCTTGTCTACAGTGCAGCCGAGGCGGTGGATGATGGCGTAACCGGTAAGGAATTGGCGACGCTTGCCGCCATAGCCAAATGCCACGCCAGCGACACGGCAATGAAAGTAGCAACCGATGCGATGCAGCTCTTTGGTGCTTCCGGCATTTCTAACGAGTACCCGATCAACCGCTACTTCCGCGATGCAAAGGTGCTGCAAATTGTCGAGGGCACCAATCAAATTCAACGCAACATCATTTCACGCAATATAATTGCAGATTGAACCAACAATCATTCAACAAAGCGAGGAAGCACATGGAAACCGTCGGATTAGGGTTTTATTTCGAAGATCTGGAGATGGGAAAAACCTTCAAGACTATTGGCCGCACTGTCACCGAGGCAGATATTACCAACTTCGTGAATACGACGGGGATGGTTGAGGTCCTTTTTACAAACCTTGAATTTCTAGCCGCTGAGTCAGACATCAAAGGCCGCGTCGCACCTGGCGCGCTCGCCTACTGTTTTGCAGAAGGCTTACTTGTGCAATCAACGATGCAACACACGGGGTTTGCCTTTCTCGGCATGGACTTCAAAATAATAGGGCCGGTACTGGCCGGTGACACAATCCATGTCGAATGCGAGGTTATCGAAGCGCGCCTTAGCCGTAGCAGACCGGGACGCGGGCTAGTCCGGACGCGCAACCGCATTGTCAAACAAGACGGAACCGTCGCAATCGAGTACACGCCGTTGCGTATGATTAAGTGCCGTAGTGACGGCGAAAAATCATGACCGAGACAGATATGAGCGGGCTCGACGGCCCGCTCACCGGCGTCAGGATCATCGACATCACAATCAACGTCCTTGGCCCGATGGGAACCCAGATGCTCGGCGACATGGGTGCGGATGTAATCAAGATCGAGGTGCCAACCGGCGATCCGATGCGTACGTTCGGCGCGCGCCGCAACCCGAACATGGCCGCGCATTTCGTCAACCTCAATCGCTCCAAGCGAAGTTTAACGCTCGATCTGAAACAGCCGGCTGCCCTGGAAGCTCTGATGCGGCTGATCGATACGTCAGACGTCTTCGTCCACAACATGCGCGCCGACGCGGCTGAACGATTGGGCATTGGCCCTGAAGCTGTCCGTTCACGCAATCCTCAGATCATCTATGCCTACTCCACCGGCTACCCCCCTGATGGGCCGAACCGAAATCGCCCAGCGTTCGACGACGCAATTCAAGGTGAAAGCGGCTTGGCCGGTTTGATAGGGCAGGCCAACGGCGAACCACGCTTCGTTCCCTATGCAATCGCTGACAAGTTATGCGGCGTTTATCTTGCCACGGCTGTCAGCTCAGCACTCTTTCGGCGCGAACGCAGCGGCAAAAGCCAGGTTGTGCATGTGCCCATGCTCGAAACAATGATCTCCTTCAACATCGTCGACCATATGTGGGAAGCAACCTACAGCGGCCGCCCGGAAGATGCTGGTTATCCCCGCATGTTCACCCCGCACCGCCGCCCCTACCGCACAACCGACGGCTACGTCTGCCTCTTGGCAGTGAGCGATGCGCAATGGCGCCGGCTCTTTACAGCACTTGATCGCTCGGACCTGATCGAAGACCCACGGTTCATAGACATGGACGCGCGCACTCTCAATATCGACACCGTATATGGCATTGTCGGCGAGGAATTGGCAAAGAGAACAACGGCTGAATGGACCAAACGCCTTGATGAAGCCGACGTGGCGAACGCACCTGTCAATAATCTCAGCGATATACTCGCCAATGAACAACTCTGGGAAAGCGGCTTTTTCCGGCGATACGAGCACCCTTCAGATGGCCAGCACACAACCATGGCATTCCCGATCGATTACTCCGAGTCACCCGCAGGCATGAAACAACCACCACCCCAGCTTGGCCAACACAATCATGAAATCCTTGAAGAACTGGGCTTTAGCGAAAGCGAGATTGCCGCAATAGTAGGCTCGGCCAATTCCCAATCACCGAAATAAGTCGACGCACAAATGGTCTACTCTCTTTGTTCAAAAGGACTCTCGACCGATGATTGCGACCTTCTGAGTACACCAGCCCCCTACCCGACTCTACATCGCGCCTATCAACTGACACCCAAACAGATGCGGAGAAACGACAAAGAACCCATCGACAACTTGGCGGCCAAAGGCTTCGCAATATGTTCGTGCACACCCCACGGGAAGGACTATGGTTCATCGCAGAAAGCTTGGCGCGTGCCGCATTTTTTCAAACTACCCCGCTGAAGCAAGACTGAATGCTCGGACAATCGAGATGCGAAGTGCTAAAAGACATCAACGCCAAAATCGAAGGACGTGACGATGACAGATCTGGATCAACTATTCTCAACCAACCCGCTCTGCAAGTTGTTGGGCATACGCTACCCAATCTGCCAAGCTGGCATGTATCAGGTTGCCTATGGCCCCCTCGCGGCCGCAGTATCGAACGCCGGCGGACTTGGCGTCATCGGCTCCGCCTACATGGAACCGTCCCAACTTCGTGAGCAGATCAAAATCGTAAAAGATCAAACTGACAAACCCTACGGTGTCGATATTCTTTTCGCCAAAGTCCAAGGTGGCGGCTCCACAATCGAGGCCTATGAACGCGAAGTTCGTGCTCACATTGATATAACTTTCGAGGAAGACGTTCCCATCATTGTATCCGGCCTTGGCGATCCAGCCGCGATCATGCAACAAGCACGCGCAGCCGGCACCAAGGTGATGGCTCTTGTTGGCACCGCAAAGCAGGCCAAAGCAGTGGAGCAATCCGGTGTCGATGCTGTGATCGCCTCGGGTCATGAAGGTGGCGGGCACGTCGGCAGGATCGGAACAATCTCTCTGATACCCCGCGTCGTCGATAGCGTAAAAATACCGGTGGTTGCGGCTGGTGGCCTCGCAGATGGTCGCGGTCTCGTAGCCTCTTTGGCTTTGGGCGCTGTCGGCGTCTGGCTTGGTACGCGCTTCATCGCGACTGCCGAGGCACGCGGCCACGATAACTACAAGCGCCGCATTACCGAGATCAACGAAGATGGTACGATTGTAACGCGCGCGCACTCAGGCAAAACCAATCGCATGATCCGCAATGCCTTCACCGAAAGCTGGGTGGGACGAGAAAGCGAAATCAAAAACTACCCCATCCAGTTGCGCGAGGTCGGAGAGGATGCCTCCTATCGTGGCCGCATCGAGGGTGATGCCGAAAATGGCGTTTTGCCATGTGGTCAGAGTGCAGGTTTGATCGATCGGGTCGAACAGGCAGGCGATGTCGTGCGGAATATAGCCGAAACCGCACAAGCCATCCTGGCTTCTCTGCCAAAGGGTGCCTAACCTAAACTATTCAGTAACACACAGCCTTTGCTCTATCTCAATAAATGCCGGAGTATTTAATCTGAGCCCAAAACACTCCGGCATTTGTTGAGCACTCATTTGACTGAGCACTTAAACGTGCAGATCAAGTCTGCTCTAGCACCAAAGCTCTCAGTCACCACTCCATCCTCATGAGGCAGCTCAATGAGTGAACCTGATCCAATTACAATCTCAGTAATCCAACATCGCCTGACCGGTATCGTCGAGGAGATGGGGGAGGCCATGCTGCGCACATCCTTCTCACAGATACTGAACTCAAGCAGAGACTTCTCGACCGCGATTTGCGGTGCAGATTCACAGCTCATAGCTCAGGCAGATCATATTCCAGTGCACGTTGGCGCGTTGCAACCAGCCGCAGCTTCAATCAATGAAGCATTTGGCGAGGATGTGCATCCTGGCGACATCTTCCTTCTAAATGATCCCTACTTTGGCGGCAGCCACCTGCCTGACGTAACGGTCTTTGCCCCCGTTTTCATAGACGAAAAACTGGCATTCTGGGCCATAAACCGCGCCCACCATTCCGACATTGGCGGCGCCACCTATGGCGCCTATAACGCCAACGCCCGTGAGATCTGGCAGGAAGGTCTTCGCCTTCCCCCATTACGCCTCTACGACAAAGGCAAGATCCGCGAAGATGTGTTACGCATGTTGAAGACAAACGTTCGCCATTCCCGCGATTTCGAAGGCGACCTGATGGCACAAATCGGCTCGGCATTGCTTGCCGAACGGCGTCTTCATTCACTCGCGATCGACTTCGGCGGAGATACAATTCTGCACACAATTATCCGCATTCTGGATGCAACCGAGGCACAAACCCGCGCGATCTTTGCTGAGTGGGAAGACGGCATATACTACGGTGAGGCATTGCTTGACGATGACGGTCGCGGCAATAACGACATAGCGATCCGAGCCAAGGTCACCGTGCAGGGGGCTGATCTTGTCATTGATCTGCGCGATTCCGATCCGCAGGTTGAAAGCTTTCTCAACTCGGCCTGGGCCAACACCCGCTCGGCTGTCATCGTGGCGCTTGCTGTTCTGATCGACCCAGACATCCCCAAAAACGAGGGCGTCGCCAGACCGGCCGAGATACTCATCAAACCAGGGACAATCGTGCATCCGAACCCCGGTGCCCCAGTGACAATGTCCACATCCCACTGCGGCAACGAAATTATCGAAGCCGTCGTAGTGGCGCTCTCGGGCGCCTGTCCTAATCGCGCGATGGGGGGATGGAGCCGCCGCTTACGAATTGCCCTCAAAGGCATTGATCCGCGCGACGGCCGCGCCTTTATCTGGCATCTGTTTCATGCTCGCCCCGGCGGCGGAGCCTCATCGGCCGGCGATGGATGGCACAACTCAGGCGAGTTCCACTCCGCCGGCGGCCTGAAATTCGGATCGATCGAGGTCGCTGAAACGCGCTTTCCGCTCTATTTCGAAGCCCATGAATTTCGTCCTGATTCAGGCGGCGCGGGCCGCTATGTCGGTGGCGCCGGTTGCGATCTCCGCCTTGTCGTTGAGACCGACGTTCCCGCTGTAGCAAACATAGCCGGCGACGGCCTTCGCCACGGCGCACGCGGCATGTTTGGTGGCCAGGATGGCCTCCCTCACTATTACCTTATGCATCGTCCGGACCGGGACGTTGAAGATAGTCCGGACCGGGACGTTGGGGATCGTCCGGACCGGGACGCTGAGGATAGTCCGGACCAGGACGTTGGGAATAGTCCAAACCAAACTTCCATTGTCCTCGAAAGCAAAATCGAAGGCATGCCGGTTCCCCCCGGAACGACATTTGAATTGCATTCCGGTGGCGGTGGCGGTTGGGGCCCACCAAATGAACGCACTACAGAGGCAAAACAACGCGATATAGCCAATGGCCTGGTAAGCCCAGCGCAGATATTAAAATCACCTTCAAGCTAAGGATCAAAGTATGAGTTACCGGATTGCTGTCGATGTTGGCGGGACATTCACCGACGTTGTTGCTGTCGATGCCGCCGGCCAGGTAACCTTCGTCAAAGCACCAAGCACACCGAACAACCAAGCCCTCGGAACGATGAATGGAATTGAACGGCTGAGCCAGGAACTCGGCCTTACTGTCGCGGATCTACTGGCAAAAACCACTACCATCGTTCACGGTATGACAGTGGCAACCAACGCGCTACTCGAACGAAAGGGCGCCAAGGTCGGCCTCCTCACCACTGAAGGTCATCGTGACGTTCTGGAAATGCGCGAAGGCCTCAAGCCCGAGCGTTACAACATGCGCCTGCCGCGCCTTGATCCACTGGTGCCACGCAGGCTTCGATTGGGAGTGCGGGAACGTTTGCGAGCCGATGGCCGAATTGAAATTCCACTCGACCGATCCTCGCTGAATGCTGCAATCGAAACCCTCAAGGCAGAAGAGGTGACGTCCGTTGCCGTCTGTTACCTCCATTCATACCGCGACGCGCGACACGAGAAAGAAACTTGCCAGGCAATCGAGCGCGCAATGCCGGGCGTCTACATTTCACTTTCATCCGAGGTGCTGCCCCAGATCAAGGAGTTCGAGCGCGTCTCGACAACGGTGGTCAATTCCTATGTTGGCCCATTGATCGAGCTCTATCTGAGGCACTTGGAACAGCAACTGAAAACCTCGGGCTTCCATGGACCACTCCTGATTATTTTGTCTCATGGCGGCGTGGCACCGGTCGACGAGGCCGTTCGAGTTGCGGCGGCGACAGTTCTATCCGGCCCGGCAGGCGGCCTCGCCGGTGGGCGGCGGGTGGCAGCCATGGTCAATGCCCCCAATCTCATCACCTTCGACGTCGGCGGCACCTCCAGCGATATATCAATGATCGCAGATGGCGAGGCCACACTTTCCAAAGATCGCACTATGGCCAATGAGCGAATCGCACTGCCGAGCCTGGATATCGTAACGCTTGGCGCAGGCGGCGGCTCGATCGCTCGCGTCGAAACAAGCGGGCTATTGGAGGTTGGACCACAAAGTGCCGGATCGGTGCCTGGCCCCATCTGTTACGGTCAAGGCGGAACGGAACCGACTGTGACTGACGCAAGTGTCGTGCTTGGATACCTTGACCCCGACAATTTCGCTGGAGGCCAAACAAAACTTGATTCAGACGGAGCCTTGGCTGCATTCAATCAGCTCGGCAAAAAGCTGGGTGTCACTGCACTTCAAGCGGCCGTCGGCGTTCATCGTGTCGTCAACACCCAGATGGCAGAAGGTATCCGTGTCGTCACTGTTCGTCGTGGTGTTGACCCACGGCGATTCGGTCTGCTCGGCTTCGGCGGTGCGGCCGGCATACACGTCACCGAGTTGGCGCGAATGCTGGGCATTACCCGCGTTGTGGTCCCGCGTGTCGCATCGGTGCTGTCCGCATGGGGTATCCTCACCACCGAACTCAGGCATGAAGCGGTTCGAACCTCCGTCGGTGAAACAAATACGCTCAATGTTGGCGCACTCCATACGCTCTACGACGATTTAGTTCAGGAAGGCCGGGCACGCATGCAGAACTGGTTCAATGGACCGATCGAAACCAGACGCTCGGCTGAAATGCGTTACGGGGAACAGGTATTTGAGATCGACGTCCCTCTCGACAGAATAAACTTTGATGCTCCTGACTCAATGACACAACTGAAACGAGCATTTGAAAAACGGCACGAGGAGCTCTACGCCTATTGCCTTCCCGAACAACATCCCATGCTCATCAATGCCCGGGTCGCGACTGTTGGCTTGCTGCCGGAATTGCCGGCTGAACCGATCCCGGACACTCAGGCTCCAGCTATTCCAATCGGAAGCAGAGAAATATACCTCGACGAATGGATCTCGACTGATGTTTATCAGTTCTCTGAACTGGCCACCGGCCAACTCGTGACCGGGCCGGCACTTATCGAATCTGACAGTACAACTGTGCTACTGCGCCCAGGTGATCGCGCAATGACAACACCGCAGCGCTGGCTGGATATCGAAATTATTGCGTAAAGCAATCGGCAAGCATCGGCCAGAGCTCGATCCCAGAGCTTGATCAATGATAAGTCGCGCCGGTGGCTTGTAATTCATCAATCGCCACCACGCCCTCAACCGTACTCAATCTGCCCCGCGCCTGCGGACCGGTGTCATACCGCCCCTTCAGCGTCACTTCGCAAGCCTGCCCATGAGCAGAGAGATTAAGCAAAATCCTGATCTGCCCTTTGCCTGGCTGCAACATTCCCTGCAACTCTTTCAATATGTCAGTAGCTTGACGACTCAACAGCGCACTCTCATCAAAACTCAGGCGCAACCCCTGCTCAACCATGCCTGCCGCCGCATCCAGCCCCTCCAGGCCCTGCACACGCATCTTGACCGTGTCGCCATCACGCTCTGCCTCGACCGACACAATCACCGCCTTGCCCGGCTCCAACAAACCGCGGCACTGGTTAAGCGTATCGGAAAACACCACAGCCTCGAATTGCCCCGTCGTGTCCGAAAACATCGCGAACGCAAACTTATTGCCCTTGGCAGAGCGCCGCTCCCGTGCCGCCACAACAATGCCCGCAATCCGCCCGCCAGTGACCCCACGCTCGGTCTCCGCCTCAAATTCAGCGAATGTCTTCACTCCTAGCACCTCAAGAATGCTGGCATACTGATCAAGCGGATGACCGGAGAGGAAGAACCCAATCGCATCGAATTCCTTCTCCAATTGCTCCATCGGCGTCCACGCCTTCACGGGCTTGATATCCAACGTTAGCTTATGATCGCCGCCACCGAACAAATCCTCAATTCCCGACGCCTCGTTACTCACCAGCCTGTTGGCCAGTGCCAGCATTTGTTCACCATTGCCATGCACCATTGCCCGGTTCGGCTGCAATCCATCAAACCCACCCGCGGCCGACAATGTCTCCAGCGAGCGTCGATTCAGCGCCTTGGGGTCCATCCGCCGCGCAAAATCAGAGAGATCCTCATAGAGCCCGTTTGCATCACGCTCAGCCACGATCGTCTCCACCGCGCCGGCCCCAATATTCTTCAGCGCCGCCAGCGAATAACGTATCGCCCTGTGCGCACCTTCTTCACCACATGGTTCAACGCGAAAATCCACGGTCGAGTTATTCACGCACGGTGGCTTGACCAAAATACCGCTCTTGCGCGCCTCTGCCGCAAATACCGCCAGCTTATCGGTATTTGCCATATCCAGCGTCATTGAAGCCGCCAGGAACTCCTCACGATAGTTCGCCTTGAGATAAGCCGTATGATAGCTGACCAACGCATAAGCCGCCGCGTGAGATTTATTGAACCCATAGCCGGCGAACTTGTCGACAAGCTCGAAAATATCTGCCGCGTCTTTCCTCTCAACATCATTTTCAACCGCACCCGCCACAAATTCTGCCTGCTGCTCAGCCATGGCGGCTTTGTCTTTTTTACCCATCGCCCGACGCAGAACATCGGCTTTTCCTAACGAATATCCCCCCATAACCTGCGCGATCTTCATCACCTGTTCCTGATAGATGATGACCCCGTAGGTCTCCGTCAGTGTCTCTTCAAGCATCGGATGCAGGCAGTCGACGGGTTCCTCTCCATGCTTCCGGTTAATATAAGTAGGAATGTTGTCCATCGGTCCCGGTCGATAAAGCGCCACCATGGCGATGATATCTTCAAAACGGTCGGGCTTGAGCTTCTTCAAGCTCTCTCGCATGCCGGTTGATTCCAACTGGAATACGCCGACCGTATCGGCCCGAGCCAGCAGTTCAAAACTCGGCTTATCGTCCAGCGGCACCTGCGCCAGATCAACTTCAACCCCGCGCCCCAATTTGATCAGCTCCACTGCCTTTTGCAGCACGGTCAGTGTTTTCAAACCCAGAAAATCAAACTTCACCAAGCCTGCCGCTTCCACCAGTTTCCAATTAAACTGCGTGATTGGAAACGACGACTTCGGATCGCGATAAACCGGCACCAACTCATCCAACGGACGGTCACTAATCACCATTCCCGCCGCATGCGTCGAAGCATGCCGATAGAGCCCCTCCAGCTTTTGCGCCGTCGCAAGCAGGTTGGCCACGATCGGGTCATTGTCCCGTTCCTCCTGAAGCCGCGGCTCTTCCTCTATGGCCTCAGGCAACGTCAACGGATTAGCTGGATTGTTCGGCACTAGTTTGCAAAGTCGGTCCACCTGTCCATAAGGAATTTGCAGCACACGCCCCACGTCCCGCAAAACAGCCCGCGCCTGCAACTTGCCGTGCGTAATGATCTGAGCAACGCGGTCTTCGCCGTATTTCTTCTGCACATACCGGATCACCTCATCACGACGATCCTGGCAGAAGTCGATATCAAAGTCCGGCATCGAAATACGTTCAGGGTTCAAAAATCGCTCAAATAGCAATCCAAAGCGCAGCGGATCAAGATCAGTAATCGTCAGCGACCAGGCAACCAACGACCCCGCCCCCGAGCCACGCCCCGGCCCCACCGGAATGCCCATACCCTTCGACCACTTAATAAAGTCAGCAACGATCAAAAAGTACCCGGGAAACTTCATGTTGATGATCACGTCAAGCTCAAACTCAAGACGTTGATCATAGTCCTCGCGCGAATATCCATCGGCTAATGGCACCACACTCAGCCGCGCCTCAAGTCCCTCACGCGCCTGCTGCCGCAACTCTTCAACTTCAAGCTCAAGCTGTTGTTCCTTGCTCGCTCCATCACCTGCAGAAACGAACTGCGGCAAGATCGGCGCCTTGCCAAGTGGCCGAAACGCACAGCGTTTGGCAATCTCCACCGTGTTCTGTAGCGCTTCGGGCAGATCAGAAAACAACTCCACCATTTGCTCGGAGGTCTTGAAATAGTGTTCCCGCGTCAGCCGCCGGCGATCATCCTCCACCACATAGTTGCCACCCGCGATGCACAACAATGCATCATGCGCCTCATAGTCTTCGGGCGCCGCGAAATAAACTTCATTGCTCGCAACAATCGGGATCCCCAAGCCATAGGCTTGCTCCACAAGTCGTGGCTCTACGCTAGCCTCTTCCGGTCTGCCGTGCCGCTGCAATTCAACGTAAAACCGATCTCCAAAAATCTCATGCAACCGCCTGAGGCGCGCCACCGCAACATCGCTCTGCCCATCCACAAATGCTCGATTAATCGGCCCGTCAGCCCCGCCGGACAACACAATCAACCCCGCATTATGCTCAACCAGACGACTGACCCGCACGTGCGGCACTTCCGTCTCAGTAGGATCAAAGAATGCCTGACTGCTTAGCTTCAAGAGGCTCGCATATCCCTCTTCATTCATCGCAAACAACGCGATCGAACCCGCAGGCTCTAGTGGCTTGGCGCTGCCCTGCGCCATCAGCGACGACTGATTTGCTTGCCGATCCTCAAAATCCACCGACAGCGTCAGCCCAGCGATCGGCTGCAGCCCAGCGTCTTTGAACCTGGTTGAGAATTCAAGCGTACCAAACAGATTGTTGGTGTCCGTCAATCCAATCGCTGGAAACCCTTGCGCCGCCACAAGCTTCGCGAGTTTGCCAATCGTCAGCGCGCCTTCAAGCAACGAATAGGCCGAATGCACCCGCAAGTGAATGAACTGTGGCTCAATGAATTTTGGCAAAGTGCGCATTTCAGCATCTTCTGGAATTTCAATCGGTGAGTTCACGATCGCTCCATTCCACTCAGTTAATCGGGTAATTGCCTACTCGCCACTTCGGCCACACTACAATACCAACTCACTGCGCACCGTTTTCCAGCGCATGCGGATTACGTAACTCGCGCGGGTCCAACTCGATCAACCGCCCGCCTTCAAGTAACAACACCCGGTGCATACGCTGCGCCAATTCCATGTTGTGCGTCGCAATCAGAGCGGCAACACCCGTGCGCTCAATCAATGACATCAGATCTTGAAACACCCTCTCCGACGTCGATGGGTCAAGGTTTCCAGTCGGCTCGTCCGCCAACAATAGTTGTGGCCTGTTGGCCAGCGCCCGCGCAATCGCGGTGCGTTGTTGTTCCCCACCCGACAACTCCGCCGGACGGTGATCCACACGCGCTTCCAACCCCAGCATACTCAGAAGCTCGCGCGCACGCTCAAGCGCCTGCGAGCGCTTCCGTCCCTGGATCATCTGTGGAATGGCAACATTCTCTTCCGCCGAGAACTCGGCCAGCAACTGATGAAACTGATAAATGAAACCCATCTCGTTGCGCCGCACACGCGTCCGCGCATCATCGTTCATGCCCGAGCAATTAGCACCATTGATGATGACATCACCCGAATCGGCCGTCTCAAGCAGGCCCGCGATGTGCAGTAACGTCGACTTGCCAGACCCCGACGGCCCCACCAGCGCCACAGCCTCTCCCGGCCATAGTTCGGCGCTTGCCCCATCAAGAACACGTATCTCGCGCGATCCCTGATGAAAGACGCGAGCGAGCTCGACGAGCTTCAATACAGCTCCACCAGCGGTATCTTTCACAACACCCCCCTCACTCATAGCGCAACGCTTCGACCGGATCGAGCCGCGAAGCCCGCCACGACGGATAGAACGTCGCCAGCACCGTTAATGCCAGCGCCATAAGCACAATTCCCGCCGTTTCTTGTACGTCAATTTTGGCCGGCAACTGCGTTAGATAATAAACCTTCGGATCCATTAAAGTGGTCCCCGTCACCCATTGCACGAACAGCCGAATAGTTTCGATATTGCGGCAAAATATGACACCTAAAATCAACCCTGCAAAGGTGCCAGCAACACCAATCGATGCCCCCGTGATCAGGAAGATGCGCATAATCGCACCCTTAGTGGCCCCCATCGTCCGTAGAACCGCAATATCGCGCCCCTTGTCCTTGACCAGCATCATGATGCCCGAAATAATATTCAGCGACGCCACCAGAATAATCAAAGACAGAATGATGAACATCACTGTCCGCTCAACCTCAAGCACCGTGAAAAATGTCTGGTTGCGCTGCCGCCAACTGGTGAAGCTGAAATTCTCCCCTATAGACTTTGTCATAGATGCAATGTGCGCACCGATCTTTTCAGGGTCATCAACCATTACCTCCAAAACATCGACGGTTTTCCCTTTTGAGAAATACCGCTGCGCCTCAGGCAAAGGCATGAACACCATCGTACGGTCGTATTCAGACATCCCCAATTCAAAAATTGCGACCACTCTGTAAGGCTTCGTGCGCGGTGCCGTCCCAAATGGTGTTCGCGCACCACGCGGCGACACCAGCGTAATCACATCGCCAACACCCACTCCGAGGCCTTCCGCCAACCGGCTGCCAACTGCAATGCCGCGCTGCTTATCAAACCCTTTAATTGTGCCGCCAACAATGTTCTCGGCAACCAACGGCAACGCACGAACACCCCTTTCGCTCACCCCGCGCACCAGCCCACCCAGAGCCTGCCGGGGCGTCGACATCATCACCTGCCCCTCAATCAGCGGCACCGCGTGTTTAACACCCGCCACCCTCTCAAGCCGCTTTGCGATAACGTTATAATCGGTGAATGGCCCGGCGGCAGAAATCTTCTGCACAACCGCATGTCCGTTGAGCCCAAGGATCTTGTCGTAAAGCTGGCTACGGAAACCGTTCATCACCGCCATCACAATGATCAACGTAGCAACCCCCAACATGATGCCGGCAAACGAGAAGCCGGCAATCACCGAAACGAAACCTTCCTTACGGCGCGCGCGGAGGT
>Ga0209345_10000400_pt1 | contig 56279 bp, 66 predicted proteins | sample Cruoilmetagenom7_FD_187294 | JGI IMG/M metagenome (GOLD analysis project Ga0209345, IMG submission 187294) | Oil polluted marine microbial communities from Coal Oil Point, Santa Barbara, California, USA - Sample 7 (SPAdes) (version 2) | ecosystem: Environmental > Aquatic > Marine > Oil seeps ... | reverse complement strand
GGAAAGAGGGGGCCGGACCATGGGCACTCGAGCCTCGAAGGAGGCGAGCCAGCCCTTATGGTGGCGGACGGGGTGAGGCGTCGTGCTGCGCCTTGGCGCAGGAGCGACCACGCCCCCGCCGGGACCGCGCAGCCTGCGGGACACCCCGGCGAGGGGGTGTCCGCGCGGAGCGGTCGTGCTGACGGGGATGTGGTCTGCGCGTGTCATGGGATCAGGCGGCATCCGGCTCTGCGGACAGCGCATCCTCGGCGATGCCGAGCGCTGCGGCACGGATCTTGCGATCGATGTCCTGGGCGATCTCGGGGTTGGCCTTGAGGAATTCGCGGGCTTTTTCCTTGCCCTGGCCGATGCGCTCGTCTCCGTAGGAGAACCAGGAGCCGGACTTGGCGACGATACCGTCCTTGACGCCGAGGTCGATGAGCTCGCCCTCGTAGCTGGTGCCGGCACCGAACATGATGTCGAACTCGGCCTGCTTGAAGGGCGGGGCGACCTTGTTCTTGACGACCTTGACTCGCGTGGTGTTGCCTACGATTTCTTCCCGGTCCTTCAACGATCCGGTGCGGCGGATGTCGAGGCGCACGGAGGCGTAGAACTTGAGGGCGTTGCCGCCCGTCGTCGTCTCAGGGCTGCCGAACATAACGCCGATCTTCATCCGGATCTGGTTGATGAAGATCACCAGGACGTTGTGCTGCTTGGTGATGCCAGCAAGCTTGCGCATGGCCTGGCTCATCATCCGAGCGTGCACGCCGACATTGCTGTCGCCGATATCACCCTCGAGCTCCTTCTGCGGGGTCAGGGCGGCCACGGAATCGATGATGATGACGTCCATCGCGCCAGAGCGAACGAAGGTGTCGACAATGCCGAGCGCCTGCTCGCCGTGGTCGGGCTGGGAAATCCACATGTCGGCGAGGTTCACGCCGAGCTTCTCGGCATAGGTGGTGTCGAGGGCATGCTCGGCATCGATGAAGGCGCAGTTGAGGCCCATCTTCTGGGCTTCGGCGATCACCTGGAGGGTAAGTGTGGTTTTGCCCGAGCTCTCGGGCCCGTAGATCTCCACGATCCGGCCGCGGGGGAGTCCGCCGATGCCGAGCGCGATGTCGAGGCCGAGCGATCCGGTCCCGATCGTTCCGATCGACATGTCGATGTCATTCTCGCCGTCCAGGCGCATGACCGCGCCTTTTCCGAACTGGCGCTCGATCTGTCCGATCGCGGCTTGCAGCGCCTTGTCGCGATCTTCTTTCTTGGCGATGGCCATGGAACTACCTCTTCTGGTCTATGGAAAGAAAATGGGTTCGTCTCTCCCGGCCGGAAGCAATAAATCGGCGAGAATCCAATTCTGTCGCGACTTCGTCCGGTGCGCGGGAGGGCTTCCCGCGGTCAAGGTCTCACCCGCGCGGACGCGCGGATTTCCAGCTCTCGTAATGGGCCATCACGCCGAGGTGGCGGGCCATGAGGAACTCGCCCGTCAGCGTGGGCCACTGCCTGAAAAATCCCTCCTCACGGCGTTCGGCTCGCAGGGCCAGTCCGGCCTCGTGCAATTCGGCCAGGGCCTGGATGTAAGCCGCCCCGTGCCGCGCGGCGGCACCCTGATGGGGAGTCTCGGAGGCGAAATAGGCCAGCACGGCATTGCAGGAGCTCGCCATTGTCGCCTCGAACGGGTCCGGGTCAATGCCCCGGGCACGGAGATTGTAGTCGGAGCAGGCCGCGATCGCGGCTCGGGTGGTGCCGTATTCGGCAATCACCTCGCGATGTGGCGGGTCCGCGAACCCCCAGATCAGGGCGACCCAAACCAGGGCGCTGGCCCAGATCCAGAGGCGCAGGGTCCGGCGTATATCGCGGTCGCGGGAGGGAGGGTAAGCTTCAAGTGCCATGCGCAGGAGTTGGGTCCCGGCGCAGGTGTGCGGAAATCTAATCCGAACCGCCCATCAATTCGCTGATCGTGCCGATATCGTCCCACCCGTCCTTCATGACGGTGCGACCGAGCATCAGGACCCGGTCGATATCGAGCGCGTCCGGTCGATCGGAGACGGGCGAGATTGCTTCGAGCTGATGCCAGACATGGTCCTCATGGGTGAAGTCCAGGCTCCAGCCACCGCTTTTCTGGAGGTCTTCCAGCTCGAGTTGCGAGGGGATGAAATACCCGTCCTCGCTGCCGCCGAGGATCGTGAGCAGGAGGGCATGACGCAGCGGGTCGAGGATGCCGCGCAGAACGGCGCAGCCGGAGGTCTTGTAGTTCGAGGCCGAGCGGTATTGGTAGTCGATGGCAAAGCACCGATCCCGCTCGTAGTCGATTTTCATGCGGGGGTTGTTGTCCAGGTCGATCATCGGGCGGGCAGAGGCCCAGTATCCAGACGGCGTGTGTCCGCGATCGAGCTCGATGATCCGCTCTCCGCCCCGCGCGGGCAGAACGGGATTGAACTGCCCGATCTCGCCCATCCGGGAGACAAGCGCCCCAAGGGCGATGGTCTCGTGGTTGGACAGATCGGCCTGCGACCAATCGATTTTCATTGCTGGGTGCTCCTGCTATTTTCGAGGTAGCGGCACCGCAGGTTCGCGGCGATCTCGGCGGCGGAACCGGCGATGTCATTGTCGGAGCTGCGGTGGCCATCGGCCCACTCTTGCGCATGACGGCGCCGGCTCTCCGGGGTGGAAAGGGCTGCCTGTGCGGCAATGAAGGCGTCGCGATCGGCTGGAGAGCCGTAGACGAGGCTGTCGAGCGCCGCGGCCACCTCGCCCGCCCGGGCGCCGACGGCCTCCTCCACCGAGTGATCGAAGCGCTCGGACCACCAGGTGAGGGCGCCGCCGGCGAGAAAGATGGGGACATCCTGTCCGCGGTCGCTGGGCGACTGGCAGTCGGCCCCGTATTGGCCGTTGGAGAGAAGGAACATCGACAGGGCGGCGATCTCGAGGTCGGGCGCCTCGAAGGTCAAATCGTCGGAAGGGTTCACGATGGAATAGATCATCAGGGCCTCGGGTATGGGCGGGATCAAACCGCACGTCATTGTTGGTCGAGAGCGGCGCGGCAGGCGGCGGGCCACTCGTCTATTCCGGCCTTCTGGAGCTCGGGGTAGACGGACGCCGCGACCTCGACGGTGCAGGGATCGGATGGATCACCCTGGCCGACGATGATGGTCCCTACCGGCCCTTCTCCCGGTCCCTCTGCGGCGATCGCGACAGGCGCAGGGGTCTGCGGCGCGAACAAGAGAGCAAGACCGATTGCGGCCGCGAGGAGACCCGCGACGATGTAGATTGTGGGTCTCATGATATTTCTCCGGTTGGTGGCGGGGTCATGGATGGATAACGGAATCAGGCGCTGAGGCGAAGGTCTTCGACCTTGATCTGGACCCGGCGGCGGCCGTTCCATTCATTGATCTCGAGTGCGCCGAGAACATCCACGAGCTGCCCCTTGGCGGCGACCATGGCATCACCGAAGGGGGTGCCGACGGAGTTCCAGATCAGGCCATCCACGACCTTTCCGGCCGGGCCGAGTTCGGGGTCCTCGAAGATGCATTTGACGTGCTTTTCCTTTAGGATGCGCACGTCCGCGAGGCGCACGCCCTTCAGCACGAAGCGCGGCGTGGGGTTGCCCATCCCGAAGGGGGCGAGCGCCTGGGTGGCATCGACGAGACCTGTGGTTGCCCGGTCGAGCGGGATGATCGCGTCGACCCGGCTGACGACGCCGGTGGTGGCATAGTCGCTCTTGGCAATCTCGTCGTTAACGAAGGCGGTGAACGCCTCGAGTTTGTCCGGCTCCACCGTGATGCCGCCGGCCATGGCGTGGCCGCCGCCCTTGACGAGAAGTCCCGCCTTGCGTGCGGCGATGATCGCGGCGCCGAGATCGAAGCCGCTCACCGAGCGGCCCGACCCCTTCAGCCAGCCCTCTGGCGTAGGGGCCAACACGAAGGCGGGTGCGTCGAGCGCCTCCTTCAGGCGCGCAGCGGAGATGCCGACAATACCTTCGTGCGCATCGACGACCGCGGTGGCAAGCGCGCGGGTCTCGCCGGGGACGAAGAGATCGCGGACCTGGTCGAGCGCCTCGGCCGTGCAGGACTTTTCCATTTCCTGGCGCTCGCGGTTGAGATCGTCGAGCGTCTTGGCCATGGCCAGGGCCTCTTCCTCGTCTTGGCACAGCAGCAACGCGGCACCGAGGCCGGAATCGCCAATCCGGCCACCGGCATTGATCCGCGGCCCGAGCGCGAAGCCGCAGGCGCGGGGGTCGATTTCGTCGGCGCAGGCGGCGACGGCCGCGAGGGCCTTGATGCCGGGCAGGGACCGGGCCGACAGGTAGGGCAGGCCGCGCATCACGAAGGCGCGGTTGAGTGTGGTCAGAGGAACCACATCGCAGATCGTCCCCAGCGCCACCAGGTCGAGGTAGCTCATCAGGTCCGGCGCAGCGGAGGGGCGTCCGTCCTCGCCGTCGAAATGGCCGATCTTGCGCAGCCGCAGGTTTACGGCCACGGCATAGATGAAGGTCATGCCTGCTGCGCAGACATGGTTGTAGCCTTTTTCCTGATCGAGGCGATTGGGGTTGACCAACGCCACGGCCGGCGGAAGCTCCTCTTCCGCGGCGTGGTGGTCGATAACGACGACGTCGAGGCCGGCATCGCGCGCCGCCTCAAGGGGCTCGTAGGCTGCGGTGCCGGCATCGAGGATGACGACGAGATCGGCGCCGGCCTTTTGCAGGGCCAGCAATCCTTCCGCATTGGGTCCATAGCCCTCGGTGATGCGGTCGGGGATGTAGATCTCGAAATCCGTGCAGCCGCAGTCGCGCAGGAAGCGCCCCAGGATTGCAGCCGAGGTCGCGCCATCGACGTCGTAGTCCGACCAGATGGCGATTTTCTGGCCCGAGCGGATGGCATCGACCAGGCGTTCGGCAGCCGGGTCCATGTCCTTGAAGAAAGAGGGGTTGGGGAGCAGGTTGCGGATGGTCGGCGAGAGGAAATCGGCGACCTCGCCCTCGGCCATGCCGCGGGCAGCCAGGATGGGTGCTATCAGGGCATTGGCCCCGCCCCCGATCAGGGCATCCACATCGGCTTCGGAGTGGTCGGGCTCGGTCCAGAGCCGGTTGCGGAAGGAATGTCTGACTGGAGCATTCATGCGGGATCTCCGTATCTTATCTCATTCGTCGCCATCAATGGCGCGGTTCTCCTCGAAAACCGCGCCTTTGATGTGCCGATCACCTCGATAAGATTGCCTCTTTTCTGCCGCGCAGAAATCATGCGCGTCCATGGACGGGCATGGAGCCCGCCCGGGCTACGGTGATTGCCTCCAGGGATCAGGATCGCTGATCGATCTCCGATCGAGCTGTGGGACAAGAAAGACTTGAGCCGGGCGTCGGCGCGCACGGTGTCCCACCGAAACTCGCTCGGCCATGGATGGGAATCGAAGAACGGCGGAAGGATGTCTCCTTCCGCCGTTTTCCTGGATGCCTTCGAGAAAGGGTCCGTGCTTACGTGACGCATTCTGCGTGTTGGGACCCTAAACTAAGACAGCGCCTCGCTTTTGAGGCGCTGTCTCCTTCCCGTGGCGCATGGCCGGTGTCTTGCGTTCTGGCGTCCGGCGTGCCGTCGGCGCGATCTCGATCAGCCCAGGGGCGTGGAACGCGGATGTGGGGAATTGGGTGCTGTCGCGGCCGGGCAAAAGCTGGAGGTCAGCTGCCCTTCAGCACGATGCGCTGAGTCGCGAAGCAGCGAGGACAGACGCCGAGCCGTTGGGCTGCACGGGCGCTGTCCTGAACCGGCGCGCGCATCGCCATGGTCGGCCAGGAGAAACCGCAGTTCTGGCAGAGTGCGTCGAGGCAGGATCGCGTTCTGGCGATCTCGAGGGCATCGCCCTTGCGCGGGGCGAACATGGCGATCAGTTCCTCGATCTCGCTGGCATGCTTCTCGAGCCCCTCGGATTCGAAATGGGCAAGGGCCGCGACAAGGGCGTCCATCCGGGTGTCGACGATATTCGTCATGGGTTGTCCTCAGCTGTCATATGCGATCAGGACCCGCAGGGTGTTGCGACCTATCGGAAGAAGTTCGCCCTGGCGCTGGAGACGCGTGATCCGGGCGTGATTGCTCTCGCTGGCCATGGACGGGTAGCTCATATCCCCCGGCTGGTCGTCCTGGGGGCCGTGCAGGATGGTATCGAGATCGATCTTGCCTGAGATCAGCGCTTCGAGGTCGAGCAGATACTGGCTCAACGCCCCATGGGCTTGCGTATCGGGAACGATGTCATCGGGTGCTTCCCGCACGACGTCGCGAAGCCGACCAAGGGTGAAATGACCCTGGCTGTGGTAGCCGTCGAAGATGTCGTCGTCGGCCCCGAGCGCCAGGCGCGCGTGGTCGGAGGCATCTTCTGGCAAGCCTTCGACGGCCAGGGTGTGGTGCGGGCGGACCGGGCTCCGGCTTGAGCCGGACAGAATTCCGAAGAGCACGTAGTCGCGCTCGCCGAAACGCATCCTGGGATCGCTCATGGAGATCTGGGAGAAGGCATATCCCAGCTCGCTTTGCAGGCGGTATTTGGAGGCGACCGCTTCCCAGCTTCCGTCGAGGTGCTCTCGTTCGATGATCCAGTGGATGTCGGCGCCCATGTCCAGCCCCTTCCTTGTCGTGCCTTACGCTGCGAAGGCGAATACGAACCGCAGCGTCTCACTGGAGATGGGTTCGAGCGCGCCGAGGCGGGCATGGTCTCGCAGGCGCATGTGAGCCGACATGCCTTGCATGTTTGGGTGATGGGCCCGAGACAGAAGGCGGCAGACGGTGCCGCGCAGGAGCTCCCGGCCCAAAAGGCCGCCCTCGGTGCCCGAGCTCATCGTAGCTATCTGGGCAAGAGCGCGCCGGGCGCGGGGGCTCTCCTCTGCGGCCGCCTTCAGCTGGCCGAAGACCCAGGCCGGGCAGGTCAGGGACCGCGGCCGCAGAACCTTGAACCCCTCTGCCGCCGCGCGAGAAAGACAGACAGGGTTGCCGCGCGCCGGAACGTCCGGCTTCAGTTGTCGTAGGCGACGATCAGGCGGAAGTCTTCGTCGCGCGGAGGCGGAAAACAGGTCTCGAGGCGCGCAAGGCGCATGCGTTCGTGGTTGGACAGCTTCGAGGGATCGATGCGGTATTCGCCCACGCTCTCGTCAAAGCTAAACCCGGCGAGGATGGAGCAGGGGCCTGTCGGGGCGTGCCTTGCGATGAGCTTGTCGAGCGTATCGAGGTAATATCTTGCGACCTTCGGCGCCTCTGGATCAAAGCAAAAGACGGGATGATCGTCCTGGCTCACGGAACGGCGCAGCTCGCCAAGCCCGATATACCCATGACTGTGCAGATCGCCGTCATCGCCCATCACGTCTTCTGCGAAAGCGGAGACGTCGTCGGGATAACCCTCGGTGGCAAGATGGGGGCCATCTTCGTTGAGCCGAAGAGCCGAGAGGATACCGAACCAGACATAGCTGCGCATGCCGAAGGCGATGGCGGGATCATTGAAGTCCCATTCCAATCCCTGACTGCCATCGGAGGGGAAGTAGCGCCTGAGTTCGAGGCTGCCCCACAGAACGGCGTGCCAGCCGCCCTCGGGGTGTCTTCGCTCGATGAGCCAGTGGATATCGCATCCCATGAAAATCTCCTTTTCGGTTCAGGCGTGGGCGCTGGCGTGGCGGGCAAAGAACGCCATGCGGCCATGGGCTGAACGCAGCTGGGCTGTCAGATCTGCGAGCCGGCGAGCCGGCCCGGGTCCGAGCGCCTCCGCGATCGCTTTCTCGTGGCGGGGCAGGGCCGCGGCGAAACTCCCCGCCGGGTCGGCGTGCAGCGACAGCCCGGGCGCGGCCTGGATGGTGCCGCCGCAGCCGGTGTCGTCCATGGCCGCAAGGATGAGAAAAAGGGCGGTCTCGAGGTCATCGAGGCGGGCGAGGCATTCGGGGCCAAAGGCGATGGTGAAGGTTTCCGCCTCGTGCAGGGCGGCCTGCCCCCCCGTGCCCGGCGTTCCAGCCGGCGATCTCGAGGTGATCGGCCTGCTGTGTGGTGATGAGACGCGTGAGTCGGTCGAGGCGGTTCTGGAGGATCATCGGAGCGGGATCTCACGTTTGGACAGGGACAGAAGTTCGTGGTTCGACAGGGATGGCTCGGGCAGGGCCATGGTGCGGACAAAGGAATCCAGAGCGATACGGCGCCCTGAAACCGTCCATGGGCGCCGCTTTCGGGCAGGAGGCCCGCGGCGAGGGTCGTCAGCCAGCGTGGCGCGCCCGTGAGCCATGCGATCATTGCCCAGGCCGGCAGGGAGAGCGGTGATATACCGGCCAGGATGAAGAACCCAGCCGAGGGAAGGGCGACGAGTGCAAGGGTTGCGGCGAAGGCGAGGAAGACGACGACCCGGTCGGGTGTCGATGCGAAGCGTTGCAGCACGCCTCTCCCCTTCAGGCCCGGCGCCGGGCCGCGCGTTTGCGGGCGGCGGGTTTCAGGCGGTCGAGCGGCAGGCCATCCTCGATGGCGCGATCGATCTCTCCCAGCAGGCCCTTCAGGGTGATCTGCTGGTGGTTGCTGAGCCGGGTGTCGCGCTCGGTGATCGCCCCGCAGATCTCTTCGGCATCGAGGCGCGCCGCGAGGCGGCGCCCGAGGGCGAGAAGATCGGGGTCGGCCTTGGCGAGGCAGGCCTCGAAGGTGGGGCCTGCCACGAAACTCTCTGGCATCCAGCCACGATCGGGCATGATGGTCCAGGTCCAGGCGAAGTCGCGCAGCGTTTTCTGGGTGATCTCCCAGGCAGCCTCGGAGGCCTGTCGACCGCTTGCGGGCCGGGTGGTCTGCACGAGCCGCGCGGCGCGGGCGGCGAGGACGCACCCCAGGGCAAGGGGGCCCGAGGCGAGATCGTGAACGTAGCGCAGGGGCAGAAGCTGCTGGCAGACGCCGAGCAGCACCGCCACCAGGGGAGAGAGCTCGTTGCGATCCTGCATCTGGAACAGGAAGTTCTCGATCTGCGTCGCGGTGTTCGGAGCGTAGGCGAGGGGCGAGAAGTCCCGGCGCGAATAGGTCTTGCCGTCCGGCAGGATGATGGTGCCGTTCTCGCAGCGCACCGGTGCGGCGTGCGCGTCACGGCGCGCCGTGCAGACCACCGATCCCGGACCGTATTGCCCGTAGGGGTGGTCCAGGCCGGAGGCGAGAATCTGCCCGATGTCGTGAGCTCCGAAATGATCCTCGGAGGTCTGGCCCTCGAGCATCGCCAGGAGGGTGAAGATCATGTCTTCGAGGTCGGCGCCGCGCCGGGGCGTCATGCGGTGGGGAAAGATATCGATTGTCAGGGGGCCGCAGGTCGGGCTGGTGACGAGCAGGCGGCGCACGATCAGCGTGTCTGAGGTCATGATGATCTCCAAGATTTACCCATGGCTGGGCGCGTGCCACCTCGCGCCGGGCGAGGTCGGGACGATGGGGTGCGAGGCAAGTCAAGCGGCACGCGCTGTGCCCTCACTCGAGGGGGTCAGGGCGGGTCGGGAGCCGAACGAGGAACCGCCGGCCTGCGCTCGCGGAAGAACAATGGGTCTTCGCCGGTTGAGACGGGAGCGCCTTTCGGTCGGAAAGACATCTTTTTGCCATCTTTCCTGTTCCTGCCGACAAGGCCGAAAAAGAAGATCGCTCTCAGCCGCGAGGAGCCGCGGTCCTTGCCATGAGGGCGAGCTCTGCATGGGCCGAGCGGGCGGCCTCCCGGACGTCGCCCAGCGAGACCGGGCGGCGGCGTCCGCGCGCCACGATCTCGATCGAGATGCGCCCTTGGGCGCCGCGGTCGATAAAGTCTTCGAAGGTTGCTGCGCCTGCGGTAAAACCGGCCTCCTCGGCGACCTCCTCGAGCAGATCATGGGCCGAGCCATGGGCGGTCTCACAGCACTCGCCGCCGGCGGTCATGGTGAGGATCAGGAGCATGATGTTCCCTTTCTTTTTGTCTTTCCTGCGATGCCGGGCGCTCAGGCGTCTGGACTCATGAAGACGCGTCAGCCGTCGTTCTCGCAGGCGTAATAGACCTCTCGCGCGAAGTCCTTGTGGGTGATGTCGAGCTCGGCCTCGAAGCTGTCGTGGATGTTCTCGGGCATGTTCTTCAGATCGCGTCGCCGGGCCAGATCTCGGCGCTCACCTCCAGATCGGGGCGGGCCAGCAACGCCAGCAGCAGGTCGGCGGCAGCGCGGGCGGCGCCGGCACGGAGGATCTGGGCGTGGTTGCTCGGGGCAGGGGCGAGCAGGATGGTCCCCATCAGGGGCGGGTCGGCATCCTCCTGCGGGGCTTGCAGCCTTGCTTCGATGGCGAAATCATCGTCCGGGATGACGAGAATGCTGCCGGGCAGGAAGTAGGCCCGGGCCTCCATCGTTTCCTGGTCCTTGGATCTGGCGGCGAGGTCCATGCAGGCGATGTTGAGCGGACGGTTGAGGGAGTTGGCGCATTGAATGCCGGTCAGGGTGAGCGCGCAGCGCATGGCCATCTCGCGCGGCAGGCCTGCGATCGAACGACGCTCGGGGCGTGTCCGATCGCTCTCGAAGAGCGCATCGGTGATGCCGAGGCGGTCGATCCGACCGCCGAACCAGTGAAGGTCCTGGAGAAGCGCCTGGATGCTCAGATCGCCTTCGGGAAAAGCGGTAAGGTTCTCGGCGATGAAGGACAAGACCTTCCCGAAGGCCTCTTCCTCGACGACGCGGGTTTCAAGGGCGATTTTCATGATTGGTCTCCGGTCTTCGCGGCGTTCAACCCCTCGATGCGATCCTGGGTAAGCTCGAGCGCGACAAGGTCCATCGCAAGATGCATGGCCTCAAGAAGGCCGGCACGCGCAAGCCCGCGCTTCTGGCGCGGATCGCCAAGGGGTTCGTGCAGGCCCGTGACGAAGAAAGGATCGAGGGCGGAGCGGTAGTTGCTCATGCGGGGGCGGTGATCGCACGCAATGCAATGAGCTGGTGGTTCGACAGATCCGTGCAGAGAGCGGTGAACTGGAGTGTTGCGCGCGGGGTATCGAGATCCTCTGCGGCCATGCATGCCGCCAGGTCGAGATGTGCGCTGATCTGCTGTTTTCGGATGCCACGATCCTGGAGAGGAAGCCAGAAACCGCTCCGGGGTGCGCCGGTGAGCGCGGCGCCCCAGCTGTAGGACTTCACCGAGGTGATGGTCATGCTGATGCGGACCCGTTTGAAATTGGAGAGCTTGTGGTCTCCCATGTCCAGGCGGTCGGCGACAAGGTCGGCACCCACGAGATCGGCGGCGCGGGCGAGGTGGTGGTGAATGCGCGACGCGATCCAAGCACTGGAGGCACTGTCGATCTGTGGCTCATCATCGACCAGGAACTTGTAAGGTCTCAGGATTGAATAGCGAGACGTGCTGGCCATACGGACTCCGTGATGTTGCAACGGCGGTAGGCTGCCAGGGCGAGCCGCTGATGATTGGAGAACTCAGCCAGGCGAACCTTGTAGGTGATGATGGCCTGGGGTGCGCGGCAACGCCTCTGGCAGGGCGATATCGGCGTCTCCTGAGTATGATGAACCTTCATGCGAGCATCTCCTGGATCTCGCGCAGGCGGGCGTGGCCGGCCAGGACGGCGTGGGATGAGCCGCCGTCGATCTCGACGGTGATCGTGCGCATCTCGCCCTTGTGGGGTGTGTAGGGTCGTCTTCCATCAAGCGATCGGGTCATGATGCGCTCGAGGATGGCGCGCACCGTCTCCGGGATGGCGGGGGCGTCGGTGCGCTGCATCCAGGCGCGAAAGGACTTCGGCCTGGTTTGCCGGCTCATGCAGAGGGCCTCCCGGACCGGACCAGAAGCCCATGTCCGGACCCAGGCCTGGATGGTTTCCCTGGCAAGGCGGTGGCGCTCGAGGCGGTCGGAGAGGCGGGCGCGCGAATGCGCCCCGATGGCATAGATCGGAAGGATGGTCGACGCCCAGGCGATGAGCCCCAAGGCCGCGCCCGCGGCGCCGTTCCCGGCCCCCGTAGCCAGGATCATGATCGCGGCCATGCCGAGGACGAACCCGGTGCCTGGATGGGAGCCGACATGGGGCATCGATCCCATTCCGCGGATGATGTCGCGCAGGTGGTGCATGGCAAGCCTCGGAGTGATGTGAGGGGCGGGCCGCTTTGGCCTCGCGGGGAAGATCAGAAGATCGGCGCGGTGAAATCGTCGTCCTCGATGGACGCCAGGGCGCGATCGGCGACGGCTTCGCGATTGATCCCGCGCATGATGTCGCCATCCTCGTCCTCGTCCTCCACGGCGTAGTCCTGGCCGAAGTCATCGCTGTCTTTGCGGCCCGTCCCTGGATCTGCGTAGAAATACCCCGAGTGGCAGTCCTCCTCGAACCAGAGGGCGAACATCTTGGCGCCGTGCTCCTTGAGCACCTTCTCCATCGGCGCAACGATGTCGGCGGGCGACCAGGGCGAGAGGTAATGGAAGTGCAGGTCGACGAGCTCGTCGCCGCGGGCGTCCTCCTCGACGAGCCTCACGTCGATCAGCGGCCATTTGGTGCTGATCCGGGCATTGCAAAGCGCGATCGAGCCGAGGTTGCCGCGATCGTAGGCTTGCTGGAATGCGGGGTCGATGTTCCAATAGGCGCCATCCTCGATGCCGGGGAAGTAGCGGTCGAACTCGGCGCGATCTTCCCATGGGGCGACGGCCGGGATCGACAGAGGGACCAGATTTGGGCCTGATGCCGACCCTTCCGCCTTGCCGATCTTCATCGCGATGACATCCATCCGGCTGACCGGCATCCAGTCGGGGCGGGCCCGGCCGATCTCGCTGTCGCGAAACTCGGCGATGTGCTCTTCGGCGCGGCCTTCGACATCCAGCCGAATATGGTTGGACAGATCGTTCATCGCCTTGCGACCGAGGCCGCCGCCATTGGCGTCGACCATCGGGAAAGGCCACATCTCGGGGCCCGAGATGGCCGCCTTGAAGGCCTCGATGCGCGGGCGCGGCACGAGAATGGTGAGGTGATTGTCGACCCAGTTGGGCATGGCGACGTCCTTTTCGCTATTTTGGCTGATTGGCGAGCTGCCGGGATCAGTGCTCGTCCGGCAGGTGGAAGGTGATCACCCGGGCGTCGTCGTTGCCCTCCTTGGGATCGATCTTGAACCAGACCATGGTGCCTGCGGCATCGAGCACCCCGAAATCACGGTTTCCGTAGGGATCGTCGTCGGGCTCGAACCCGTCGAATCGCATGAAAGCCAGGACCAGGGTTTCGAGCGCGGCATCGCCGAGATCGGCAACACTCGGTGTGATGCGCAAATCGGACGCTTCGCCGGGCCCGAAGAGACCCTGGCGGCGGATCGCGTCGTTGCGGCGTCCGAATTCGGTGATCGTTCCAGTCATCTTGCTGTCTTTCCGATTTGAGTATTTCAGGCGGGCCTGGCCGGGAATGAGTGCGTTTCTACCCGCGGGGTGCGCCGGCGGTCTCCGACCGGATCGCCGGTGGTCCTCGTGGTCAGAACCCGGCTCCGGCCGGCAGCAGGCCGGCTCGGGCGGCGGCCCATAGCCCGGCCCAGCTGAGAATAAGCGCCGGGCAGAAGGGCAGGGCGCGGAGCTCCTGGTCTTCGATGCTGACGTCGCGCAGACCCGCTCTGGCAGTTGAAATCAGGCTCAGGAGAAGAGCGAGGCAGACCGCGCAGAGCACCCAGATTCCGAGGATTTGCGGCCCCAGCATTGCGCCGCCGCCACCGAGTAGGGCGATATCGGCGCTGCCGAAGGCTGGTGCCCCGATGCGCCATTGCGTGTAGGCGCGGGCGGCAATGCCGAGACCGAGCCCGAGCGCAAGCCCCATGCCTGCGTCGAGCGGACCGAGGGTGCCAAGAGGAAAGGCGATCCCCGAGACCAGGCCCAGGGCGGCGAGCGCCAGGACCGGGATCGCAGGGATCGCCAGGTATTTGATGTCCTCGCGGATCGTGAAGGCGGCAAGGCCGGCCATCACGATCAGTAGGACGAGTTCGTATGGATGGATCGAGAGCATGAAGACACCGCCTGGAGACTGTCCAGAACGGTGGGTTCATGTCGGGTGGGGCGGAAATTCTTCCGCGGCCGGGCGGACCCGGCGTCAAGCTTATCCGAAGGTCGAGACGAACCGGTCGATCTGACGCGGTGCGAGGCGTTCGGCGATCCGGGAGAGGGCTTTCGACTGTTCTTCTTCGTTCATTCCGTCGAAAATGCCGGTTATTTCCTGGATCTTGTCAATCTGGCTGTCGAGATCGGAGAGGTTTCCGATATTGACGTCCATCGTCTCCTCGCTGCGCCGCTGGATTTCCTCGAGCATCTCGTCCCCGAGATCCGATCGTCGTCTGAGGATTTCGACCGTATGCTTGTCGGATGCCGCCAGGTGGTCGTAGATCGCCCCCTGGACCTCGGCGATGCCGTAGTCGACATCGCGGGTGATCTCGGCCTTCAGCGTCTCCACGATGCCGCGTCGCCCCCCCTCCATCCGGGCCCGGATGATCGGTTGAGCCGAGACACGTCGCAGGATCGCACAGAAGTCGACGCCGGTATGGGCGTCGATGTAGTCGATCGCATCCTGGCCGATGTGAACCTCCCAGCCGGCGTCGACGAAGCTCTGCGTCTGCTTGCAATCGGGGGAGATATGCAGGAAGACCGGTTGCTTTCCGATCCGGCGGTAGGCATGGGCGGCCTCGATCTGCTCGCGCTTGTTCTGGTAGCTGTTGAAGCGGTATTTCACCTCGACGAGGGCCCGATCGCCAAGCAGGAAGTCAGGAAATTTCCACTTCACCTTCCGGCGCTTGCCGGCATGCGGCGGCAGGATGAACGGATCGCTTTCATAGGCCTCCCGGCACGTTTCGAGGCGGGCCTGCCCCACGGCGACGCGGTCCGAACAGCTGTGCTCGAACACGCAGGCGACCAGCTTTTCCACGAGATGGCCGAGCTCGGCGCAGATCGTGTTATCCACCTTTGGCATGAGGGTCTCGGGAAGGCCGAAGAGATCGGCGAGGATCACGTCCGACTCGGTGCGCTCGAGATCCTTGTGGGGATTGGCCTTGGCGAAGATGCTGTCGAGGAAACACAAGGTGTCCCGACTGCGCTCTCCGACCAGGATGTCGGTGAAGGCCGCGACGAGATACTCATCGCCGATCTCGGCCCGGTTCGATCCCGGTGCCGAGCTGCCTGCCGGCGGGACGGCCCGCGCAGCAGTTGCATTCATTATTGTCATGGCTTTTTTCCAGCGCGCCGAACCTTACCGGGACGTAAGGCGCGCGCGGGCCGGCATTGCCCGCATTCGCGAAGCTACCGGCCAGGTCAAGAAAGGTGGTCCCGGTAGCTTGCGAGAGGCCGCTGTCAGATAGCGATCTCGCTCAGCATGCGCTCTGCGTCTTCGAGCGTGACGTTCGGCCCGAGGCGCTGGCGGACAGCTTCCTCGAGGTTCTCGCGGGTTCGGTTCATCGCCATGTTGGTCAGGTCTTCGACCAGGCCGGCGAGGTTTTCGAGGCCGGGGATGTCAATCGTCTCTTGCGCTGCATTCGCAGGCGCCCCGGTCAAGTTGGACTCGTGTTTGCTCATACTCGCTCCTGTCTTCTCAATCGATGTTCGGTCCGGGTCGATCCCGGCGATCCAATAAGGAAGCCCGCTCTTTCGAGCCCCACGCACAGGGCTTGAAAGAATAGGGGTTCGTTCCCCGCGGAGCGGAAAACGCGTTCTTGGAATGTCTTACGGGTCGGGCGAGGAGAGACCGCGCCCGACCACGAGCGCCTCAGAGCAGGTATTCATGAACCGCGCAGGCGGGCCCTTGTTCACGCAGAACGGTGCTGCCGATGCTGCGCCACTGGGCAAGATCGACATCGGGGAAGAACGTATCGGCATCCGGCACGTCCATGTCGACCTCGGTGATCAGCAGGCGGTCCGCGACCGGAAGAAGCGCGGCATAAATGCTTGCCCCGCCGATCCCGTAAATCCGGCGATGGCCGGCAGAGAGAGAAAGCGCGAGCGCTTTCTCCGGGGTTGCCGCCGTGTATTCGCTTACCGAAAGGTTGCGCGAGACCACCAGGTTCAGCCGCCCCTTGAGCGGTCGGGCCGCGGCGGGAAGACTTTCCCAGGTGCGGCGCCCCATGATGACCGCACCGCCCCGGGTCTCGCGCTGGAAGAAGGCGAGATCCTCGGGGATGTGCCAGGGCATGTCTCCATCCCGGCCAATGGCACCATTGCGGGCGCGGGCTACGATCAGGGTCAGCATGCTTAGACCGCCACTGGAGCCTTGATCGCCGGGTCGGGGTCGTAGCCCTCGAAGGCGAAGTCCTCGTAGCGGAAGTCGAAGAGATCATCGACCTTGCGGTTGATGATGAGCCTGGGCAACGGCTTGGGCGTTCGGGCCAGCTGGGTTTCGACCTGCTCGAGGTGATTTGAGTAGATGTGGGCATCCCCCATCGTGTGCACGAAGGTGCCCGGATCGTAGCCGGTGCAATGAGCCAGCATCTCCAGGAGCAGGGCGTAGGAGGCGATGTTGAAGGGCACCCCGAGGAACATGTCGGCCGAGCGCTGGTAGAGCTGGAGGTGCATCTTGCGGCCCTGGATGCGCACCTGCCAAAGCGTGTGGCATGGCGGCAGGGCCATGTCCGGCACGTCGGCGGGGTTCCATCCCGACACGATCAGCCGACGGCTGTCGGGGGTCTTGCGGATCATGTCGAGCAGGTCCGCGATCTGATCGACCCCGCCGCGCGTGAAGAGCGCCTGGCCATCGTCCGACATGCCCGCCGGAAGCAGCTTGGGGAATCGGCGCCACTGGTAGCCGTAGACCGGACCGAGGTCGCCGTTCTCGTCGGCCCACTCATCCCAGATCGAGACGCCGTTGTCCTTGAGATAGCCGATGTTCGTGTCGCCCGAGAGGAACCAGAGCAGTTCGTGGATGATGGAGCGCAGGTGCAGCTTCTTGGTGGTGACCAGGGGAAACCCCTCGCTCATGTCGTAACGGGTCTGCATGCCGAAATAGCTGATCGTGCCGGTGCCGGTGCGATCGGTGGATGGCGTGCCCTGCTCGAGAATCATCCGGAGCGCGTCGTGATACTGCTTCATGTGGTCGTCCCATGTTGTGGGCGTGAACGGAATATACCGTCCGCGCCTCGCCTGCCCGCGAGGGGATGTTTGTTCCCCTTCTGTTCTGGTTTCCGGTTTATGCCGCGAGAAGGGGATTCAGGCAATAACTTTGTGCCGCCGCAAAAGGGGCGGAAGCGCGAACTTGCTATTTCTCATGAACCGGGCGCGGAGAAGGGGCTGCGTGCCTTGCAGGCGCAGCCCCTCTCCTCGCCCTCACGCCTTGTGGCTGGGCGCGATCACGCGGCGCAGAACCGGTCGGTCGAGGGAGCCGCGCCAGTGGGGGCGTCGCCAGGTCATTCTCCCGTTGCGCGCCAGGAAGAGATGTCCGCGGACGGGATGGCGCACGCGGCCGACCCCACCTTCCTGAGATGTGCCCCTGGCGGGGGCGGCGCCCGAGGCGGTCTCGTATAGACGCTGCATGTCGCGGTCTTCGAGGTTGAGCGTGACCACACGAAGGCCGGGGACGAGCGCGGAAGACCGCCCGGGCCCGCCCTTGCGTGCACCGGACTTTCGACTGCGTGGCTCTGCACGCAGATCAGAGGATTCGGCGGCGAGCACGGCCAGCATGGCGATGATTGGAAGGCCATTGCGCAGGGCTGTCAGGTCGGTCGGGTCATGGGCAGCCGGCCCGGCGTCCGCATCCTCGGCCGGACGGGTGCGAACGATGTCGCGAAATCGCACGGCACGCCAGGTCTCGTCGAGGATCTGGGCCCTGCGGCGAATGCCTGTCTCCCGGACGAGAAGGTCCTTCGCGGCGCGCGCGAGCGGATCGGACGAGGTGGCGATATGCTCGAAGGCCCGGTCGAACTCGGCGCGGCTCATGCCGACGTGGCGGGTGATGTCCATGTTCGCGACAACCGGGGAAAACCGCAGCTGGAAGATTGCCGGCACCAGGTCCGACAGGCGCCCCTCGAAGGATCGCGCATCGCGGCGGAGCGCCTCGAGGTCGGGATCGGCCTTCACCGCCTCGGGCGGCACGCAGGTGCAGTGCGTGTATGTGGCGCGGCCCTCCCCGAGGATATCGACGAAGGCACCCCAGCGCAGCCGGGGATCTTCGACCTCCGCGAAGGGGGAGAGCACTCCGCGCAGGTTGCGGTTGATCACGCTCATGTCGCAGGCCCGGGCTTCGATGAAAAGGCGGCGCGGCTCCTGCAAGACGGCCGAGACCAGACGGTCTACCCGGTCGGGCGTGTCGATCCTGAGATCGGCAGCCGCGTTGATCGCGGAAAGATCGAACGCGTAAAGCTCGCGCCCCTCGAGGTCGCGGGCTTTTTTCCGCATCTGAGCGGCGATCGTGCTCACCGGGGAGGCGGAAAATTTCGGAGCCTTTCGCGGAACCCGGATATTCTGGATCGCATGGAGCCGATCGGCGATGTAATCTTGGGTCATGAGTTTTTCTTTCGCGCGCCTGTGCGCCCCCTTCTACCATGCCCCTGTAAGCGCGGGAATCGCGAAGCTCGGGCAAAAACCTGCGCGTTGTGATTGGGGTTCACTTATCGTAAAACGGCCTCGAAAAAGGACGGAGTGACATGATCAAGCAAGAGCAGCGCGAACAGGATCGGGACGCGAAAGATGTGCTCCTGGGGGATCATGATGGCCTGCCGGTCCTTGCGGACCGGGAAAGGGCACGCGGGGTCCTGTTGCGGGCCCTGGGGCGCCTGAAGGCAGGCCGGGACGTCTCCGAACGGCGCAAGGCCATCGCCCGGGCCCTGGCCCAGGTGGAGGACTCCGATCGCCACTGGATGGAGGGCCTGGCCTCACGCCTGGCCTCCGAGGGTGGCATCGAGGCCGTCCCGTCTCATCTCGCGGCGCTGGCCGTAGCCTGGGACCTCGTCGAGAGCGAACTCGCGGCGATGATCCGTTCGGTCAACTCACAGCGCAAGGACCCCTTCGTGGGCCAGGCCGTGGCCGGCATGAGCGCGGCGGCGCCAGAGTTTTCCGAGCGCCTGGCCAAGGGAAATATCGATTCCGACCAGGTCTTCCTGCGGGTGGCCCTTGCCCATGTCTTCCGCCGGGACCCGTCCTCGACCTTTTCGATGTTCGTCATCGACGGCATGGCGAAGAACCTCCACAAGGTCCTGCGCATGTCGCTCAATGATTTTGTGAAATCATGTCTCGAAAGGTTCGACGAGGAACCGGCCCCACTCGATGCATGGGGCTATGTGATCGTCCTGCGCGGGCTGACCGGCAAGGCGGGGTATTTCATCCGAGAGCCCGGGCCGGACGAGATGGAGGAGCTGCACCGATTGCGCGGCAAGCTCGAAGGGCTCATGGGGCCACTCTCGGACGCGGCATTCTTCAACCACATCGCCGCAGGCGCCTTCTCGGGCCACTTGATGAAAGGCAACCCCGGCGGGTTCGCCGCGCTGATGTCCGGGCTGATGGCGGCGATGAACGACCGCTTCGTGGTGCTCTACGCGCGCGAGGAGGAGGGGCCGGACGGCGGCGTGCATACCGACATCCTGTCGATCCCGGCATCGAACGCCGAGGAGGCGCGACGGATCGGCATCGCCCTTCCGCCCCTGCGCATGCACGACAGTTTCCGCAGTCTGAAAGAGTTCATGGCGCAGCAAGCCGATCTCGAGGCCCGCGAGAAATCCTGAGACTCAGAAGGCCAGGGAATAGCCGGCGGCCAGGGAGAACGGACCACGCCCGGAGCCTTCCGGCCTCCAGACTCCGCCAAGGCTGATCCTTCCACCCCTCAGCGCCCGGGCGTATCCGACCTGGATGTCGGTGGTCGCCTCGGAGCCTGCCAGGGCGATTTCGCTACGATCCCGATAGACGCCCCGGGAGCGCGACAGTCCCGAAGAGGCCGCGAAGGAGGAGGGGGTGTCGATGGTCATCCGGCCGCCGGAAATTCCGAGCGGGCGCGAGAGGCCGATGGTGAGACTGTCGCCCGGGCGCAGCAGGTTGTTCCGTTTCACGCCAAGGCCCAGTGCGGAGGAGCGGATGTTTTCGCCCCGGGCCAGGATACCGCTCGAGGAGAAGGCAGTTGTGCCGATCGACCCCGAAGCGGTCAGGGAAAAATCACCCCCAAGCGCCACATCGCCGCCGAGGCGCGCGAAGCCGGTGCGGGCGTGGAGATCGCCGCCGAAGGCGCCGGTCACAGCCATTCCGAGCAGGGCTCCTTGCTCGCTGAGCTGACCGATTTCCAGGGAGATGCTGTGGCCTCCGGCCAGGTCGCGCTCCAGCTCGGCCGCAGCATAGCTTGCACCATCCTCTCCGAAGGTGCTCTTCAGCGTCAGCTCGCCCAGGGGTGTGGCGCCGGAAAAGGCAAGCAGGTCGCCACCGGCGAGCGGTGCATAGGCAGAGCCCAGTGCCGTGGGGGAGGCCCAGGAGCGGGCGAGGCCGGCATCGATGCCGGCCCGCGAAAGGGAGATCGCCCCGGTTTCGGGGCCGCGCTGGCGCGTGAAAGCGGCCAGGCCGCTGCGCATCGCGCCGGAGAGGCCTCGGGACGTTCCGACCATGGTGGCCATGTCGGTCTCGAAGCCGCGATCGTAGCGGTCCGCCACCATCATGGTCTTTCCGGACAGGCTTCGGGTTAGGGAGGAGGTGAGAGCCGTATCTCCCGTAATCCAGGACTTGCCGAGGGCGATCGCACCCTCGTCGATGCTTCGCCCGGTCATGATTGTGATGTCGCCCTGAGGGGCGACGGCGTTGGCAAGATCGAGAAGCCCGTATCCATAGACCTCATCGATGCCCGGCGCGCCGAGGTCCCGGGCGGTTTCGCGCAGAATCAGGCTGATCTCGGCACCCGTCAGCTCGGGGAAGTTGCTCTTCATGACGCCGATCGCGCCGCCTACATGCGGCGCTGCCATGGAGGTTCCGGACATGAAGCCGAAGCTGTCCTGGGCATGGCCCGCATCCGAGGAAAGGGCCCCGTAGACCGCGCTGCCGGGGGCCGCGAGGCAGTAATCCTTTGCCAGTCCGCAGGCATTGGCGTAGTCCGCAAGGCGCCCCGTCGCATCGACCGCGGTGACCCCCAGCCAGTGCGACCCAAGCTCGGGCATCAGATAGGGAATGCCGGCCATGACCGATGGCTGGTCCTTGCCGGCGTTGCCGGTGGCAAAGACCGTGATCAGGTCGCCATCCCGGCTTTGCTCGAAGGCGGAGATGAGACTGGAGCCGAGAAAGCTTCTCAGGCTACTGCGGGTGAAGTCGGAGACGAGACGCTCGTTGTCCTGCTCGTCGACGAAGACCCAGCTGTGATTGATCGCGGAGGCTCCCATCCCAACCGAGCTGCGCTGGGCATCGGCCAGCGCATCGCGCAGGCCGATGGTCATCGCGGGCGCACCCTCCCAGCCAATGCCCTGGAAAATGGCCAGCTTGGCGTCGAAGGCGACGCCGTGCATGCCGAGATCGTTCTTCGCGGCAGCCATGATGGAGGCGACGTGGGTGCCGTGGTCATCGTAATCGATGACGCTATCGCCGGTGCCGAAATAGCTCTTGGTGAAGGCGATGTTGGGAGCCAGATCGGCATGGCCGACATCGGCGCCGGTGTCGAAGGCCGACAGGAGTGTGCCCCAGCCGGTCCCGCCATCGGCATAGCGTGCGGCGGCGTTGATCATGCTCAGCGTGTAATCGCGGCGATATTCGAGGGTTTCGAATTCGGATGGGTTCTTTCCGCCCTCCGGGGCCGGGCCTTCGGGCTCGGGGTTGGGTGTATCGCCGCCACCACCGCCACCCCCACCGCCGCCGGCTGCGGCGAGGGCCACACCGACCGCCAACCCGCCACCGATGATCCAGGACAATCCCCCCGGGGGAGCGCCGGTTGTCTCGGTGCTCTTGGGCGCGGGGGCGGACTGGACCTCGCCCTGCGCGGCGAAGGGTTCGATCGACAGCGGCGCGGCATCGATCTGGACGGACTTGGCGCTGAAGATATCGGCCGACAGGGGCTCGGCCGCGAGAGTGTTCGCCGGGATCGCCGCAAGGACGAGAAGTGTCGGAAAGAGCGGGCGGCGTCGGGGCGTAAGTGGCATGAAAATCCTCACCTTCTTTGCTGTTGCAATGAAGATGGGGCCAGAGCCCGTGCCGCAGAAACGGGCCTTGCAGGGCCGAAATAACCGTCGTCGGTCGCGGTTTGCGCGAGTGCGAAGATGGATGCTTTTCCGCCCGGTGCCCTCTCTTACGGACCCTGGACATGATCGCCCTGAATCTCTTCGCGCGCCACGAGTTCGATATTTCCCTGCGCTATCTGATGACGCGACGCACCGATGGCGACGTCTCGGTGATGACCTGGATCGGTCTGACCGGCACCGCCCTGGCGGCCGCCGTGCCGATCGCCACCGATGATCGGGAACGTGCGGGCGGGTTCGACCGCGCGCACGTGCTCGAGGAGGGCCGGCTGCCGTGAGCGGAACCGCCGCCTCGCCATCGCGGGATGAGGGTTTCACCGAAGTTTCTTCGGTTTTGCGGAAATCCCTGACTCGACCTTGGATTTGGCGAATTGGTAGATGGTCTGCATCGCCCCGAGGGGTAGAGAAAGGCGCGGGAAAGCGCCTCGACCATGCCGGAGATGCTCAATGAAACGTGTGCTCATCGTGGAGCCCGATCGCTCGCTCAGAAACCAGGTTCAGGCCATGCTTGAACATCATGGATACAAGGTGGTTCATGCCCTTGACTACGATGACGCGCTTCTTGTGCTGTCCTTCAGCCGCGTGGATTTGCTGATCTTCGGCCGCAACCTCCCCGAGGAGGAGAAGCCGCAGATGGCACTCGAACTGCGCGAGGATGGGATCGTGGCCCCCATCATCAGCCTCAGGGCGGGCGGAGCCCAGCGCCTGCATCCGCAGATCGACGCCGAGCTGCCGTGCACGGCGCGCCGCAAGGAGCTGAGCGCCTGCGTCGCGCAAGCGCTCGACGGCAGGCTGGCGGCCTGACCGGGGGAGAGCGGGACAGGCCGCCTCCCAAGGCACCTGATCAGCAGTTCCGTCAGGTGCCTTGGGCATCGGAAGCCGGGGGCTTCCGTGCTATCGATACGCCTCAGTCGCCCTTCGGCTCCGGGGCCTCGATGTCGAGATCGACCTCGAAGGGCCCGATCCAGTCCTTGACCCAGGTGGGTGCATGTCGGGACTGGGTGAGGTAGTTGAGGAAGTCCTGGTCGGGATCGAGCTCGTCGGGATCGACGGTCCAGCTCGTCTCTCCTTCCGGATCGACCGGGATGGCATAGTCGTTCTGCCAGGCCTGAGGGCGGATCGTTGCGACAAAGGTGCAGTCGTCGGCGCGGTGGATGGCCGTGAAATCTGGCGATTCCGGGTCGGAGCTGAGCCCGTGGCGCTCCATATAGGCCTCGAGCGACGCGCGATTGTGAAAGAGCACGGCGTCGTCGATGTCCTGGCTGATCTCCAGGGCGGGCATGTCGAAGGCCACCATGATGTCGGACGGCAGGCGCTCGGCCGGATCGGACTCGATCGAAGGGGCCTCGATCTCACTGCGCAGGATGGTGATCTTGTAGGGGTCGGCATCGTGATAGGCGTCGGTGTCTTCGTCCTCTTCCGGCACGAAGAGGTATTCTTCGCTGCGCTCGAGGGCGGCGAGCACCGCCTCCTTGGGGTGGTCGGGATGCTTCCACCAGCCGTGATCGGCCGCGACCGCGGCGAGGGCGGCCTCCTTGCTGGCGAAAAGGCGCGGCGCGCGTCCCCAGGCGTCGCGCTCGTCGTAGCTCACCACCCAGGCATGGGCCGGAGCGGGAGCCTCGGCATTGCCACTCGGCGCGGCCGCGAGGCCCGGTTGGGCAAGGGCGCCGCCTGGCGCGTTCTTGACAAAGCCCCAGTCGTGGCCGGGGCCGGCGATGGCCGCGGCCACGGCATTCAGGATGGCGTTCTTGGAGGGGGATTTCCCGCGCGCCAGAATGGCGTCGGCCGCGCGCGACAGGGCATCGGCATTGCAGGTGATGATGGTGGATTTGGCCATTGGGCACTCCTTCGGCATGCGATCTCGCTCAGCTCCCGGGCCTCTCGGACCTGAGTTCGCACATGCCGGGGTGATCCTTGGCGATGTTTGAAATCATGTCGTGGTCTTGCGGATGCATCGATCCCAATGGGCCCGGAGGGACGCATGCCGGACGCGTCATCGCGCCCCGCCCGTGCCAACTCGGCTCTGCCGATGCATCCGGGCCATGCAGACCTGAGATGGCCCGGATGCACCGGCAAGACAAGTCGCTTCCCATTCTCCAATACCAATACAGAAGGAGCCGCGACCTCTCGGACGCGGCTCCCCGGAAAATCTTCGTCGGGACGGGCTCAGTCGAGCCCGTCGAAACCGTCGGACCAGACCCATCCGTCGGGGACCGGCCGGTAGACGCGGTCCTCGACATGAATCCGGTCGGTTTCGGCATCGTAGATCATCTCGATGGCGAAGGGGGCTTCGCCGACGATAAGGCGATTTTCCTCGAGGATAGCCTGGCTCTTGTTGCGCACCTCGCGACCGGAGTTGTCGAGGGAGAAGTGTTCGACCTCGAAGCGGTTGTCGCCGAGATGGGTGAAAGTCAGGGTGGTCAGGGCATTGGGCCGCGCCCAGCTGCCGACGATGTCCTCGGGACCGGGACCTGCATCCTCGCAGGCCGAAAGGAAAAGAGCCGCGGTCAGGGCGGCGATGAGCTTGAGAGATTTCATTATCTTTGTTCCAAAGTTTCGTGTCTGTGCCGAGTGCCGACTTCACCAGAAAGGGGCGGCAATCGGCCTGTTCCGAAACCCCACGAAAAATGCCCGCCGGACGCAAGGTCCTGGCGGGCGATTTTTCGTCTCCGCTGCCGATCGGGATCAGAAGATCCCGGCGGCTCCCTCTGCGGAAATGGCGCCGGTCGCAGCCCGTCCGGCTTTCCGCAGGCCTTCGACGCCGAGCGTCGTCAGGCCGATCTCCTCGCGGATGCGAACGCCGTCCTGTCCTGCGCCGACGAGAGCGAAGCCCACCATCTCGCCGATGGTCCTGGCCGGGCCGCGGTCGTTGATGCCGCGATTGTCGCGGCGCGTCTGCCGGTAGGCGTGAAGGGTGGTGCGCTTGACGTGACCGGTGGCGGCCACCTGGAGAATTTCCGGGCCGTCCAGAAGCGCCCTGGCCTCGTCGCAAAGGTCCTTCCTGGCCATCTTTCCGAGCCAGCCCTTCTCGATTTCGTCGCAGAGCTCGGCCGAGAGGGACATATCGGGCACCTCGAAGGCGGAGACCACACGGTCGTCCCCCTCGAGCTTCATGCCACGCACCCCGCGCGAGGATCGCCCGGCCATGATGCGCACGTCGCCAAGGGCGAAGCGGATGACCTTGCCGGAAGCGGTGCCCATGAAGAGGGCTCCTCCCAGGGGGCGACCTGCGTCGTCCTGGCCGGAGGTCTCGGCGAAGACCGCGAGAAGCGCGGGGTCCGAGATGTCGATCTTCATGGCGATCTTGCCGGGGCCCGGGATGCGGGCGAACTCGGAGGCCTGGGTGCGGCGCATGTAGCCGTCTGACGAGACGAAGGTAAGGATCTGGCCGCCTTCTTCAGGCGTAGACATCTCGGCCGCGGTCAGCACCAGCGTAGAGACCACATCGCCGAGCGGGGTCAGGCCCAGGAGGCCCGGGATGGGTCGCGGGTCTTCCTTGGCCTCAATGGCCGGCAGATCCGCGACATCGACGCCATAGGCCATGCCCTTGTCGGTGATGAAGATCACGCGGGCATGGGTGTCGGTCGCCTGCGCCTTGCAGGGTAGATCCTCCGGCGCGCCTTTCTTTGCGCGGGCGATATGACCCTCTGGCGTCTCAATGACCCAGGTGGGTTCGAGCGGCGCCACGGGGGTTGCGGCGCGGGCCGTGGCCACGGTCGCCTCGGCATCGATCACCGTCTTGCGGTCCTGCATGCCAGTCGCACGCACAGCCTCGAGCTCTTCGGCGACAACGCCGTCGAGACGCCCTGGGTTGGAGAGGATCTCGCGCAGCTCCTTCATGATTTCGACGATCTTGCGACCCTCATCGATCAGCGCGTCGCGCTCCATGCCGGTGAGGCGCTGAAGGCGCATCGCGAGGATGTCCTCTGCCTGAAAGCGCTCGAGCTTGAAGGTCTTGCCTTTGCGCTGCTCGCGCGTGCCCAGAAGCTCGACCAGCTCGGCGAAGTCGACCGACTTGAAGCTCAGCGCGCAGAGCGCCTCGATTGCTTCCTCGCGGGTTTTGGACTGTCGGATCATCTTGACGATCCTGTCGATGATAGAGAGCGCCGCCATTCGCCCGAGAAGCAGGCGCCCGCGATCGCGAGCCTTCTTGAGATCGAAGGTCGTCCGGCGGCGCACGGTGAGGCGGCGGAAGTCGATCCACTCGTCGAGGATCTTGGAGAGATTCATCTCGCCGGGCACGCCGCGCCCATCAACCAGGGTGAAGTTCAGTGAAGCGCCGCTGCGCACCGGGGTCTGGGTCTTGAGGACGCTGTCGACATATTCAGGGTCCGCGCCCGCACGCAGTTCGACGACGAAGCGCGCGCCGGTCCGGTCGGTTTCGTCGCGGGCGGAGACGATGTCAGGCATCTTCCCGTCGTTGATCATCTCGTTGATCTTGGAAAGAACCGCGGGACGGGTCACACCCCATGGCATGTCGGTATAGACAATAAGGGGGTTCTTGCCGTCTTTCTCGAAATGGGTCGTGGCCTCGACGGTGATCGTGCCGCGCCCGGTTTCGTAGGCCTTGCGAATGCCGGCATTGCCGATGATCCGACCGCCGGTGGGGTAGTCTGGCCCGGGCAGGGCGCTCATCAACCCATCGAGGGAGATTTTGGGGTCGCGCAGGCGCAGGAGCGTGGCGTCGATCACCTCGCCGAGATTATGCGTGGGCATGTCGGTGGCCATGCCAACGGCGATGCCGGCGGTTCCGTTCACCAGGATGTGGGGGAAGGCCGAGGGAAGAACGACAGGCTCGCGCTCGGTGCCGTCGTAGTTGGGCCGAAAGTCGACGGTGTCGCGGTTGAGCTCATCCACCAGGAAGCGGGTAACCGGCGCGAGCTTGGCCTCGGTGTAACGCATGGCCGCGGGATTGTCGCCGTCGGGAGAGCCGAAGTTGCCCTGGCCGGTGATCAGCGGGATGGTGACCGACCATGGCTGGGTAAGGCGCGCCAGCGCCTCGTAGATACTGCTGTCACCATGCGGGTGGTATTTACCCATCACCTCGCCGACGATGCGCGCGGATTTGCGCAGCGGGCCGCCCGGATCGAAGCCGGATTCCTTCATGCCCCACAGAATGCGACGATGCACAGGCTTGAGCCCGTCGCGCACATCGGGGAGGGCACGGCCGATTACGACTGCGGCAGCGTAATCGGCGTAGGAGCTACGCATCACGCCGGAGATATCGACATCGACGATGCGCTCGACAACGTCAGTCTCGGTGGCTTGTGCCTTCTTGCCTGTCTTTCTTGCCATGTTCTGTCGTCCTCTCAGGTCTTCTTTCCCAGAACCTCGGCGGCGAGGCTTCGGGGATCGTTGTGGCCCGCGGCAATCGCCTCAAGAGCGCGACGCAGGGTGTCATCGGAAGGTTGTGCCGCTGGGGCGGATCTGGGAGCGGGGCGGCTCCAGTTGGCCGGCGGAAGCGCCGGGCCGACATGATGCCGCGCGACCCGCCTGCCGCCCTCGTCCTCGACCCACCTAACCGCGACCGGGAAGTCCGGCCGGGCGATCCTTTCCCAACCGGCAGCATCGCAGCAAGGCTCGAAGGTGCGAGGCCCGCCAAGCGCCGGACTTTCCCGCCCGATCCGGGTGCCGCCCGGATCGTAGAGCCACAGGTCGAGCAGGACGGCTCCGTTTTCGTCGCGCGAGACATCCCGAACCCTGGCCAGGCGCCGGTGATCACCGATCCCGGCCACCCAGTCGCCCGGCTTGAAAGGATAGGGCAGGGTGTCGTCCATGCTGTTGTCTCCTGATCTGCGCCATGCGCGCAATATTGGCCCCGGCCACGCCGACGAAGCGCCTGCCGGGCCGGGAGTTTTGCGTCCTCTTCTCCATTCCCACGCGAAATCAGATGTCGAGCGCCGCGCCGCCGGCACACATCTGCTCGATGAGCGCGCGGCGAGCAGAGACGTTGTCGGCCATGAGATCGCCGAAGGTCGCCGAGGCTTCCTCGGCATCCGCGACGGTGACCCGGTGCAGGGTGCGAGTCTTGGGGTCCATCGTCGTCTCCCAGAGCTCGTCCGGATTCATCTCGCCCAAGCCCTTGTAGCGGGAGACAGATGCGCCCTTCGAGCCCGCGGCCGTCAGCGCCTCGAGGAACGACACAGGCCCCCAGACCGGTGCGCCGGAAACCACGAGGTTCTCGGAAGAAAAGCCGGTGGCGTGGTATTCATCCATCACCCGGACCACCTGCCAGGAAGTCAGATCGGCGCGGTTGAGCGAGTAGTCGGCGTCGAGGCCATCCTCGTGCCGGATGGCGCTCAGGCCATAGCCCTCGGCGTCGCCCACGATATCGAAGCGCCATTCTCCGTCCGGGTCGGTTTGCCCGAGGGCCTCCACCAGGCGGGCTATGATCTTCTTGATCCTGGCCGTCGTGATGGGCCCTGTCCCGAAGAGCGGGCGGACAACCTCCTGGCCCATCAGGGCATCGGCGAGGCCCGGGTGGCGCAGCAGCCGAGCGGCGGCACTGGCGTGCTCGCCGGCCTCGATGAGCCCATTGAGTGCGCGGCGAACGCCGGCCCCGTCCAGCACGGTGCCATCGGCGGTCAGGGCCTTTTGGGCGAGTGCGCGGTCGAGAAAAAGCCCGGTGAGATCGCGCTCGGTGCGGACATAGATGTCCTCCTCGCTCTTGCGCCGCACCCGGTAGAGAGGAGGAACCGCGAGGTAGAGATGCCCCGCATCGATCAACGGCCGCATCTGGCGGAAGAAGAAGGTCAGGATCAGCGTGGAGATGTGACTGCCGTCGACATCGGCGTCGGTCATGACCACCACCTTGCCGTAGCGCAGGCGCGCCAGATCCATTTTGTCGCCGATTCCGGCGCCAAGCGTCTGAATCATGGCCGAGATCTCGTTGTTCTTGAGCATCGCCGAGGTCTTGGCACGCTCGACGTTGAGGATCTTGCCGCGCAATGGAAGAATGGCCTGGGTCTCGCGATCGCGTCCGGATTTTGCCGATCCGCCCGCGGAGTCACCTTCGACCAGGAAGAGTTCGCGCGCCGCCGCAGTCTTCGAAGAGCAATCGGAAAGCTTCTCGGGCAGGGAGGCCGAGGAGACACGTTTGCCAACTTTCTTGGTGCGGGAAAGCTCGCGCGCTTTCTTGGCCGCCTCCCGGGCCTCGGCCGCATCCTGGGCCCGGCCGATGATCAGCCGGCTTTCCTCCGGGTGGGTGTCGAGCCACTGGGCAAAGGCCGGAGCAAGAACCGCCTCGACCGCGACGCGGGCTTCGGTTGAGATGAGCTTTTCCTTCGTCTGGCTCGAGAAGGCCGGATCGGGCACCCGGACCAGGAGGGCGCAGGCCAGACCCTCGCGCAGATCCTCCGCAGTCATGCGGTTTGACCGCTTGAGCAGCTTGTTGCGCTCGGCGTAGGTCATCAGGGTCTTGCCGATGGCGGCACGGAGGCCGGTGACGTGCTGTCCACCGTCGCGCTGGGGGATGTTATTGGTGTAGGCGCGGATGTCTTCGGGGCGATCCTCGACCATCCAGGTGAAGGCGACCTCAAGCTCGACCCCCTCATGAGCGCCCGAGAAGGCTGCCACGGGAACGGCCGCCTCGCTTTCGCCGACGATGTGGTGGACGAAATCGGCCATGCCGTTCTCGAAGAGGCAGGTTTCGCTGAAGGGCTCTGTCTCCCCTTCGGCAAGACGATCGTCGGTGAAGACGATCTTCACGCCGCCATTCAGGAAGGCGACCTCGCGGAATCGGCGCAGGAGCGTTTCCCGCTCGAAATCGAGCTCGCGCAGGTAGGTGCCGGAGGGTTTGAAGCGCACCAGGGTGCCGGACCCCTCGCCCTTCTTGAGGCTGCGTGCCTTGGCGATGGATTTCACGGTATTGCCGCCTTCGAAGCGGGCCGTCCAGACAGCGCCATCGCGCTTTATTTCCACGTCCATCCAGTCGCTCAGGGCGTTCGTGCAGGCGGCGCCCACGCCATGTAGGCCCCCTGAAAAAGCGTAATTGTCGTTGTCGAACTTGCCGCCGGCATGCAGCGTGGTGAAGATGACCTCGGCCGCCGAGATACCCTCTTCGCGGTGAATGTCGACCGGGATGCCCCGACCGTCATCGCGCACGCTTGCCGATCCATCAGCGTGCAGGATGACCTCGACGCAGCTCGCATGCCCCGCGAGCGCCTCGTCGATGGAGTTGTCGAAGACCTCGTAGAGAAGGTGGTGGGTCGCGTCGATCGAGGAAATATCGCCGACATACATGCCGGGCCGCTTCTTCACGGCCTCCAGGCCCTTCAGGATGCTGATGCTCTCCGCACCATAGGTCTTCGTCTTGGCCATGCTGGTGGCTCCTCCTGTTGCCTGCCCCGGGGGTGTCCGGGGAAATATTGCCCCTTTGGCGATCGTCGGAAATCGGGCCGGCGAATGACCGTCTCTGAGCTTCGCACTCGCACATAAGATTGTGCGCGCGCCGCGGCATGGAAGAAGCATTTCGGTCGCCATCCCGGTTTTCTGCGTCCCTTGCCCGGATTTCTGCGCCCCGGGCCCGAAATTTTGCGTCCCCATCCCGTTTTTTTGCGTCCCTGCCCAGTTTTTTCACGTCCCCATCCCGGTTTTTTGCGTCCAGATGAGCAGCATGATGTTGGTATTGCTGAAGGATTCCGCGCCTTGAATCATAGAATCCTTGAATCCCCTTGAATCTGCCGAAATCCGCGGCTGGCGCCGCGCCGGGTTCAGGATCGGCATCTGCGCAGCCTTCCCGCCGCGGCGCCCCGGACAGTGGACGGATGCTGGTCGCGAGATCGACAGCCCGTCGGAAAAACACCCTCCGGGGATCTATTTTCCGGATCATGGCGGGTGTCACAGCCCTGCTCAAGCAGGAAAAAACATGCTCCGATAATATTTTTTCCCACGCGTTATCAGATGCTTGGACGAAAATAGGGCAGCAATCCTACAGTTTTTTCCTGCCGGTGTTTTTGAGCCGGAAGCGAGGTGTCTATTTCCTCGTTGTTCGCAGCAGCGGACGACCAACTTAACCACTCAATGGAGAACCTTCCATGTCGAAAATCGCCAAGAACATCAAGGGCGCCGCTCTCGTCGAGTATGGCATCCTGGTCGGCCTGATCGCCGTCGTCGCCATCGCCGCCGTCCGCCTCCTGGGTATCCAGGTGAACGACGTGTTCGGCACCGTCACCGAGACCCTGTCCTCGGCCGGCCTGTAAGGCCTGCCCGACAGCTCGTCGGTATCAGGAAAAGGGGAGCGCATCGCGCTCCCCTTTTTCTTTGCGTTTCCGCTGCCTGTAATATGCGCCCATCTCCTCCGGGGAGTGACGAGGTCGAGGGAGATCGATAAATGGGAAAAAAGCAGTGGTCATACAGGGGCGCGAGGCATCTGCGCACCCTTGGGTCGAACCGGAAGGGCGGCGTTATCGCGGTGACCGCCCTGACCTTGCCGATCATCCTGCTCATTTCCGCACTCTGCGTCGACGTGGGATTGCTTTACCTCGCCAAGAGTCGGGCGGAAGCCACGGCGCTCTATGCCGCAGAGGCGGGGCTCGAGCGCATGCCGGATCAGGTGGCAGCCGCGAGCCTGGCCCAGAAGGTGGGAAATTCTCTTGTCGCAGACAGCGGCCTCGTGTCGTCGAGGATCGTCGATGTGACCACGGACGCCACCACGATCACGGTGGAGGTCAAGATCATCATCAGGTCCTTTTTCGCCCGCTTCGCCGGGGAGGGGCCCATGACGGCGGCGGCGAGAATTACCAGATCTCTCTGACGGCGGAAGCAATCCGCCGCCGACATTTTTCTTTACCGGAAATCGAACCGAGATCCTGAGGGTAATCGCACGCAGGCGCCCTGCCTCAGCCTTTCAAGGAGACCAACAGATGGCCACGAAAACCATCATTGCCGGACGGGTCCTTAGCGGCCTTTTGCTGGCGGCATCGATCAGCGCCTGCGCGCCGACCGGATTGCCGGGCAACGACGAGTTCTCTCGCATTGCCGATACCCCGTTGAAATCGCGCAACTCGGACATCAACCGTTCCGCGCAGGAGGCAGTGAACTTCCTGTCCGAGCCCCCGGTGACCGTGCTCGAGACCAGCGGCTCCAACGCCGTCCAGCTGACCACGGAAGCGGGCCAGAAGGCTCCCGACGTGCCCGTCGGCGAGATCAATGCCGCTCCGATGCAGTTCGGTGCGCTCCTCAATCAGGTGGCCGACCAGGTCGGCATGTCCTGGCGCATCACCGGCGCGCAGAAAGACACGCTCCTGAGCCAGGAGGTCTACTACGTTCAGCGCAACGAGACGACGCTGAAGACCGTGCTCGACGAGCTGAGCGAGCTCACCGAGTCCTTCTACAAGGTCGAGGGCGACCGCATCATCTTCAGCCAGGACCGCCTGTTCGTCCTGCGGGTCCCGCGCATGGCCGACAGCCAGGACATCCTGGCGCAAGGCCTGGGCAATCTCGGCGCCACGGAGATCTTCGCCGACAAATTGTCGGGGACGATCACCTTTCGAGCCACCAAGCCCGCTTTCCAGAATGCCCGCCGCCTCGTGGAATCATTCGAACAGGGACGCGACATGGTTGTCTACGACGTCTGGATCATCGACCGGACCATCGGCGACAGCACCGGCCTCGGGGCTGATGTGAACTTCTCCGGCAAGATCGACGGAAAAGATGCCGGCATCAACCTCAAAGGCATCCAGGTCATCGAGAGCATCGCATCCGGGGCGAGCGGAAACGGCTTCTTGAGCGGCAACCTCGGTGGTGTCGGCGTCGAGCTGACCGCGAGCTTCCTGCGCAGCCTCGGCCAGACCGAGACCGTGGCGCGACCGACGATCTCCATGCTTTCGGGCGGTCAGTCCGAGTTCAAGAGCGGGACCACCCGCGAATACATCCGCGAGATCAACTCATCGCGTTCAGATGACAACTCGTCGAGCTCCGGCACCAATGTCCAGAAGCTCGAAACCGGCGTCAATGTGAAGGTCGAGGGCAGCCATAACGGCGGCGTCATCTCCTCTAAGTTCGAGATCGAGGTCGACGAGTTCATCGAATTCGAGGAATTCGACACTGGCGAGGTGACCCTGAAGCTGCCGCGCACGACCGAGCGGAAGCTGACCGCGCGCCTCGAGGCGCGTCCGGGCGATGTCATGGTCCTGGGCGGGATCATCCGCAACCGCGAAGAGATCGCGACGCGGGAGATCGTCGGCACCAAGGTGCCGACCGCGCGCTCTCGCGAGACCGCCAAGACCGAGACCATCCTCCTGGTGCGACCGCGCCTGGTGCAGATCCGACCGGCTCGGATGGAGGCGCCGAAGGCGCCCCTGCGGGTCGAGGCCGGCGTGAGCAGCCTCGATCTGAAGGAAAATCCGATCGAGGCGGTGATGTCCGACGAGGAAAAGGCGCGCAAGCTCCTCGCCAAGCTCGCCGACTGAGTCCGCCGCGCCGGAACGAAGCGATACACAAGCTGACAAGGGGCGGATCATTCCGCCCCTTTTTCGCTGCCGCGGGAAAGTTTTTCCCGATCGCGGGCAACGGACCGATCTCCCGAGAGACCCGAATGGATCTCCAGGAGACAGATCGCCATGACTCGCCTCAGGGCCTTAAAAATTCACGCTTTTCACGACGCGGCGGCGTCGCTAACGGCCTATCTGACGGCGGCCGTCCTCTTTCTTGCCCTGGCCCTCGGCCAATCTTTCGCTGACGCCGTGCTTTTCGGCGCCGCGGCCCTGGCCTTCACCGCGATCATGGCGTCGGTGGCGACAGACATGATGTCGAAACGCATCCCCAACAGTCTCAGCTTGATGCTCCTGCTGGCGGCGCCTGCTTGGTGGCTCGGCGTGGCCCTCGGGGGAGATGTGGGCACGCAGACGCCCGGCATTGCGCTCGATCTGATGAGCCTTCTCGATCCGCAATATGGATCTGGACCACTGCTCCCGGGCCTCGGACTGTCTTTTCCGCTCAGCATTGGACTGGATATTCTCGGCACGGTCATCGTTTTCCTGCCTCTCTACGCCTCGTTTCGCCTGGGGCTTGGCTTCGGTGGCGGCGACGTCAAGCTGATCACCGCCGGCGCGCTCTTCTTCGGCTGGCCCCTCGGCCTCGACTTCCTTGTCGTCTCCTACGTGGTGGGTGGTCTGATTTCGGTCTTCGTGATCGCAGGGCGTAAGTTCTGTCGTATCGCGATGCGCGGTGGAGCCACCTCTGAAAGAGTGCGCCGCTACGCGCAGCTGAGGGAATTCCCCTACGCACCAGCCATCGCTGTCTCGGCCATCCTGTGCCTTGCCAGCAAGCTTGAAGGACTATTTTGATGCTCTCCCGTCTCCTCCCCATTCTCAGCCTGATCGCGGCCGGTGTTCTCGCCTGGTCGCTGTGGTCGAACGGCACCCTTACGGAGATCTTCTCTCCGACCGTGGCCACCGTCGAGGCCAAGCGCGACATCATCGAAGGCCAGCACGTGCGCGCGACCTTCATCAAGATGAGGGAGATCCCGGTCTCTGATGTCGAAAATGGCATGATCACCTTCCCGAAGGGAACGACGGCGCAGGATGCCGAGAAGTCCCTCGCCAACCAGCAGGCCGGGCAGCGCATCACCAGGGGGCAGATCATCAAGAGCACGATGATGGGCAAGCAGTCCAGCTACGTTGTCCTGCGCTCGACCCTGGAAATCGAGGCCGGCGACAGCATCACGCTGCGCAACGTCGAGGCCACGAACCTCACCACGGCGCCGCCGCGCGGGGTGATCGTCTTCGACACCCAGGACGAGGCCCTCAGCTACGTCAACGAGAGCTATGACCTTGCCGCCCGCAGCGATCTCTACTCAGGCCAGATTCTGACCATCAACGATACCGCGGGCGGTGCCGAGAAGGTCTTCGTGGTGCGCGCATCGCAGAACTTCCGCAGGGCCGAAAGCCTCTCGATCGAGGGGCTCGAGGTGACCGAGATTTCGAGCCGGGACCTGCCGCGAGGAGCGATCGCCTTTCCTTCGGCGAACGCCGCCAACATCTTCATCACCTCAGCCGACCGCTATGTTGCCGCCACATCGCTGATGCGCGGCGGTTTCATCACCGCGGAGGTGATTTCCAGCGACAACGGGTTGAAGGCGCTTCCGTCCGGCGACCTGCCGCGCACCATGGCCGAGCTGGCCGCCTACATGACGGCCTATCCGGACCAGGCGATGATCATAGATGCATCGGTGATGCTCGACGACGACCCCAAGGAAAAAGGCAGTATCGATGTCTGGGTCGAGGATGGCCGCACTGGCAAGGCCGGTGGCCTTCTGGGGGAAATCCGCCTCAAGCGGATGGCCCACGATGTGCCCGTCCACGTGGTCTATCGGGACGAAGCAGATGAGATGTCCGAGGAGGAAAAGGAAGGCGGCAAGAGTGACGCACCGCAGGCACGCGGAACTGATGCCGCCGCCAAGGGCGCGCCTGCCAAGGCCAAGAGCGCGCCTGCCAAGAAGATCGAGGGGGCCGAGGATGCGGAGGACGCCAGCGGTCTGACCTACTGGGTCAAGCTCGAGCCGGAGGTCTTCCGCGAGTTTCGTCGCCAGTTCCGCAACACCGACAAGGTCGCCTTCCTGGCTCATAGCGGCAAGAACCTCGTCGACGAGATCGGCAACGGCGCCACCTGCATCGCCGACCGATGCTCCGTCAACCGCAGCGCCTCGGACGACATGTCCGATGTGCTGGCAAAGCTCACGCCTCCGGATGCCGAGGCGACGGGCATGGGTGCCGTGGGCGGCTCGACACTCACCATCCTGGATACTGTCGATGCCGAGCTTGCCGCACGTCTCCAGGTCAATGGCTATGCGAGCCTGGCAGATGTGGCCGCCATTTCCGATGCCGAGATCCAGCAGATTGCCCTGGTGATGAACATCGCGCCCAACCGGGTCCTGTTCATCCGGCGCCAGGCGCAGATGATCGTGGCGACGCCACAGGCCGTGCGCGAAGAGCTGGGCTTCGACAAGTCGCCCGCCGAATGAGCCTCGCGGCGGGCCGTCCGAGATGGCGGCCCGCTTGTCTTCCAGCGCGTTTTCCGCGCCGGAGAGGCCGAACCCATATTCCGCCCGAATGCTGCGAGACGCAGTCAAGGAGACCCGAATGTCGCGATTGAGCGTAGTTGTTCTGAACCTGGACGGGCAGGATGCCCCGGCCCTAACTTCCATCCGATCAGCGGCCGAGGGCGCCGACATGGCGTTCGCGGATGTCTCTGCAACCTTCGACGAGATCCTCACCACGGTCTCGGAATGGTCGGTTCTGCCCGAGATCGTCGTGCTCCAGGCGCCGGAAGGCATGGAGCCGCAGGACGCGATCGCGGAGGTCGGCAGCCGCTTCCCCGAGGGCGAGGCGGAGATGATCCTCTTCAACGTGCCCAACGATATTCGCGCCTACCGTGATCTCAAGGCCCAAGGGGTGCGCGAGATTTTCTCCGGTGTCCCAACCGAAGAAGAGATGGCCGAGACGCTCGAGGAAATCACCCAGGACAAGCTGCGTCGCACCGGAATCGACCCGCGCAAGGCGGTCTATGTCTGGTCAGGGTGCGGCGGAGCAGGGGGATCTGCCCTGGCCATGTCGATGGCGAAGAAGTTTGCCAAGGACGGACGTCGCACGCTTTATCTCGATCTCGACCTGGCCAGCGGTCCGGCTTCCTTCATGTTCAATGCCGAAGCGGGGGCGCGCGAGACGATGGGCCTTGTCGATGCGCTCGCCAATCCCGGCCGGATCGATGCGCTCTTTCTCGAGCGCGCGATCGACGTGGCCGACAAGAACCTCTTCTACCTCAGCGCCCGTCGGCGCGAGAACGATCCCCTGCCGGTCGCGGCCGCCGTTCCGGTGTTGATCTCGCGGGCGCAGCAGAACTTCGATATGATTGTGATCGACATCCCCTGGCGTGGTGCTCCGCAGCCGGACATGAACCATGTTCAGGGCCATTCCTACGTGGTCGCGCCGCCGACGCCGGCCGGTCTTCTGGGCTTCTCGGTCCTGATGAAGGACCTTGCCAACGCGCCCGGCAAGTCGCCCATCCATGGGGTGATCAACCGGGTGGGAGAGTTCAAGTCCAACGACATCCTGAAGTCCTCCTTCAAGGAGGCAGGGGATATCGACTTCTTCCAGATTCCCTACGATGCGACGACTGCGGGGCGGATGTTCTTCGAGCAAAAGACGTTCTTTGACCTCGGCGGACGCGTGAAGAAGGCGGTGGACCGGATCTTCAAGACGCTCCCCGGAGAAGGGGATGAGCCGGTGGTAGCCGCCAAGAAAGGCGCCGCCAAGGGCAAGTCATCCGGCAAGAAGCGCAGCCTGTTCAATCGCTAACCCAGGAGCGACCCCGTCATGAAATTCACCGGACGCAAGGACGACGACCGCGTTACCGAGACACTCGACCCCGAGGAGGCCGCCCGGGAGATCGCGCGCATCCAGGCCGGCAAGCGCAAGCGCGAGCAGGAGAACCAGGGCCAGGACGATGGACTGCTGTCGATCAATCCCAACGACCTCAACCGGGTCCGGGACTTCGTGATGGCACGCATTGACAGCTCGGTGATCAACGAGCTGCCGCGCCAGACGATCCTGGCGCAGATCGAGGAGGTCGTCGCCGAGGCGGCCGACGACAACCGGATGGAGCTCAACGGCGCCGAACAGGCGCTGATCGCATCCACCATCATCGATGATATGATCGGCAACGGCCCGCTCGAGGTGCTCCTCGACGACGAGAACGTCACCGAGATCATGGTCAACGGACCCAACTGCGTTTACGTCGAGGAAGCCGGCAAGACATTGCTGTCGAAGGTGCGGTTTCGTGACGAGGCGCACCTGCAAACGGTGGCCAAGCGGATCGCCAGGTCGGTCGGGCGGGTTCTCGACGAGCAGCGCCCCTACGTGGACGCACGCCTCGAGGACGGGAGCCGGGTGAACATCGTTCTCTACCCGATCTCGTTGGATGGAACTTCTGTATCGATCCGAAAATTCCCCAAGGACACCCTGGCGCTGCGCGATCTTCAGAAATTCGGCGCCCTCTCGGCCGAGATGGCGGCCTTCATCGAATGCATCGCGGCGTCTCGTTGCAACGTGCTGGTCTCCGGCGGCACGTCCTCGGGCAAGACCACGCTCCTCAACACTCTGGGGGAATTCATCCGGCCCACCGAGCGCGTCGTGACCATCGAGGACTCGGCGGAACTCAAGATCAACGTCGGCAACATGGTGCGCCTCGAGACCAAGCCCGGCACCTCTGAATCGGGATCTGTCCCAATCACCCAGCGCGACCTCGTGGCAAACTCCCTGCGGATGCGGCCCGACCGCATCATCCTGGGCGAGGTGCGGCGCGAGGAGGCGTTCGACCTTCTCCAGGCGATGAGCACGGGCCATGACGGATCGATGGGAACGCTGCACTCCAACAACCCGCGAGATACCTGCTCGCGACTTGAGAACATGATCCTGATGGGCGGCGTCGAGCTGCCGACCAAGGTGATCCGCAGCCAGATCGTCAGCGCCGTCGATTTCATCGTGCACGCGGCGCGCGGCGCCGACGGCAAGCGCCGGGTGACCAACATCACAGAGATCACCGGTCTCGAGGGAGATACGATCGCGCTCCAGGATGTGTTCTTCTTCCAGCGCAGCGACGGCAAGCGCTTCAATGCCGGCGAATACGTCGCCAACCCGGTGAACCTGCGCTGCGCCGGGAAGCTCAAGGAATACGGCTTCTTCGACAAGGCGATGGACGCCATTCTCTCCAGCCCCCGGCCGGAAGAGAAATCCTGACGGCGAGCCCTCCCCGGCGTTTTTACACCGGCGCCATTGAACCCACCTCCAGTCCATGGACTTCGAGGATGGCTTCATGATCGAGCAGATTTCCGCATATGTTGATCCCCGCTACCTGGTGATGGGGGCGACGGCCCTGCTGGTGATCAGCATCGTCTTCCTCTTCGTGCGCCGGTTCCTGCGCGGGCAGCGCCGGGACAAGTATATCAAGACGGTGGTCGCCAAGACCGAAGCGGCCACAAAGCGGGCGATGTCCGTCATTCTCGATGCCGAGGCGCGCGCCATGAAGGGCGGCGGGCGCGACAAGACCTATCAACTCGAAGCCGTCAACTGGTTCGCGATCCGCCGGGATCTCAAGCGCGCGAGCCTGCCGCAGCTTCCCGTTCTTCCTTTCGCGGTGGCCGCCTTGCTGTCATGGCTGATCTCTGCCTTCATCATTGCCGCCCCCAATCACATCTATCCGACCTGGGCGGTGAGCCTGGCGATCTACGGCCCCGTCTACCTTATGGTGCGCTACGGGCTCATCGGCATGCGCATGGACCAGCAGCGCATGAAGATGATGGATCAGCTGGTGATCTTCATCGAGTCGGTGCAGCGCGCGGTTACGGTGGGCACGGCGCCCGACGAGGCCGTGGCCGAGGCCATTCGCGACACCGAGCAGCCGCTTCGCGAGAACCTGGTCGCGATCAAGGATCTGCTCGATCTTGGCTACGATTTCATCGACGCCATCAACATGGCAGCCGACAAGGTAAACCTTCCGGAGTTCGACATTTTCGCGGCCTCCCTGACGGCCCAATCAACCACCGGCGGATCTGTGGGCGAGGTTCTCAAGGAAGTGGTCGAGATCTCCCGCGCCCGAATGCAGCTCACCAAGAAGATTGCCACCATGACCGCCGAGGGCCGCTTCAACGCCTTGCTTCTCGGCGCCCTGCCGATCGGCCTGACCATGTATCTGCGATACGGCCAGCCCGACCTCGCGGCGGCGGTTTGGGAAGTTCAATGGGGACACTGGCTTTATTTCGCGCATCTCGGGATGGCTGTCTTCGGGGCGTGGTTGGCCATGAAGATCGCGAAGATCTCGGTGTAAGGAGCGCAAGATGACGATGCAGGATATTCTTGACGCCTTGGGCGTTCCGCCGACATTGCTTGGCGACCTCGCGCTTCTCGCCCCACTCGCGCTCTTCGTGCTCGTGATGGCCGCGTATATCTTTACCTCGCGCCGACGCAGGATCGAAGCGGCACGCGAAAGCGCCGCACGCAATCTCGTGACCGGGGCGCGACGCCGCAACGCCGGGTTGAGCCAGGAGGAAATTCTGGCGCGCCTGAGACCGGAGACGGAGGCAGCAGAGGGGATTTCCAGAAGCCTCCGGACGATTTCGGAATCGCTTCTCAAGCTGGTGAACTTCGACAAGGAGAAAACCCAGGCGAACCTCATCAAGGCCGGGCAGCGCGACCCAAAGGCCCTGTCTCGCTATATCATCCAGCGTGGCATGGGCATGATCATCGGCCCTGCGACCCTTTACATGCTTCTGCCGTCCCTGGGCATGACGGGCCTGTTGCAGGTGATCGGCTCGCTGGTCGGCGTTCTGGCGGGCGGCATCATCGTCGATGTGCGTCTCGACAAGGCAGTGGCGGCGCGGCGCACGAAAATCCATTCCGAGTTGCCGGTTCTTCTCGATCTTCTGACAATCTACCTCGAGGCCGGTTCGGCCTTCGACGTGGCGCTCGCACGATCGAGCCATGCGCTGAAGATTTCCTTCCCGACGGCGGCCACCGAGGTCTTCTACTTGCGCCGCGAGCTCGAGATGAGCATCGATCGGGAGCGCACCTTGCGCGAGTTCGCTCAGCGCATGTCCACGCAGGCCGCCAAGACCTTCGTGGCAATCGTGGTTCAGTCGGAGCGGCGCGGTAACGCGATCGCGCCGGCCCTGCGCCGCCTTGCGCGGGATGCCCGCCAGGAGGTGATGGCCGAGATCGAGAAGAAGGCCCAGAAGATTCCGACCATGATGCAGTTGCCGATGTTCCTCTTCATCCTTCCGGCGATCTTCGCCTCCGTCATGGGGCCGGTGATCGTGCAAGTCATGCAGGAGTTCGCGAAGTGAAGCCCATGCCTCCAGCCTTCCGTCGCCTCTTGCAAGATCGCAAGGGCGCCGCACTCGTCGAGTTCGCGGTCTCCGCCTTCCTGATGATCTCGGTTTTGGTGACATCGGTTGAGTTCGGGGTAGAGATGTTCATTCGCCAGTCGGTCGAGCGCGCCGCGAGCGCGGCCTCGCTGCATTATGCTGAGACCCGATCGATCGAGGCGACGCAGGCCCGGGTCGACGAGGTGGTCCCGGTGATGCTCAAGCGCTGTCTCGAGACAGTCCGCGTGCGTCTATACGACCAGGTCCAGGGGACCGATCTGCGGGACGAGGCGGCCGGGCGCTGGGCCGACGGCAGTGCCGCCGACGAGAGTGCGACCCTTGCGCGCGTGGAACTGACCTGCCGCTGGCAGCGGATCACGCCGGTGGTGCGCGCCTCGCTCGGGCCGGAGATGTTGCACAGGGCGTCGATCTATACGAGGATGAGGGACTGATGTTTCGAACCGCCAAGGCCGTCTGGCGGCACCGCAAGGGTGCCTCCACCATCGAGCTCGCCGCGAGCGTGTTCATCCTCATGCTCTTCGTGATTGCCATCTCCAAGTTTGGGGCCCTGTCGATCGATACCGATCGCGATGCCCGGGCCGTCCGCTCCGGACTGGACCTGGTCTGGCAACTGGACGAAGAGATTGCGGCCCCCACACAGGCGGATGCCGACCGCCTGCGAGACGCGCTGGCACGCCTGTCTCGGATCGGTGGCGACGACCGGTTGGATGTCCACTTTACCCTGGTGCGCGCAAACAGCAGCAACACGCCATCGGTGGGTTGGACGTTGAGCTCCGGCAGCGGTGGGCAGGTGCCCGCCAGCCGGCTGTCGATATCCGGCTCGGAAGTCGTGATTGGGGAGGCGAGTTACGATCTGCGCGACGACGAGAAGCTGATCGTCGTCGAGACGATCCGCACCGGGCGCGGCCTGGGCGAAACCTCACGAGCCCCGAGCTACAGCTTCGGCGTTGCCTACAAGCGCGATCTGTCGACCGGACCCTGAGCGCCGCGCTAACCGGGAAGAAGTCCTGTCAGACCCGCCACCGCATCCGACATCAAGTCGTGTCCGGCGAATTCCGGGCGAAGGGCAATCAAGGCAAGGCAAAGCGCAAGCGCGCCCGCGCGCAGCGCCAGGCGGCTGCCTGGCGTGGTTCGGGACGGCTGGCGAAGGAGCCAACGCGAGAGCGCCTCGAAGCGCCCTTCCTGGGTGAAGGCGCCGGCGGCCGGGGGCAGGCCGCCTTCGACCTGGCCATCTTCGAGCCTGAGATGTGCCGGCTTGAGCATCGACAGGGTGCGCTCGTCCTCTGGATCGGGCGAAAGACCCTCGGGGTCCTTCCACAGAATCACCGGAACAACCGCACCCTCGTATCCGGCGCGGCGCGCGGCAAGGCTTTCCACGAGATTCGTCCTGCGGACGCAATCCTCATCCACCGCCAGGGGAATCTGGCCCGGATGAACTTGTCCCGAGCCATGATCGAAAAGCGCGATGATCCCGTCGCGGTAATCCGGGTCGTCGGGGTCGGGCGCGATGTGGGCGTCTTCGGTATTGTGCACGCAGATCACGAACAGACCGCCATTCCTGCGCATCACATAGGAGGCCTTGAGGGTGGGGGCGCCGAGCGGCATTGAATCTTCTGCGGCCTTGTGGGGCAGGAGCTTCGCGCAATCGGCCCAGAGCTGAATACCGTCCCCGATGGGGACGATGTCCGCAGGGGAGACATCGAAGGCACGGCCGAGAAATGCCGTGCGCCGATCGCGTAGAGGAAGCAGCCGGGGCAAGGCCTCGCTTGCCAGGGCGAGCGCCGAACTGGCCGCGACGAGCCAGGGCGTGTGGGCGACGACGAGCGCAGGCAGATCTGCGATCATCCGCGTCGCGAAAAGAATATGCTCCTGCACCGTCTCCATCCCCGCCGGATTGGCCATTCGTTGATGTCTTCTATATTGGCCATTCGAGCGAAAGGCGAACCGCTCGCGGCAGCGGTTTCGCTCCGCCGCGTTTCCGCCAAGATTGAGACGGGACGGGTCAATCCAGGAGAAATGGATGTATCTTGCCGACAGCCTGCGTCTTGCCGCATCCGGAGTTCCGGAGGGAAGCGAGGTCTGCGCCACTCCGATGGTGGCATACACCCGGATGCGGGCCAGGGAAATCCTCGAGACCTGCGAGCTTTTCGCCTTCACCCGCTCGGCCCTGGCGGTGGCGGCGGACCTGAGGGTCGACACGCCGGAAAGGCTTGAAGCCATTGCCGAAGCGGTGCTGCGCCGTCCGCGCAGGGTGTTTCTCGAAGCGCCCCATCTCGACCGCCGGGACATGCTGTCGACCCTGCGGGGGTTCGTGCAAACGGACCTGCCTGCCGGTCGTTACGACCCGGCCCGGGTTGGTCTCGACATCGACTGCAAGGGGGACGGGCGTGCCCGGATCTCCTCGATCTGGTCCTTCGGCCGCGCATCGATCTCCAGGCGGGAACGACGCCTGCTCGAGGGACTCGGACGCACCCGCCTCGAGCGTGATGCGATCGGAGAGCTCTTGCGGTTGGGCACGACGGTATGCAGCATCGATGTCGACCTGTCGCGCAGCGACGGGCTGTCCCTGGAGGCCTTCAATGCACGCCTGGCCGCAGGAGATCCCGAGGCGCGAACCTTCTGCCGGGTTGCAGGCGAAATGCTGGCCCGCGGACCGCGCGGTCCTGGTGCTACCGAGCGCGACCGTATTTTCGAAGGCTGGCGAGCTTACCGCCTGAACCAGGTCTCGACCATGGCCATCGACAATCGCGGCCGCGAGGGCATCCTGCACCTGGCGGCCGCCAGCGGGCGCGGAATTGACGCGGTGATGACCGATGCGGAGCGCGACCTCGATGGCGAGGTCGTCTATGCCCTCGCCATGCTGGCCGCATTGGAAATCGAAGGTCGCGAGATCCGGCGCAAGGAGCGCGCGGCGGTGTCGGGCCGAGGTGAAGGACGGCGGGTGTCGCGGCGCGACATCGACACCGACCGCCTGGCGGTGCTGTCGCTCGACATCTCCGACCGCGCCATGATGCGGGAAATTGAAAAAGGGGCCGCCGCAGGACGCGGCGACCCCGGAAAGGCCGTGGGTGGAAAGCGCGTGCGCCACCCCGTGCGCGGGCACCTCTTCCGGGCCCGCAATGGCAAGATCGTCTACCGCAAGCCCCACTGGAGAGGCGGTCGCATCGCAAGGACGATCACCCGGGTCAGGTGAGCTCGGCCTGCCGCAGCAACGTCTCCGCGTGAAGCCGCACGTGGTTGGAGACACTGCGGCGCTCGGGGGCGACGATCTCTGCATCGAGCAGGCCGGAGTTGCGCAGGCGTGGCCGCGAAAAGCCCGTGCAGAAGGTGAGCACCTCGGCGTCGCTGAGCAGATCCCCGCGGGCATCATCGAAACATTCCGCCTCGCTGAGATTGGAACTCGCGGCCAGACGCAGGCCGCTCGGAGTGAGATAGGCCAGCGACAGGCGAGGGATACCAAGGGCACCGGGCGCGTGAAGGCGCGCCCGCACCGCCTGGATCTGGCGGACAGGGCCGTGGAGCAGCAGTATCGCGGCGCCGACGAGGTCGAGATGCGCCTCGAGCCTTTCCCGGGTGATAGGTGAGCATGGCCGATCCCGCGACATCTCGGTCAGGCGGCCTTGCGGCCGGCATGGACCGTGCCGCCGATCTGCGGCACGGGCTCGACATTCTCCACGATCAGGCGACGCTCGTCGCCCCGGATCGAAACGGCGGCGTCGATGACGATGCGCGCTTTTTTCTGCACGCTCGAGGCGATGGCACCCCAGGTTTCGGAGAAGGCCAGGGCCTCGTAGGTCCCCTCGGGATCGCTCATAGAGATCACGGCCATCAGGTCTCCCGACCGTGTGCGGCGGACGTCGACATCGGTGACCACCCCGGCCAGGCGCGCCTTGCGCATCTGCCCCTTGGACTCCTTGAGAACGAAATCCGAGAAGTAGAGCCGCTCCTCGAAGAGATGCGGTTTCATGCCGTCGAGCGGATGGCCGGTCATGTAGTGGCCCAGGACGTCGAATTCGGCGTCGAGCTCTTCGTCGCGGCTCATTTCCACGACATCCACTTGTGGCGCGGCATCCTCCATCAGGTCGAACATCGAGACCTGGCGGGCATCGCTGCGCGTGTCGCGACCGGCGACGGCCGCGAGCGCTTCGGCGCGGCTGATCTTGAAGCAGTCGAAGGCGCCTGCCTTGGCCATGGCGGTCAAGGCGGTCTTGCCCACCTGGGCGCCCATCCGCGTGGTGAAGTCCTGCACCGAGGCGAAGGCGCCGTTCTTCTCGCGCTCGGCCACGATTGCGCTTGCCACCGACTGGCCGACACCCCGGATGGCCGAGAGCGCGTAGCAGATGGCGAAGTCGAATCCCTTCCAGCTCTTCTTGAGGCGGATCGGGGTGAAGACATCGCGCGAGGCGTTGATATCGGGGCTCCAGAGGTGGATCTCGCGTTGCCGCAGCTCGGAGGCGAAGACCGCGATCTCATCGACCTTGTCGAGGTCGAGATTCATCGCGGCAGCGAAGAAGGCTTCCGGATAATGGGTCTTGAGATAGGCCGTCTTGAAGGCGATCGCGGCATATGCCGCGGCGTGCGATTTGTTGAAGCCATATCCTGCGAAGAGCGAGATCTGGTCGAAGATCTCGTTGGCGAGGGCCTCGTCGAGCCCGGAGTTCGCTACGGGGGTGATGCTTTTGATGCGTGCCATGTCGCGCTCTGATGTCCTTCAAATGTTTCCGGTTCCGCCTCGGTCGCAGCGGACGCGGGGGCTTTCATGCGAAAAGACCCCGCACGCTCGGTGCGCGGGGCCCGGCAGGGTCGCGGAACCCTTTCCTGTCATCCGGCCTCGGCCGGGCTCACACGATGAAGTCGACCTGGTGTGCCTCGAGCAGGGTAGGCGGCTCGAGCTTGGCGGCCAGCTTGTCCATGACATGTCCCGGAACGGCGGCCGCGCGCCCGGTATTTTGCGTCCTCAGCCGGTCATCGTCGACCTCGATATAGACGATCCTCGTGCGGGCGCCGTAGTCGCGGAAGAGCGACAGGATCGGCGTGCGGATCTGGCGCGTGATGTTGGTGGCATTCCAGATGAAGTCCTGCCCGGCCCTGAGATGGGCCCGCGCGCGTTCCCGCGCCTCCTGGATGACCCGCCCCTGGTTGTCCGTGGCGCCGACCCCCATTTCGAGCCGGATATCGTCGAGGCTGACGACAGGCAGGTCCGGCATGTTCGCCGCGATCCAGCTGTCCTTGCCCGATCCAGGCAGGGCCGACATCATGAGTGCTGTGCAGCTGTAGTCTTCATGCGCGGCATAGTCGGGGTCCCGATCGCCGCGCATCGCCCATTCGATACGGCTTGCGTCGTTGGCGAAGGCGCGCCGCTCCCCAAAGCACCGCTCTTCCTCGAAGAGCGCCTTGGCGAGAGCGATGCGCGTCAGCAGATCCTCCTTGTCCTCGCAGACCCGCCCCCTGGCATCGGCCTGCGCATGCAGGCAAAGATCGGCGCTGTTGCACGTCCAGGAGGTTTCGATGGCGAGGCGGGAGCCCGTGTCGCGCTCGATCAGCCAAAAGGGCAGCTGATGGCTGGCGATGAGCCCGCAGATCGCCTCGCGCCAATGAAAGGGAGCCCGGTGCGCGCGCAGGAACTCGCGCGCGATGGCGGCGCCGGCGCGCGAATGTCCGCGGGAGGTGATTGATCCGTCTTCCTCGATTCGCGTGGTCGCCGGCTTGCCGATGTCGTGCAGGACCGCCGCCCAGAACAGGCGCTCGCGATCCTTAGCCTCGCGCCCGGCCCAGGCCGGGTCCGAGACCAGCGCATCGACGACCATCCTTGTGTGGACCAGCACGCAGCCTTCGCTGTGATGCCGGGGGTCCTGCGGGCAGGCTTCCATCCGGTGGGCGAAGGGTCCGAGCTCGGCTTCGATCCTGTCCCAGCCGGGCTGCGCGCCGGGGGCCGGGACGAGATCCAGGAGGGCCTTGAAGCGGGGATGTGTCATCTCTGGCCTCCTGGGCTCTGGCGGGTTTCGAAAGACAGGCAGGAAAGCTGTCAGGGGGTCTGGCTCCGGGGGCTTGTGTCCCCGGCCTCTCCGGGTGTCTCCTCGTGAGCCTGTTCGGAGATCTCCTCGCGGATCTCGTCGAGCAGGTCTTCGGGAAATCGGTATCCCACGTCGCGCAACATGATGAGCGTCTCCAGGAAGCCCTCGAGATCATCGTCGCGGAAGGTATGGCCGTCATGGGCAAGACCGATGGGATGACGCGGGCGCTCTTCCAGGGCCGTATGGTAGCGCGCATTGAGATCGCTCCATGCCGCATGATCGCCGCTGGTGATCAGCTCGTAGCTCTCGAGACCCATCGGGTTGAGGGGCGGCCCTTTCGGCCCCCAGTCCACGCGGCTGCTCGCGACATGGGTCGTCCATCCACCGTGGACATCGGCATAGCAGTAAAGATCGCAGGTGTAGTCCATGGAGGACCATCGACAGTAGGACATGGTCGGCTACTCCGCCGTTGTGTGATTGTGGCTGGCCTTGAAGACGACGGGGGCGTAGATCTTCATTCCCTGAGATCCTCGTCGCCCTCGTCATCCCCTTCATCATCGTCGCGCTCTTCCGGCTCCTCGTGGTAATAGGTCTCCCCGTCATGGCGCTCTTGGGTGGCGACGTGGCCGACATGGTTCACGTAGTGGTGCGGCGGCCCGTATGTATAGGTGCCTTCGGCCTCGACGAGGCTCCAGATCTGGTTGTCGTCGAACCCGGCATCCTTGGCCTCCTGCCAGCTGGCGAAATAGTTGCCGTCGGGCCGGCGGATTTCCTCGAAGGGGAAGTCGCAGAAGTGGTCAGCCATGGGATTGCTCCTTGTTGGGATAGAGTAGCGTGCCGCGGGGCGGGCATGCCGGTCCGTCAGCCGGCAGGCCCGCGCCGCTGGCCGAGAGCGCGCCGCGCCTCCAGGCGGTCGTGGTTCGAGCGGGCGAAGTGGGTGTCGAAGTGCCGAAGAGCCTCGATATCTCCGTGCGAGCCGGCGGTGATGCCGGCGAAGATATGTGGCAGGCACCATGCTTCCCAGTCGAACTGCCAGACCTCGAAGCGCGAAAGCGCCGTCTCTGCTGCGTTCTTCTTGGCCAGGTCTCGCGGCGTGATGAAACATACACCCCCGTCGTCGCTATCGCCCATTGCCGCGGTCATGACCGCGACGCCGAGGATATCGCCAAGGTGGGGATCGATCGCCGCGCGCGCCTCGACATCGAGGCATATCCCGTCCACGAGCGCCATCGCTCCATGACGGGCATTGTGAAAGAAGAAGGCGCCCGGGCGGCTCATCGCCATGCCGGAGAGGCTGGCATAACCACAGATCTGCCCGGCCACCTTGTGCGCCTCGCGGTAGCGCATCGGGCGCCTCTCTGCCTGTCTTTCCATGTATCGATCTCTCTTTGGGGTGCGCATCACCGCGTCCTTGCCGATGCGGAACAAGGACGTGGTATCGCTGCCGCGAAGCCGAGCGAATTCCTTTGCCGACGCGCTTGCATTCCTGATTTCGGCAGGGCTCAGTTCGGCCAAACTTTTTTTCGAGTTGAGAGGAGGGGCGGCATGGGACGGCACGACGATATCAGGCGCATCGCCCGGGCGCGCGGGATCGAGGTCCTGGTGCATTTCACGCCCGCCATGAACGCGCGCAGCATCCTTGAGCATGGACTTGCCGGGCGCAGTTTTCTCGATGCGGAGGGGGTCGAGTATTGGGTTACCGACAGCTGGCGTAATGACGGGCGGATGGATGCTGTCTCGCTTTCGATCAGCGAGGTGAACTACACGATGTTGCGTGCAAAGCTGCTTGAGATGGCCGAGCCCTGGATCATCGTCGGCCTCGATCCGCAGATCCTCTGGACCCACGAATGCCGCTTCTGCTGGTCCAACGCCTCGAGCCGGGAAATGGTGAACCACCGCGGATTCACCGGTGGTTCCTGGGCCTTCGAGAAGATGTTCGAGAGCATCCCGGTGAGCTTTTCCGACCCCCGTTGTCGGCGCAAGGCCTGGGAGATGAGCGACAGCCAGACCACGGACAATGCCGCCGAGGTCCAGGTTCTCCGGCCGATCTCACCCGAGCTCATCACCGCGATCGGCATCCAGTCCGAACGGCACCGCGCCGCGGTCGATGAGCTTCTCACACAGACCGGGCGCGACATTCCCGTCGTGCTTCTCGACAAGGTCTTCGAGCTGTAGCCACGGCCCGCCCCCTGCCACCTGACTTTTTGACCAGGCGCGCGACGGAAAATCCAGGCCTTTGCGTATCTTCATGGCGAGGATGCGCGAGAACGCACCCCGCTCAGGCAGGAACAGGAAGGACGATCTGCACATGAAGATGACGACACGCATGATGGCCGCGGGCCTCGTTGCAGCCCTGGCCGCGGGCAGTGCCATGGCCGAAGGGGTGCGCGGAGAAATGGAGCGCGCGCCGATGACCCGGGAATCCGCTCTGGCAAAAGCCGCGGAACGCTTCGATGCCGCCGACAAAAATGGCGACGGCATCTTGTCGCGCGAGGAAATGCGCGCGATGCGCGAGACCCGGGACCGCAAGGCCCCGCGCGGCGAGGCCGGCTTCCGGGATGAAAAACCGGGCGGGAAGATAGGCGGAAAACCGGGCGGAAAAATGGACGGCGACCGCCGGGCCAGGCTGCTCGAGAAATTCGACCTGGACGGCGATGGGCGCCTTTCGGAGGAGGAGCGCGCGACCATGCGCGTGGTTCTCGATGCCGAGCGGAAGTGAGGCCGAGCTCCCGCCGGAATAGCTCCTTAGGATCGAACCTTTACGACGAATGAGTGAAGGCCCTCGGGATCGTGTCCGAGGGCCTTTCACATCTCGATCCGACTGCTGAAAAGTATCAGAAATAGCCGAAAATCAGAGGACTTCGCACTGATAATCCGTGGCATCCTCGAAGATCGGTCGGGGAATGTCATTGGCCCAGCGGTAAACTGTGGCGTCGGCGCCGGTGTTATAGGCCAGAGGGCTCGGGATATTCCAGGTTCCGTGATTGCAGCGCAGTGTCAGCCCGCTGGTGGACATGGTGTTTCCATCGAACCAGATGTCAGAATAGGCCTTGGTCGGGTCGGAGGCATTGTAGTTGAAAAGCGCCCGGACCTCCATGGCGCTGGGAGCGTTGTCGGCCTTCGATCCTCGTGGCGTTCCGACACCGCTATAACCGGTCGTCGTATCCACGGAGCTATAGATGGAAGACATGGTGAAGCCGTCCAAGTTACCGTCGGTGAAGGTGAATGCGGGCGCGCCCTCCGAAGGTGTGGCCGAGGCGGCGAGGTTTTCCGCGATCGTGGTTCCGGTGAAGCTGAAGACCTTGTCTACCTGATTGCCAAGGGTCACTACGGAGGCAATTGCGCCCACCGCTATGAGGCCGACCAGGATGCCGTATTCGACCAAGGCAGCTCCCTTGCAATCGGATTGGGTGAGACTTTTCATGATCATTTTTTACTCTTTTGTTGCGCCTGTGGGGTGCGTTTCGTTTGTGCATCGCCGCAGGATTTTTTCTGTAGGAGTGGGGTCTGTGTTCCGGATCTGCGGTTTTGCAAGATGTAGTTCCAGATGTGGTCATCCGTGAAGAATGCGGCGTCGAGAGGCGAAATCCTTCAAGTGACAGGTCGCGCGATCACTGTTTCTTCGGAACTGCGACTGATTTTGCCTTCGTCGCTGAACGAAGTGCCGGGAATGAACCCACCTCCTTGTTTGAAAGACAACAAGGAGAACGAGTCAGATGAACGAGAGCATTCATCGGGCACCCTTCCCGGCAGGCGCCGACGACTGGGAGCCCCAGACCGCGACACCGTGGTATTCCATGACCCGCAGGGGTCCCTGGTATCGGGTCGAGCCGACCTCCGGAAACGATCCTGTGTCGGTTCTGGTTGTGGATTCGGAGGATCGGGTCCTGATGGTGGAAAGCTATCGCGCCGCGCTCGACAGGATCTGCCTCGAGACCCCGCGCGGATTTCGGGACGCGAACGAGACGGCCGCGCAGGCGGCCGCGCGCGAACTTGGCGAGGAGACCGGCCTGCTCATCGCCCCCGAGGCGCTCGCCGATCTCGGCCGGGTGGCGCAGGATTCGGGCATTCTCTCGACCCGGGTGCATCTTTTCGGCTTTCGCCTCGATCATCCCTTCGGGGCCTTTGGTGCCGGCGATGGGGAAATCCTGTCGCGCCGGCTGGTGCCGCTGGCCGATCTCGAGGCCATGGCGCTGGCAGGGGAGATGGAAGACGTGTTCGTCATCGCCTCCCTGGTGCGCTGGCAGGCCCGGGGCATGGAGCGCCCGACGTCTCCCGCGGGCAGGATCACGCGGCAAATCGAAGTGCTGGACGCCGATGAGGTGATCGTTTCGACCATCGAAACCGACCGCCCGGACTGGTCCTTCAAGGAGTTCTGCCGCAACCGCGACAGCGCCGGCTGGCGCTGGCGATTCGCACAGGCCCCGCAGGCCGGTGCAATGGAGGTGCTTGATGCCGCGGGCAATGTCCTGGTGAGGATCGAGACGGATGATCCGCAGACCTCCTTCGAAGCATGGCGGCGCAACCGAGGCGACACGGGCCTTTCCTGGCGCCGTGCGGCACCTGAAGCATGACGAAAGCCCGGTGGAGTGATCCACCGGGCTTTTATCGTCAGGTGCGGCAGTCGGCCCGCGTGATGCGGAAGGTCTCGATCAAACGGCCGTCGGGGCCGCGATAGACCAGCTCGACCGTCCCGCCGCGCCGGATGTCGGTGCCGAACATCTCCGGCGCGCATTGCGCGTCGGCCAGGGTCTGCTTGAAGTCGGGACGGAAACCGGGGATCTCGCGTTCGATATCGTAGGTGAGCCGCAAGGTGGCGCCATCGGCCGCGATCTCGCGAAGCACGGTGATGCCGTCGATACGGATGGGCAGTTCCGCGCCGCTGAGGCGGGCCTCGGTCGCGAAGCTCTGCTCGAGGGTCTGGGCGTTGGCCACCATGCTCGCGAGAGCGGGGCTCTCGGTGACATCGTAGAGCGGCATCTTCTGCATCTGCTTGTCGAGGACCTGGGTGACGGAAAGGAGCAGCAAGGCGGCGACAACCAGCACCGGGTCGAGAACGAAGCGCCTGACCCAGCCTTTGGGTGGCGCGTCGGGGTGGGGTTCACCCTTCTTGAACATCAGCCACAGGTTGGCGAGTGGCACGAAGCCCAGCCAGGCCCCCGAGGTGGTGCCGTCGATGTCGCGCGCACGGGCAGCCGAGGCGATGTAGAGAAAGACCCCGAAGAGGAGAAAGGCCGCCAGCGAGAAGAGCGGGACGAGAGCAAAGAGGCCCGCCTCGGCCGCCTGCGGCGTGAAGATCCAGGCCAGCTGGCTGAGCGAGAGGACAAGTCCGATCGCCGCCACGGCCCAGAGGTAGGAGACGCGCCTGAGGTGTCCGTTCACGCGGATCGTATAGGCGGCGATCACGCCGCCAACGACGATGGCGAGGAGGTTGGTGGCGATGAGGGCTCCTTCGTCGAGAAGGAGAAGCGAAATAAGGAAGTCGTTCATCGGTAAGCTCCGTAAGTGTGGTCAAGCGAAGGAGGGACGGAGCGATTGTCAGAGCGGCGGGCCATTCGGCCCGCCTCGTTGCATCACCCGCAGGCGCGGATCGCGACGGGCTTGCGTCCGTGCTTGGCCCGGATCTTGTCGGAATTCTCCCGGGCCCGGCCCAACTCGACCTCCTCGGCATGGAGCCGGTCGATGCCATGGGCGGTGCAGAGCGCCGAGAGGCAGACCGATGTGCCGCCGACTTCCTGTTCGATCTCTCCCTTCGGGCGCGAGAAGACGTAGTTGGCCATGGTGTCAACCTGCTCCCGGGTGAGGCCTGCGGCCTGCACCAACTCCAGCGCCTCCTCCAGAAGGCGCAGGGAACGCTCGTCTACATTCATCGCGATGGCCTCGCCGAAGCAGTCCCCCATCCAGTCATCGACACGCTTCTGGTAGGAGCGATCCTCCGAGGAGTCATTCCCATCCCCGAGGGTGTGCGGAGCCCGCACGCCCCAGAGGATCTCGAGGGTGTCCTCCGGCGCATCGAGCGCCGCTTCTACCCGGGCGCCGCCAGCCAGGATATCGATCATCGAACCGGCGCTCAGCACCACCATGGGGCGTGTGGGGTCGAGCTCGTCCGCGCCATTCTCTTCCTCTGCGCGGATGGCGCCGTCCGCGAGGAAGTCTGCGGCGGTGAGACGGCGCAGCTGCCAGCGGTAATCGCCGGGATCGGCCGCGTGCCGGGCGAGAAGATCGGTGAGCCAGCCGGGAAGGCTGTCGGCGTCGAGTTGCCGGGGGTGTGCGGGGAACTGTGCGGTCATGGATGCCTGTCTTTCTGTCAGTGTGGGGAGGCGGATCAGCCAGGCTGGCTGCGCGGGGCTGCGTAGGAAGGACGTAGGTCCTCGGGGACCTCGATGGACCAGTGCCTCTGCATCGCCTCGCGAAACCGCGGCCAGGCCTCCTCGGGCGGCAGGTCATGCACGCACTCGAGGCATTGTTTGCCGGTGCGCACCTGCCCTTCGGCGTCGTCATGGACATCGACGCCGAAGCGGGAGAAGCGGCCAATGCACATGCCGTCCTCGCCATTGATCCAGATGGTGCGCCCGTCGGTGAAGATCTCGAAAGGTCGGGTCATTGTGGGGCGCTCTCCTTGATGAGGTCGGATGCATCGAAGCCAGGCGCAAGATCCCGCAGCTCGGCAAGGGCGGCAAGCACGCCGTGGGCGGATCGCCCGGCCGTGCAGTCCTGGATCGTGATGAGACGCTGTCCGTCCGATCCGTGGCGCAGCGCGGCGCCGGGACAGAGACCGGGATGCTGGACGAGCCGCCGCAATGCCTTTTCGAGAACCTTGTCCGGGCGCGGCAGCGAGAAGAAATCCCGGTGCGGAGCGCAGATCACGGCGTGTGTCTGGTTGTTCTGCTTCCAGGGCTCGGAGGGCAGGGTGCGTCGCACCTCGATCCGATCGATGGAGATACCGGTCCGCGCGCAGCGCAGGCGGGCGGCAGCCTCGATGGCCGCGGTCAGTCGTGCGAACCGGCTTCGGTCCTTCGGCAGGTCCGGCCAGGCGGCGTGGGGCGCAAAGCGGCCGCCCTCCGGCGGATCGTCCTGGGCGCGCGGATCGGCAACGCCCGGGGCGTCAAGGATCGCCTCGGCCACCCGAACCATCTCGGCGCCGATCATCCCGGCCATTTCCTCACGGGAGAGGATCATATTCGTGGCCCGCCAACGCAGCCCATCGGGGCGCGCCTGGAGCCGCAAGGAGGGCAGGTGATGCCGGTCGTGGAAGGGTGTCTGGGGAAGGCGGGCATCATGCAGGTCGGAAGGCAGCACAAGGCTTGCCGGGAGAACCTCGAAGCCGCCAGCCTCGGCCTCCCGAACGAGAAGGCAGGTGAGGTCGCGGAACAGATGCAGGCGCAGGGTGCGGCCGGTCCGCGGACATGTGGCGGTGGGAACGAGGGGCCCCTCGGGCAGAGGGTTCTGGTCCTTGGCCGCCACCGCTGGCGGTATCTCTGCCCCGAGCGCGTAGGCCTCGATCACCCCTTCGAACGGGTCCTTGGGCTGCATCGAGCACAGGAAGGCGAAGGCCTCGGTCCGGGACCCGGACAGGAACTTCAGGGGAGAGGTGGCGGGCGTGAAGGACATGGAGGTCTCCTTGCGGGCGCGGCGGGATCTTCAGGTGCGGGCGAGGCGGCGAGAGGCTTCGATGCGGGCACGATGCGCAATGCGATCGTGATTGGATGACGGAACAGGCCGGTTTCGGTCGATCAGGGTCATGGCATGATCCTCGGGGTCCTGCTCGGACAGGAGAAGCGCCAGGCAGGCGGTCTCGAGGGACCGTGGCCAGTCCGGCGGGATGAGACGCGCGACGTCGGCGATGAAGGCATCGCAGGGATTGGCCCTCACCGTCAGCGGCAGGCTCATCAGCGCCCCAACCTGCGCGCTCCCGGCGAGCTCGGGATGCAGACGAAGCCCGCGGCGCGCCAAGTCCGCCTCGCCCTTGGCGATGAGCAGGGCGCCGGCGATGACCTCCTCCATGTCGTCGATCCCGGGCGGTGCCTCCTCGAACCAGTAGGACCAGGCATCGCGGTTGCGCGCGATGATCTCCTCGGGCGTGGCCAGGAGCGCCACGGGAATATCCATCTCGACGATCTCCCGGTTTGCGTGCTTGAGCATGGCATGGCCAAGCGTCAGCGAGGCGCGGATGCGCCGCGCGCGCTCCATGGCCGCATGGTTCGAGCCCGGAGCCTCCGTCCTGGCGCGCAGGATCTCGACATCCCAGTCGAGCGGCGGCGCAGGGGTCATCAACACCGAAAGACAGGCAGACAGGATGTCGCGCGGCCAGTCCCCGGGCCGCAAGGCATCGGTCCCATCGAGCAGGCTCTCGTCCTCGGTGGCGGTGATTTCGATCTCGAGCGTGAAGAGCTTGCCCGCGAGCGGGCTGCCCGCAAGGTCGGGCCGGGGTGCGATCCCGGCTTCGAGCACCTGCCCGTGGCCGCCTGCGGAGATCAGGATCTCATAGGCCGCGGCCTCGAGGCATTCGGGTGTCCAGTCATCGTCGAGACCCGCCATCCGGCCTATTTCGGTGGCGCGCCCGAGGATCTCCTCGGTAGGGCGCGTCAGGGCGAGCGGAATCTCGAGCAGGAGGTATTTGCGATCGTTGTCCATCGTCTGGCCTTCAGTCGCTATAGACCTGGACCGGGTTGCCATCCCAGCGCCGGGCGCGCTCGATGTCGGTGCCGGTCTTCAGCCGGGCCTCCCCGGTCTCCATGGAGACGTCATAGGTGAGGCGCTCACCCTTGGGTATGCCGTCCGAGGCCACCGGCATCTTGGTGCCCGCCATCCAGTCCCCCGAGGCAAGGCGATCGGGAAGCAGAACCACCTCGACCTGGCGGGGATGGGGAATGCCCACCACCTGGTAGAAGCGCACGTTCTGCATCGTGTGCCCCCAGATATTGGCGATGATCTCGCCGACCTGGAGATCATGGGGCGCCACCTTGGCGTCCTTTTCCATTTGCAGCAGCGAGCGCAGTCGGCTCATCACGCCGAGGCGTTGGTGATTGGAGGTGACCTCCTCGGTCCTGAAGCCCCGCCGCAACTGCCGCGCGCGAAAGAAATGCGCATGGACCTTGTCCTGGCCGAAGGATGGGGTGGTCAGGACAACACCGGCACCGGTCTCGGGATCGGTATGCGTCTCGAGAATTCTGTAGCCATGGCCGCGCAGTTCCCTGGCGCGGCGTTCTGCCTTCGCGTCGAGTTCGGCTTGGTCCTTGGGCATGATCATTTTCCTTCCTGTGTTGGTCGAGCTGGCGGCGGCGCGCCTCACGCGAAGGGGAGGCGC
>Ga0209345_10000399_pt1 | contig 56491 bp, 63 predicted proteins | sample Cruoilmetagenom7_FD_187294 | JGI IMG/M metagenome (GOLD analysis project Ga0209345, IMG submission 187294) | Oil polluted marine microbial communities from Coal Oil Point, Santa Barbara, California, USA - Sample 7 (SPAdes) (version 2) | ecosystem: Environmental > Aquatic > Marine > Oil seeps ... | reverse complement strand
GGTAATAAAAAAAAGGCCAAGAAACCCACTGCAAACTGGCTGTAAAACGCTAGTTTCTGACGATTCGAAGAATGAGCTAGAAACTGTTTGGTATAGGTAAAACTAAAGGCATGAAAAATTGACGCTAACAGCGTCAACCAAACATATGCTGGGATAATTGATATCAAGATGGTGACCTAGAACATTACGAGAACCTAATACAATAGCAATATTCATGATGTAAATCAGTTTTAATAAAACGTTATTATCAAAACTCTAGCACTATGGACTAGAGGTGATTGATAATTAGTCCGCAAGCACTACCTTCCACTAAATCTTTTATTAAGACTGATATAAAAAATATTTAATTAGGAGAATAAATACTAATGAATACTGACGCAACAGATAATTCCACTTGGGCCAATGATGATATCAAAGGGTTATTCAATGATGAAAACGGTACTTTAGATGCCCGCATTTATAATGATGAGGCGCTATATGAACTTGAGCTTGAACGCGTATTTTCTCGATCATGGATTCTACTAGGCCATGAAGACCACGTCCCTAATACTGGGGATTTTTTAAACACTTATATTGGGGAAGATCCTGTCCTCCTCGTTCGCCAAAAAGACGCTAGCCTTAAGGTCTTCTTAAACCAATGCCGTCACCGTGGTATGAAGCTATCACGTGATGATTCAGGTAACGCTAAAGCATTTGTATGTACTTACCATGGTTGGGCGCACGATATTTCTGGTGAACTCGTTGACGTGCCATTTGAACAGCAAGCTCACTGCGATCGTCTAGACAAGCATGAATGGAGCCCCTTACAAGCACGCGTTGATACCTATCGTGGACTTATTTTTGCTAATTGGGACGAAGAAGCGCCATCATTAGACGAATACCTGTCGAACTCGAAACCCTATATGGATGTAATGTTTAATCGCACAGATGCAGGGACAGAGGTGATTGGTGGGATGCAAAAATCCATCATTCCAGCCAACTGGAAACTTGCCGCCGAACAATTTTGTAGTGATATGTACCATGCTGGTACTATGTCTCATTTATCCGGTGTTGAAGCTGGGCTGCCTGAAGGTGCCTCTCTTAATGACGTTGAGATACCAACAAAAGGTCATCAATTCCGCGCAAAATGGGGTGGCCACGGAACAGGTTACTTTATTGATCAACCCGGTCTTTTACAAGCCATCATGGGGCCTATTGTTACCGATTATGTCACTATCAGCCCTCAAGCTGAAACTGCTTCAAAGCGTTTAGGCAGTAATATGTTTGGTCAACGAATGATGGCGCAACACATGACCATCTTCCCAAGCTGTTCTTTTCTCCCAGGCATTAACACTATTCGCACATGGCACCCTCGTGGTCCAGACTCTATTGAAATCTGGACATTTATTGTGGTTGATGCCGATGCACCTGAACATATTAAAGCTGAATTTAGAAAGCAAAATATTCGCACCTTTTCCACTGGTGGTGTTTTTGAGCAAGATGATGGTGAGAACTGGATTGAGGTTCAAAAGGTTTTCAGAGGTAATAAAGCCAGAAAAACTAAACTGAATGTCCAAATGGGATTAGGTGATTCAACGACCGAACACCCTGATTTCCCGGGCCGCGTTAGTGGAGTTTATAGTGAAGACGCGGCCAGGGGGTTTTATCAGCATTGGCTAAGAATGATGACAGAACCAAACTGGGACACCTTAAAACCTTAGTTTTAAGAGCTGATCATTAACCTAAACTATAATTTTTTTGGAAAACACTATGGCCTCAATTATTGACATTAATAACATTATTTCAAGCCCTGCTGCTGACCTTGCTCTACAACAAGAAGTTCAACAGTTTTATTATCGCGAAGCGCTACTTTTAGACAACATCAAATACGAAGATTGGTTTGCATTATTGGATGACGACATTGAATACTACATGCCGATTAGGCGTAATCGTATGCAACGTTATGGCAAAGTAAGATCGCGTGAAATACCTGAATATACCAACAAAGATGAATTTGCTCATTTTGATGATGACAAAACTTCGATGAATGGACGCTTAAGAAAGCTCCTCTCTGACTATAGCTGGTCTGAAAATCCCGCCTCTCGTACTCGTCACACCGTTTCAAACGTGATTATTACCGAAGGCGAAGAGGACAATACCTTAAATGTCTGTTCAGCCTTTATTGTCTATCGTAACCGTTTAGAAACTCAGGTCGATTTATTTGTCGGTGAGCGTCACGACATACTGCGTCGTTCAGATAATGCTATGGGCTTTAAAATAGCTAAACGTACTATTTTATTGGACCAAAGCACGATTTTATCCAACAATATCAGTATCTTTTTCTAAGCATTATCCTTAGATATAAAAAAAGCTTATGAGCATACCATCACTCATAAGCTTTTTTATTTAAAACAGAGTAACGGTTAGCCCTTATTAAAACGCTCTAGCAAGAGAGCAGAAGCTCCTTTTAATAACAAGGTATCTGCTGCTATCAAGAAAAAACTAGCTCCCATCTGCTGATAGCGTTCTGTTTGTTCAGGATCACCACAATAAACCCCTACCGGTTTCCCCAGCTCATGAACACGTTTAATTGATCGTTCAACGACCTTACAAACTTCAGGGTGCCCAGGTTGACCTATATAGCCCATCGCAGCCGCTAGGTCTGCAGGACCTATAAACACCGCATCTACGCCATCAACTTGTGTAATAGCGTCAAGCTCGGCAATACCCTCAGTGCTTTCTAGTTGCAAGATCAAACAAATATTATCATCTGCATGTTGAAGATAGTCTTTGATGCCCCCCCAGCGAGTTGCTCTCGTCAAAGCGCCACCCATACCTCGAATGCCATTGGGTGGAAAACGTACCGCTGCAACTAGCTCCTTTGCTTGCTCAGCTGAATCAACCATAGGAATGAGCAGGGTTTGCGCCCCAATATCAAGAACTCTTTTAATGTCGCCCACATCATGATCTTGCAGCCGAACAACTGAATTAACAGGATACGCACTCATTGCCTGTAATTGATGCATGATACTTTTAATATCATTTGGCCCATGCTCGGCATCAATCAACAACCAGTCAAAACCAGTGGTTGCCATCAGCTCAGCTGCTGTTGAGTCAGCCAATGCCATGAACGCACCCAGCTGTTTTTTATCCGATTGTATTGCCTGCTTAAATATATTTTGCGTCATTGGTAATGACATATTTCTCTACCTCTTAATATTTAATTAGACGAAACGGAATCCAATGCTACCCAATGTGCCAAAATCAGCATGAAAGGTATCCCCGCGTTCAACTGATAATAAGCGCGTAAATGAGCCACCTAATATTACTTGCCCTGGCTCCAGCGATATACCATGCGGCCCAAAACGTTTTGCCAACCACACAATCCCATTACCTGGATGATTAAGCACACCTGCAGAAACACCTGTTTCTTCAATCAGACCATTTCGCGCAACAATAGCACCAATCCACCTAAGATCTACATCCATTGGCTTAACAGGTCTTCCTCCTGTAATTAGGCCAGCGCAGGCAGCGTTATCAGCAATAGTATCAAATACTTTTCTACGTTTACCGGTTTCAGGATCAACACGTATAACGCGTGAATCGACAATCTCCACCGCTGGACAAACGTAGTCAGTCGCCTTCAATACGTCCATTAAGGTAATATTTTCACCTTCTAAGCGCTTACCAAGTACAAAGGCTATTTCCACTTCAACCAAAGGCGCAATGAATCGATCAAATGGAATCTCAGAGTTATCTGCAAACACCATATCATCCATTAACGTGCCGTAATCAGGCTCGGTTATTTGCGACGCCATTTGCATAGCACGAGAGGTTAGGCCTATTTTTCGCCCTACAATTTTACGCCCTTGAGCCAGCCTAATCTTTGTCCATTCTGCTTGAATGGCATAACCATCTTCAATGGTCATTTCAGGGTAAAGCTGAGAAAACTGTGGAATAGTCTCACCACTGGCTAGCGCTTTATCAAGCGCTAGCGCAGAGGCTTCTAATATTTTCTGGTCTAACACCTGATTTCTTTACCCAAGAAATGAGACATAATAATTGGATACATGCCATCCCAGCGTTGAGTTTGAGCCCAGTGGCCGCAACGATCCAACACATGAAGTTCAGCACGTTTCAAATGCTCCATGAAATACATACTGGTTTCTAGTGGTACCACTTTATCCTGACGGCCATGAATAATTGCCCATTCATGGTCCATAGAGGCAAGAATAGGTGGTGGAATAACGAGCACTGTGTTCATTTCCTCATTCATCGCTTTAAACATAATTTCTTGGATAGGACGCATTTTAGGGTCCATCGCTTTATCAAAACGGTCTTGCATTACTGCTTCTAAATCTTCAAAGATACTTGGGTCATAAACAAAGCTTTGAATTAATTCACGGTAACGAGCCTTTCTTGGGTCATCATAAAACGTCATCATTCGAGTTAATGTAGATGATTTTTCGAATGGAGCACCGATAGCGCCCATCAACATACACTTATCAAAACGATCCGGCATTTCAACCACACATTGCATCGCAAGTGCACCACCCATTGAGTTACCAATAATATGCGTCTTTTCAATACCTAGCTCGTCTAACAAACCTTTAATTTGTTCTACTCGATAGCCCATCCATCTGGCAATCTTTGTAGGGATTTCTTTGGGTATTTCTGACTGGCCAAAACCAATCGCATCCGGCGCAATCACATAAAAATCTTTTGCTAAAATCGGTGCGCACTGCGCCCAGTTAGACATTGCACTAGCTCCTGGGCCCGCACCATGTAATAACAATAGTGGTGGATTTTTAGGGTTTCCCGCAATAATACAGTTACTTGCAAGCTCCCCAGAAGGGATCATTTTCTCAACCATTTCAAAACTCATATTTCTCTTCCTCTTTTCCGTTTATAAAAATTTCTACAACATTTTAAATACGATACTCTTTAATCAAGAGCCATTAGTCTCTTCGCCACTATAAAGCAAAAACATACCTTGAGCTTCTGCTATAACGCTGGTCCGCCACGCTTAACCCAGTCTTTTAAATCCCAATATTCGCGCCACGAACTTATTTTGCCATTATTATCAAATTCAAATATACCTAATACCGGCAGTTCCTTCATCATTGAGCCATCTTTAAAACCAAACGTATCGACTCGTTCGGTTACGACACGTTTATCATCTGCTACCAAGGTTAATATCTTAAAACTAGTGGTTGCTGTGATCTTAAAAAAACCCTCAACAAAACCCGCAATTTGTTCGCGCCCCTTTAATGGCTCCAGCGGTAAGTTATGATAAACAGCATCATTGCTCATTAATGATAAGATTTTATCTATATCCATCTCATCCCAAGCGGCACAAAACTGCTTTACTGTTTCTTCTATACTCATTATATATACACCTTCCTTCTTTGGTCAGTCTGCTAAGCTCCATAGCATCATGCAAAAACTAACGCTTGTTATTTTATAAATATCCAACTAATGCTAACTATTTCTGCTCATCAAATCAATGCTTTTTGTCACTCGAATTATTAATTACAATTTAACATTAAAGCTTATTCATTTACCAAACTGACCTAATATCATTTTTCAGCCAAATAACTATGTCTGCTTAGTGCTAAAAGGCTCTTTAATAAAATTAATTTCTATATATTCTACTTCCAACTAATTTCACTTTAAGAAAGTTTAGTAACGAGGCACTGAATGAGCTATATCCTCTGCCAACGCGAGCAGTGAGCGCTAGATCTTAGCAGTGAACGCCATAAGCCGCTAATATTTTATAACCCCATTATGCTTGCTCTTGCGTCACTAACTTCGACAAGACCAGGTTACCAATATGATCAATCTCACATTGCCAACTTGGCGCAAGGTATGTTGTTGCTACCTGTTCAACAATTAACGCTTCACCACGAATGACGTCATTCGACATTAGTTTTTTTCGTTGATAAATACGCATTCCTTTATCAGTTTCAAAGGGTGTTTCACTGTCTTTTGGGCGAGGGGATTGTACGGCTAGGTGAGGTTTTGGCATTTCACCTGATAAAGAAACCCGCAAGTTAACTAGCTCAACCGTTAAATCTAACTCATGCCCATAACGGTTTTTATGCATCGCGTGAAAATTAACGATTGCACTACTAGCATTATCCCAAGGTATCGGCAGCGTATATGATTGCCCAACATAGCGTAAATCGACCACATACTTCACTTCTATGTCTTTAACCGAAAGCCCTTCCGCAACAAGCTCAGCTTGACCTTCTTTAACCAGTAACGCAAAGCCTTTTTCAATGTCATCCGTTAAATCAGCTGATAACTCACCCAACAAACTTCTAGATAATTCACGCGAACGTGGCGCAGCCAACATGCCAAAGGCAGATAACACGCCTGAATTAACGGGAACAATCGCTGTTTTCATGCCTAAGGCATCTGCTAAAGCACACACATGCAAGCCGCCCGCCCCACCAAAAGTCATCAACGCATAAGGCCTTGGGTCAATACCTCGTTGAACCGAAATAACCCGCAGAGCACGCGCCATATGCTCATTCGCTAACTTAATGACGCCTTTTGCCGCCTCTGCTGGCTGGCAGCCCAACTCCAAAGCCAAAGACTCCATCACCTGATCGCTAGCGGCTTTATCCAACCCCATGTCACCACCAAGAAAGTATTGCGCACTAATTCGACCCAAATACACATTGGCATCGGTGACGGTCACCTTCCCCCCTCCTTTGCCATAACAGGCAGGGCCAGGAAGTGCACCCGCTGATTCAGGACCGACACACAAAAGACCACCGGTATCGACATAAGCTATCGAGCCACCACCCGCCCCTATCGTATGCATATCGACCATTGGAACAGCAACGGGGTAACCCTCAATTTTACCTTCATTTGTTAAGGAGATTTCACCATCTAATAAGGCCACGTCTGTCGACGTCCCCCCCATATCCAAGGTTAGCAGGCGCTTAAAACCGGCTAATTTACCAATGTGCAATGCCGCCATCAAACCACCCGCTGGGCCTGACAGCAGCATTCGAACGGCTTGCTCACCCGCTTGCTCTGCCGCAATGGTTCCCCCCGAGCTTTGCATCACCGATATAGAGCTTGCCTTAACCGATTGTCTTAACCGCTCAAGGTATCCCATCACCAATGGACCAACATAGGCATTAAGCCAGGTGGCCATGCCACGTTCATACTCTTTGTATTCGGCTAATACTTTCGACGAACGTGACACAAAAATACCAGCTGGGATCGCTTTTTCTAACCGTTTTTCCGCCTCATCATCTAAAAAAGAAAACAATAAGTTAATGGCAATCGATTGCGGTGCCAATTCATTGATAGCCTCAAGCATTAATGCTATTTGCTTTTCTGTTAAAGGCTCAATCAGTTCACCCTGTGCCGACACACGCCCTCCTGTTTCCAAACAGAGCTCTGCTGGCACCGGAGGTTCTGTCATGGGCGGGTTAAGGTTGTACAACTCCTTTCTAGCTTGGCGGCCTATCGTTAACATATCCGCCAACCCGTGATTGGTCACAAAACAACAACGTACACCCTTTTTTTCAAGTACCGCGTTTGTCGCCACCGTTGATCCATGAACAATCCGTAGACTTTTATCATCAATCCCAAGATCAGCAATACCTTGCAATATCGCCTTTTCAGGCGCATTGGGTGTGGAGAGCACCTTATGAATGTGTACTCCCGCTTCATTAATATACACAAAATCAGTAAACGTACCGCCGGTATCTACGCCCAATAACATGATCAAATCTCTATAGATGAAAGGGTTATTTTTACATGCCTCACCAATACAATCACCTTTATTTAACTCCTTCATGTTGCTTGAATGCAGTAGCATCTCGTATTAGACTCTTTCGCGAAACGGGCCAAACTACATCACCAATACTTTGTCGATGAACACACTAATTGAAGTTAATAATCTAACGCGCCAATTTGGCGACCACTGTGCAGTCGATGACGTCAGTTTTTCCCTCAATAAAGGCGAAGTGCTTGGCTTTTTAGGCCCCAATGGTGCTGGGAAATCAACCACCATGAAAATGATTTGTGGCAATCTTAGCCCTACCGCAGGCGAAATTAAGATTAATGGCTATGACATTCTTGACCAACCAAAACTCGCTAAGGCAGAGTTAGGCTTTTTACCTGAAATCCCTCCTCTTTACTCAGACTTAACCGTAGACGAATTTCTTAGCTATTGCGCCAAGCTACATGGTTTACGCAAAAAAGCCATCAAACAATCTGTTATTCGCGGCAAACTAAAATGTGGCCTTAGCGACGTGGGCAACCGCTTAATCGCTAATTTATCAAAGGGTTATCAACAACGTGTCGGCATTGCACAAGCCATCTTACACAATCCCTCGGTTATTATTTTGGATGAACCTACCGTCGGCCTCGACCCTATTCAAATTTTAGAAATACGTGAACTCATTCGCGAATTAGGTAAAGAGCACAGCGTCATTCTCTCCACCCATATTTTGCCTGAGGTGCAACACTCGTGTAGTCGCGTACAGATTATTCACCGTGGCAAACTGGTCTTAAATGAAAGTATCGACGGCCTATCTCAACGAATGACCTCTTCTAGCCTGTTGGTACGTTTTGGTGAGCCACCTGAATTAGACCTGATTCAAGCCATTGAACACGTCACTGGCATTGAGGCATTAGAGCAGCAACAATATCGTATTTCTCATCATCAAGGTTCCAATATCTCAGAACACATTGCCATACTGGCTGTTAACCAGCAGTGGGGCTTACTTGAGTTAATACCTGAAAAACACGATATGGAGCATATATTTCTTTCCATTACCCAAGACCCCAGCAACCATGAATAGCTTAACTATCGCAGGTCGCGAACTACGCAATTTATTTCTATCGCCCCTTGCTTGGACCATACTGGGCGTGACCCAACTTATTCTGGCATACATGTTTTTAAGCCAAGTTGATTATTACCTAAGCATACAGCCCAAACTGGTTGGGATACCCGGTGCACCCGGCGTGACCGACCTCGTCGTTGCGCCACTTTTTGGTAATGCCGCGGTTATTTTACTGTTGATTATTCCGCTGCTCACCATGCGCACGATTAGTGATGAACGCCGCAATAAAACCATTAGCCTGTTATTGTCCGCACCGATCAGCCTGAGCGAAATCGTCATTGGAAAGTTCCTCGCCATCTTCGTCTTCTTATTGATTATTCTTTTATCCATCTCGCTCATGCCCCTATCGTTATTAACCGTGGGAAACTTGGACCATGGGAAATTTCTCGCCTGCCTACTGGCTATGGCCTTGCTAATGGCCTCGTTTAACGCCTTAGGAATTTACATGTCTGCTATCGCCTCGCAGCCAACCGTAGCAGCGGTCGCTAGCTTTGGCGCCTTGTTATTACTGTGGATTATTGATTGGGCTGGTAGTAATGGCAGCGCCTTACTTGAATACATTTCCATCATGCGTCATTTTGAAAATTTGCTGAGAGGTCTGGTCAGCACTGTAGATGTTTTTTACTTTATATTGTTCATCGTTGGCTTTTTAAGCCTTAGCATTCGCCGACTAGATAACGACCGTTTACAAAAATGAAAATTTCACGCAAATTACATCAGTTGATTCGACTACAAAACATTATTTTCACGCTCTTGTTTCTCGGTACTATGGGACTGCTGGCATGGCTTAGTACACAATACACTGCTCAGTCAGACTGGACAGCCAATGCTAAAAACTCCTTATCTCAGCCCAGCATCCAGCTATTGGATACATTAGATCAGCCCGTTGAAATAACGGCTTACGCATCTGAAAATGAAATTTTACGTCAACAAATTTCTGAACTCGTTGCAAAATACGCACATCATAAAACCGACATCTCGCTCAGCATTATTAACCCAGACATGCGCCCCGATCAAGCACGTGAAGAGGGTATCACCAGCGACGGTGAGTTGGTCATTCGATATAACGGCAAACGTGAGTCACTTCAACAACTCAATGAGCAAGCATTAACCAATACCCTGCAACGACTTGCCAATAGTGAACAACGTTGGGTCGTTTTTCTAAGCGGACATGGCGAACGAAGCCCTTCGGGGAATTCAAATTTTGACCTTGGCGTGTTTGCCAATGAGCTTAAAAACAAAGGCATTAACAGCCAAACAATCAACTTAGCGTCAAGCCCCTCCATTCCAAACAACACGTCTTTACTGGTTATTGCAGACCCACAAACAACCCTTCTTAACGGCGAAATAAGCATTATTGAGCAATACCTTGCCAGTGGAAAACCTTTATTGTTACTCAGCGAACCCAATCAAGCCACTATCATCAAACCGCTAACAAAACAGCTAGGAATTAAGCTACTGCCCGGTACGGTGGTTGATGCAACTACACAACTATTTGGTATCGATGAGCCAACCTATGCATTAGTCACGCAGTACCCAAACCATTTAGTTACCCAGCACCTTCAAGCAATGAGTTTATTTCCCGGTGCGACTGGTTTATCCATTGCGCCCGACTCTAAATATACGGCCAAACCTTTCTTATCGACACTCGAGCGCTCGTGGACCGAAACTGGCCCGATTGAAGGGCAAATAAAATTCGACCCAAACACTAACGAGCAACAAGGCCCTATTGCTATTGGCTATACCCTCAGTCATACCCGTGAAATGGGTAAACAACAACGAATTGCAGTTATTGGTGACGCTGACTTCTTATCGAATGCTTTTCTTGGTAATGGGGCTAATTTAGATCTCGGCTTAGGGTTGATTCAATGGCTAAACCATGATGACTCATTCATTAATATCCCAGCAAAAACGGCCCCTGATACCGCTTTAAACATCAATGATACATGGTCGCTAATTTTTGGCTTAGGCTTCCTATTTGTACTACCCAGCGTTTTCATTATCACCGGGCTTATCATTTGGATTAAACGTAAAAAACGTTAACGTATGAAAATCCGCCTCATCGTCAACCTACTGCTTATCGTCACTATTATCTCATTGGGCCTTATTGCATGGTTAAAACCAGGCCAACAAAGTTCAACAAGCCGAATAACTGCTTTAGAGATCAATGCTATTGAACGTATAAAAATAATCCGCGAAACGGCTAAAACGATAGAGTTAGAACGTTTTAAAAATCAATGGCTTATCAAAAAACCCATTAAAGCACCGGCACTGTCAGGAAAAATAGAGCGGTTGATTAAAATATCCCAGATCACACCCCCTGTTACTTACCCTTTAGAAAATAAAGACTTAGAACCATTTGGCTTAAAAACGCCCAAGGTACAACTTAGCTTTAATAACGAAACATTAAACATTGGCAGCACAGACAGCGTTCATTCACGCCGGTATGTGAGCAATAATTCGCAACTTTTTTTATTAGATGATACTTTTTTACAGCACCTAACCGCTCCCGTTGATGCCTATATTGACACTCGATTATTAGCAGATGGAACGCAGATCACCGGCTTACAAACGCCGCAAATAACACTGCAACGTCGAGCAGACAATACATGGCAAAACCCACAAGCCCCCTCTGATGAGTTATCGTCTGATGCAGTGCAAATGTTATTGGACGAATGGCGCTTTGCACGTGCTATTAATGTAAGCAGTGTCGTTAATCAAGCAACCAGCAAACCGGTCGTTATTCATGTTAGTAAAGGCCAGCCCTTACACTTTAGACTCATTGAGCAGCAAAATGACATTATTTTGATCTCCTCTGAGGCCCAACTGGCGTACACATTTAGCCAAGCAAAATATAAAAAGATGACAACCTTACCTAAACTGGACAAGCCTGATGCCTGAGTTACCAGAAGTTGAAACAACCCGTCGCGGCATAGCACCTCACATTGAAGACCAGCAAGTCTCACAAGTTATTGTCCGACAGGGAAAATTACGTTGGCCTGTCAGCCCAGAAATTTCGACTTTACTACCCAGCCTCCATATCCATCAGGTGAGACGGCGCGCCAAATACCTATTGCTTGATACCGACAAAGGCACCTTGATCATTCATCTCGGCATGTCTGGTAGCTTACGTATTACTGATGCCTCTACTGAGCCAGAAAAACACGAACATATCGACATTATTTTCACTAACAATACTTGCATGCGCTACAAAGACCCTCGTCGTTTCGGGTCATTCTTATGGTCATCTAGCCCCGTTGAAAAGCATAAATTAATTCAACAATTAGGCCCTGAGCCCTTATCTGAGTTATTTAATATAGATGATTTCTATCCCAAAATTCAACTCAAAAAAGCCCCCATCAAAAGCGTTATTATGGACGGGCATATCGTAGTCGGTGTTGGTAATATCTATGCAAGTGAAGCCTTATTTCAGTCTGGCATTCATCCTAAACGTGCAGCGAATAATATTTCTAAAAAACGACTCATCAATTTAGTATCCGCTATTAAAGAAATTTTGGCCCTTGCCATTGAGCAAGGGGGCACAACATTGAAAGACTTCGTTAACAGTAGTGGTAACCCAGGTTACTTCCAACAAAAACTTAACGTTTACGGCCGTGCCAATAAGCCCTGTCTAGTATGCGATACCCCTATCAAGCAGGTAGTTATTGCGCAACGCTCTACTTTTTATTGCCCACAATGTCAACGTTAAACCTCATCGACCCATCACCTTACCCCCTTTAAGAAAAAACTCTATTATTTATTGGGCATAGCTCACTATTTACTTTAAAGTTATAAGCCTAAGGGGGGTACTTTTGTTTCAAGTAAAAAATAAGTTTATTAAACAATTATTGGGTAGTTTTATGGACTTACTACCAATTTTTGTGGTGATTTTTGTTTTCCAATTATTCATTCTGCATAAACCTATCCCTAATTTAGGAGATATTGCCGTTGGCACCGCCTTTGTTGTGCTTGGCCTCACCTTATTCATACAAGGCCTTGAGAAAAGCCTTTTCCCAATAGGCGAATCGATGGCCTATGCATTTTCAAAGAAAGGCAGCCTCTCTTGGCTGCTCTTATTCGCCTTCTCCTTAGGATTTGGTACCACCGCTGCTGAGCCTGCTTTAATTGCAGTGGCTGATGAAGCCGCGCGTATCGCTGCCGATGGCGGCATGATTGAACAAACAGAAATCGCAAAAAATGATTATGCTTTTGGCCTTCGCTTTACTGTCGCCTTCTCTGTGGGGTTTGCTATCTTATTAGGTGTATTAAGAATTATTCGTGGCTGGCCACTGCATTATTTGATTATTCCAGGCTACATCGGTGTTGTTATTATGACGTTCTTTGCACCAGACGCCATTATTGGCATCGCTTATGATTCTGGCGGAGTTACCACATCTACTATTACCGTACCGCTGGTCACCGCACTGGGCGTTGGCTTGGCCTCTGCCATTAGAGGCCGCAATCCAATGACTGATGGCTTTGGCCTCATTGCCTTTGCCTCACTCACCCCTATGATCTTCGTTATGGCCTACGGAATGATTTTATGATGACGCTATTAAACGAAATATTCAGCACATTATTAAGTACACTTCGAGATGTAACCCCTATTATTTTTGTCATTGTCTTTTTTCAATTAGTTGTTATTAGAAAGCCATTTAGCCACCTTAAGGACCTGGTGATGGGCATGTTTTACGTCATCTTAGGCATGACATTTTTCCTTGTAGGTCTAGACAAAGCTCTTTTCCCATTGGGAACAACCATGGCTGAGCAATTAACCAGCCCTGACTTCATCAATCCCTCTACCGATCAACGTATTTCTATTGCTTGGCAAGACTATTATTGGGTGTATATTTTCGGCGCGTGCATTGGCTTTGCAACCACTTTGGCAGAACCCGCTTTAATTGCTGTCGCCATCAAGGCTCAACAAATTTCAGGTGGCGCCATTAAGGCGTGGTACCTACGGCTAGCTGTTTCTATTGGTGTTGCCGTGGGGATTTCTCTGGGGACTTATCGTATTGTGAGCGGCATAGACTTATACATGTTTATTATTGCGGGCTACGTCATCGTCATCACCCAGACTATTTTTTCGCCGAAACTTATTATCGGTCTAGCTTATGATTCCGGCGGGGTCACCACCTCAACCGTTACCGTACCGCTAGTTACCGCCCTTGGTATTGGCTTAGCCTCTAGCATACCTGGTAGAAACCCATTATTAGATGGCTTTGGCCTTATTGCCTTTGCTAGCCTTTTCCCCATTATGGCTGTGCTCGCCTATGCCCAATTTGCTGATTGGATAAACCGCCGAGCACAACTTAAACAAACAGCAAAAGAAACCGAAGGAGAATAAAATGCATTTTAAACTCATTATCGTGTTCGTTGACGACAATAAAACGGATAAAGTGTTAAAAGCAGCCAGAGATGTTGGTGCTACAGGCGCCACTATTATCAATAATGCACGTGGCGAAGGTATCAAAAAACAGAAAACATTTTTTGGTCTGGATTTAGAAACTCAACGCGATGTTTTATTGTTTATGGTTGAAGAGCATTTATGCCGAAAAATTATTGAAGAAGTTGCTCGTGCAGGTTTATTTGACGAGGAACCTGGCAGCGGCATCGCCCTACAAATTGATGTTGAAGATGCTATTGGCGTTCTTCATCAAGCAAAAGAAATCACACAATCGATTGAGAGTGACCTATGAACGATAAAACATTAATAAAAGTACGTGATGTCATGAAAACAGATTTTCACATGATTGATGGAACAGCGACCATTACTGACGCCATTAGAATGATGAAAAAATATAAAACATCCGTGTTATTTGTCGACAAATTTCATGAGCATGATGAATACGGCGTGATTAATGCGGGCATTATTGCTAGGCTCGTGCTGGCAAAAGACAAAGCACCTGAACGTGTTAACGTCTATGAAATAAATGAGAAACCACTTATTAATGCGCACCCTGATATGGATATCCGCTACTGTTCTCGTTTATTTGCACGCTATGATTTGATGCGTGCCCCTGTGATGGAACAAGGTAAGATTATTGGCGTCGTCAGTCCTATTCAACTGGTTTTAGATGGTTTGTGCGACATAGCAGGCATTTGTTAAGCAACCTAATAAATGCCACTGAACTTATAACTGTCTATTCACATCAAATCATTTAAATATTGACAGTGCTGTTTTTGACACACGCTTTATTATCAGTTATGTAAAATGATGACAGGTCGGAAAGCTATAACACTTCCGACCTCAATCTGAATAGACTGGACTGATATCCTGAGTTACCTTTTACCATTGCCTTTCCTCAAAACCTACTCCTTAGGCGCTGTAAAATAGCAGAAATCCCAACAGGTTTTATCGGTATGAATCTGGCTCTGCCAAAGCGGAGCTAGCTACTTTAAGTTAAGTGAACTAGCGCCCATTACTCATTAACCAAGCAGTCTAATCCTTCTTCTCAACCTTAGCCTCACCAAAAGCCCTCGGGTCACTCGCTGCAAAGGTCTGTTGGGATGCTTTGTCTCTTAAAATTGCCTGCATGTTGCCGTACGGTCTTCCGACAGGTTTCAACTCATGGCCAAAGTTTTTTAATGCCCCCATCACCTGATCGCTTAAGCCACTCGGCTCATATTGAATTACATCGGGCAAGTATTGATGATGAAAACGTGGCAATGATACCCAAGACTCAGGCTGATTGCCTTTTTCGGCATCTAATATGCCTAGCAATACCATGCTAATAATTCGACTGCCACCTGGTGTGCCTAAAATTCCTATTTTTTCCTTCGTTTCAAAAAATGTGGGCGACATACTCGATAACATTCGTTTACCCGGTTCTATTGAATTTGCTTCGCCACCCACTAAACCATAAACATTTGGCGTGCCGGGCTTAATCGAAAAATCATCCATTTCATCGTTCAGCAATACACCTGTACCTTTCGGCACAAAACCCGAGCCAAATGGATAGTTTATCGATAAGGTCGCTGCGACGCGGTTTCCATCTTCATCAATCACCGAAAAGTGCGTGGTATCGTGGCCTTCTATTGCATTAAGCCCCGTTAATTGCTGACTTGATGTGGCTTCATCTAGTTTTAAATCCGCGGACACCGTATGCGCATACGATTTATTTGTTAACTCGGCCGTTGGCACTGAGACAAAATCACTGTCACCCATGTATAAGGCACGATCACGATAAGCACGCCTCATTGCCTCAACCACAACATGAATACGTGTTGCTTCGTCCATGCTTGATAGATCGTATTGCTCTAAAATATTCAGTGCAATAGATAAAACCAAACCACCAGACGAAGGCAAGGTCGCCGTTGTAACCTTTATATTTTTATAGTCAATGACAACCGGTTCGCGTTCTTTCACGGTGTAATTGGCTAAGTCTTGTTCACTCCAAATCCCACCATTTTGTTGCACACCAGACACCAACTGGCTCGCCACTTCACCTTTATAAAACCCGTCAAATCCCTGCGTTGAAAGTAACTCCAAAGTACGAGCCAAGTTTACCTGCTTAATAACTGCGCCAACGTCAGGTACCTGTCCATCCACTAGGAAAATGCTGCTAGCTGCTTCATGAGACGCCAAAACTGGCTGGCGAAATTTAGCTAAACGCTGATAATGCTCATTCACTGCAAAGCCGGTGTTGGCTAAGTTAATCGCCGGCTTCAAACTGTCAGCCAATGGTAATTTTCCATATTTTTCAGACAGATGCACCAGTGCAGCCGGCAAGCCAGGAATAGCCGCCGATAAGGCACCATTTACCGACGCATTCTTTACTGGTTCGCCTTGCGCATTCAAGTACATATCACGAGATGCCGCTAAAGGCGCAACTTCACGGCCATCCACCATCACCTGCTTGCCATCACTGGCTCGGTGTAACAACCAAAAGCCACCACCGCCCATCCCTGAGCCAAAAGGCTCTACCACCGCAAGCGCTGCACTCACTGCAACAGCTGCGTCAAATGCATTTCCGCCTTGGTTTAAAATATCTAGCCCTGCCTGGGTTGCCGCAGGGTGAGCACTCGCAATTGCCTGTGTCTGCGATGTATTCTCAACGTTTTGACAGGCTGCTAAGGTAAATACAGCCGCAACTAACAGAAAAACTTTTTTCATAATTTAAGCCTCATTTGCTGCCATCAGGTGCTGATACTTTTGCAGAAGCTGCTCTTTAGACTCTTCATTATTTGGGTCTTTTGGAATACATTCAACCGGGCACACCTCTACACACTGCGGCGTATCAAAGTGTCCAACACACTCAGTACACAAGTGAGAATGTATTTCATAGATATCTTCGCCCATAAAAATAGCATCATTGGGACATTCAGGCTCACACACATCACAGTTGATGCATTCATCAGTAATTATTAACGACATAGTTAACTCAGTTTATTTAAAATAATTTTTTCGATCTCAGCAGGAACAAATTTATTAATATTTCCACCATACCGGGCAATATCACGCACCAACGTGGAGGATACATCACCCCACTCAGCATCCGTTTTTAAAAACACCGTATCTAGCTCGGGCATCATTTGCCTGTTCATACCGGCCATTTGGGACTCATATTCAAAGTCTGCAATACTTCGTATGCCTCTAACGATAATTTTCGCACCTTGTTTTTTTGCAAGATCAACTAGCAAGCCATCAAAAAAAACCACCTCAATAGTCGACCGCGTAGCAAACGCATTTTTTGTCATATCTAAACGTTCTTGACTATCGAACAAGGGCGATTTGCCAGCGCTTTTAGCAACGGCAACAACGACTGTATCGAACAAATCGGCTGCACGTTGAATAATATTAATATGGCCGTTCGTTAATGGATCAAAAGTTCCCGGATAAATTGCTTTATTTGCCATCTGATTCTCGTTGATATAAATAATAGGCCACTTGACCCGCCTTCTTTTTCCGGTGCTCAAGCCAGTTCGTTGGCAGAAAGTCTAGAGCTAACGTGCTCTCGCATTCTAAATATATAACAGCATCATCCGACAAGCAGTCACTTTCTTCAAGGCGTTTCACGCACTCAATTAGCTCACCATGATTAAACGGTGGATCAAGAAAAACGATATCAAAGGTGTCATTACTTTCTTTACGCTTATCGTTAAGCGCATCTAACGCGGATCTGTGCATTAATTTCACATTAGTCGCTTGCAGCTGCTCTTTATTCGTTCGTAATGTTTTAACAACCCGACTGTCTTGCTCAACCATTAACACATGACGCGCACCTCTTGATGCCGCTTCAAAACCTAGCGCACCACTGCCTGCATAAAGGTCTAAGCAATTAGACATTGGCAAATAGGGTTGTAGCCAATTAAAGAGCGTTTCACGAATAGGATCGGTGGTTGGCCGCAAACCCTCGATACTTGGAAATTCAATCTTACGCCCCCGCCATTGCCCGCCAATAATACGAACGCGGTTACCCTTAGTCGACATTCGTTTTTTGTTCAACCGATTGCCCAACCGTTACCATCACCATACTGCTCATCTTCACTCGTTGTTGAAACGCCTGCATTATTTGTTCTTGCGTAACAGCCGCCACTTTTTGTGTATAGCTATTTAAATAATCTAGCGGTACTCCACTGGTTACGATACCCACGACATTGGCTAATAGTTTTTTATTACTATCGAGTTTTAGCGCGAAACCACCCATAATATTTTTTTTCGCCGCCGTTAATTCTTCATCAGTTGGCCCATGTTGAATAAAAGTTTTCAGTGTCTGCTTAACGGCCGTTGAGGCTTCTGAAACTTTCTCATTACGCGTTTGCAAGCCTATTAAAAAGGGGCCTTTTTGCCTCATCGGGCGAAAATAACTATACGCACTGTAGGCTAAGCCTCTTTCCTCACGAATTTCCTTAACGATGCGTGAGCTAAAACCACTCCCGCCTAAAATATGGTTACCGACATATAACGGAAAATAATCAGGGTCGTTTTGCTTTAGCACAGGCAAGCTATACATTAGATGCGTTTGTTGAGAAGGGTATTCTTGATGTATCGTCTTACCTTCAATATCGGCATTAACCTCGGGCAGTAAACTCGCTTTTTTACCCGCAGGTAAACTGCCAACAAGTTCTTGTACCATTTTTTTCGCCTGCTCCTGCGTCACACCACCCACTAAAACAACCGTCAGGTTATTAGCCACATAATATTGTTGGTAAAATTGCTTAAGATCAACCACCTCAAGCGCACTTACCGTTTCCTCAACACCTTGTATTGCATTAGCGTAAGGGTGATGATTATATATTTCACGATATAGCGCTAATTGTGCCAATGTTGCTGGCGATTCTTGGCGTTTTTTTATCCCTAATAAGGTACGCTTTTTTTCACGTGCGAAATCCACCGCTGGGAAGTCAGGCTTATTCAACACATCGTTTAATACCCCCCAAGAGGTTTTCAAGGCTTCATCATCCGTTAAACTTCGATAGCTGATCGAGGTGAAGTCACGCGATGTAGACACCCCCATATGCGCGCCAACACTCTCTAGTTTCTCCGCGACCTGCTGTGCACTTTGCCCTGCTGCGCCTTGATCTAACAAAGCACTTGTTAGCGCAGCTACGCCATTTTTGCCAGCGTCTCTTGTGCTGCCTGCATCAAATACCAATTGCGCGTCTAAAATAGGCAACCCATTGGTTGGTACAAAATAAACATTCGCGCCATTATCTGTTTTCCAGTGCTGAATAACAGGCACAGCTATCGAATGTGTACTGATTAGCAAGGTCAAAAAACCTAATAATATTGCTAGATTAATTCGCATTAGAAGTCTCCTCAGGCTGCATATGTACCACGGTCAAATGGTCTTCAATTAGATATTTTTTAGCAACGTCTCGAAGCTGTTTTGCTGTGACGCCCTTTACTTTATCGACATATTCATCTGCTTTTTGCCAACCAACACCAACCGTTTCCAGCATGCCTAATTGCATGCCTTGGTAAAAATTTGAGTCTTTTTCATACACCGATGAGGCAATCACTTGTGCCTTAATACGGCTCAACTCCTTTTCCTCAACCAAATTTGTTTGTAATTGTTTTACTTGATCAAGCAAAGCCTCTTCAAGCTGCTTAGCTGTGTAGCCTTGGGCAGGTGAACCATCAAACAAAAATAAGGTCGGCAAGCGTGCATTCATGTCATACCCTGCACTAGCACTTGATGCCACTTGAGAGCCACGTATTATATTTGACGCTAATCTAGCGCTATTTCCACCACTTAAAATACCGGATAAAACTTCTAGCGCATAAATATCGGCGTCATCATCGACTGAATTCAACACGGGAACTTTATAGCCCATCAATAAATACGGCACCTTCGCTTTCTGCTTAACAATACTTCGCCGAATACCAAGCTGTGGCACCTCAATACGGTTTTTAACCGGTTTAAAAACCGCCGCCGGAATAGCTCCAAAATACTGTTCGGCCAAGCTAAATACCTGTTCCTTGTCAACATCACCCACGATAACCAAAGTAGCATTATTTGGTGAATACCATTGTTTGTACCAAGCGGCTAAATCTGTCACTTGCATATCTTCTAAGTCCTGCATCCAACCAATAATAGGGTTTCGATAAGGACTACTGGTATAGGCTAAGGCTTTAAAATATTCATAGGTTTGGCCCTGCGGCTTATCTTCAGTGCGCATACGCCGCTCTTCCATAACCACTTGCAGTTCTTTGACGAACTCTTTTTCTTGTAGTTTCAGTTTATGCATCCGCTCAGCCTCAAGCTTCATGCTCACTTCAAGGCGAGAGGCTTCCATGGTTTGAAAGTAAGCCGTGTAATCTGCACCTGTAAAGGCATTTTCTCGACCCCCATTTTCAGCAATTATTTTAGAAAACTCTCCCGGCTCAAGGTTATCTGTTCCCTGAAACATCATATGTTCTAATACATGCGATAAACCCGTGATGCCATCGTGTTCGTAGCTAGCGCCCACTTTATACCAAATTTGAGACACCATAACCGGCGCCCGACGATCTTCTTTAACCAGTACTTTTAAGCCATTTTTTAACACTTTTTCGTGTACTATATTAGGCTGAATGTCTGGCGAAGCAAAACTGTTCAGCGAATAGATAATATTGATCACAAAAACTGCTGCTGATAACTTTCTCATTTGTTCTCACCTAACCATAAACGAATTTAGAACCGGGATTTTACGATAAAGTTCCCTCGGAAAGACACAATATCATGTTTGGATTTGGCAAAAAAAAAGATACCGATGTTATTGAGCAACCTTCGACTAAAGAAACAAAAGAAGGTTTCTTTGGCCGCTTAAAAAATCAACTAACAAAAACACGTAGCGGGCTAACAGGCGGTTTAGGCAATTTATTTTTAGGCAAAAAACAAATCGATGATGATTTGTTTGAAGAACTCGAAATGCTCTTGCTCAGTGCAGATGTGGGCATTGAGGCCAGCCAAAAAATTATAGAAAATTTAACCCAACGCGTTGCCCGCAAACAGCTATCAGACCCGCAGGCTTTAACTCAAGCCCTGCAAGAAGAAATGCTGTCTATTCTTGAGCCTAACCAACAGCCCCTAAGCATACCTGAGCGAGAGGCTCCGTTTGTTATCCTCGTTGTGGGCGTTAATGGCATGGGCAAAACAACCACCATTGGTAAACTGGCTAAACGTCTTCAAGCAGAAGGTAAAAGTGTGATGTTAGCAGCCGGCGATACGTTTAGAGCCGCTGCGATTGAACAACTTCAAGAATGGGGCACTCGTAATAAGATAGATGTCGTTGCGCAACACACTGGTGCCGACTCTGCCTCTGTTATTTACGATGCATTTGAAAAGGCCAAAGCTCGTAATATTGATGTACTACTTGCAGACACCGCTGGGCGTTTACATACTCAGGCCAACCTGATGAACGAGTTAAGTAAAATTAATCGCGTTATTAAAAAAATAGATGACACCGCGCCGCATGAAACCATGCTCGTGCTGGATGCCGGCACAGGGCAAAACGCCTTAGCGCAAGCTAAACACTTCAACAAGGCAACGCCTTTAAGCGGCATTACCTTAACGAAACTAGATGGCACCGCAAAGGGTGGTATTATTTTTGCCATTGCCAATCAATTTAAATTACCTATTCGTTTTATTGGTATTGGTGAAGGCATTGATGATTTACGACCATTTGACGCGACCGAATTTACCAACGCTTTATTTGAGAAGTCGGACGACAACGTTTAATTAGCCATGCTTCAATTTCTTAACGTTAGCAAACGATACCCAGGCGGTGCAGACGCGCTTAAAAATGTAAACTTTGAATTACAAAAAGGCGAAATGGCTTTTCTAACCGGCCACTCTGGCGCGGGTAAAAGCACCTTACTAAAGCTGATTGCCATACTTGAACGCAGCACTCAAGGTCAGGTTATGTTGGATAACCAAAACATCGGCCGCCTTTCTAAACGAAACGTACCCTATGCTAGACGCAAAATAGGCATGATATTTCAAGATCATCGTTTGCTGCATGACCGAACTGTTTTTGATAATGTTGCTCTTCCGTTGATTATAGCGGGGCTTGATCGCCACGAAATTCAACGACGCGTTCGAGCAGCGCTTGATAAAGTTAATTTACTAGGTAAAGAACAACGTTACCCCATTACATTATCAGGCGGGGAGCAACAACGTATTGGTATTGCACGTGCAGTTGTTAATAGGCCGCCGATGATCTTGGCGGATGAACCTACCGGCAATTTGGACCCTGCCTTATCTGAAGAGATCATGCAGTTATTTGAGCAATTCAATCAAGTCGGCGTGACCGTGCTGGTAGCCAGTCACGACATCGCCCTTATTCAACGTATGGGCTATCGCACACTACAGCTTTCCAAAGGTGAAATGGTGAACAACCATGGCTAGTCGTCGCAGTAATATTCAAAGACCCTCCCTTTCGTTCAACCTGCGCGCCTACTTACTCATTCACTTACATACCTTCTTTGCCAGTTTGGGCCGGTTTTCCAGAGCACCCTTTAATTTCATGATGACCGTCAGCGTTATCGCCATTACTTTATCGCTTCCCTCAGGCTTATTAGTATCTATTAATAATTTTAAATCCCTAAGCGGTCAGGTTGATTTAAATAACAACATTTCATTGTTTCTTAATCAATCGGTTAGCCTTGAACAAGCCAGCCAATTAAATGATTCATTAAACAACAATGAAAAAATAATGCAGGCGGTTTTAATCGATAATAAAGCCGCTTTAGATGAGTTTCGCCAATACAGTGGGTTTGGCTCAGCCATTAACGCCCTCGATACCAACCCTTTGCCACACGTTATTCAAATAAGCCCTATTGCAAGCTTTAACAATCAAGCTGCGCTTAGCTCGCTAGTTGATGAACTGAAACAACACAGTGACATAGAACTGGTGCAAATGGATATGGGCTGGCTTGACCGTTTAAACGGCATTCTTAATATTGCCCAACGTGGCGTCAGCATCATTACTATTCTGCTTGGCTTCGCCGTTCTCTTAATCGTTAGTAATACCATTAGGCTAGAGCTGCAAAGTCGTCGCGATGAAATTGACATTACCCGACTCGTCGGTGCCACACGTAGCTTTATTATGCGCCCTTTCATTTATAGTGGCTTTTGGTATGGCTTTCTAGGTGGGGTGTTCGCCTGCATACTCGTTAATTTGGCTATTTGGCTTATTGATGGCCCAGCAAGCTCACTCGCCAATTTATACAATAGCGCTTTCAACCTTGCTTTTATGCCCTTTTCTCATGCGATACTATGGATTCTTTTCTCTATTTTCCTTGGTATAAGTGGTTCTTGGATAGTTGTTAGCCGCTATTTAACTGAACTAGAAAACTAACTGTTTTACACCTCTAAATTGCCTTGTAAACTGAACTTTTGCTATACTTGATTGTCTTAATTTTATGAGTAGCAAATCAATTAACCGCACGACTGGAGGAGTAATATGACACACGCTTTAGCATTGCCAAATCACTTATCAGCTGGATCGCTAGATGCTTATATTGCATCTGTTTCTTCTGCGCCTGCACTAACTGCCGAGCAAGAGAAGGCCTTAGCTACTCGTTTAAGAAATGAAAACGATTTGGAAGCTGCGCGTCTGCTTGTATTATCTCACATGCGTTATGTTATTCATATTGCAAGAAGTTATAGCGGTTATGGCCTCTCGCTTCCAGACCTTATTCAAGAAGGCAGCATTGGCTTAATGAAAGCCGTTAAACGCTTTGATCCGGAAATGGGCGTAAGACTTGTCTCATATGCTGTGCACTGGATTAAGTCTGAAATCCATGAGTTTGTCATCAAAAACTGGCGCATTGTTAAAATTGCGACCACAAAGGCTCAGCGGAAATTATTTTTCAACCTAAGAAAGCAAAAAAAGAACCTTGCTTGGTTAAACGAAAATGAGGCTGACGCTATTGCTAATGACCTTGGCGTGGATAAGTCTGCTGTCTACGAAATGGAAAAGCGCCTAAGTAATTTTGATATGGCGTTTGATGGTCACCAAGATGACAACACTGATGCTGAGGAAGCGACCCATACGCCAGCGACCTTCGTTACCAAAGAAGAGCATGACCCAGCCAGCCTCATAGAAACACATAATGATAAAGCTTATGAGTCATCTCGATTAAATACAGCGCTGAGTAATTTAGATGATCGTAGCCGTTCCATTTTAGCTGAGCGTTGGTTGAGCGATAAAAAATCTACCCTGCATGAATTAGCCGATAAATATCAAGTGTCTGCTGAGCGTATAAGACAGCTAGAAAAAAATGCGATGAACAAGGTTAAACAAGAGCTAATTGAATATAAACCCTGCTAAAAAGGCTTGTTAACCGAAGCTGCTTGCTTCGGTTTCAGGCGTAAAGTGAGTTGTTTATCTTTCTGCATCATTTCAACGTGTTTTAAAAAGCTCATCCCTAATAAAACAGTATCCCCATCCATGTGCGGATTAATATTAGCCGCTACGTTTTGTAACGTAATAGCTCCCAGTGTTACCGAATCAAGAGTTATTCTATAGACGACAATATCACCATTAGCAGTCTGCGTTCTTTCTGCGTAGCCTCCCGTTAACTTCATTTCCTCAGCAACCTTAGCCGGAATACTGATGTTGGTAGCCCCTGTATCCAGCACAAACACAGCCCAATGATCATTTAATTTACCATCGGCTATATAGTGGCCTTGTCGGTTTTGCCTTAAAGTAACCTCAGCATTGCCCTCAGGCGAGTACAGCACTTCTGGGCGATCATTAGGGTTTGATTGCCTCTCAAGGTAACGATCAAACCCAAGCACCAACATCGCTAAAAAACCTAACCATGCTAACCACACCATCGTTTTTGATATTTTGTTGTTTTGCTCAGTTGGTTTCATCGTTCACATCTCTTCAATTCGTAAATGTCATTTGATTATACGTCCAATAAATCTGCTCGCTAGCAGGATAAATAACTCATTACAAAGCTTGGAGTGTTTACTTTTCTATACTAAATTACCTTTCCAGTTTTGTATTAAGCAACAGTTAACGCCTCACCTTTAAGGCTCAGCGCAAGAGCCAGTGCAACCTTAGATAAAACCTAGTCAGTATGATAGCCTAAAGAGTCAACCGTCCTTTTTTAAAAGATTGATCATCTCACTCATACTCTCTTGAAGTAACAGCTCGTTATTTTCTGTAACTGACTGGTAACCAAAGTAGCCTAGGCACGGAGATTCCATTCTTGCTTTTAAGGCAGCCAAATTTTCATCGGCCTCATTAAAATTTGCTTTAATTTGGTTGCCAACCCAACCAACAATGCGACAACCTTTATTAAGAATGGCTGCTTCTGACAGTAACGCATGATTAATGCAACCTAATTGAAGCCCTACAACCAATATCACTGGTAAATTAAGGGCTAGGGCCACATCATCAAAGCTTAATTGGGGGCCTAACGGTACTTTCCAACCACCAGCACCTTCTACAATCACGACATCAGATGCTGCCTCGTGTGCCATGTAATAGCTTTGAATAGTCGACAACTCGATTTCAACACCCATTTGATCTGCGGCTAAATGAGGAGCTATTGGCGGTTCAAAACAATATGGGTTGACCGTTTTGTATGGCAGCGAAACTGATGCTTCATTTATTAAGCTCAGTGCGTCATTGTTTTTTAACTCGCCACCTACCATCACACTGCCTGATGCAACTGGCTTGAAACCTGATACCTTATATTCGCTTTCACTAAAAGCTCTGATTATCTGTGAGGCCACATATGTTTTACCCACATCCGTGTCCGTTCCAGTGATAAAAAAACCTTTCTTCATGTTAAATTGCCTTTTTTAAGCAGGCAGGCCTCAACGCCCAACTGTATTAATATTATTAATCCATCGTTTTTAAGACCAGCAGAAATCCTTAGATACCCTGTACGAAAACACTTCTTCTGCGACTTAATTAAGAGAGCTTTCAACCCAATCGTTAATACTGATCGTTTCTCACTTGAACACTAATAAAGGCATCAGGCGCACATCTTTAGCTTGCTAGTAAACAAGACATATTCAATCCGGTTGCGCCCTTAAGGAGAAAGTATTACGTATAACCGAGCGTCCTCATGGCCCAACAATGAATTAAAATGAAAGCGGGGGTCAAGACACCGGTAAATTCACACTCTTCAAGCAATCGCTCCTTCTAAAGCAAGCAACAAATTATCCACCTGTTTCTCTGTGTGGCTGGCTGAGAATGTAATGCGTAAGCGCTCCGTTGTCTTTGCCACTGCTGGATGCCGAATAGCACCCACGAGTATTCCTTGTTCTTTTAAGTAACTATTCGTCGACATGACGGCCTTATTACTGCCTAAAATAACCGGCTGGATGGGCGTCGCTGAAGGCAGCAAGCTTAAGCCTAATTGCTCCGCACCGCGTCGAAATCTAGCGACTAAAGAAACCAGTTTATCTCGGCGCCATGTTTCTTGCTGGCAGACTTTTAAGCTTTGCCTAGTAGCAGCCATAATCGCTGGTGGCATTGCCGTTGTAAAAACATATGTGCGAGCTCGCTGTATCAGGGTTTCAATAAGCTCCTCACTGCCTGCAACAAATGCCCCTGAGGTACCCAAACCTTTGCCAAGCGTGGCCATTAAAATAGGCACTTGTTGTTGATTCAAGCCAGTTTTTTCCAATAAGCCCGCACCTGTGTTACCTAAAACACCTAAGCCATGCGCATCATCAATCATTAGCATTGCCTTTGCTTCTTTTGCCAACTCAGCCAAATCAGTCAGTTTGGCTTCATCACCATCCATACTAAAAACACCATCACTGACTACCAATTTTTTGTCTGCCGATGACGCGTCAAGCAACTGCTTCAAACCACCCATATCTGCATGCGAAAAGCGTTTTACTTGAGCCCTAGAAATCCGCCCCCCATCGATCAGCGAGGCATGATTAAGGCTGTCTTGAAAAACCTCATCATCTTTGTTAACCAATGCAGAGATCGCACCAAGGTTGGCCATATATCCAGTTGAAAAAACTAGCGCACGCTCACGCCCAGTAAAATCAGCCAGCTCTTCCTCAAGTGCTTGATGCTCTGCGCTATGTCCGCAAATTAAATGTGCCGACCCACTACCAACGCCGTAACGTTCTGCCCCTTGCTGAAAGGCTTTTATAACAGACGGGTGATTGGCCAGACCAAGGTAATCATTGCTTGAGAAATTATCAAACATCCTACCGTCAATCTGTACTTGTGCGCCCTGAGGGCTTTCAATTGTCTGACGTGATCGATAAAGCTGTTGACGTTTTAATTCATCAAGCTGACCTGATAACTCCCAGTGATTCATACTAAAAGCTACGCAGTCGCTGGGTGAATCCCTAAGCGTTTAAATAATTGGTGATCGGCACTTTCCTCTGGATTCTCAGTCGTCAATAATTGATCACCATAAAAAATAGAATTTGCCCCTGCAAAAAAGCACATCGCTTGCATTTCATCGCTCATATCAGACCGACCAGCTGACAACCTGACTTGAGAGCTTGGCATTAAGATTCGAGCCACCGCGATCGTTTTTATAAACTCAAGCGAGTCTATCGCCTCGGCACCATCTAGCGGTGTACCTTTAACTTGAACCAGCTTGTTAATAGGCACACTTTCTGGCGGATGCTCCATATTTGCTAACGTTTGTAACATTTTTGCTCGGTCATCAGTGGCTTCACCCATGCCAACAATTCCGCCGCTGCACACGTTAATACCTGCATTTCGAACCGTATCAATCGTATCTAAGCGATCCTGATAGGTTCGCGTCGTAATCACTTCTTTATAGTACTCTTCTGATGTATCAATATTATGGTTATAGTAATCCAAGCCTGCGTCTTTTAATTGTTTCGCTTGCCCATCTTCCAACATTCCCAAGGTAACGCAGGTTTCCATTCCCAAGGCTTTAACCTCTTCGACCATTTTCGTCACTTTATTTAAATCACGATCTTTAGGACTCCGCCATGCTGCTCCCATACAAAAACGGCTTGCTCCATTCGCTTTAGCTTCTTTCGCCGCATCTACAACAGCTCTTATTTCCATTAACGCCTCTTTTTCCAGCCCCGTGTCATAGCGAACGCTTTGCGGACAGTATGAACAATCTTCAGGGCATGCGCCCGTCTTAATACTCAGTAAGGTACTGATTTGAACGGCATTTGGATCAAAGTTTTCACGATGAATAGTATGCGCCTTAAAAAGCAAGTCATTGAATGGCAGATCAAAAAGCGCTTGGATTTTTTTTAGTGGCCACGTGTTTCTCACTATATTAACGGTCGCTCTTTTTTGCTCGCCAATCGCTTCAGATGATATGCTCATTCGGAAATTACCTATTTCAAATTTATATAAAGTTGACAATGGTACATTAGGCGGAAAAGTTGTCAAAATTAATTTACAAAAATATGAACAACTGGTCAAATATCATCCAATCTAAGCTATACCCGCCGACCTGCTTTATATGCGATCAGCCCGGCTATAATGAACTTGATTTATGCCAGCAATGCTTGCAGGATCTAAACTCTGCAACACGCTCGTGTACCATCTGCGATATAGCGTTAACAACTGAGTCATCTATTTGTGGGCGCTGTCTAAAAAAACCACCTTCATTTGATAGCATCACCTCGCTATACCAATACGAAGGTATCGCTCAATTTTTAATTCAATCACTCAAGTTTCAAGCCAAGCACAGCTGCGCAAGAACCATGGGGCTGTTGATGGCTCAACACATTAAAACACTGGATAAAAAACCTGATGCCCTGATGCCCGTCCCTTTGCATGCTAAACGCTTGAATGAAAGAGGCTTTAACCAATCCGAACTTATCGCGCAATACATACAAAAAGCCATCGGCGTGCCTCTTATTCAGCATTCTTTGAAGCGAATTGTTAACACCACAAGCCAAGCAACACTTAAGGCAAACGAACGTCGTAAAAATTTGAAGAATGCTTTTAGCTATAGCTCAACACATAACATACAGTCTGTTGCTATTATTGACGATGTAGTAACAACCGGATCGACAGCTAATGAAATTGCCAAAACGCTAAAAAAACAAGGTGTACAACGGGTTGAAATTTGGGCCTTTGCCCGCGCTTAATCGATAACACCCTTTGCGACATAATCTACCGCTATACCGACAAAAACAGCAAATCCAAGCCAATTATTATTCAAAAAGGCCTTCATACATTTTGCTGGTTCTCTTTCTTTAATTAACATTTGATGATAAACCGCAAACATCAACGCTACAAAAATACTAACAAAATAAGGTGTTCCCAACTCGGCTTTTTGCCCAATCATAATGAGCGCAATGAAAAATAATAACTGAAAAAAACCAATCAATACCTTATCTAAGTCTCCAAACAAAACGGCCGTTGACTTAACACCTATTTTTAAGTCATCGTCACGATCCACCATTGCATACATTGTGTCGTACACCACCGCCCATATTACCGCAGCAACAAATATCAACCACGCAAGTGGCGGCACTGAATTTGTTTGCGCAGCAAAAACCATAGGAATTGCCCAGCCAAATGCCATTCCTAAAAATACTTGTGGTAAATGTGTATGACGCTTGGTAAAAGGATATAACGCTGCCAACAATACAGCGCCTAATGATAAGTAAAGGGTCAGCGTGTTCATCAACAAAACCAGCAACAACGAAATTAAGAGTAATACAAAGAACAGCTGTAATGCCTCTGTAGAACTCACCTGACCAGTGGCAAGAGGGCGCTCTTTTGTTCGCGATACATGCGGATCAATTTTCCTGTCGGCATAATCATTAATCACACAACCCGCCGATCGCATCAATACAACACCGAGTGTAAAAACGATAAATACTGATATATCTGGCCGCCCATGACTAGCAATCCAAAGCGCCCAGTACATCGGCCAAAGCAACAGCAAGCTACCAATTGGCTTATGCATTCTTGTTAGTAACCAGTAGGCCTTAATATTTGATATTTTTAACTGTAATTTCATCATTTATTAAACAAGGCCGGTAAAAAAAACTCACTCACGAGGAAGGCATCTTTGTTCATTTGATAAGTATTACGGCGCGCCCAAATAAACGATTGTCCTTCCAGCATCTTCTGCGCCTGCTGATTTAATTCGGTAACACTTATTTTAGCAAGATCTAACCGGACTCTTTTTAGTTCAGGGTAACTAAAAATAACCTCACCCAGTGGCCTATTGCCTAAATGCGTCAAATTTTGCAGCCGATGCGCTACTTTTCGTGGCAATGTCGTTCGAGCAAAAACAACCGGCTGGTTAGATAGCGTTAACAACACCTCCCTAACAAGTGCGTACTGATGAAGTGGTTGTTTTAGGCGTTGTGCATCGAGTAAATGCGGCGCAGCGAAACCCTGCCCCTGCACCTCAACAGCAAAGGGTTCAGAGAATGTGTTTTTAATTCGTTTGGTTAACGAGTTAGGCTCCTGTATCCAATTAACGACCTGTGATGGCATACTGCGTAACGGCCATTGGCTTAGTTCACGCCAGGCAGGTTCTTTAACAAAAAAGTTATTAATAGGCTTCAACGGCATTTCACTCTATCAGACTTGTGCATATTCTACTGAATTGCTTATCCAACGGTGAACTAATGGTTCCACCAAGTCAGCACGCTGCTGGAGAATTCCCTCTGCACACTCAGCGACCTGTTCCAACATCTCTGCATCACGTTCAATATCCGCAACTTTAAATCGCATAAACCCAGCCTGACGTTTTCCTAGCAACTCACCTGCTCCGCGCAACTGCAAATCCTTTTCTGCTATTTTAAAGCCATCGGTTGTTTCGCGCATAATCGACAAACGCTCATTGCCATTTTTCGATAACGGTGATTTATACATCAACACACAATGACTATCTCGTGTTCCGCGCCCCACTCTACCACGCAATTGATGTAGCTGTGCCAAGCCTAAGCGTTCAGCATTCTCAATCACCATCAAACTAGCATTGGGCACATCAACACCCACTTCAATAACGGTGGTCGCGACCAATATTTGCAATTTTTTATGTTTAAACTGCTGCATAACGGCCTGCTTTTCATCTGCCTTCATTCGCCCATGCACTAAGCCTATGGCAAGACCCGGTAAACACTCTTTGAGTAGCTCAGCCGCCACTTCAGCCGCTTGGCACTGTAGTGCTTCAGACTCTTCTATTAGCGTACAAACCCAATACACTTGCCGCCCTTCTTCAACGCCCTTATTGATGCGCTCAATAATCCGCGCCCTTTTGGAGATGGGAACAACCGTTGTCGTTACCGGCGTTCGACCTGGCGGCAATTCATCAATCACCGATAAGTCCAAATCTGCATAGCCCAACATCGCTAAGGTTCTGGGAATCGGTGTTGCTGTCATCACCAGTTGATGAGGATACAAACCACCTGCTACGCCTTTATCTCGTAATGCGAGCCGCTGATGCACACCAAACCGATGCTGCTCATCAATAATAACTAGGCCCAATTGTGCAAAACTGACTTTATCTTGGAACAGTGCCTGCGTGCCGATCACAATGTCAGAACGACCCTCTCGAATATCCGCGGTAATCGCATCATAAACCTTGCCTTTGTGCTGCCCAACTAGCCAATCGACTTGAACATCCATATCGTCCAGCCAGCCTTTAAAATTCTTAAAGTGTTGCTCTGCTAACAACTCTGTTGGCGCCATAATAGCAACTTGATACCCCGCTTCGGTTGCCGCTAAGGCAGCACAAGCAGCAACAACGGTTTTACCTGAACCAACATCGCCTTGTAACAACCGTTGCATCGGTATGGCTTGCGATAAATTTGACATGATCTCTTGGCTCACGCGACTCTGTGCCGCGGTTAACTCAAAGCCTAATGAGGCTAAAAAGCGCGTTTGGCTCTTGCCTGCCGATCTAAAGCTCGGCGCGGCGTTACGCTGAACCCCTTCTTTAAGTCGGCTTAAACTCAAATGGTTAGCCAACAGCTCTTCAAATATTAACCGCTTAAATGCGGGCGTTTTGCTGACCTCTAGTGCGGGTAAGGTTTGCGGAAAGTGTAACTGTTGCAAACTATCAACTAAGGTCGGAAAACTGCTTGCCTGCAAAACCTGTTGTGGCAGACAATCGCGAACAGTCGCGCCCTGTTGCAGTAATAAAAATGCTTGCTTGATGAGTTTTCTAAAAGACGCTTGATGCAAGCCATCTGTGACAGGATAAACGGCTAATAAGCCATGCTCAATTTGACCACGCTGCGCTTCGCTAATAAGCTGATACTCAGGGTGAACAACATCGGCAACACCTTGTTTACTATATGATTTAATATCACCAAAACAGCGTAACCATTGGCCACGTTGCATCGCTTCTTTTTGGCTGTTTGAGAAGTGAAAAAATCGCAAGGTAATAAACCCGGTATGATCACTTAACCGAACGAGCATCGAACGTCGCCCTCTATAGACCACCTCAGCCAGTTCAACTTGCCCTTCAAACAGGCAAGAGTCACCGGGTTTCAACGAGCCTATCGGCACCACTTGAGTTCTATCTTCATAGCGAAACGGCAAATGAAATAACATATCTGCCACCGTCACTATACCGAGACGCTGCAACTTTTCTGCTACTTTTTCACCAACACCTTTAAGGTAAGTTATCGGCAAATCATCTAAACAACTGTCCACCGCCATGAACCCCTTCTAACCAAAAATGCTCATATTAATCGTCACCTAGCACCATCACAGCATCCATTTCCACACGACTATTTTTGGGTAATGCCGCCACACCAATTGCTGCTCTTGCTGGATATGGCTGCGAAAAGAAGCGGTCCATTTTTTCATTAACCACTGGGAAATCTGCCATATCCGTTAGAAAGATATTAAGTTTTACAATATCTTTCAGCTCACCACCTGCTGCTTGTGCTACAGATGTTAAATTTCTCAACACTTGCTCAATTTGCTCCCCAATATCATCGCTAATAAGCACCATTGTCTCTGGCACTAATGGAATTTGACCGGATAAATAAACCGTTTGATCTACCTTTATAGCCTGCGAATAAGTACCGATGGCTTCTGGTGCTGAGGCCGCATGAATAACTGTTTTTTTCAAAACTCCCCCTAGTTTCTAATACGAAATATTTTTATAACGGATGCAAGACCACGCAAGCGACGCATAACACGCGCTAAATGTTTCCTATCACGCACGGTAATGGTAAAAACATCGCTGGAAGCATCCTTGGAACGTGAGGCAATTTTAATGTTTTCAATATTACAGTCGTACGATGAGAATATAGATGCAATCTCTGCTAAAACACCCCGTTCATTCTTTAGCTCTAGTCCAATATCAGAACTAAACTCACCCTCAACAATATTCGCCCATTGAACATTTAGCCAGTTTTTATGCTTTCGTTTGTACTCTCGGGTGTTTTTGCAATGCACCCGATGAACAACCACCCCACGCCCAGGGCTAAAGAAACCAATGATTTTATCGCCTGGGATGGGCCTACAGCAGGTACCCAAATTGATGAGCATACCATCTGCCCCGTGTATATTAAGTGTTGCTGTAGACTGTTTCCCCTTAGCGATATCGATGGAAGAACCCTCATCCCCGGCCGACATAATTAAATGCTGCGCTACTAACAAAGGCATTCGGTTGCCAAAACCCAAGTCCATTAATAAGGCATCAAGCGAACCAATTTGTTGCTCATCCAAAAAAGTCTGTAACTGTTCAGGGGCAACATCATCAAAATTTAAACCAATGCTTTTAAACTCTGCATTCAGCAATTGACCACCAAGAGTGATAGCGTCTCGTTCTTTAAACTCTTTAAGGTGATTCCGAATAGCGTGCCTTGCTTTATTGGTCACCACAAAATTTAACCAATTTGGGTTACATACGGCAAAATCACTGGTCATAATTTCAACCGTTTGACCATTCCTAAGTACCGTGTGCAGCGGCTCCATTATTCTGTTTATCTTCACGCCTGCGCACGCCATTCCAATATCCGTATGGACCGCAAAGGCAAAATCAACTGCTGTAGAACCCTTAGGCAATTTAACAATTTTTCCTTTTGGAGAAAATACAAAAATCTCTGTTGGGAACAGGTCTACTTTTAGTGTATCAATAAACTCAAACGAGTCGTCAGAGCCCTTTTGTGTTTCGAGTAGATTTCTCAACCATTCGTGCGCCCTTACTTGCGCATCATGCGCAACATCTGTTGTTTTATAAAGCCAATGTGCCGCAATACCCGATTCAGCCACCCTATCCATTTCCACCGTTCTTATCTGCAGCTCAATCGGCACCCCAAATGGCCCCACCAACACTGTGTGTAACGATTGATAACCATTACTTTTAGGTAAGGCGATGTAATCTTTAAATTTACCAGGCACAGGTTTAAACAGGTTATGCAATATACCCAATGCTTGATAACATTGTTCAGTACTTTCCACGATGACTCTAAAGGCATACACATCAAACACTTCGTTAAATGCTATCCCTTGTCGCTTCATTTTCAAGTAAATGCTATAAAGGTTCTTCTCGCGGCCACTAATCAAACCCGGGAATTGAGTTTCTAAAAAACCCTCTATAAGTAACTTTTCAACTTTATCGACAACTTCTTTTCTATTGCCTCGGGCCGCCTTTATACTCTTAGCAATAATTGACTTACGATAAGGGAACATGGCTTCGAAGCTTAAGTCTTCTAACTCAAGTCGAAACTCGTGCATCCCTAGGCGATGTGCAATGGGTGCATAAATATCCAGCGTTTCCTTCGCAATACGTCGTCTGCTTGCCGGCTTCATCACACTTATTGTGCGCATATTATGCAAACGGTCAGCAAGCTTAATAATAATCACCCTTAAGTCTTTTGCCATCGCCAAAAACATCTTGCGCATATTTTCAGCTTGAGCCTCTGCACGCGTCTTAAAGTTTATTTTTGTTAGCTTACTCACCGCATCAACCAGACCTGCCACGTCATCATTGAATAACCGCGCTAAGTCCTCAAATGTTGTGTCTGTATCTTCCAGCAAGTCATGCATGATGGCCGCCATAATACAGTCCACATCTAATTTCATTCGAGCTAAAATCAACGCCACTGAAACAGGGTGGCAAATGTAATCTTCCCCGCTTAGACGGTATTGCCCTTGGTGAGCATCACTTGCTAGCTGATACGCTTGCTCAACTTGCTGTAGTTGACTAGCCGTCAGGTACTCCTTTAACGTTGACATTAATTCTGCCAACAACACCTCTTGTGGTACTTCAGTTTCGTTTTGTTTATCTGCTTCCATCGACTCTCAATTTTCTAATGCGCATAAAAAATGCCCATGACAACATCATGAGCATTTGAGTCTATCACCAAAGCTCTATTGGCGAATAGACAGTAGGCCTAAATTAAGTTAGTTCGCTAACCTAACCTTCTTCGACAACCGATTTTTCAGCTAAGTCGTCCTCATCAATAAATAACTCTTCAATTGGTGGGTTATCCACTAAATCTAAGACTTCTTCAGTAATATTGCCTGCTGCAATTTCTCTTAACGCAACAACCGTAGGCTTATCATTTTCTAACTCAAGACTTGGCTCGGCACCATCCATAATTTGGCGTGCGCGTCTTGAAGCTAATAGGACCAACTCAAAACGATTGTCTAATTTTTCAAGACAATCAGAAACTGTTACACGTGCCATTGGAACCCCTTAATTTAAATAATGTTGAATAGCCAGAAATTATACCCTATTTTTAGCTATTAATTAAGCAACTGATTTATCAACGTCGAATATGCCTGCTTTCCTCGTTGCATGACCAACCGTTGGGATTGAACAACCGCCACCAATTCGTTCAATGCCACTTTAAAATCATCATTAACGACTAAAAAGTCATATTCACTATAATGCATCATTTCATCAACCGCCGTACGCATACGCTTACTGATAACCTCTTCGCTATCTTGGCCTCGGTTGCGCAGCCTCTCATCAAGCACTTGTTTGGATGGCGGCAAAATAAATACCGAGCAACAATTTTTCATTACTTTTCGAACTTGCTGGGCACCTTGCCAATCAATTTCAAGAATAACATCGACGCCTTGAGCTAGCCTCTGTTCAACCAAGGCTTTTGATGTCCCATAGGAGTTCCCAAAAACAGTCGCATGCTCTAAAAAACCATCTTTATCAATAAGTTGCTGAAAGCCTTTCTGATCAATAAAATTATAATCAATGCCTGTTTGCTCGCCTACTCGAGGCGTTCTTGTCGTATGCGAAACCGATACCTCTATGCCTGAAAGCGTTTCTAACAACGCATTCACCAAACTCGTTTTACCCGCACCTGAGGGTGCTGATACGATAAATAATTGTCCTGTTGTTACCGTCACGTTTTTACCTTTACTCAATATTTTGAATTTGTTCGCGCATTTGCTCTATCAACACTTTCAACTCAACCGACACATTGGTTGTTTGTATATCTGCTGATTTTGAGCCCAGTGTATTCGCCTCTCGGTTAAGTTCTTGCATCAGAAAGTCTAATCGGCGCCCAACGGGCTCAGCTTGATTCAAGACTCTACGAACTTCTTTAACGTGGGACTCAAGCCTATCCAGCTCTTCCTCAACATCCATTTTTTGTAAAAAATAAACCAGCTCTTGTTCAAGCCTAGCTTGTTCTGGCTCATCTAATAAATCATTTATTTTCTTTTCTAGCTTTTCACGTAACTGCGCTTGCACCTCTGGTAAGCGTGTTTTAGCAATACCCATTTGTTCTTGAATGAGCTTACATCTCGACTCAACCATCTCGAGGATATCGCCACCCTCTCGTTCACGTGACTCAACTAATTGCTCCAATGTCTTATTTAATAATGCAATAGCCCCTTCATGAACAGGCTCTAAGTCCTCTCTCACTTCAGATTGCACACCAGGCCAACGTAAAATATCTAATGCTGATAACGATTGAGCCTGATCCATATTGCTTTCAATTTTGGAGGCGGCCACTAGTAATTGATTCAATCGCGCTTCATTGACCTCTATCGCTTCTTCACCCTGTTTTTGCTTTCTATAAAAAAGGTTGCAGTCTACCTTTCCACGTTTAAGGTACTTTCCTACCGCTTCGCGCACAGAAGGCTCAATACTACGAAATATTTCAGGCAAGCGAGGTGAGATATCTAAATAACGGTGATTCACAGATCTAACCTCCCAAATCAAGGTATATCCTTCAACATCCAGCTCACTACTAGCAAAAGCCGTCATACTATTTATCATTTTGTCGCCTATACTTAAACTTTAAACGATAAATATTAGGCTGTTTTTAAAAAGATTAATACCCTGATGATAAAAAACTCTCTTTCATTGCACCCAAGCATTACAACGTCAGGCAACCAATCTTTAGCTTCTGGCGTCGTTTTGGGCGATTACATTATTGAACGTGTTATCGCTCAAGGTGGTTTTAGCACCGTCTACCTTGCTCGCCAACTCAAAGATCAGCAACAAGTGGCTATCAAAGAATACAAACCCGAACGCTTGACCATCCGTGATGGCTTGAATGTGGTACCGGTTAACGCCGCATCAACAAAATTATTCCAACGTGGCCGTCAGTTATTCCTCAATGAAGCGACCTTATTAACGACCATAAAACACCCGAATATTGTGAGTGTTCTGGATTTTTTTCTTAGCAACAACACCGCTTACTTAGTGATGAATTATGACTATGGGCAAACCCTTGGTAACTGGTTGAAGAACCCTGATAATTTAGTAACGACCGAGTTTTTGCTGGCTGTTTTCCAACCCGTGATGAGATGCATTAAAAACATGCATCATAGAGGGTTATTACACCTCGATATTAAGCCCGACAATATTTTACTACGGCCTCCTTATAACCCTCTTATTCTCGACTTTGGTTCGGCCCTCTCATACAAAGATCAACAAAACCCAAGTTCACATAGCATGACTAGAGGTTACGCCTCACCAGAACAGCATGATAAACACTATAATTTAGGCCCGTGGAGTGATTGTTATGCAATAGGCGCCAGTATGCGCGCGTGCTTAGATCGATCTCCACCAACACCCTCAACCGACATCACAGCACTTAGCGGTAGACCCTCTGCTCATCAGCTCTACAAAAAGCGCATCGATACAAAAATTCTCTATGCCATTGATTGGGCAATGCAAACATCGCCTGCTAAAAGACCACAAACTGTTGATGATTTGTTGAACGCTACCAACTATCGTTAAAATCCCTTAACACGGCCATCTAATACATCGCGTCTTGCTCTATAATGCGCCTACCTTCAAATGTGCAATACCTCGTATTCCATTTCATCAAACACCTTTAAACTTTAGGAAAAAACATGAGACCTAGTGGACGTAACCCCGACCAACTCCGTGACGTAAAAATAACCACCAACTTTACTATTCACGCAGAAGGGTCTGTATTAATTGCCTGTGGTGACACACAAGTACTCTGCACAGCATCTGTTGAAAGCCGCGTTCCAAGGTTTTTAAAAGACAAAAAACAAGGTTGGGTCACCGCAGAGTACGGCATGCTCCCACGCTCCACTCACAGCCGTATGGGCCGCGAAGCCGCTCGTGGCAAACAAAGTGGTCGTACGCAAGAAATCCAACGCTTAATTGGCCGCTCATTACGTGCTGCGGTTGATCTTAATGCACTTGATGGCTATACAATAACTATCGACTGCGATGTTCTACAAGCCGATGGCGGAACACGTACCGCCTCTATTACCGGTAGTTTTATCGCCTTATCTTTGGCTATTGAAAAGCTAATCGCTGATAAAAAAATTAAGAAAAACCCCATTCATGGTCAAATTGCTGCTGTCTCTGTGGGCATCTATAACGGCGTACCAGTGCTCGATTTAGACTACCCTGAAGATTCAGAAGCGGAAACCGATATGAACGTTATCATGAATGAAGCGGGTGCATTCATCGAGGTTCAAGGCACCGCTGAAGGACATGCATTCCGTCGTGAAGAATTAGATGAAATGTTGAACCTTGCGGCATCAGGCATCAGTGAATTAATGCAGAAACAGCGTGACGCATTAGCAAAATGAGCCAACAGATCGTTCTTGCCAGTGGCAACAAAGGCAAAATAGCAGAAATTCAGGCTATTCTCAGCCAACAAGCGATTGAGGTGCTTCCTCAATCGCGCTTTGATGTGCCGGAGGCTGATGAAACGGGCAGCACGTTTATTGAAAATGCCATCATTAAGGCAAGGCATGCTGCAAAAATCTCTGGCCTACCCGCCATTGCAGACGACTCAGGACTAGAGGTGGATGCACTTAATGGCAAGCCCGGCGTTTATTCTGCAAGGTATGCCGGCTTACCATCTGACGATAAAAAAAACACACTCAAATTACTTCAGGCATTAGAAAACACCCCTGCCGAGAAACGCTCTGCACGATTTCACTGTGTGATGGTTTTTATGGCTCATGCCGAGGACCCTTCGCCATTAATAGCCCATGGTATTTGGGAGGGGCGCATTGCTTATAAAGCGTCTGGTGAAAACGGCTTTGGTTACGATCCCGTCTTTTATGTCCCTGATTATCAATGCATGTCGGCTGAACTTGATTCATCAGTCAAAAATAACATCAGTCATCGCGCGATAGCACTTAACCAGCTGATGCCTCAAATTTCCGATTACTTTAGCAAGCTGTATGACCACTAATTCGCTCGACTATAGCCTCTACATTCATATCCCTTGGTGCGTAAAAAAGTGCCCCTACTGCGACTTTAATTCACACGAAAAAAAAGCAGGTGATAGTGAAGAAGGCTATGTAGATGCGCTTATTAAGGACCTTTCCAATGAGGCCACAAAAGTCACCAATCGAACACTGAAAAGTATTTTCATTGGTGGTGGCACACCTAGCCTCTTCTCTGCCAGCAGTATTGAGCGGATTCTTAACGCCGTTCACAAAACACTGAATATTAGTGACGACATCGAAATTACCTTAGAGGCAAACCCTGGTACCGCCGAAGCGGAGAAATTTTCAGCTTTTTATAGCCTTGGCATTAATCGCCTTTCTATTGGCATTCAAAGCTTTAATGATCATCACCTACAAAAATTGGGGCGCATTCATGATGCTAAACAAGCACATACGTCTATCCAGTTAGCGCAAAAAGCAGGATTTGAACGTATTAACCTCGATTTGATGTTTGGCTTACCTCAGCAAAGCCTTGAACAAGCAATTAACGATGTTGATTTAGCCTTAGCGTATCAAACAGGCCACCTTTCTCACTATCAATTAACCCTCGAGAAAAACACCTTATTTTATAAACACCCACCCGTCTTACCGCATGATGAATTGATCTGGGATATGCAAACAGCCTGTCAAAGCCAAATCGAAAGATCACTCAGCCAGTATGAAGTCTCTGCCTATGCGGCCGCTGGGCAACAGTCTCGCCATAACCTTAATTACTGGCAATTTGGTGATTACATTGGAATTGGTGCCGGCGCTCATGGCAAAATCACCAATAAGCAAGGTTGCATTTCTCGTTATTGGAAAAAGAAACAACCGCGAGAATATACAAAGCTTGCCGGCACGCGGTCAGTTATCGGTGGCTATAACACCGTTAAAACTACCGAGTTACCTTTTGAGTTTATGATGAACGCGCTACGCTTAAAAAAGGGCTTTACACTCGATCAGTACCAACGCTGCACCCAGTTAGAAGCAGCCAGTGTACAAACGACATTAGATGCCTTAATTGATAAAAACTTACTACAACTTAATGACTCAAGCTATCGCTGTACTGAGCAAGGCTGGAATTTCTTAAATGATACTGTAGAACACTTTCTACCAACGCAATGAGCGAGCTATTAATTAATCAAACTTACCCATGCCCATACTGTGGCGAAGTGATCGACACGTTAATCGACACCTCCCAAGGTAACCACCAGACAGTTGAAGACTGCTCTGTCTGTTGCTGCCCTATTGAATTATGCATAGAGCTAGATGGTGTCGACCAGAAGGTGAAACTAACAGCTCGCTCCGACTCTGAATAAAACAAAACTAACGATTTTGTTTCGTTTAAACTAAACCTATCCCTTTTGAGTATAAAATAATCACACATTAACCCGGACATCCATCCATGAAAAATTACAAACACGAGTTTATTGAATTTGCACTGCAGTGTGACGCACTAAAATTCGGAGAATTCACCTTGAAATCTGGTCGAGTGAGCCCTTACTTTTTCAACACTGGCCTATTTAACACCGGCTACCGACTACGTAAATTAGGCCACTTTTACGCGCATGCATTGGTCGATTCCGGTATGGACTGCGATATTTTATATGGCCCTGCCTACAAGGGCATCCCTCTTGTTTGCGCTGTATCTATTGGCTTATCTGAAATATCTAACAAAGATATCCCCTATGTTTTTAACCGCAAAGAAGTAAAAGACCACGGCGAAGGCGGCTTATTAGTCGGGTCAGAACTCAAAGGCAACGCTGTTATTGTAGACGACGTCATTAGTGCTGGCACATCTGTTAGGGAATCTGTCGACATTATTCGCGCTGAGAATGCGACTGCATCTGGCGTTCTAATCGCACTTAACCGACAAGAAAAAGGCCGCGGTGAAACCTCTGCAATAGATGACGTAGAGGAAAGCTATGGCTTCAAGGTGGCATCTATTATTTGCTTAGAGGATATCGTTAGCTATCTTGAAAAATCTGATAATGCAGCGCACTTAAGTGCAATTGTAAATTATCAAAAAACGTATGGAACGAACTAGCCACCACCACGTTGAAATTTGAGCAAGAATAAGGCCATAAATTGTTCTTGCTCAATATCACCCACGTTAGAAAAGTCAAAACTAAGCGGTAATACCGGTAATTTCACTGAACCAAAACGGCGCATGCTTTCATCACCTATTAAGACGTCAACAGATTGATTAGCAAAAGAAAACTCTATAAGATTACCTTCCTGCGAGTACAGTAGCTTACTTTGACTTTCCAGAAGAGCAAGAAAGTCTTGACGGGAAAGTCCCATCTCTAATGAAAATTGTTTTGCTTTAAATAACGTCATCACAAAAAATTTAAATTTCACTACTACTGATGAACAACGGCCTATCTATTAGTAATAGATAGGCCCATTCTTGCACTCAGTGTATAAGGCATCCATCTCTCTCAAGACGTTTTTGCCTGAACCACTTGCAGTTCAGGCAAACAGGAGAATGCTTAATTCACTTTATTGGTACGACAAGTAGCTCTTAACTACACATCTGTACACTGTTTTTATTTTGCAGGTATCGCCTTCGCAGCATAGTCTTTCATTTTGTCATAACCCGTCCAGTTTGCATCTTGGAAGGTGATTGCACTCGTTGGACAGGCTTTTGAACACTCTGGGTCACCGCCACACAAGTCACATTTGATAACTTTTCCACTATCGGCATTGTAATTAACCGTACCGAATGGACAGGCAATCGTACAAACTTTACAACCCACACAAAGGTCATTGACGATTTCTTTTGCGCCAGTCGTTTTATTCAGTTGGATCGCCTCTACAGGGCAAGCGTGCATACACCACGCCTCATCACACTGAGTACAGGTATAAGGTACAAAGATACCTTCTTCATGAAATGGGAAGATTTTAATTCTTGACTTAGCTGGGTTAAAAACCCCTTCAGCTTCATAAGAACAGGCCATTTCACATTGCAAACAACCTGTACATTTATTTGCATCAATAACTAAAGACATCTGCATAACACCCTCCTGTGGGTTCTATTTATTTTTAATCTGGTTAACAAAAAACTTATACACACCGTGCATAAGTTCTGTTTAGACTGATAATTTCAGCCTATAGTTTAACTCAACTTTAACCACCAGTTACACTCATATGACGAAAGATAACAGGTTGTTCAGTAATATCAAAATCGTGCCCTTTCGGCTTTATGTCCATCGACTCAATAAGGGCCTGTTTTACTTTGTTTAAATCAGTAGGGTTTGACCTTAACACACGCTTTAAATCCATCGAGTGCTCCTGACCTAAACATAACAATAGCAAGCCTGATGCTGTAACACGTACCCGGTTGCAGGTATCACAAAAATTATGGCTATGCGGTGAAATAAAACCAATCAAACTATCGTAGCCCTTAACGCTGTAATAGCGTGCCGGCCCACCTGTATTTTTAGTACTCGCTACCAGTTCATATTGTGTTTCTATATCACTCTTAATTTCATCACTTGAGTAATAAGCTTCTTCTCGTGAATGACTATCAATGGCACCTAATGGCATTTCTTCAATAAAACTGATATCGAGCCCTTCCTGCATGGCATATTGGACTAGGTTGTTGACTTCATCATGATTTCTATTTTTTAAAATCACGGCATTTAACTTAATTTTTTCAAATCCCGCTTTCTTCGCAGCTTGTATACCTTCAAGTACTGCCTTCAAGTCACCCACGCGCGTTACTTTTTTGAATTTTTCCGCATCCAGGCTATCTAAACTAATATTAATCCGTTTAACACCCGCTTCTTTTAACGGCTGCGCCAACTTCACTAATTGCGAACCATTCGTCGTAATAACGAGCTCATCCAAGCCTTCTAATTTAGCAACATCAGCTAACATATTGACGATATCTTTTCGTACCAGTGGTTCGCCGCCTGTAATACGAATTTTCGTTACGCCTAACTCAACAAACGCTTTTGAGAGGCGAGTTATTTCCTCTAACGTCAGCACTTGTTCACGCGGTAAGAACTCCATGTCTTCGCTCATGCAATAAACACAACGAAAATCACAACGATCCGTTACTGAGATCCTGACATAGGTTACTTGTCGACCGAATTTATCGATTAACTTATTGGTATTGATAGTAGGTGATGTGACACTCATGCGAATAAACTACAGTCCTATTTAGCGCTGGTTTTCAAAATACTAGCTGGCTTAAGGCAAAACATTTAAAACTCTAAAGCTTCACCCATTAATAACACACCTTACCGCACATTAATTTTCTAGGTCAACGATTAGTTCGCTGGCTCACTGATACTCATCATTCCATATCTAACTGACAGTTGCTTATATTAATAAAATTTGAGGTAAACTTAAGCACAAGCAATGCGCTAACTAAACCTGATGCCTCTTTAAATACATGCAACGATTACACAAAAAGTGCTTAACAACTTTTCTTACCCTTATCGCTCTCTTTCTTGTTTTTAGTGATGGCATTGCTGAAGGTAAAACACCTATTAAAATTGCGGCCCTTAAGTTTGGCACCGTTAACTGGACCTTAGAGACCATCAAAAAAAATGGCTTAGACCAAAAATATGGGTTTGAGCTTATCATTCAGCCCTTAGCCAATAGTCAGGCTGGAAAAATAGCATTACAGGCGGATGCTGCCGATATTATTGTGTCCGATTGGACATGGGTGGCACGTCAACGTGGGTTTTCCACTGATTATTTATTTGCACCTTATTCCAGTTCTGCTGGCTCATTGATGGTGCCTCCACATTCGCCTATCAGATCACTGCAAGACCTCTCCAATAAAAGACTCGGCATTGCAGGCGGCGGACTCGATAAGAATTGGCTATTGCTACAGGCTTTAGCAGTACAAGAAAACATACAGCTACCATCAGATAATGATAAAGTTTTTGGCGCGCCTCCACTCCTAAACAACCTTATTAAACAAGGTCAGTTAGATGCTCTTATCAATTATTGGCATTACAGTGCTCGGTTAAAGGCAGAAGGTTTCCGCGAGCTTCTTAATACTCATGACATCATACGCCAGTTAGGTATCGATAAAACCGTCCCAATACTAGGCTATGTTTTCAAAGAAAAATGGGCAGTCAGAAACGCTAAAAGTTTGAATCAATTTTTAGCTGCCAGTACTGATGCCGCAAACTTACTGTGCTCATCAGATGAGCATTGGAATGCCATCGCGTCTTTAACTAGAACAGATGATGAACAGACGCAACGGTTATTACGCACGTATTATTGCAAGGGGCGAATAACCGCCTTTACCGAAGAAGAAAAGCAAGCCATCACTGATATTTATTCTATATTAGCGGCTACTGGTGGCGAAAAACTAGTCGGCTCCGTCAAACAGTTAGACCCTCAGATATTTTGGCATGCTCATCAATAATTAACTCACCTAGGCTCCCCTCTCTAATGCCACGTTCCTCATTGTTAAACTCTACACTTTCACTAGGGCTATTGCTTTTAATTTGGCAGTTAACCGCTTCAACAATAAACAGCCCTGTTTTGCCCTCGCCCATATTGGTTTTCAACAATCTATTAAATGCTATACAAAACGGTGAATTACCACGGCACCTTGGAATAACTTTATATCGATTAACGATCAGTTTTTTCCTTGCCATGTTTCTTGGAGTCGCGATAGGACTTATTCTTGGACGGCATAAAAAACTTAACCTTTTTTTTGATAGCTGGTTAATTATTTTGCTAAATGTGCCTGCACTGGTCACCATTATCCTATGCTATATATGGTTTGGTTTAGTTGAAACAGCGGCTATTGTTGCCGTTGTCATCAATAAACTACCTAATGTGATTGTGACGATAAGAGAAGGTGCTCGCAATCTTGATACTCAGCTATTAGAGATGGCAAGCGCTTACCGATTTGGCCGCTCCAGCACTTTGTTTCACGTCATTCTGCCCCAGCTTTACCCTTATATCATGGCTTCGGCCAGAACTGGGCTCGCTCTCATCTGGAAGATTATTTTAGTCGTAGAAATGCTCGGTAGAAGTGATGGCATGGGCTTTCAAATTCATTTGTTTTTTCAACTCTTTGATATCACTAGCATCCTGGCTTATACCATTTCTTTCATTATCATTATTCAGCTCATCGAAGTGGCTATTTTAAAACCCCTGGATCAACGATCTCAACGCTGGAAATAACTGACCTATGAGCCAACTTATTGTCGATATTAAAAAGAAAAGCTTCTCTACCGGCGCGGATGGCCAAGAGCTGACGGTGCTTAAAAACATTTCATTTGAACTTTCAAATACTGAATTTGTTTGCCTAATCGGGCCATCCGGTTGTGGCAAAACAACTTTACTTAACATCATCGCCGGGCTTGATGACGACTTTGATGGGGCTATTAGCATTAACAGCGGTCACCACGCTACCCCCCCCAGTTATGTTTTTCAATCACCTCGGTTACTACCCTGGCGAACCGTATTAGAAAATATTCAATTAGCCATTAATGACCATGATTCACTACCCTTAATCACCCATATTCTTCAACAACTTGGCTTGAGTGATAACTTACATAGTTACCCCAACCATTTATCACTCGGGATGCAAAGGCGAGTCTCACTCGCCAGAGCTTTTTGCACGCCAAGCAACTTATTACTAATGGATGAACCCTTTGTTTCGCTAGACCAAGCTATCGCTAGAAAAGCCAGAGAGCTGCTATTGAGTTTATGGCGAGAACAACCCCGAAACATCTTGTTTGTGACCCATGATTTAGATGAAGCCTATACGCTGGCCGATCGAATCTTGTTTTTATCCAATGCACCCACTTGCATTATTGATGACATTAAAATTACCCTGCCAAGAGCTGAACGCTCAGAAAACCAAGTCAGCGCATTTAAAGAGCAACTACGAACAAACCATCCAGCCCTCCAAGCTTTTTTGTAGCTATTAACCAGCTTATCAGACTAATAAACAATTGCTGGACTAGATGGCGTTAGATTTAACGCAAAAAAAGACCGCTACCTAAAAGGTATCGGTCTTTTTAAACATCACGATTAAATCATCCTCAAAGAGAACGAGCCTCACTCAAACGACAGAGCCGTTTGTTTCAACTTTAGGCTGCTTTTTTAGCCGCTTTTTTAACTGTTTCTTTAACTTCTTCAGTCATCACTGCATTACCTTCTTGAACAAGCTTAATCACTTCCTCATTATAGCTTTTAGCTTCTTCGATCAATACTTTGCTGTCAGCTTGTACTTTTTCAAAACCACTTTGAGCCAGCTCAACCTGGTCTTTAACAAAAGTATTCAAGCCTTCAATATCTTTGATTGCAGCAGCCGCTTTAATACGTGCTTCAGTTAAAGCCACATATTCTTTGGCAGCCGCTTGCTGTGCAGCAACCAATTTTTCGAATTGCGCTTTGTTTAATTCAGCTAATTTTTTAGCAGGAGCAAATAAAGTTTCTAGATTATTTAACATTTAATATCCTTTTTATTAGTTTAATTTATACCACACCACATTACATTACACTACCAGCTTTGTTGCAGTGCATTATATTGATTTGTTTATTGCGCCGCAACACTTTTTTCAACTAAGTCATTTCCCTTCTTCCTACCCACAAGGTCATGAATAGCTTTCACAAAAAAATAGAGTGACTAATACCAACCCTTGTGTAATTTCTTCACTTCATCATAATAAGTGCATCAACTCATTAACTAACAGGGATATATATGTTTATTGCGATGAACCGGTTTAAAGTGACTCTCGGAAAAGAAGGTGATTTTGAAGAGGTATGGAGAAAGCGTGAGTCTCGTCTAAGCGAAGTGCCTGGCTTTAAATCATTTCACCTATTACGTGGCCCGCAGCTTGATGACCACACGCTATTTGCATCACATACTACATGGCAAGATAAAGCGACGTTTGACGCATGGACTCATTCTGACGCATTTAAACAAGTACACGCACAAGCCGGACAAACTAAAGGGCTTTATCTGGGGCACCCAAACTTTGAAGGGTTTGAAGTCGTTCTTTAACAGCCGCTACTATTCATTATTTTTTCTTGAATTGGGCTCATCTTCTCGCTTGAACTCGCCTTCAATAACATTATCGTCCAAGCCATTACCCCCTTCACCTCTATGTTGAAACGGATCATTTATCTGGAAGGACGATTGAGGCATAAATTGACTCGCAAGAACGAATTTGGCAAACCTTCGTCGCAAGCCAGGAATCAAGCAAAAAAAGCCAACAACATCGGTTACAAAGCCTGGCGTCAGTAACAATGCTCCACTCACTAGCAGCATCGCCCCTTCCATCATTTCTACTGCGGGTATTTCGCCTCGTGACAAAACAGCCTGTATTCGCTGCACTGTCTTCAGCCCCTGCGCTCTAAACAGATAAGCCCCTAAAACAGCGGTCGCCAAAATTAACACCACAGTTGAAAATGCGCCGATCACTGTACCCACCTGAATAAGAAAGTAAATTTCAACAACAGGTACAATAATTAAAAGCAGTAAGAAGATAGAAAAAGGATTCATATTAGAATAGCTTACACATGAACATTGCTTTTGTAAAAACGAAACGACTAGAGCCTTCTAAATAATAACATGAGGAAAGATTTAACCGCCTTGTGAGGTCTTGCTGTTTAGCCCATTAAAAGAGCACAGCTAAGCTAGCACGTTATAATACCGGCGAATCATAATGAACTACGCAGATGGTTGGATGTCTCTACATATTCCACTTAGCGTCATTACTTAATCGAGCATCTATGTATAAAACACGTTTAGCCTCTACCTTTATCTATTTTTGTGCTTTATTTCTACTATCTATTAGCACTACCTTGGCAGAAAACAACCCCACTCTAAACACGCAAAGCAGTACTATAGGAAGCTTATTTAGTGGGCTTATCAACTCCCCATCAAACGAATTACTTGAACCGGATGAGGCCTTTAGTTTTTCTGCCAGCATCAATAAACACCAACAGCTTGTTTTAAATTGGCGTATTGCAAAAGGCTATTACCTATACCAAGAAAAAATTGCTGCCACTATTATTGAACCTAATACGCTAAGCATCGGCACGATTAGCTTTCCAGAAGGGCAACAAAAAACAGATGAAATATTTGGCGAAACCCTTGTTTACTATAACGATGTAACACTCATCGCGCCTTTTTCCACACCACTAAAACAACAGACTGACGTCACTATAGACGTGTCTTTCCAAGGTTGCGCCGACATTGGTGTTTGCTACCCACCAATGAACAAACGAGTGACCTTATCGTTTCAGGCAAGCGAAGAAACCACTATCTCAAGCGGGCTTTCCTCGACAAGTAACACGCTTTCAGAGCACGATCAAATCGCTAACTCACTTTTTAGCAACACCGTTTGGCTAACTTGCTTAACCTTTTTAGGGTTTGGGATTCTACTCTCATTTACACCCTGCGTTTTTCCAATGATTCCAATCTTATCCGGCATTATTATTGGGCATGGCAAAGACCTCACAACACGTAAAGCCTTCTATTTATCCTTTAGCTACGTATTTGCATCGGCCCTTACTTACGCCTTATTTGGCGTGTTAGCTGGACTGTTCGGCAGCAACCTACAAGCCACATTCCAAAACCCCTGGATACTCAGCTTTTTTAGTGGCCTGTTTGTACTACTCGCGTTATCAATGTTTGGGCTTTATCAAATACAGTTGCCAACCGTCATCCAAAGCAAGCTCTCACAATTCTCCCAACACCAAAAACATGGCTCCTTGTGGGGTAGTGCGATAATGGGCGCATTATCAACACTGATCGTTGGGCCCTGCGTTGCCGCACCGTTAGCAGGCGTACTCATTTACATTGGTCAAACAGCTGATGCCGTACTCGGCGGCTTTGCCCTATTCTCACTAGGCATGGGCATGGGTATACCACTACTGATTATCGGCACATCGGCAGGTAAACTATTGCCCAAAGCAGGCCACTGGATGGAGCCGATCAAATACTTCTTTGGTGTCATGCTGCTCGCCGTTGCTATTTGGCTCCTAGAACGCATTTTACCGGCTAGCATCACGCTTGTTTTATGGGCTGGGTTACTGATAGTCTCAGCTATTTACCTTAAGGCCCTTGAACGCCTGCCAGACAATGCAAAAGGCTGGTACAAGTTATCAAAAGGTATCGGTGCTATTTTGTTAATTTACGGCATCATTTTAATGGTTGGTGCCGCTTCGGGTGGAAGCAACCCACTAAAGCCTCTAGCACACCTCAGTATTAACTCAAAAAACACCACACAGTTACACGCTCTTTCATTTAAGAAAATAAAAAACACGGACGACTTAACTCGCGCGTTACAACTGGCTGCAAAAAACAAGCAATTTGTGATGCTCGATTTTTATGCGGACTGGTGCATTTCGTGTAAAGAAATGGAGGCTTATACCTTTACCGACGCTTCGGTGCAAGATGCGCTTAAGGATGTAATGTTACTACAAGCCGATGTGACTCAGAATGATAAGGAAGATAAGTCGTTGCTTAATAAATTTTCGCTTATCGGCCCGCCAGCTATTTTATTTTTTGACCTAAAATCAGCCGAGTTAAAACATAACCGTGTGATTGGCTATATGGGGCCAGAAGCTTTTTTAACTCGGCTAAAAACACTGAAGTAAATGCCTAAAAAAAAACTATTAACCGTTGCTGTCATCATAGTTGCAACACTGAGCTTCATTAAGTTCTCCAATATGGTTAAGACTGAAAAAAGCCCTCCTTCAGTAGAACCCACGCAACCAATCACCAACACAATAAGACCTGTATTCTCCTTACCTGATATCCATGGAAAAATGCGGAATATAAAGGAATGGGACAACAACTATATCGTTATTAATTTTTGGGCCACCTGGTGCCCACCCTGTCGTGAAGAAATACCAGAATTCATCGCGCTACAAAAAGAGTATGAGGCATCTAATCTACAATTTATAGGTATCGCCATTGATAATGAAGCCTCTGTTCAGCAATTTGCCTTAGAAATGGGAATGAACTACCCAAGCTTAATTGCTGGCATGCCGGGTATTGAACTGGCTAAACAGTACGGGAATTCAATGGGCGCTCTGCCATTCTCTGTTATTGTCGACCCAGAGGGGCGTATTATCGCTCAACAAATAGGTCTCTTAGAGCGTTCAAAAATATTAGCAACAGCCCAACTTTCTAAAGACTAACTCCCGCTAACTTGCATATATCTGCCCCTATCTTTCGCTAACTAACGATTCTTATAGACTTTCAACAAAAGGTTTGGCAAAATCCGCATACTCCGTACCACATTATGTTGAGTTAGTACTTTTATGGCAATAATTTCAGTAATCAATGGACCAAACCTAAATATGCTGGGTACTAGAGAGCCTGGCATTTATGGCGCTCAAACATTGGCTGACATTGAAATAAACTTAACTCAGCTTGCTAAAGAATTTGGCCATGAACTCGTTTTTTTTCAAAGCAATGCCGAGCATGATTTAATCAACAAGGTTCAACAAAGCCAACAAGATAACGTTTCTGTTATTTTATTAAACCCCGCTGCCTTTACCCATACCAGCATTGCCTTGCGCGATGCTTTACTAGCAAGCGGCACACCGTTTATTGAACTACATTTATCAAATGTACACGCTCGCGAAGCCTTTCGCCAACACTCTTATTTTTCAGATATTGCCAACGGCGTTATCTGTGGCTTTGGCCCAAAAAGTTATGAATTAGCGCTGCACGCAGCCCTTCCTTTATTAGAACAATCATCAAGAGATTAATTATGGATATTAGAAAAGTTAAAAAACTTATCGAGCTTATTGAAGAATCCGACATTGCAGAAATCGAAATTCATGAAGGTGACGATTCAGTACGCATCAACCGTTACTCATCAACTCAACCGGTAGCGGTTACCCAGGCGCCAGCACCTGTCACTACAGTAAGCGCTGCGCCACAAGCACCAGCCACCAAAACGGAAGAGTTATCCGGCCACATTATTACATCACCCATGGTTGGCACTTATTATGATGCTCCCGCACCTGGCGCACCGACCTTTGTCAAAATAGGTCAAACGGTACAAAAAGGTGACACGCTATGCATTATTGAGGCGATGAAAATTCTTAATCAAATTGAAGCCGATAAATCAGGTGTTGTCGCATCCATCTTAGCCGACAATGGTCACGCTGTTGAGTTTGACCAGCCTTTATTCATTATTGAATAAACACCTTTTTACTTTTAACACATCGACGAGAAAAATATGTTCGATAAAATTCTTATAGCCAACCGCGGCGAAATTGCTTTACGTATCTTGCGCGCTTGCCGTGAAATGGGCATTCAAACTGTGGCCGTTCACTCAACTGCTGATCGCGATTTAAAACATGTCCGCTTAGCGGATGAATCTGTTTGCATCGGCGGGCCGTCCTCCACTGACAGTTACCTTAACGTACCCGCTATCATCAGTGCTGCTGAAATCACCGATGCTGAAGCCATTCACCCGGGTTATGGTTTTTTATCTGAAAATGCAGATTTCGCTGAACGCGTTGAACAAAGTGGCTTCACCTTCATTGGGCCACGTTCAGAAACCATTCGTTTAATGGGCGATAAAGTGTCTGCCATTGAAGCGATGGTTAAAGCCGGTGTTCCTTGCGTTCCAGGTTCCGATGGCCCCCTTAATGATGATAACGATCGTAACATGAGGCTCGCTCGTGATATTGGCTACCCCATTATCATTAAAGCAGCCGGTGGTGGTGGTGGTCGAGGTATGCGCGTTGTTCACACTGAGTCTGCTCTACTGAATGCCATTTCGCTCACCAAAACAGAAGCAAACACCTTCTTTGGTAACGATATGGTGTATATGGAAAAATTCCTTGAAACCCCGCGACATATTGAATTCCAAATTCTAGCCGACAAGCATGGTAATGCTATTCACTTAGGCGAACGCGATTGCTCTACTCAACGCAAACACCAGAAAGTTATTGAGGAAGCCCCTGCTATTGGTATTACCGAAGAGGTTCGCCAAGAAATCGGTACGCGTTGCGCAAAAGCCTGTGCAGAAATTGGCTATTATGGTGCAGGAACCTTTGAGTTCTTATACGAAAAAGGCGAATTCTACTTCATTGAAATGAACACGCGTGTACAAGTAGAGCACCCGATTACAGAAATCGTCACCGGCGTAGACATCGTTGCTGAACAACTTAAAATCGCTGCAGGCGAACCGTTAAGCTACACGCAAGATGACATTAAGATTACCGGGCACGCTATTGAGTGCCGACTCAATGCGGAGCACCCTGAAACATTCATGCCATCACCGGGTAAGATCACTCAACTGCATATTCCTGGTGGCCCCGGCATTCGCTTTGATAGCCACATTTATAACGGCTACACAGTTCCGCAATACTATGACTCCATGATTGGCAAACTGATTGCTTCAGGCCCCTCACGCGAATCAGCCCTTGCTCGTACAAAAACAGCGCTAAATGAAACTGTTATTGATGGTATTCATAGCAACATCCCTCTATTAAAAGACATAACTCTCGATAAGGATTTTTCTTCTGGCATCTATAACATTCACTATCTTGAAAAGAAGCTAGAGGCATAGGTCACATGGCATGGCAACAGCTGACCATTGCAACTACTCGAGCATTAGCGCCCACTGTTGAGTCCTTAATTGAAAACCTTGGTGCACTATCGGTCACGTTGACCGATAGTGCAGACCAACCTATTTACGAACCCCCCTTAAACAGCACGCCGTTATGGCAACACGTATCGGTGACCGGCTTATTCGATGAGCATCACGACCTAAGCCAGGCCGAAGCATGCTTCAATCAACATCTCGACGATCAAAACACCTGGTCCATATCAATACAACGATTGGAAGATCAAGTGTGGGAGCGTGTTTGGCTCGAGAACTTCCAGCCAATTAAATTTGGTGACAATTTTTGGGTTTGCTCAACCGAACATGAAATAGACGAGCCTAATGCAACACTATTAAGATTGGACCCGGGCCTCGCCTTTGGCACAGGCACCCACCCGACAACGGCTCTGTGCCTTGATTGGCTAGCCACTCATACGCTTGAAAACACAGACATTATCGACTTTGGCTGTGGCTCCGGCATACTCGCTATAGCCAGCCTACTTTTAGGTGCCAATAGTGCGACCTGTATTGATATTGACCCACAAGCTCTCACGGCCACTAGAAGTAACGCAGAACAAAATAATGTTCTCGATAAAACACATGTTTATGGCACCGAGCAATACCCAAAGAACCCTCAAGATATTGTTATTGCAAATATTCTTGCCGAACCACTAATCTCACTATCGAGCACTATTTCTGCCTTAGTAAAGCCTAGCGGCCATTTGCTACTATCGGGCATTCTCAGCGAACAAGCTGAGCATGTTATCAGCGCGTACGACGGTGAGTTTATATTTAGCCCTACGGTCGTTAGGGATAACTGGGTCTGCCTTCATGCCGTTAAAAAACCTTAACTCATGCAGTATGCGCTCTGCCCTTTCTGCTTAAGCACACTTCAAATCACCGAAGAACAGCTAGCAGCTAAAGGCGGGCTAGTTCGTTGTGGCCACTGCCAAGATATTTTTGATGCTAACAAGAACAAACTAACCTCTTCTTCTGAGCCTACCGCATTAAATGAAGCCGTAGAGCAAACCAATCAATCAATACCCTTAAAAACTGAGCAATCGCCCAAAGACAATAACATACCAATCATAGCTAGCTGGGAAACTCCAAAAGCCCAGCCACAGCACAAGCGCCCTTTTGCTTTATTGTCATTTCTCTCCTTATTACTACTGATCGCTCAGTTCACCTATTTTGAAGCAGAACTATTTACTCAAAACGAAAAACTACAACCCTTTTTAAAAAGATTCAACCAAACGTATAACTTACACATACCTCGTTACAAAAACCTCGATCAGATCCATATCATTCAGCGTCAGATAGGCAAACACCCTGAATTAGCTGATGTACTTGTCCTACAACTTACGATCAAAAACTCGGCATTGGCCGAACAAGCCTTTCCAGCAATCAGTATCACCTTAACGTCTCACGGCGGCGATAAAATCGCTCAAGGTGTTTTCACTAAATATGATTACCTAAAGCCCAGCGAAACAAATAATTACTTTGCTGCTCAAGCATTTCAAGAGGTAAATCTGGCCTTTAATAATCCCCACCAAGAGGCCTCTGGCTTTGAAATAGCCTTTCAGTAATAGAAACTACAGTCATTACAAATATTGACTCAACGGGTCACAAGAGCCAAACTAGCGCTTTGATAAAATCAATATCACGATGAAAATAGGGCCTTACACATTAAAAAACAATTTAGTTTTGTCTCCAATGGCAGGCATTACTGATCGCCCTTTTCGTCAAATTTGCCGTGACTTAGGCGCCGGTTTAGCGGTCTCAGAAATGACTGCCTCAAACCCCAAGTTAAGGCATCATAAACGCACCTTGTTAAAACTCGATCATTCTGGAGAAGACGAACCGAGGTCTGTACAAATAGTAGGGACTAATGCTCAGCAAATGGCTGAGGCTGCTTTGTTTAATCAGTCTAATGGTGCACAAATCATCGATATCAATATGGGCTGTCCAGCAAAAAAAGTCTGCCATGTTGCTGCTGGATCAGCCTTATTAAGAGATGAGCCCTTAGTTAAAGAAATTTTAGAGGCTGTTGTTTCTGCTGTCGATATCCCAGTGACCCTAAAAATAAGAACCGGCTGGGACACACTGAATAAAAACGCGCCCACCATTGCTAAAATTGCCGAGCAAGCAGGTATTCAAGCAATAGCAATTCATGGCCGAACCCGGGCATGTAAATACAATGGCAGCGCTGAATTCGACACCATCAAATTAGTCAAAAAATCTATCAGTATTCCGGTACTAGCCAACGGTGATATAACAACACCACAGCGAGCAGTTGAGGTATTAGATCACACCCATGCAGATGGCCTATTAATAGGGCGAGGCGCCCAAGGTCGGCCTTGGATTTTCAGGGAAATCGACCACTTTATCAAAACAGGTGAGAACTTAGCCGCACCCAGTACCGCAGAAATAAAATCTATTCTCAATCGCCATATTATTCAACTTCATCAGTTTTATGGTGATATTATGGGCGTCAGGATTGCCAGAAAGCACATTGCTTGGTACTTTAACCACATAAATCCATTGCTTTTGCCTCTTGTGAAGGAATCCTTTGCTCTTCAAGAGCCTCAGCAACAATTAGATTTTATAGATAAAATTTTTCATGCCCATACAAAAACAGAAGAACAAGCTGCATGAGTTTAAGTAACGCGGAGCAGCCTTTATGCCAGCAAGTAGCTCAGGCATTAGAAAGTTACTTTTCTCAACTTGATGGTGAAGACGTGGTCGATTTACACGCCTTCGTGATCAGTGAGGTTGAAAAACCGTTACTTGAAGCTGTGCTCAATCACACAAAATCTAATCAGTCTAAAGCCGCCAAAATGCTGGGCTTAAGTCGTGGCACCTTAAGAAAGAAACTAGCGACCTATCAACTTGATATTTAGTCACTCGTTACGTTCAACCCTCGCACCAAAAAGCTCAGCAAAAAAACACGATTTTCTATAAAATACCTAGTTTTCAGGCAGGCCAAACTCTGGCCTCATCACACTAGATAAACAGGTCATCACATGAGCAATAAAATCA
>Ga0209345_10000397_pt1 | contig 56570 bp, 46 predicted proteins | sample Cruoilmetagenom7_FD_187294 | JGI IMG/M metagenome (GOLD analysis project Ga0209345, IMG submission 187294) | Oil polluted marine microbial communities from Coal Oil Point, Santa Barbara, California, USA - Sample 7 (SPAdes) (version 2) | ecosystem: Environmental > Aquatic > Marine > Oil seeps ... | reverse complement strand
TAATAAAGAGGCACGACGTTTAATGCCATGAACCTGATAGCCCTTTTCTAATAAAAGCTGGGCTAAATAGGCACCATCTTGCCCTGTGATTCCTGTTATTAATGCTGTTTTTTGTTCTTTCATTTTAACACTTAACTCGATTTTATTTTTTCAATATAGTCTTAAACAATTCAATATACGAATCTGCCTGAATCTCTAAATCATATTTATTAACAGCTTTTTCTCTAATAGATACTCTATCATATGTATCTCTTGTTTCAATAAAACTCTCTATAGTTTCTAATAATGCTAAACTACTAATCGTTTTAGTAAGCAGCCCATTTTCCCCTTCCTGTATCATATCTGGAATTCCTCCAATCGGAAACCCAATAACTGGAGTTCCACACATAAGTGATTCTAATACAGTATTAGGCAAATTATCCATTAAAGATGGTATAACAAATACATCTGCTGCTGAATACGCCATACTCATCAAGCGCTCATCATAAATTGAACCTAATTCTATGGTATTCATAACTGACTCTAAAGCACTTTTTTTTCTCCCTATAGCACACAAAACAACATCTTCGCGCTGCATTATATCTAAGGCATTTTTTAAATAGGAATAACCTTTCCGATGATTGCTAATAGAATCGGCTACAAATAAAATAACAATCTTATCTTTTGGAATATTTAAAATATCGCGAGAATAATTTTTCTCTCTAGGTTTAAAAACTTCTGCATTAATCCCATATGGAATACAATAAGTTTTTTTTGATTTAAAAACTTTACTATTTTGAGCCTCATGCTTCAACCATTTTGAAGGTGCAACGACACTAATATTAGAGGCAGATTGAATTGCTCTAAATTTTAATGCAAGATTTTCTTTAAAAATACGTTTTTCTAGTTCTGAGAGAACTCTTGATATAGGGTTTCCAGAAGCATCCACTTCCAAAAACCTTTCCAGATAATGTTCTCCACCAGTAAATGGATTCATATCATGTAAAGTCCAAACTACAGGCTTGGTATTTTTTCTAAAAAACGACTCGTAATCTAAAAAGTTGGCTACCCAATGTAGATTAATAATGTCGGCTTCTTGATAAAGTGGTGAACATGTAATATCGAATTCAGACTGTGGAAAACTAAATAATTCCAAACCTGATTGCCTTTGTTTTAAAAATAGCTGATTTTGGGAAGCCTTTGGTTTGTTAAGAATCCCCATAACACGAAAAAAAAGTATCACTTTTTCTTTTAGAATCTGAAATTTGTTGATTCTATTATAGGTTTTTTGAAATTTAAATGTTTGAGGTAAAGGCTTTTCTTTTCGTTTTATAAGCGCTTTAGAGTCAACACCTACTTGTAACAAGCCTTCATGTAAACGCAAACATGCATTGGCTGCTCCTCCACTATCGTATGTATTGACAATTAATATTTTCATTAGGCTTTTTTATAAATTGCCAATATAGTATGGCCTTTAATGTTTTTTTGATTTAATCTAACATATTTTGCTAACAAACGTTTTAACTTTAACTTATTGAAAATTTTATTGATAATTTTATAAGGTTTTATTTTGGATTTTATTATTGAGTCTATATACCAATTTACGTGGTAATCTTGAAGAGGCTCATAATAAATATGTTCAATTTTTAGATTAAAACAGTCTGCAAGACCTTTTAATGCAGTTTTGTTCCACAAACCCATATGATGTGGTGGATTATTAAGAAGTCCACCATCGGACATTTTAATAAAAGAATCATTATTGGGAACCGCAACGATTAATCTACCTTCTTTTTTTAAACAATCGATTTGTGCTTGTATAAAAGTACGCACATCATAAATATGCTCAAGAACTTGGAAAGAACAAACGACATCATATGAGTTAGGATGTTCTTTAGCATGGCTCTCTATACTCTTATCAATAACATTTAGATTTAATTGTTTTGCTTTTAATATACTGTCTTTATTAAGCTCTAATCCAAAAATATCAAAATCATTATTTTGTAATTTCTCTACAAATCCAAAATCACCACTACCAACTTCGAGAATTCGTTCATCATCTTTTAATAAGCCTTCAACTTTAGAATGTTCCCATTTCCAAGGCATATAATACCATTCAAAAGATTGAAGTTTCTCATAAAAGGAGCTATCGCCATAGATATTAAATGGATAAAAAAACCGATAACCTGTTTTGTTACATTTATAAATAGCTATGTCTTTAAGATTTTGAAAATAATAAGAGACATCAATTTTAAACTTCTTCTGATATCTATTAATCAAATCATCAACGTTAATCATTTTTAATAATTGTGCTTTTGAATTTATTGCAATAGGAGAATCAATTTCAACCTTCATATTAATCATATATATGTTATTTCAACTCAACTTCCATTGAATAATTAAATCTTATAAAATCTTCCTTATAGTATTCTTTAATCAACCTAATTGTCTCTACATCAAGTTCTTCATGAAATCTCTTCCTGCGTTTTGATTGATTTACATGAGGTATATTCAATTTAAAACCTAACTCTTTTGACAATTTAATTGCATCATCATTCAAGTGTTCAAATCTCAAGACTTTTTTAATATTTAGACCTTCAATCCAATCCACTTGGCGATTACATTGACTGATACCTTTATAATTATATAACCCCACAGGAGGTATACCATTCATGGTATCAGTAATTAAATCAATAGGCTTATATTCACTTGGGATTCTATTTTGCTTTTTTAAATAATGAAATAAGGATACAAATCTGTCGTATGGATCTCTACATATACAAAATGCATAGGACTTGTCGTAATAAGTTTTATCAATTATATTTTGATTTATTAATTCAACAATATTAATATGTCCAAATGTTACAGCGCCTTTATTTGTAAACCTTTTCTTTATATGGTTTACTTTCAAAAACATCTTCATATTTATGGACTTCTTCAATGCTTCATAAAAACTTGTTCCAGCATTTTTAGGAATCCATATGAATAATATTTTGGGTTTACCAAAGACGGAAATATACTCCTTTAAGTAAGTAACTTTTTCTCTAACCTTTTTCATAAAATCTCTTTTATAAATAATTCCATTCCAATTTTGGAGAAATTAGTCCTTGACGATTCTCATTTATTTGATAATGTAAATCATCTATTTGAAAATTTAAAATATTATTCTCTTTAAGAAAAACCTTTTTTCTTGGAATATGAATAGCAAATGTTATAAAATACACTCCAGTTTTAAAAAAATATGATGGTAAATTACATGATAAAATAAATTCTTTGTGCATTGTGTTTTGAGTTTTTATGGAGTCGGAATTCCAAGAAGTAAATAAAACATTATCATTTTCATCACTAACACGAATCACAAAAACTAATTCATTTAAACGTTCTTTCAAATTATAATGAATCCTAACTTGTAATTCATCTTTATATGAAAAACTAGAACCTGAAACATTATTACTTACAATTTCAATAGATTTAACATTAAGTCCATCAGTAGAAAAATTTAGTTTCTTATATGAAGTTTCAGATAAGCTTTCCTTTCTTAAATACTGCTTAATTCCCTGCTCAGTATTTCCTTCAAAAACAACATTCCCATATTCTAAAATCAGGAGTCTAGAACAAAGATTCTGCACTGCAGTCATATTATGGCTTACAAACAAGACCGTTCTACCTTCTCCTTGACTAATATCCTGCATTTTTCCAATGGCTTTTTTTTGAAATTCTGCATCGCCAACAGCCAACACCTCATCGATAACTAAAATATCTGGCTCTAAATGTGCTGCTACTGCAAAAGCTAAACGTACTGTCATCCCAGAACTATAGCGTTTTACAGGTGTATCTACATACATTTGGCAACCACTAAAATCTATAATTTCTTCTTCTTTGGCACGTATTTCAGCTTTTGTCATCCCTAAAATAGCTCCATTTAAATAAATATTTTCTCTTCCAGTAAGTTCTGGATGAAACCCAGTTCCTACTTCCAACAAACTGGCAATACGTCCTTTGGTTTTAATTTCTCCTGTGGTAGGGATGGTTACACGAGACAATATTTTTAATAAGGTACTTTTTCCTGCACCATTTTTACCTATAATACCCAGAACTTCGCCTTTTTGGACTTCAAAATTAATGTCACGTAATGCCCACACATATTCGCTATCTGCCTTTGTACTTCTATCGTTAACTGCACCTACTTTTAAATATGGGTCTTCTTTGCCACGAATACCTGCCCACCAACGGTTTAAATCATGACTGATAGTTCCAGTACCTACAAGACCTAGTCGGTATTGTTTGCTGATGTTTTCGGCTTTTAAAATGACACTCATTTTTATCGTTTATTTAATGGTATTCAACCTATGTTACAAACTATCTTCCACAAGATATTTTTTTTAAAAGGAATTATATTTATTTACACTTTTCCCTTCTATAATACCATTTTTCTTCAAAGCTACTAATTTTGAATATAATTTAATATCTAAAGAATTGCTTTGAGATATTTTATCAATGGTTTCTTGGTTCAGTTCTTCGATTTGCAACCGATTTTTGGTTTTATTTTTTTTCTCTAAGTTTTGAGGCACTTTCAATGATAACCTGTCTTTTAACTGATTTACAAAAAAAGGAATATCTTCCTGAAAACCTATTACATCGTACATTTCAAGTATGTTTTTAAGAGCAATTTCAATTGATTCATTTGGATTATTCTCAACTTCTAGAAGACTCAAGCCTGTAAAATGAGTTACATACCAGTTAGACAATTCCACACTTAAATTAGATGAACAATAATCTTCAAGAAGTATGTTTTCATTTATAATTTTATCATGCAAATAATGATTTTTTGTTTGCTTCACATAATAATAATGTGAAATAATTCTATCTATAGGCTCTCTAAAAACAGTTATAGCAAATGTGTCTGGATGTGTGAGACCTTGAAGGTCATGAGCTGCATGCCCATATATTAATTTGGTACTCCATCTTTTTTTCTTTGGTAAATTGCGAAACTCTTCAACAGACTTTTTAGGATTTGTTCCTAATAAACGGAAAACATATCGCTTAGGATAATGATTTGTTAAATACAAATTAATGGTTGTACCACCACATTTAGGAAGGTGATCGAAAAGAACAGTTGTTTGCTTAGATTTTAAATAATGTAATTCCTTTTTTAACGTTTTTAGAAATCGCCTAATTTTATGTTTCATATAAATTAATTAAAAAGTAAAAGGATTCCAAAAATATCAATTAGAATCATATCGAGTACATATGTTGTTTATCTGCATGATTATTTTTATAAAATCTTCCCAATAATTAAGTGTAGTTAATTTTTTAGCCATAATTTAAACGGTATCAATAAACGTTTTCTCTGTTCTGTTAAATATAATAATCCCAAAAAACAAAACCAGCAACGTTACACAAACAGTATATATAATTCCAAACAAACTAAGAGTGCCAGTTCCAAGCAACATATAGCGTGCTGTTTCAATTATATAAGCTAGGGGATTATACTCTACAATCCAGGCTATTTTTGGTAATTTCTCTCGCATAAGAGCCAAAGGATACATAACAGCCGACACATACATTAACAACTGCACACCAAACCCTACTAAAAACTTTAAATCGCGGTATTTGGTGACTAAGCTCGAAATAATCATTCCACTTCCAAGTCCTAATAAGCCCATTAGCATGACGATAACAGGAAAAAACAGAATGCTATTATTTATGTGAATTGCTGCTCCATTCATATAATAATAAATATAAAAAGCTATAAAAATGAGGAGTTGAATACTAAACTTCATCAAGTTAGAGATAACAATGGATAAAGGCACAATAATTCTTGGAAAATATACCTTCCCAAAAATAGCAGCATTGGTTTTAAACGTATCGCTAGTAGAAGATAAACAGGTGTTAAAATAATTCCAGATAGAGACACCTGCTAGGTTAAACAAGAAAGGAGGAACGGTTCCTGTTTCTATATTGGCCACTTTATTGAAAATAAGGGTAAAAGTAAGCGCTGTAAATAACGGCTGAATTAAATACCAAAGTGGTCCTAAAATGGTTTGCTTATAGACTGTTACTACATCGCGTTTTACAAATAGCATGAGTAAATCGCGATAGTGCCAAATCTCCTTAAAATTAAAATCTATTAATTTCCGTTTTGAAGAAATGGTATATAACCATGCATCGTCATCAATCTTGCTCAATGTAAGTCCTATTTATTGGTTGTGGCTAATATAGTTAATAATGAAAAATTAATAATGAAGAATTGGTGAAAAATTCCAAAAACCATGAATCTTAAACCTTAGTCTTAGAAAAATAAAAGTTTTTAATTGAAAACTCTTTTTTATTTCATCATTTCGAACCTTGGTGTCTGTAGTTTTAGCTGAGGGACAACTCAACAACTTACGCCTTAACAACTAATTATTAAAATAATCCCAAGTAATCTTCAAACCTTCTCCAACGGAGTATTCAGGTTTATAGCCTAACAACTTTCCTGCTTTAGAGACATCAGCTAAAGAGTCTCTTACATCTCCTTGACGTTCGGGTCCATATAGAGCATCCAAATTAGAATTTGCTGCTTGTTTTAAAGAATCCCAAAGATAATTGACACTAATACGTTCTCCACAAGCTACATTAAACACTTGGTTGCTTGCTGCTTTAGAAGCAAAAAAGCCACGAATATTTGCTTGAACAGCATTATCTACAAATGTAAAATCACGTGTTTGCTCGCCATCGCCATTAATTTTTGGCGACTTATTATCTTTTAATGCTTGCATAAATAATGGAATTACAGCTGCATAAGCACCATCTGGGCTTTGCTTTGGTCCAAACACATTGAAGTAGCGTAAGCCAACAACATCTGTATTGTATGTTTTTCCAAAAACATCTGCATACAGTTCGTTCACATATTTTGTTACTGCATAAGGAGATAAAGGTTTTCCTATATTATCTTCTAACTTTGGTAATGCTTTACTATCTCCATAAGTTGAGCTTGATGCAGCATAAACCATACGTTTTACAGTATTAGAATCTTTTAAAGCAATCATCATATTTAAAAAACCAGAAATATTAACTTCGTTAGTGGTTGCAGGATCATTAATTGAACGTGGCACAGAACCTAAAGCTGCTTGGTGAGACACATAGTCTATGTCTTGCATTGCATTTTTACAGGTTTCCAGATTTCTAATATCTCCTTCCATTAACTCAAAAGCTGGATGACTATGGAACTCTGTTAAATTTTCTCGATGTCCATTTGAAAAATCATCTAACACTCTAACTTTTTTGGCATTATTTTTTAACAAATATTCTACAATATTTGAACCTATAAAACCTCCTCCTCCTGTAATTAAGAAAGAAAAACGAGACAAATCTTCTGAATGATACTTGTGCTTATACATCATAATCTAGCGTCTACAGTAAGTTTTGGTAATAATGATTTTACATCGAATATAACTCCGATGTTAGATTTTAATTGTTGAAGATCTATTTCTAAAAACTCATTATGAGATACAGCTAATACTATAGCATCATAATTACTATTTAAATCTTTATTGTCACATAATAAATCAAAACCATATTCTTCTTTAACCTCTTCTGAAGATGCCCATGGATCAAATACATCTACATTAACATCATAGCTTTCAAATTCTCTAATAATATCAATGACTCTGGAATTTCTAATATCTGGGCAGTTTTCTTTAAATGTAATACCTAACACGAGTACGTTTGCGCCTTTTATGGTGGCTCCCTTTTTAATCATTAATTTAACTGTTTCTTGGGCTACATAACTTCCCATACTATCATTCATTTTTCTTCCAGCTAAAATAATTTCAGGATTATAACCCGATTCAATGGCTTTCTGCGCCAAATAATACGGATCTACACCTATACAATGTCCTCCTACCAATCCTGGTGAAAAATTAATAAAATTCCATTTGGTTCCTGCTGCTTCCAAAACTGCTTTGGTATCGATATCTAATAATCTAAAGATTTTTGATAATTCGTTTACAAAAGCAATATTAATATCTCGTTGTGAGTTCTCAATAACTTTAGCTGCCTCTGCCACTTTAATAGAAGGTGCCATATGAGTTCCTGCTGTGATAATAGATTTATACAAATCATCAACAACTTTTGCTATTTCAGGAGTTGAACCAGAAGTCACTTTTAAAATTTTAGTAACAGTATGTTTTTTATCTCCTGGATTAATTCGTTCGGGAGAATATCCTGCAAAAAAGTCTGTATTGAATTTAAGTCCTGAAACAGATTCTAGAATTGGGACACAAATATCTTCTGTAACACCTGGATATACTGTGGATTCGTATATAACAATATCATTAGGTTTAAGAATGCTTCCTATGCTCTCACTAGCTTTAACTAATGGTGTGAAAATTGGTTTATTTAATTCGTCTGTTGGTGTTGGTACTGTAATGATATAAACAGTAGAATCTTTCATATCATTCAAATCGCTTGAAACATAAAGACCTTTTTCACTCGTATTATTAGTAAGAATAACTTCTTTTAAGTTATTTTCTTCGACTTCTAATGTTCTATCTTTTCCAGAACGTAATTCTGCAATCCGTTTCGTATTGATGTCAAAACCAATGACATGATATTTTTTAGCAAATTCCACTGCTAGAGGTAAACCTACATAACCTAGACCAACTATGGCAATATTATTTATTTTCATATTAATATTTTATTTAAAAGCTCAATTAGAATTATATTCTTTTTAAAAATGCTTTTATTTTCTTAAAAACTGTTTGTTTTCCATTTTCATGATACGCATTACCATAGACGCCATACCCATATCCATAGCCATAGCCATAGCCATAGCCGTAATTTTGATTGGACTTATGCTTGTAGAAATTAAGAATAAAATGAATATTCTTAATTTCTCCTGCTCTGTGTTTAGCATTGATAAGTTGCAACATCCCTTTTTTGGTATAATCTAAACGTACCATAAATATTGAGGTATCTGCATATTTAACCAATTCAAACGCATCGGTCACTAATCCTAAAGGTGGCGTATCTAATATAATGATATCGTATGTCTGCCTAAGTTCTGCAATTAACATCTTCAATTTAGGACTCATTAATAACTCTGATGGGTTTGGAGGAATAGGACCTGATGTTACCACATCTAAATTTTCGATATGTGTTTGACATTTTACCTCTTCAAAAGATTTTTCGCCTATAAAATAATTAACAATCCCAATTTCATTGTCTATTTCAAAATCATCAAATATTTTAGGCTTACGTAAATCTAGTCCTAATAAAATAGTTTTTTTACCACTTAAAGCATAAACCGTAGCAATATTTATAGAGCAAAATGTTTTTCCTTCCCCACTTACCGAAGAAGTAACCAAAATAGTTTTTCCTTCTTCATTTTGAGTCTTATTTAAAACAAATTGTAAACTGGAACGTATGGAACGAAAGGACTCTGCAACAGCAGACTTTGGTTTCTCAAAAACCACCAAATTATTATGATATCTGTATTTACCAATCAACCCAATTATTGGGATTTTAGATAAACGCTCCACCTCATCCGATCCATGAATGGTATGGTCAAGAAGAAAGATGACAAAGATTAGAAACATGGGAAAAAAGAAACCTAGCATCAATCCCATCATATAATTCAACGATTTATTAGGACCAATCAAGCCACCACCAATATCTTTGGCTTCGTCTATAATACCAATATCAGATACATTTGCTGCTTTTACAATGGCTGCTTCACTACGTTTAGCCATATACAAATTATAGGCATCCTGACTAATATCCAGTTTTCTCTGAATCTTTAAAAACTTCTGTTGATCTTCAGGCAACCCACTTAACTTAGTTTCGAAATTTGCTATATTACGTTGTAATGTGCTTATAAGTGCACGAATGGTACTTTTTGTTGCATCAATAGTTTCTAATAAGACATTTTTTTCTGCATTAATTTGTCTATCAATGTCTTTAAAAATATCAGAATCTTCTCTCATGGAGTATTCCATACTTTGACGCTCAATAGCCAAGGCAGTTATTTTAGAAACCGAACTCATAATATTAGACTCCTGAATCCCTACAGAACTTGGAGCAGCAATACGTGTATAATCGGTTTTTGTGCGTAAATAATTCTCAAGTGCCTCTAAATAATTAAGTTTTGTTTGCTCCTCTTCTTTTCGGGATTCAAATTCTTTTAACTTATCAGATATATCTTTCATTTCAGAAGAAACGTCAAACACCTTGTTTTCCTTTCGGAAATTATTCATCTCATCTCCAAAATCTTTTAAACTAGCATTAACTGCAGCCAAACTACTATCTATAAACTTAATCGTGTTTGTTGCGTATAGATTTTTACGTTCCAACTCGGATTTACTTAAAATGACAGTAGTGGTATTTAAGTAATCTACAATCTTAGATTTGTTATTACCAGCCAGAGATAATACCAAAACAGATGCAGATGAATTAGTAGAAGGCTTCACTCCAATGCCATGTTTGAGGGCATTTACTATTCTATCAAAATTACTGAACTGCAAAAAGAATTCCATCCCTGGCTTGATAGAGCTTTCGTTACGCAACTTAACAATCCCGTTTAAAAATGGTAAATCGATAACTTCCCCTATTTGAAATTGCTGCGTAAAAACTCCTACAGGAATAGAAACTGGTAATCGCTCTTTAGAGTCATATAGTTGTCCTGATCCTTTTTCAGACTCAAATTCAGTATAAATCTCAAACGTATTATTTGTTAAGAACCGAATACCAATAAAATGTTCAAGTAACTGAGGTTTTGATTTATCGAGTTCAAAGACAAAAGGAGCATCTTTATAAATATCCACCTTATGGTATTTCCCTTCAACAAAGTAATTCATATAAGATTTCAAAGAATCAACTACTTTCTCATTATGGGTTCGGGTTTGTAAAGTTGTGATGGTCTTTCCCACTTTACCGGAAACACCTCCCCAATTAAAAGATATACTGGTATTAGCTGTAAAAAAGGGGTTTTGGTCATTCTCTACCGAAATTAATGAATCTAATTTATAAACATTTTGCTTTCTAACATTTATAAAATAAGCGATAATAAGAGCAACACCTATACACACCATTACAAACTTCCAAAGGTTTAATACTTTAAATAAATACCCTTTAAAATCGAAGTTGATTCTCCCACCTTCTTGATCTATATCTTCATATTCTGCCATGCCTTAAATTCTATCCATTAATAAAAGAGTGGTTGTTACTAAAGAAAGAGCAGTAACAATAGTCCCAATAGTCTGCATTGTAGTAGTTCCAGTACCCCAAGACTTTTGCTTTAGGGGCTTCACATAAATAATATCATTGGGTTGAATATAGTAATAAGCAGATTGCATCACTTTAGCGTCCAACAAATTGACATGATGAATCTGTTGACCTTGTGGATACTGTCTAATAATCAATACATCCTCTCTATTTCCTGTCATCTCAATATCTCCTGCATTAGCTAAAGCTTCAAAAACATTTACTCGAGCTTGATAAAGCGTTTGTGTACCAGTTCTTTTAACTTCTCCATTTACAGTAAAACGAATCCCTGTTAATTTCACAGAGACAAAAATATTGGCAGTTTCTTTAAACTCTTCCTCCAATAAAGTTTTCTCTAAGAGCTGTTCTATTTCTTCGGCAGTATACCCAAGTACATTTATTTTCCCCAAAACTGGCACTCTTATATTACCATGTAAATCCACAGTAAACCCATCAAAATAAGCTCTCTCTTCCCCATCAGCATTCAAATTCTCTTCCCCTACAGGATTGAAAATTTGCACATTATCTTGATCCAAAGCTTTTACACGAATATTCAAAATATCATTAATTTGAATCCGATAAGGTTTTTGCTTTTCAGTAATTACTTGAGTAGTATCTGTAGCAATTTCCATCTGCTGTAAATACACCAAATCTTTATTTGGAATACAAGACATAAAACCGATACTTATAAGTAGATATACAAGAATGAACTGCTTCTTCATGAGGTCATTTATAGTTTAATCACAAATATAACTTTTCAATAGGAATATCAAAACTAATGTAGCTAATTTTGGTTTTTATACGTTAATTTGCAAAAAAACCTTTCTTGAATTATTTAACAGTTGAAAACATTTCAAAGTCTTATGGAGAACTAATCCTCTTCCAAGATATTTCTTTTAGCATCCATAAAGACCAAAAAATTGCTTTTGTAGCAAAAAACGGAACCGGTAAAACTTCTATTTTAAACATGCTTTCTGGGAAAGACACACCAGATTCAGGCAATATCATTTACAGAAAAGGGATTCAAGTGGCCTTCCTGTCTCAGGACCCAGAACTTAACAATAATTTAAGCGTCGAGGATTCCATTTTCGATACCAAGAATCCCATACTAGACATTATTAAAGGGTATGAAAAAGCATTAGAAAATCCTGAAGATGAAGAAGCCTATCAGAAAGCTTTTGAACAAATGGACAGTCATCAAGCATGGGATTTTGAAACACAATACAAGCAAATCTTGTTTCAATTGAAACTAGAAAACCTCAGCCAGAAAGTCAGCACACTTTCTGGTGGGCAGAAAAAAAGACTAGCTCTTGCTATTGCTTTATTACAGAAACCTGACCTTTTAATTTTAGATGAACCTACCAATCATTTAGATTTGGAGATGATTGAATGGCTGGAAGACTTTTTTGCTAAAGAACAAATGACCCTATTTATGGTTACGCACGATAGGTATTTTCTAGAACGAGTATGTAATGAAATTATTGAACTGGATCAAGGTCAACTTTATACTTACAAAGGGAATTATTCATATTATCTTGAAAAGAAAGAAGCACGAATAGAAAATGAAGCAGTAGAATTAGGCAAAACCAGACAACTCTTTAAAAAAGAATTGAATTGGATGCGCAAACAACCTAAAGCCAGAACAACGAAGTCAAAATCACGTATTGACGATTTCCACGATATTAAACATAAAGCCCAGCAACGACGAAACGACCATGAGATTCAGTTAGAATTAAACATGGAACGCTTAGGTAGTAAAATTCTAGAATTAAATAAAGTATCTAAAGCTTATAAAGACAAAACCATATTAAATAGATTCGATTATTCCTTTCAAAAAGGTGAACGCTTGGGTATTATAGGTAAAAACGGGACAGGAAAATCTACCTTCTTAAATCTAATTACCCAAACCCAACAACCAGATTCCGGAAAAGTAATTTTAGGTGAAACAGTTAAGTTTGGTTACTACACCCAAGCTGGTATCAAGGTAAAGCCAAACCAAAAAGTTATAGATGTTATAAAAGAGTTTGGTGACTATATTCCTTTAAAAAAAGGAAAACAAATAAGTGCTCAACAGTTATTAGAACGCTTTTTATTTGATAGAAAAAAACAATACGATTTTGTAGAAAAATTAAGTGGTGGAGAACGTAAACGCCTGTATTTATGCACTGTATTGATTCAGAATCCTAATTTTTTAATCTTAGATGAGCCTACCAACGATTTAGATATTGTAACCCTTAATGTCTTGGAAAGCTTTTTACTTGATTTTCCAGGCTGCTTGATTGTGGTATCTCACGACAGGTATTTTATGGATAAGATTGTAGATCATTTACTTATTTTTCGAGGCGAAGGTGTAATAGAAGATTTTCCAGGAAACTATTCCGACTTTAGAACTTATGAAGATAGTCAGGAAATAGAGTCTAATTCAAACGATACAAAAAAAGACAAAAAGCAATGGAAAAAAGATAGTAATACCAATCTATCTTATAACGAGCAGAAAGAATACAAAAATGTTGAGAGCAAGTTAGCTTCACTTGAATTCGATAAAAAAGAATTAGAGAAAAAGTTTCATGACGAAAGCTTAACACCAGAACAAATTCAAGAATTATCACAAAAACTCCAAATGATTATGGATGATATTGACGACAAAGAAATGCGTTGGTTTGAGTTGAGTTCCAAATTGGAGGAATAGATTCCTATCTCCTCGAGCACAGTCGAGAGATTTTAAAAGCAGAACCATAAATAAAGGTTTCGACTGTGCTCGACCAGACATAGAAATATGTTTTACCAACAAAAAAAATACATACAATTCTTAATAAAGTCCACCAACCAACATGGTGTCCACTCTCCTTTTGTATATGATTTAGTAACTAACTGTTTTTATGATTCTAAAACTTATCCTGATTACAAAGACTTAAAAGAGTATAGAAAAAGATTATTATTAAATAAAAGAGCACTCGAAATTACAGATTTAGGATCAGGTTCTAAAGTCACAAATAATACTTCAAGAACTATTTCTTCTATTGCCAAACATTCTGGAACTAGTTTTAAAAGAACAAAATTACTATTTAGGCTTTCAAAATATTTTCAATTTCAAAACATATTGGAATTAGGAACATCATTAGGTATTGCTACTCAAGCAATACATTTAGGTAATCTTAAATCACAAATAACAAGTATTGAAGGCTGTACAAATATTTCAAATACAGCTAAATCAAATTTAGCTAATAGTAAAAACATCAAGTTACTTGTAGGAGATTTTGATTTACAAATAGATACTCTTGATCAAGATAGTTTTGACTTCGTGTTTTTCGATGGCAATCACAACAAAGAAGCCACTTTAAGGTATTTTGAAAAACTACTCTCTAATACCCACAACGACACTCTTTTTATATTTGATGATATTTATTGGTCTAAGGACATGACACAAGCTTGGAAAGCTATCAAGAAGCATCCCAAAGTTTCAGTAACTATAGATACATTTTTTTGGGGCTTTGTTTTTTTTAGAAAAGAACAAGTCAAGGAGGATTTTGTAATTAGAGTTTAGTTGTTAGTCGTATAAGTTGTTTAGTCGTTTTGTTTGACTTAAATTTGGGTTTCAGATTGTACTAAAAAGCTTAACAACATACAAATCAAATTTTTACATGAAAATTTACACAAAAACAGGAGACAAAGGAACCACAGCTTTATTTGGTGGCACGCGAGTTCCTAAGCATCATATTCGTATTGAAAGTTATGGTACTGTCGATGAATTAAATGCACATATAGGCTTATTAAAAGATCAAGATATGAATCAACTTTATAAAGATTTACTATCTCATATCCAAGATCGTTTATTTACCGTTGGAGCTATTTTGGCAACCGATCCAGAAAAAGCCATTTTAAAAAGTGGTAAAGAGCGATTAAACATTCCTAAAATTTCAGAAGAGAACATCGAGCGACTTGAAAAAGAAATGGATGACATGAACGATAGCCTTCCTCCTATGACAAACTTCATATTACCAGGAGGTCATCAAACGGTGTCATTCTGTCACATTGCACGTTGTGTTTGCCGTAGAGCCGAACGCTTAGCTGCCGCTTTAAACGACTTAGAGCCTGTTGAACCAAATACATTAATGTATTTAAACCGTCTATCTGACTACCTATTTGTCTTGGCACGAAAGTTGTCTTCAGATTTACAGGCAAACGAAATTAAATGGATTCCCGAAAAACATTAATGCGTTTGTTAAATAATAATCACTGCAAAAACAGGTTTCGTTTTAATTAAAAACAGTGAGAAAATACGTTCTTTATATTGATGTGTAAATAATTGCTTTTTTTCTTGTTTATATAAACTAAAAATTTATTTTTGCAAAAAATAAAAACAATTATAAAATGTATTGGACATTAGAATTAGCATCTTATTTAAGCGATGCACCTTGGCCAGCAACTAAAGATGAATTAATTGATTATTCAATTAGAACAGGAGCTCCATTGGAAGTAGTTGAAAACCTTCAATCTATTGAAGATGAAGGAGACCAATATGAATCAATCCAAGAAATTTGGCCTGATTATCCAACAGACGAAGATTACCTCTGGAATGAGGATGAATACTAATAAGTAAAATTATTAAAAAAGTCTCGTTAGAGGCTTTTTTTGTGTCTAATTTTTCGGGAAACTTAATAACAAACCGTAACTTTGAGGGTTATATAACTCTTAAAGAAACACAACATATATTCTATCAGTTTATTGCTGATACAACTAAAAATAATAACACATGACCTTTTTAGATTCTGTACTAAAAGTATTTGTCGGAGACAAGTCGAAACAAGATGTTAAGGCTATCATGCCTCTAGTAAATAAAGTAAAAACTTTTGAAGCTGCTTTAGAAGCACTTTCTCATGATGAATTACGTGCAAAAACTGACGCTTTTAAAGCTCAAATTGCTGAAGCAAGGAAACCTCACAATGATAAAATAGAAGTACTTCTTAATGAAGCAGAAACTACTGAAGATATTGACAAGCGTGAAGATATCTATCTTGAAATAGATACTATTAAGGATACTATTTACGAAGTTACAGAAAATGTATTAAACGAAATCTTACCAGAAGCATTTGCCGTTGTAAAGGAAACAGCTAAACGCTTTGTAAACAATACAGAAATTAAAGTTACTGCATCTATTTTCGACAGAGAAATATCTGGAGAAAAAGAGTATGTAACTCTAGATAATGACCAGGCTATTTGGTCAAACTCATGGGATGCTGCTGGAAAACCTATTACTTGGGATATGGTGCATTACGATGTACAGTTAATTGGTGGTATTGCCATGCACCAAGGAAAAATTGCTGAAATGCAAACAGGTGAAGGTAAAACCTTAGTGGCAACTTTACCTATGTACTTAAATGCGCTTGCAGGCAAAGGTGTTCACTTAGTAACAGTTAACGATTATCTAGCAAAACGTGATAGTGCTTGGATGGCTCCTATTTTTCAATTTCATGGTATGAGTGTGGATTGTATTGATTATCATCAACCAAACTCTGCAGCTCGTAAAAAAGCATACTTATCTGACATTACTTATGGTACAAATAACGAATTTGGTTTCGATTATTTACGTGATAATATGGCACACTCTCCAGACGATTTAGTACAACGTCCTCATCATTTTGCAATCGTAGATGAAGTCGATTCAGTATTAGTCGATGATGCTCGTACACCATTAATTATTTCTGGACCAATTCCTCAAGGAGATAGACATGAGTTTACAGAACTAAAACCTAAGGTTGAAGATATTGTTTCGGTACAACGAAAATACTTAACAGGTGTTTTGGCTGAGGCTAAAAAGCTTATTGCTGAAGGAGACACCAAAGAAGGTGGTTTCCAATTACTAAGAGCTTATAGAGGGATTCCAAAAAATAAAGCACTTATTAAATTTTTAAGTGAGGAAGGTATCAAACTGTTGCTTCAGAAAACAGAAAATCAATACATGGCAGATAATAACAGAGAAATGCCTAAGGTAGATGCCGAGCTTTACTATGTTATTGAAGAAAAAAACAATCAAATAGAACTTTCAGATAAAGGTATTGAATTCTTATCTGGTAAAGACAATCCAGATTTCTTTGTAATGCCAGAGATTGGTATTGAAATTGCAAAAATTGAAGCACAAAATTTATCTTCAGAAGAAGAAGCAAATTTAAAAGAAGAACTCTTTAGAGAATTTGGAGTGAAATCTGAACGTATTCACACCTTAAATCAATTATTAAAAGCTTACGCTTTATTTGAAAAAGACATTCAATACGTTGTTATGGAAAACAAAGTAATGATTGTCGATGAGCAAACGGGTCGTATTATGGATGGTCGTCGTTATAGCGACGGACTACATCAAGCAATTGAGGCTAAAGAAAATGTAAAAATTGAAGATGCCACACAAACATTTGCAACTGTAACACTTCAAAATTACTTTAGAATGTACAGAAAACTGTCTGGTATGACAGGTACAGCTGTAACTGAAGCTGGTGAATTCTGGGAAATCTACAAATTAGATGTGGTTGAAATTCCAACTAACAGACCGATTGCTAGAGATGACAGAGACGATTTAGTATATAAAACCAAGCGTGAAAAATACAATGCTGTAATTGATGATGTTACTAAACTATCTGAAGCTGGCAGACCTGTTTTAATTGGTACAACTTCGGTTGAAATTAGTGAGTTACTTGGTAAAATGTTAAGCATACGTAAAATACCACACAACGTATTAAATGCTAAGCAACATAAAAAAGAAGCCGAAATTGTAGACGAAGCAGGTAGAACTGGGCAAGTAACTATTGCAACAAATATGGCTGGTCGTGGAACAGATATTAAATTAACAGATGCTGTTAAAGAAGCTGGCGGACTTGCTATTGTTGGTACAGAACGTCACGATTCTCGTCGTGTAGACAGACAGTTACGTGGTCGTGCTGGACGTCAAGGAGATCCAGGTAGTTCGCAATTTTATGTGTCTCTTGAAGATAACTTAATGCGTTTATTTGGTAGCGAACGTATTGCTAAGATGATGGATAGAATGGGCTTGAAAGAAGGCGAAGTGATTCAGCATTCTATGATTTCAAAATCTATAGAACGTGCTCAGAAAAAAGTTGAAGAAAATAACTTTGGAATTCGTAAAAGACTATTAGAATATGATGATGTTATGAACTCACAACGTGAAGTTGTTTACAAACGTCGTCATCATGCTTTATTTGGAGAACGTCTTCGTGTAGATTTAGCCAACATGATTTATGATACTTCTGAAGGCATTGCTGAAACAAACAAAACAGCAAACGATTATAAAAACTTTGAGTTTGAATTAATCCGTTATTTCTCAATGAGCTCTCCTATCTCAGCCGATGAATTTGGAAAATTATCAGTTCTGGATATTTCATCTAGAGTATATAAAGAAGCATACAATCATTATAAAGAAAAAATGACTAGAAATGCAGATTTAGCTTTTCCTGTTATTAAAGATGTGTATGAAAATCAACGTGATAAATTTAAAAGAATTGTAGTTCCTTTTACAGATGGAGTAAAAACTTTACAAGTAGTTACAGATCTTGAAAAAGCTTACGAAACTCAAGGAAAACAATTAATAACAGATTTTGAAAAAAATATTGCTCTAGCCATAATAGATGATGCTTGGAAAACGCATTTACGTAAAATGGATGAGTTAAAACAATCTGTTCAATTAGCTGTTCACGAACAAAAAGATCCGTTGTTAATCTATAAATTTGAAGCTTTCGAATTGTTTAAAAGCATGATTGACCAAGTAAATAAAGACGTAATTTCGTTCTTATTTAAAGGCGAACTTCCTTCTGAACAAACAAATGCGATTCAAGAAGCTAAACAGACTAGAGAAAAGGAAAATCTAAAAACTCAAAAAGACGAGATTCCTAATCTAGATGAACGTTCTGCTCAAAACAGAGCTGCTGGTAACACACAACGTCAACAAGATGTGGTTGAAACTATTGTCCGAGACAAACCAAAAATTGGACGTAACGATAAAGTGACTATTAAGCACATTATGAGTGGTGAAAACAAAACACTAAAATACAAACAAGCAGAACCCTTAATTTCCAAAGGTGATTGGGTTTTAATTGAAGATTAAATATTTATAGAAAGTAAAAATAGCCAAGCAATTCTTGGCTATTTTTTTTTAAAACAGACCTATATATCCGATATATTTTCATTTTAACGAAAAGAGTTTTTAAATCTCAGAAATCTATATATAATTCATTAATTTCACACTTCGATACTTCCTCATTAAATGAACACTTTTTTTCGATTAATAGCATAAACGAAAAAAAATAATTATGTCTTTATTTTTAATAAAAAAAATAAAAATTGTTTTCACATGTGTGATTGCAGTTTACGCGTTTAGTTTACAGTCTCAAACAATAAGTTTTGGGTCTTCTGGTTTAATTAATGAAACTTTAGTCAACCCTACTTCTTTAGAGTTTGGTCCAGACAATCGATTATATGTCTCTCAACAAAATGGCGTTATATGGGCCTATACTGTTGAAAGAGATAATTCTCCAATGGGAGATGGTGTATTTACAGTAATAGCTTCTGAACAAATAACAACAATAAGACAAGAGATTCCTAATCATTTTGATGATGGCTCGTTAAATATTAGCCAACAACGTTTAATTACTGGAATTAAGACAGCAGGAACTGCTCTAAACCCTATTCTTTATGTAACCTCATCCGACTATCTAATTGGTGGAGGTGGTTCTGGTAGCGACACAAACTTAGATACTAATTCAAGTATGATTTCAAAACTTACTTGGAATGGTAGTAGCTGGGACAAAATAGATTTAGTACGTGGTTTACCTCGTTGTGAAGAAAATCATGCAATTAATGGAATGGATATGTTTGAACGAGATGGCTCAACTTATCTCTTGATTGCTCAAGGTGGACAAACAAATAAAGGAGCTCCAAGTAATAACTTTGCTGGTACACCAGAATACTTTCTTTCTGGAGCTATTTTAATTCTTAATCTTACTCAACTAGAAAGTATGCCAGTCTACACTGATTTACGTTCTGGAGCACAATTTATTTATGATTTACCAACACTAAATGACCCTTCTAGAATAGATATTGATAATACACATCCAGATTTTCCTTATGAAGTAGGACACCCATTATACAATCAAACTATTGACCTTGGAGATCCTTTTGGTGGGAATAATAGCTTAAATCAAGCATTTCCTGAAACTGGTGGGCCTTTACAAATATTTTCTCCTGGATATCGTAATGCTTATGATATTTTAATTACAGAAGGTGGGAAAATTTATAGTTCAGATAATGGACCTAATGGCCTTTGGGGTGGACTTCCAAAAATTTATGATAAAGCAACAGATATATTTTTAGGTGACGAAAGCACCATAACTTACGACCCAATTAACCATTATATAACAAACGAATTTAACGAAAATGGAAGTGCTTTAAATGGTGATTCATTACATTATATAGGTCTAAGCACAGATATTAATGGTACTTATTACGGAGGGCACCCTAACCCCATTCTAGCCTTTCCTTCCAAAGCCAAAGTAAATGTTTATGAAGATACTGGTTCTACTTGGTCACTTATAGAATCGCATGATCTTGCAGACCTTTTACCTGGTGTTTCAGGATATTTTAATGCTTCATTTGTTATAGGAGATTTTCCAGAACAACCCAGACTTGGAGAATACTTAATAGATGAACCAATTTCAAGTCCAAAAAACAACATTCTTGCTGTTGTAAATTCATCTACAAATGGTATAACAGAATATACTGCTACTAATTTTAATGGAGCAATGCAAGGGAATATCCTAACTGCTTCATTTAACGGAAATGTTAATAGATATGTTTTAAACGCTGCTGGAGATGCAGTTCTAACAAGTGAAGCTACTTTTAATGGCTTTGGTAGTATCCCTCTTGATGTGACTTCACAAGGAGATTTAGATATTTTTCCTGGAACTGTATGGGCTGCGACTTATGGTTCTAATAATATTACCATTTTTGAGCCAACAGATATAAATTGCTTACTACCTGGAGATGCAGGATATAATCCTTTAGCTGATAATGATGGAGATGGCTTTATTAATCAAGATGAAATAGATAATGATACCAATATATGTTCACAAAGTAGTAAACCTACAGACAATGATGGAGATTTTATTTCAGATTTAAATGATGATGATGATGATAATGACACCATTCTTGATGTATTTGATGCATTTGCTTTAGATCCAGATAATGGAACAACAACAAACCTCCCAATCGATTATCCGTTTTGGAATAATGACCCAGGAACTGGTATGTTTGGATTAGGTTTTACAGGTTTAATGGTAGATGCTAATGGTTCAACTGATTACTTGACACAATTCAATACTGATAATATGTCTTTTGGTGGTGCTGCAGGTAAAGCAACTGTTGATGAAGTTACAGGTGGAGATGCTTTAGGAGTTTTAAACACTCAAGATTATGGTTTTCAATTTGGTATTAATGTAGATAATAATTCTAATCCATTTACTATTCATTCTAAAGTAGAGTCACCATATTTTGGTTCAGGTGGTTCACAACATACACCTGTAGATTTTCAATCTTATGGAATTAGCTTCGGAAATGGTGATCAAGATAATTACCTGAAAATTGTAATTATGAATGGTATTGTTAATAACGATGCTGTCTATGGTTTACAAGTCTTATTAGAAGATGGAGGTGTTGTTACAAGCGATACTAAATATAATGTTCCTAATATATTAGATTCAAGCTCTTTAGATCTATATGCATCTATCGATCCAGCAACTAACACAGCACAACCGTTTTATTCTATAGACGATGGACAAACTTTAAATTTATTAGGTTCACCAATAACTTTACCTTTAAATTTTCTAGATGACACAGATAATAAAGGATTAGCTGTTTCACTAATCTCAACAGGAAGGACTTCTGGAGGCACTGACACTTTTACTGCAACTTGGGACTTTATTGAAGTGACTGAAAATCAAGATGGCATATTAAATGTTCAAACATATAATTTAGATTTTGGCTTAACTCCAGTTTTAAACAATGTTCGTACAAAGTATATCACCTTATCCAATGAAGGAGGTCCAACTGATAGTTCTATTGATATTACAGCTGCTAATTTTACAGGCGTAAATTCAACATTATTCTCTACAGATACCCCTTTCCCTTTAACAATAGGTCCAGGAGATAGCTATGAATTTCCTATAGATTTTGATTCAGACGATATCATAGGATCAAAAGAGGCTACTATAGAATTAGTACACACTGGAAATAACTCCCCTCTTAATCCAATAAGCTTAAGCGGAGAACTTACAGATATCTATGAACCAATAGTTAGAATTAATGCTGGTGGTCCTACTATAGTAGCAACAGATGGTGGTCCAGATTGGGAAGATAATAGCACTCCAAGTGGCAGTTATTATAGTGCTTCTGCAGGATCTCCTTATGTAATAGTTGGTTTATCTTCTGCAAAAGATGAAACGATACCAGATTATATAACTTCATCTCCAGATTTTATGACTTCAGAATATTATGAAATCATACGAACTCAGATGAGTAACAGCAATAATTTTGAACATCCGATGATTTACACCATCCCTGTTACAAATGGCGATTATATTGTGAATATGTATTTTTCAAATTTATACAATGGAACAAGCGATCCTGGTGAACGGGTTTTTAGTATCAATATAGAAGAAGAACGTCTCATAGAAAAACTTGATCCTTCAGCCGAGTTTGGCCATAGAAAAGGTGGCATGGTACAAAATAATGTTACTGTTTCTGATGGTAATTTAGAAATAGAATTTTTTCATATTATCCAAAACCCATTGGTAAACGCTATTGAAATACTTGGATTGAAGTATCCGAAAATAATTGTAGAACCAATTGCAGACCAAACAAACTGTGAATTAGAAATTTCCGACTTTTCAGCAATAGCTTCTGGAGGAAACCCTGCAGATAATTTAACTTTTGAAATTACTGGGCAACCAACTGGTTTAGATATTGAACCAACTAACGGCCTTATATTTGGTGTAATTGATGAAGCTGCTATTACTGGAGGCCCAAACAATGATGGTATTTTCCAAGTAACTGTTACTGTTTCTAAACCTGGAAGTCAAGATGTATCAACAAGTTTTCAATGGACAGTTTTAGACGATACAGAAGCACCAATAATTACGTGCCCAGAGACTATTTCTCAAACTGCTGATACTGAATCTTGTGCTGCAATTGTTACAATCATAGAACCAACTGAAACTGATAATTGCACAAGTGCAATTACTTATTCTGGTGTCAGAGACGATGCTTTATTACTTACTGACCCTTTCCCTGTTGGAAACACTATTATTACTTGGACTGCTACTGATGCTTCTGGAAATGACTCTTTAACATGTGATCAAACAATTACAATTACAGACGATGAGCTTCCTGTAATTACTTGCCCAGAAAACATTACAGAATATGTGCCTTATGGAATAACTGAATCTACTGCAACAATTGCTAACCCAACAGCTACAGATAATTGTTCTGGAACTATAACTTATACTGGAGTGAGAGATGATTTCTTATTACTAACTGATCCTTATCCAGTTGGAAATACCGTTATTACATGGACTGCTACAGATGAAGCAAGTAATAATTCTTTAACATGCAACCAGACTGTAAGTATTCTTACAGAATACATTTTAGATTTAACTGTAAGTCTTCAGGGACGTTCAGATTATAGTGGTAATTATTCAGTGATTTTGTACGATATTAATGATTTAGTTACTCCTGCCTATAGTTTTACAGAAACTTCAGATGTCTTAGGAAACATAAGCTTATCTTCTACTATAATTCAAGGTAATTATAAAGTTTTAGTAAAACATCCACTGTTTTTACAACGCGTTAAAACTGTTAATTTAACTGCAGATGTTTCTGAAGCTATAACAGAACTTTTAGCTGGTGACGCAAATAATGATAACTTAGTAAACATATTAGACTTTGGAGCACTTTCTGGTTCTTTTGGATTAATTTCTTCTGATTCAGGATATAATAGTTCTGTAGATTTTGACGGTAACAATCAAATCAATATATTAGACTTCGGATTATTATCAGGTAATTTTGGAACTGCAGGTAATTCACAAAACGATTAAAACATTCATTATGAAAAAAATTACAAAAAATTTGAAATCTTTATTGATATTATTTGGCTTTATTCTTTCTACAGCAACGAGTATTGCCCAAGTTGACTTAATAGCTAGTGTAAATGATGCTACACCACCTTTAAGTAATGGTCAGAATTTTACTTATGTATTGGTTGCAGATGCAAGTCAAAATTATCGTGGAATTCAAGTAACTTTAAATTACGACCCAGCACTAATACAAGCAGTAAGCTTAACTCCTATTTATAATTTTCAAGCAGAGTTAGCTAATGACATCAATAATACAACTGGTGAAATTCAGTATTCTGGTGGAGATTTTTCTGGTAACATTAATGGAACAGAGACTATTTTAGAGATTGTATTTAATGTCATTAATAACAGCTCAACTATTTCTATTGATCATATTTTTACTGGTGCTCTAGGAACTGCAGTTTCAAATGCAGCAGGTCAGAATGTACTAGGAAGTACAAATTCAATTGTTTTTGAAACATTAAATATTACAAATGAAGATTTTAAAAATAGCATTTCACTATATCCTAATCCAGTAAAGGACATTTTAAATATTAAAACAAGTATAAACGCTACTATTAATGATATTCGTTTTTACTCTTTGGATGGAAAACTTGTTTTTTATAATGAAGATATTGAAATGTTAGACAATCATTTAAGTATAGATACAACTAACATTCTAACTAATGGAGTATACTTAATGAGTCTTACTACAAATTTTGGTAAAAAAGCAACATACAAGGTAGTTATTGAGCATTAATGTAATAGGTTGAGATTCATCATTCTCATTCTATTGTAATTCTATTTCGCTGTATTTAGCATTAACTACAATTGTTTTATTACTTGCCAAATCTCCAGTTGAAAAAGATGCATTAACATCGTTTGTGGTATTCTTTGGATGCTTAAGTTGGGAGTATTTCCCTTTATACTGTAAGTTATAATCTGTTTTAGGTAGAATCACTTTTGCTTTACTGTTTTCTAAAACAATATTTAGATTGTTAAAATTATCCGTAATATTGCCAATAATTAAATCGCCAAAACTACCATCGATAATAGTATTCCCCTGTAATGTATTAATTTTTATATTCGATGAATTCGCACTTAAAACCAATCGGCTAACTAAATTTATTTCTGCCTTTTCAACATAATTTAATTTTAACTCACCCATTATCCAATTAGAAATTTTTACTGGTGAATAAGATGCATTGATAGAAGTTTGGCTTCCATCAATGCTATTTGCTAATAAACTTGTATGAGATAATTCAGCTTTAATATTATTAATTAACGATGCCATTTTTAATTCACCATATCGAACATTTACTTTAAGCTTTGCTCCTTTTGGCATTTTAATTTTAATCGTTTTCTTTACTTTTTGATTCTTCAAATCAGAATCAAATAAAGACTGATGAAGTTCTTCATACTCTTCATGATGTTCTTCAAATAATTTAGCCTGTTCCTCCATTTGTTTACCAAACTCTTCTCCCCAAACTTCCATACGATCTCCAAATTGCTCTCCCCAAGCTTCCATATCTTCTCCAAATTTTTTACTAAATTCTTTTCCAAATTTTTCTCCCCAAACCTCCATCTTCTGTTCAAATTCTTTCATTTCCTGACTAGATTCAAGTTGTTTTCCCCAATCTTCCATTCTTTTGGCATATTCTTGACCATATTTTTCACTGTACTCCTTACTCCATTTTTCCATATAGGCATCACCTTCCTTTTCATATTTCTCATAGTTAAAATCCGTTTTCGTCATGCCTTCTGGAAGTTCAGGCAATTTTGGCATTTTAGGCATCTTTGGCATTTTTGCTGAATTTAAAGATTCCATTAGTCCATCCATAATTGGCATGTTTGCTAATTCAAATTCTAGATTTTGCAAAGCATCTAAAGATTGTTCATCAAATAAACTGTTATTTAATGCCCAAGGTAGATTATCTGCATCTGATAAGATAGTGACCAAATCGTTCGAACCTTCAACTTGAATTTTCCAACTATCTAGATAAGTTTTAATTTCTTCTTTAGTAAGAGAGCTACTTTCAACGTATGCTTCAATTTCAATAATATCCTTATTCCAAGTATCTATTTCAATATTAGTATAGTTGGTATTAAGATCAATTGTTACGTTATCTGTGACCTTTATTGATTGCGATATTTTCTCTAGTTTCTGTTGAGCTGAAAGACTTAAAGTACTTAGAAAAAATAATACTGTAATTAATATATGTTTCATTTTAATTATTTTAAATGTTTGTTCGTTTTGCGATTGAATCTGCTGTTTGTAATGTTTTCAATTGTTCTTTTAGACGATACATAAGGTTTAATCGAAACTTTAAATTGGTAATTAATGCATTTACTGTTAACTCGTTGGGTCCAGATTTAGTTACCTCTAACGAAATGTGTTTATATTCTTTATTAAGCGCATCTAACTGACTGATATAAGAATCAATAAGTCCTTTATTTTCTGGAGTTAACTTAACTTTAGATAATTCAAAATTAATATTCGCTAAATAATAATCTTCTACCTTCTTTAAATCTGGCGATATATCTCCTAAAGTCTTTGTGGGAGTTTCTTCAGGTTTAGTATCAGTATCTACTACATGTATAGCAGCAGGCTTTTCAAAATATTTATATGCTCCAAAACTTAGACCAAAGACAATAACAATACTTGCAGCAATTTGCATCCAAGACCAAGATGATTTTTGACCTATTGGAAGTTCAGACTCTAGTTTGTTTAGAAAACGTGACTCATGCCCTTCAGGCATTCTATCTTTAGATTGCTCAGTATCGTTTTTAAGTAAGTCTCTAATATCTTGTGCCATCTTTTGTATGTTTTAACAGTTCTTGCAATTTTAATTTCCCTCTATAAAGCTGAGTTCTAGAAGTCACTTCCGAAATTTGTAAGATCTCTGAAATTTCTTGATGGTCATAGCCTTCAATTAAATAAAGCATAGCCACATATCTATATTTTTTTGATAGATTGTTAATTGCATCTTTAATATCGTCTAGAGTTACAGCATCGTCTACTAACCATTTGTCGTCATCATTAGTATCTACAACTTTTAGGTGCACATCTTCTATTTCAACCAAATGTTGTTTATTAGATTTTAAAGCATCAATACTTGTGTTGACTACAATACGTTTTAACCAGGCACCAAAAGTCACCTCAGCTTGATATTGATGGAGTTTCGAAAATGCTTTTATAAAAGCATCTTGAACCACATCTTCAGCTTGAGCATCATGCTTAACAAATCGTTTTGCCACAATATACATACCTTGGCAGTACTGGTTGTATAACTGCATTTGTGCCTTACGATTGTTTTGTTTGCATTTTTCAATAATATGATTTTGAAACATGCTTGGCTTTTGGTTTTTTGATTAGTTCACTATAAAGACGAGTAAAATAATCGGTTGTTGCAAAAAAATGAAACTATTTTTAAGGTATTGAAAATATTACAAAAGAAATTTACGTTTCATTTTTACTTAATATAACTTTTAAAGTATCTTTATATTTCAAATAATGTGGAGTTATGAATAGATTTTTAAAATGGATTATTGGCATTTTAGTACTTATAGCTATAGGTGTTTTTGGATATTCTGTTTTAAACGATGGTTTATTAAAAAAACCGTTAAGCCCTAAGAAAGTTGTAAGTTTTACTGTGGATGATATTGAGTTAAAAGTATTCTATAACAGACCATCTAAACGCAATCGCGAGATTTTTGGAGCTCTTGTACCATTTAATCATGTATGGAGAACAGGTGCCAATGAAGCAACTACCTTTGAAACTAATAAAGCTCTAAAAGTAGGAAACGATTCTCTACCTGCTGGAAAATATACTTTATGGACTATTCCTAGAGATTCAACTTGGCAAGTTATGTTTAATGAAAAACAATATTCTTGGGGAGTTGATATGGAAATGAAACCTATGAGAAAACCAGAATTCGATGTCGTAGACATAGAAGTTCCTGTCCAAAAAATAGACACTACAGTTGAACAGTTTACTATAGGTTTTGATAATTCTACAGATAACTTATCTTTAACCATGGCTTGGGACGACACCAAAGTGGTTGTTCCTCTTAAATAAAATAACCTTTGGCTAAAGAAAAAAAATCAGCATTAAATGAAAAAAGTGGTATCTCAGAACCAGAGACAATCAATACGTCTTCAATTTCAAACATTAAATCTAAAAGACTTAAACAACCTTCTGCTGACCAATTAATTTCTGATATTTTAAAAGGTGATATTACTGCATTAAGTAGAGCTATAACTACCATTGAAAGTAAAAATTCATTACATTTCGAAAAGGCCAATACACTAATTAAAGGTTGTTTACCACATGCTAACAAATCTGTAAGAATTGGAATTACAGGAGTTCCAGGTGTTGGAAAAAGCACCTTCATTGAAGCTTTCGGAACACATTTAACGAGTTTAGGAAAAAAAGTAGCTGTTCTTGCTGTTGACCCAAGTAGTTCGCTTACTAAAGGAAGTATTTTAGGGGACAAAACCAGGATGGAAGCTCTTGTAAAAGATACACATGCGTTTATTAGACCATCAGCTTCAGGAGATTCTCTTGGTGGAGTTGCTAGAAAAACTCGTGAAACTATTATCTTATGTGAAGCTGCAGGTTTTGACACCATTATTATTGAAACCGTTGGTGTAGGACAAAGTGAAACTGCTGTTCATAGCATGGTTGATTTCTTTTTGTTACTAAAATTAGCAGGTGCAGGAGACGAATTGCAAGGTATTAAACGTGGTATTATAGAAATGGCAGACTTAATAGCTATTAATAAAGCTGATGGCAACAATTTAAAACCTGCCAAACTAGCCAAATTAGAATTTAATAGAGCGTTACATTTATATCCTATAAAATTATCTGAATGGCAACCAAAAGTATTGATTTGTAGTGCTCTAAAAAATGAAGGTATTGAACGTATTTGGAAAGATATTGAAGCCTACATTAATCTGACTAAAAGTAATTTGTATTTTAATAAAAAGCGTAGCCAACAAAACAAATTTTGGTTGATTCAGACCATAGAAGATCATTTGAAATCAAATTTTTTCAATAATAAAAAGATAAAAATAGCTTTAGAAAAACAATTGCTTTTAATCGAAGAGAATAAAACAACGCCTTTTGCAGCAGCAGATTACTTGTTGAATTTGTAATTATTATTAAAGAAAATTTTCCTCATACCACTCCACTTGCTTTTTAACCCCTTCTAACAACGTCGTTTGTGGATTGTAATTAAGTAATTTTTTGGCTTTATCAATATTTGCTTTTGTACGAAGCTGATCTCCTGCTCTAGCTTCAACATGATTTATATTTATAGATTTTCCAATAACAGTTTCTACTGCTTCAATGCCATCTTGAGTAGTATGTTCAACTTCTGTTCCTAGATTAATAATTTCTCCATCAACTGCATCTTCTTTATTAATAATACTTACAATACCATCTACAATATCTCCAACATAAGTAAAACTTCTTAAATGTGTCGCTGAGCCATCATATAAAGGAAATGCCTGATTATTAAAAGCACAAGCTATCAATTTCGTGTACATTTTCTCTGGACGCTCTCTAGGTCCAATAACAGAATACAACCTTAAAGAACAAGTCTTCATTTGTTTCTCTCTTGATTTCTGAAGTACTAATTGCTCTGCTGCCAATTTAGTTACACCATAATGTGATGCAGGTTTTGGAGCCACACTTTCTGGAAATGTTGCCTCCAATCCATAAATTGAGGAAGTACCAACATTAACAAACATTTTTAAGTTTGCTAGTTGGTTAGCATAATCAATAAGATTCTTAGTCGCTATAATATTGTTCGAAAAATAATCTTCAAATGTCGAAGTCTTAGATATTCCAGGTTGTGCAGCAAAATGATATATATATTCTATATCGTTAGGTAAAACATTCTCTAAATCAGTATCTCTTAAATCCTTTTTTATAACAGAAATACCTTTATCAAGGAGCGCTTTTTCATTTAATCTTTTTAGTGCCTCACTATAATAAGGTGAAAAATTATCGACTCCAACAACCTCATGTCCTAAACTCTGCAAACGTTCTGCTGTATGAGAACCAATAAATCCAACTGCTCCAGTAACTAAAATCTTCATATGTATTTCTTATAATATAAACGCCTAAAAATAATCAAAATTAGTTTTAATCTTTAATTTAAGGAGTTTTTAAACTAATACAAAGAAACATTTTTTTTCTGTAAGATTAGAATTCTTTAAAAAAGAATACATTTGTAAAACCAACATTATATTTATGAGTTACCAGTTTACCATTATTGTTCCTGTTTATAATGAAGAAGATAATTTAATCCGTGTTGAACAAGCTTTACTCGACTATATAAAAATAGCAACAAAAAAGACTAAAATCTTATTTATAGATGATGGTTCAAAAGACAAGAGTCAAGAACTTATAGAAGCCATTTGCAATAGACAATCAGATTTTACATATATTAGTTTTAAAGAGAATAGAGGTTTAAGTGCTGCTATAAAAGCAGGCTTTGATTGTGCTAATACAGAGATAGTTGGGTATATAGATTCTGACCTCCAAACAGCTCCAGAAGATTTCAATTTACTACTTGAGCATATTGGAGAATACGATTTAGTAACTGGTGTTCGAGCTAATAGAAAAGATAGTTTTGTTAAGAATATGTCTTCAACTATAGCCAATGGAATTCGTCGTGCTTTTACTCAGGATGGCATGGACGATACTGGCTGTCCACTAAAAGTAATAAAAACAGATTATGCCAAACGAATTCCAATGTTTAACGGACTGCATAGATTTTTACCAGCCATGATTTTATTACAGAAAGGCAAAGTAATTCAAATTCCTGTTCAGCATTTTCCTAGAATTGCTGGAACAGCAAAATTTGGATTATGGAATAGATTGATTGGTCCATTAATGGATTGTTTTGCTTACTTATGGATGAAGAAAAAATACATCAACTATTCAATAGCTAAAAAAGGATAATGAGTAATTGGTTAATATATAGCATTGGATTTTTAGCTCAGATTTTATTCTCTTCTAGACTGATTATTCAATGGCTAACATCAGAAAAACAAAAACAAGTTACCACTCCAACCTTATTTTGGTCTTTAAGTTTAATAGCATCTTTTCTATTATTCATTTATGGGTATTTAAGAAATGATTTTGCTATCATGCTAGGCCAAGCCCTTACCTATTTTATTTATATCAGAAATTTACAATTACAAAACCAATGGCAACGCTTACCTAAACTAATCCAATGGTTTTTATTTTTCATGCCTATTTTGGTTGTTATTTTCTATTACAATAACAATGTTATTGATGTTGAATTGCTATTTAAAAATGAAGCTATACCGTTTTGGTTATTAATTTTAGGTATAGTATCTCAAATAGTATTTACACTACGGTTTGTTTATCAATGGATTTATTCCGAGCGACGTAAAGAATCTGCTTTGCCTCTTGGCTTTTGGATTTTAAGCCTTTTTGGATCTATACTCATATTAACTTATGCTATTTTTAGAGAAGATCCTGTTCTTTTTGTTGGACATGTATTAGGTACTGCAATCTATATTAGAAATCTTGTGTTATTAAATAAATCTACATGATAAAACTCGCTAAAAAACATCCTGTTATAAGTATTTGTTTATTCACAGCAATTATGCTATTACCTAATCTTGATGTTTTAGATGTCTCTATTATGGAAGCCAGAAACTTTATTACTGCCAGAGAAATGGTAACCGATGGCAACTGGCTATTAACTACTATGAATGGCGAAGCACGTTATGAGAAACCTCCTTTGCCTACTTGGCTAACGGCTATTTCAGCAATGGCTTTTGGTATGAAAAGTACTTTTGCTCTAAGACTGCCTGCCATATTATTTATTATGCTTCTCGCTGTTTCTATTTTTAAAATTTCAATCCTATTAGTAAAAGATACATCACAGAGCTTACATCATGCATTAATTGCTATTACCTCTTTCTATATTATTGGAATTACAATTGAAGCTCCTTGGGATATTTTTACTCATGGCTTCATGTGCTTTGCTATTTATCAGTTATTTCAATTGTTTGAAAAAGATAAAAAGTATTGGAAGCACACTCTTTTAGCTGGATGCTTTATTGGCTTTTCGTTATTAAGCAAAGGTCCTGTTTCTTTTTACGCCTTACTATTACCTTTTCTATTAGCCTATGGTTTTACTTATAAATACAAAAACTTAAAAGCCAAAGCTTTTTCATTTGTCAGTGTCCTTGTATTAGCTTTAGTAATTGGTGGCTGGTGGTATCTATATGTAAGATTACAAGACCCAACAACTTTTAACACTATAACAGAAAAAGAAACTTCAAACTGGTCCAGTTATAACATTAGACCATTTTATTATTACTGGAGCTTTTTTATTCAAAGTGGTCTTTGGACTATTCCGGCTTTTATAAGTTTGCTTTATCCTTATTTAAAATCCAGAGTAAATCATTTAAAAGCATATCAATTTAGTTTGCTTTGGACACTTTTAGCTGTGGTTTTACTTTCTGTTATTCCTGAAAAGAAATCTAGGTATTTGATGCCAGTTTTAATTCCGTTAGCAATCAATATTGGCTTTTATATCGATTATTTAATCAGGCGTTTTAAAGCAATAACTGATAAACGAGAAACACTTCCAGTATATTTTAATTTTGGACTAATAGCTTGTATAGGTCTTGCTTTTCCTGTGTTGGCTTATATATTTTTAAAGGATAATATTTCAAATCATTGGTTCTCTTACATTCTAGCTTCAGTTATTTTATTTACAATTGGTATAGCTATCATTCTATATTTAAAACGAAAAGATATTCGCATGGTTTTTAAATTGACTGTTATATTTTTTGCTAGCATTATTTTAACTGCTTTACCTCTTTCAAAAGGTTTTACAAATGAAACCTACAATCCAATTACTAGCTTAAAAGATGAAGCTAAAAATCAGAGCCTAAACATATATGGAAATAATTATATTTCGCCAGAAATGCTATGGTATTATGGTGGAAAAGTCCCTTTTATCTCTTTACATGATGGTTTAAGTGCTTTACCTAATGAAAACAAGTTTGGCCTAATAACTAAAGAAACTTTAGATGAACGCATGCTTAATAAGCTAGAAGCTGAGTTCAAAATTGAAAAAAAGGCAGCTTATAATCTAAATCGAGTATCAGAAGATTCGAGACAATATAACGACAGGCTACTTAATGTGTATTATATATTTGAAAGAAAATAAATTAACGAAGCTCGTATTTATTCTTTAAATACTGAGTTAATTTATAAAACATAAATCCTGAAAATGCTCCAAAAACAAATCCACTAAACACATCTAAAGGATAGTGAACACCTATATATATTCTACTATAACCCATTAAAGCAGACCAGAATAATAAGATAAAAATCAGGTTTTTGTATTTGTGTCTTAACAACAACCCTGTAAATACTGCAACAGCCATAGAGTTTGAAGCATGGCCAGAGAAATAGCCATATTTCCCACCACAATATGGTTTTACTAAACGCATAAGACTTTCTAGTGTTTCCTCATGACAAGGTCTAGGACGCATGAATCCATGTTTGAATAAATTAGTAATTTGGTCTGTAAAAGTGACCATAAGAGCAATAACAACTAGAGTTACTAAAAACATTTTAAGAGTTTGCTGTCTAAATATTAGAAACAATAAAACAGCATAAAACGGAATCCAATAAAACTTAGTAGTATAAAACATCCAAAAGGCATCCCAAGTGGTGGTTCCTAAATTATTGAGATACAAAAAAAGTTCCGTATCTAATTGTAAAAGTTGTTCTAACATATTAAAAGTGCCTTTAGATTTAATTATTTCAATTAGTCATCGTAACGAGAAATCTCTCTATCATAAAATTCAGTAGCTTGTTGAATTAAACTTTCAGCTTCAGTTTCAAGTTCTTTTTGGTCATGTTGATCGAAATCTTCAAGCCATTCTACCTCATCATCTTCTAAATTTATAATAAATCTAGGGAATTCTGTATGTATTACGAAAATAGCACTCGGATAATCTGTATTGTCACCAAGTATAAATTTAGGGAAATCCATATGTTTGTTATTTGTTAGTTAAAATCAATTTCTTCGTAAGATAATTAAATCGGATATATAATAAAATAGCTGCTGTTGTTAATCCTGCTAATAAGCCTAACCAAATACCAAAACTCCCATAAGCCTCTTCTTTTCCTAAGAAAAAGCTAATTGGAAAGCCTATTATCCAATAAGAAATAAAAGTAATTACAGTTGGAATTTTTACATCTTGCAAACCTCTTAGAGCACCAAGCATGACCACTTGTATGCTATCGCTAATCTGGAAGAATGCTGCTGCAATTAATAGTTTTGAAGCAATACTAACAACTTCAGTATTATCGACTAAGTTTTCTAAATCATTAAAATCGACATAAATCTTAGGTAAATGCTTGTGGAAAGCAAAAAATATCAAACCAAAAAATACAGCGAAAATGGTTCCTAATAAGAATATAGAAAAGGCTATACGTCTTAATTCTAAATAGTTTTTTAACCCTTTTTGATTACCTACACGAATCATAGACGTGACACTTAATCCCATAGCTACCATAAACGTCATTGACGATAAGTTTAAAGCAATTTGATTGGCAGCTTGAGGGTTTTTACCAAGCAAACCACTTAGCCAAATAGCAGCAGTAAAAATGGCGACTTCAAAAAACATTTGCATAGCACTTGGTGAGCCTAAATTCATCAGCTTTTTAAGCATGAGTTTATTTAGGCTAAAGAATTTAATATTAGTTACATATTCTTTAGATTTTTCTTTTCCTTTTAATAACCACCACAAATAAACAACCATAATTACTCTTGAAGCTAATGTTCCATAAGCTGCTCCAACAATGCCCAATTCAGGAAAACCAAACTTTCCAAAAATAAGCACATAGTTTAAAAACACGTTTACTAGATTCGCTAAAATTGTAGCGTACATAGGATATCTAGTCATAGACAACCCATCGCTAAACTGTTTAAAAGCTTGAAAAATAATTAAAGGAATTAATGAAACTGCTACCAAATCCAAATATGGGATAGCCAATTCAACCACTTCAATGGGTTGTTTCATTAAATACATAAGTGGTTTTGCAAATAATAACATTAGGAATAACGAAATTCCTAAAACCGTACACAAAAATAAGCCATGTTTGAAAGCCGATTTACCACTTGAGAAATTATTAGCTGAATCTGCTTCGGCAATTAGTGGTGTAATGGCTGTAGAAAAACCAATCCCTAAAGACATAGCAATAAACATAAAACTATTCCCAAGAGAGACTGCAGCCAATTCGGCTGTACCTAACTGCCCAACCATGATATTATCTATAAACTGGACAAAGGTATGACCAAGCATACCAAGCATTACTGGAGCCGATAGTTTCCAGTTGTATTTAAATTCTTTAGTATAGTCCTTTAAAACCATTTGGCAAAAGTAGTATTTAGGTTTTTGTTACAACTAAATAAGTCTCATTTTTTAATAGATTAACATGTTTTTAAGATGCCTAATAAAATTCCTTATTATCTTGTTTAAAAATTTTTAGTATGAAAAGTTTTATCTCCATTTCACTCATTTTAATTACTTCTTTAAGTTTTTCTCAAAGTAACCCAGAACCTTTTTTAGCAGAACTAACTACTGAATTTCCTAACGTTAGAGATCTTGCTATATCACCAAATGGTAATGAAGTTATGTTTACTGCTCAAAGCGTCATGGGAAATTTATCAACTATAATTACTTCTAAGAAAGTTAATAATAATTGGACTACTCCAGCAATAGTGTCTTTTTCTGGTCAGTTTTTTGATTTAGAACCGTTTTATTCATCTGATGGATTGAAAGTATATTTTGTTTCAACCAGACCTTTATCTAATGATGCTCTGGAACCTAAAGATTTTGACATCTGGTTTGTAGAACGTATTAGCTTAGACTCAAATTGGTCTGAAGCTAAAAATATGGGCCCTCCAATAAATACAAAGCATGGAGAATTTTACCCATCTATTACAAACAACGGAAATTTCTATTTTACGCGAGATAATCCTGAATTTAAAACGAAAGATGATATTTATGTTAGTATATTTAAAAATGATGCGTATCAAACACCCAAAAAATTAGGTAACGCTATAAATACAGAAGGCTATGAATACAATGCCTTTATTGCTCCAGACGAATCTTATTTACTATTTGGAAGTTACAACCGAAAAGAAGGTTTTGGAAGTGGCGATTTGTACATCAGTTTTAAAACAGAAGATCAATGGACTGTGGCTAAAAATTTAGGTGACATAATAAATTCTGATAAAATGGATTATTGCCCATTTGTGGATACCAAAACAAATACCTTATACTTTACAAGCAAACGAGATAACACAAAAGTGCAACAAGAAAAACCTTTAACAACTAAAGAATTGATTACAGAATTAAATAAAGTTGATAATGGTTCTAGTGGTCTGTATAGAGTTTCTATTGATGAGTTATTGAACAAAAATTAAGACAATAAAAACTACTCCTTTCTCCTAGTACTTGTTATCCAAGATTTAAAGTTGACATAGGCATCCACTTTTTCTCCATTGAGTTCAGCTGGCAACCACTCACCTTTGGTGTTGTTTATTTTCTCTTCTAAAATGCTTATGTATTCTGAATTTAAAAAAGAATCATTCGATTTCATATCTCCAACAGTACCATCTTTTTTAATTAATATGGAAATATTTGCATGAATGCCTCCAACACTATTTTTATTGTCTTTTTTGGACACAAAATAAGTATTTGCAATATCTATACTCAGATTTGTAATTCCTCCAATCATTTCAGGTGGACAATCGAGTTTTATCCAAACAGACTCACCATCTAAAATGACTTCATATTCTTTATCATTTCCACATTCCCTTGAATATAAAAGGGTTTTTGTATCGTAGTTATAAGAATGAAGCATTTCGCCTTTATAATCATTATACTTCCAAACTCCGACTTTTTGGTTCTCTTTATAATTACCTTCGCTTTTTAAGACGTCTGTAGTTTGATACCATTCCGTCCATAAATCATTTTTTTTACCTAAATAATAATTTCCAGAAACTATTATTTTATTAGTGTGATAATCAAAAGTTTCATAGGAACCATGCTTTACCTTTTTATTCGACTTTAAGACGCTGTATTTCGCAGTATAATAACCAAAAAATTAGTGACATTTTTAATTTTCCTAGGCTTTTGAGCTGTTGTTACTGAGATACTAAATATTAAACATAAAAGAATTGCGAGATGCTTAAGATTCATAATAAAACACTTAAAGTTTATAAACATTCTCCTTAGCATCCTCAAACTCCTGCATCATATCTGCAACAATTTGAGTTGCTGGTTTGATATCATGAATCAAGCCTGCGATTTGTCCTATTTCTAATTCACCATCATCTAAATCGCCTTCAAACATACCTCGTTTGGCTCTGGCTCTTCCAAGTAATTCTTTTAGTTGTTCTGGAGTTGGTGAGGTTTTATAAAGCTCTTGTAATTCGTTATAAAACTTATTTTTTATCAATCTTACAGGAGCCAATTCTTTTAAGGTTAATTGGGTGTCACCTTCTTTCGCATCAACAACTACTTGCTTAAAAGCTTGATGTGCAGAACTTTCTTCGCTGGCTACAAATCTACTTCCCACTTGCACGCCATCTGCACCTAAAACCATAGCTGCTAACATAGCTTTTCCTGTAGCAATACCTCCAGCAGCTATTAACGGGATTTGTAATTGCTCTTTTACCATTGGAATTAAAGTAAGTGTGGTCGTTTCATCTCTTCCGTTGTGTCCTCCAGCTTCAAAACCTTCAGCAACAACAGCATCTACTCCAGCTTCCTGAGCTTTTAATGCGAATTTAACACTACTAACAACATGGACAACCGTAATGCCTTTATCTTGTAACCAGCTTGTCCAAGTCTTCGGATTTCCAGCAGAAGTAAAAACAATCTTTACGCCTTCATCCACAATAATATCCATAATTTCTTGTATGTTAGGATACAACATAGGTACATTAACGCCAAAAGGTTTAACAGTAGCTTTTTTACATTTCTGAATATGCTCTCTCAATACATCAGGATACATACTTCCTGCGCCTATTAAACCCAATACTCCAGCATTACTTGCTGCTGAAGCTAAACGCCAACCAGAATTCCAAATCATACCTGCTTGAATAATTGGATAATCTATATCAAATAATTGAGTGACTTTATTTTGCATTAATTTTTAATTATTTTTTTGGTTATTGAGCCATTTTGGGTCTCAATATTTAATAAATAAACTCCTTTTGCCATTTTAGAAACATCTATAGCTGAAGATGTATTTAAACTCTTTTCCATTACTTTTTTTCCTAGAATATTATAAATAACAACTCGACCTTGATTTTCTGATGATGGAAAAGTAACATGTAATTCACTTTCTACAGGGTTAGGAAACACACTAATTTGATTTGCAACCTGCGCTTCTTCAACATTTAAACTTTGACTTAAGGCTAAAGCCAAATTAGGAATACCATAACCTAATAAATAATCTGGTGTATTGTATTGCGAAGCAGTTTCCCGAACCAATTGCATAATTTCAGCATTGCTTAAATCTGGTAAAGCTTGCCACAAACAAGCTAATCCACCAGCCATAATTGGCGAACTAAAAGAGGTGCCATTAAGAGTTCCAATAGTATTATTTCGTCTTATAATGTAACTATCTTCACCTTGTGTTACCACATCTGGTTTTTGTGTAGGTTGAAAATTGCTACCAACAGAACTAAAATTAGCATAAAACCCATTAGAATCAACAGCTCCTATTGTAAACACTCCTGCAGCATCAGCAGGTGCATTAACACCATTTGAGCCAGAGTTCCCAGCAGAATTAACAATTATCATCCCTTTTTCGAAAGCAATATTAGCTCCTTTACTAATGTAAGTGGTAAGACCATCTAAATCTGAATCTGAATGTGTATAGTTTGGATTATCATAAGTTTTATAACCTAAAGAAGAATTTATAATATCCACCCCTAAACTATCTGCACGTTCGGCTGCTTCAACCCATAGACTTTCTTCAACAGGATTCTCATTTGGTGCATTTTCGGTTCTAAATAAATAATAAGATGCATCTGGAGCAGTACCAACATATTCACCTTCAATATATCCAGCCATTGTACTAAGAACATAAGTACCATGACCACTAGAGATGTTTGCATAAACGTCTGGATTTCTATCAAAAAAATCATAGCCATCTATAATACCATCGTTATCTCTTAATCTCTGAAATCCACCCATTGTATTCACATCTGGAAATCCTGCATCTATTACTGCTATAGTTATTCCTGTTCCTGTGTAATTTTCTTGATGTAAATCATCTCCATGAAACATCTCAATTTGATTGGCAGCATCTCCATAATCAAAAGTTGTTCGAGCTGCTTCTATATCAAATTTGTTTTTAGGTACAGCTATCCTGCTGTTCAGATTTTTATCAGCAAAAATAATTTCGGTAACATAAGCCAATCCAATTAATGCATTAATATCTGTTTCGCTACCTCTAACATGCACTGCATTAAACCATTTTGATTTAGCAAGAACTGAAATTCCAGTTTGTGCTTTTAATTGTGAAATATAACTTTCGTTAACTGGAACATCACGTGAATCAATAGACACTCCGTGAGCTTGCTTTCTATTTATGGCTTTTTGTGTTAAAATAGAAATAGGATTTGAAATTGATGCTGCAACATTCTCTTTATCTGTTAGATAAACCCAAGCATCTTCTTGTGCTGTTATTTGAAGTTGAAAACAAAGTAGAAATAAAAATAGTAATCTGGAGTTCATGAGTATCGTATTTACTCATGCAATTTAAGAAATTACTCCTGAACCAACTAATTCATCTTGAAGATACCAAGCAACAAATTGACCTTCGGTAATTGCAGATTGTTGCGCGTTAAACTCTACATACAAACCAGAATCGACTTTATATAGTGTTGCTTTTTGTAAAGATTGTCTATAACGAATTCTTGCCATTACATCCATCGTTTCATCTACCTGTAGCTGAAGATCCTCGCGAACCCAATGTAATTCTTCATTTGAAACAAAAAGAACCGACTTAAATAATCCTGGATGCTGATTCCCTTGTCCAGTGTATATAACATTATCTTCTACATTGGTATCAATAACAAAAAGTGGCTCTATGGTTCCACCAACAGCTAAACCTTTACGTTGCCCTTTTGTAAAATAATGAGCTCCTTGATGCTTGCCTACTACTTTTCCGTCTTGAATTGAGTAAGGTATTTTTTTTGATAAATATTGAAGTTCTTTTTCTTTAGATTGAAAACTAGGAAGCTGTTGTTTATAGGCCTCAAAATCTCCAGGAACCTCAACAATAACACCTTCTTTTGGCTTAAGTTGTTGCTGAAGAAATTCAGGCAACCTTACTTTGCCTATAAAACAAAGTCCTTGCGAATCTTTCTTTTCGGCTGTTATCAACTCTTGTTGTGCCGCAATTTCTCTAACTTCTGGTTTTTGTAATTCGCCAATAGGAAATAACGCCTTTGCTAATTGGTCTTGAGATAACTGACACAAAAAATAAGACTGGTCTTTATTTGGATCGGCTCCTGCTAACAATTGATAAATTTCTTTTCCATCTTTTACTATAGTCCCTTTTCGGCAATAATGTCCAGTTGCAACATAATCTGCACCTAAATCTAAAGCGATTTTCATGAAGACATCGAATTTTATCTCTCTATTACAAAGCACATCCGGGTTTGGTGTTCTTCCTTTTTCATACTCGTTAAACATATAGTCTACAATACGCTCTTTATATTGCTCACTTAAATCTACTGTTTGAAAAGGAATTCCCAATTTATCTGCCACTAACATGGCATCGTTACTATCGTCTAGCCATGGGCATTCGTTAGATATGGTCACAGAATCGTCATGCCAGTTTTTCATAAACAAGCCAATAACTTCATAACCTTGCTCCTTTAATAAATAGGCAGCAACACTAGAATCTACACCTCCAGAAAGTCCAACTATAACACGTTTTTTCTTCATAATTTCAGTTTGCAAAGATACAGATTTTACATTATTCCTGTAATAAATGCCGTTTTTAAACACATTTTGACAAAATTTAACATAATAGTATTCAGTTTGTTATCTCCTTTTACTGAATAAATTATTGGAAATTAATTTGATTTTACATAATTTATTTTAAATTTATAATCTTAATGTTTAGGTAATTACCCAACTACGATTGATTAATAGCTTACTCAACTAGTAAAAAAATACCTAAAAAAGCGAAGCTCCTTATTTCTATAAGGAGCTTCTATATTTTAATAAGATTTAAAATAATTAATCCTTCTTTAGATATGGGTTTTTAGAGTAACGTGTAAAATCTTTTTCCTCTAATAATTCGCCATCTTTATAGTATTTCCAGACACCATCTTTTCTATCGCTTTTATATTGCCCTTCAATTTCTATAGTTCCTGTTGGATTATAAAACTTAGCTTCTCCATGTAAAAGTCCATTTTCATAATGATACTCTTTCAAAATTTTTCCAGTTTCATCAAACCATGTTGCTTTTCCTTGCAAAGCATTTTCTTTATAAAATCTCTTTTCTGCTAGTTTACCACTATTGTAATACACCAAACTCTCGCCATCTAATTGTCCATGACTGTTATAATGTTCTAAAGTCATGATTTGCATAGAATCTTTATGGTAATAAGTCCATTCTCCAATATAGTCCTTCCCATTCATTATGCCTTTACTTATCACTTTTCCATTAGAAGCATAAAAAGTAACCTCAGCAATGTTGTCTTTTTCATTAAACTGTTTAGTCGCTGTTAAAACAGCTTCCTTATTAATATTTTTGTAGAATTTAAATAGCCCAATCTCTTTGCCATGATTAAATTCTCCCTCGTAACGAATTATGTCTGTTTTCTCGAAATTTTTTTTCCAAACACCATGTCTCTTACCATTCTCATCTAATTGATTAATGGATTGTGCCATAAATAAAGTTGGCATTAATAGAAATAAAATGATCTGAATTTGTTTCATGCTAATTTAGATAACTATTCTTAAGATTTTTATTTAAACGACAATATCACTCAAATAGTATAACAAAAAAAGCTACCAAAAAAGGCAGCTTCGCTTTTTATTTTTTGCGTTTTTGCTGCGCTTGTTTTTGTTGTTCTGCCTGTTCCATCATATCTGCCATCTTCTTTTGGAATTTATTTTGCTTTTTAGGCTTAGCTTTATTTACTTGAATTTGTGCATGGATTTTATCTTCATCAAGAATATAATTCTTAATAACCAACATAATCCCTATACTAATTGCGTTAGAAATAAAGTAATATAAACTTAAACCAGATGCATAATTATTAAAGAAAAATAGCATCATTAATGGTGAAAAATAAATCATGTACTTCATCATCTTCGCCATATCAGGCATACCTTCTTGAGTAGGCTGAGATGCCATTTGTTGCCCTGTTGTCATTTTCATATAAAAGAAAATAGCTATGGCAGCCAAGATTGGAAACAAACTTACATGATCTCCATAAAAAGGAATATTAAACGGTAATGTTGCAACAGCATCATACGAAGATAAATCGTCTGCCCAAAGGAAACTTTTCTGTCTTAAATCGAAAGCTGTTGGAAAAAACATAAATAAAGCATAAAAGACTGGCAGTTGTATCAATCCAGGTAAACAGCCACTTAAAGGGCTTGCTCCAGCTTTGTTTTGAAGCGCCATAGTTTCTTGTTGCGCTTTCATTTTATTGTCTTTATACTTTTCTTTTATGGCATCTAATTCCGGTTTTAAAACTTTAAGTTTTGCCTGAGACAGGAATTGCTTGTACTGTACAAAAGACATTAATAATTTAATAAGAATGGTCATAACAATAATAGCAATACCATATGGTAAGAAGCCACTTAAGAATCCAAATAATGGAATAAATAAGGCTTTATTAATCCATCCAAAAATTCCCCAACCAAATGGAATACTTTCATCTAAATTATCTTCGTATTGTTTTAAAATCTTACTATCTGTAGGTCCAAAATAGAATTTTAAAGGCTGATTTATTTCTCCAGCTTGTATACTAAGAGGTATTTTAGATGTGAATCTTTTTGTAAAAACAGTATCAATTTCTTCATCAGCAACTAAATCTTTTGTTGTAATTCTTACATTCTTTAATGGTTCTTTAGAAACTAAAATAGAGCTAAAGAAATGTTGTCTATAAGATAACCACTTAACATCTTCAACTGTTTCATCGTCTTCACCAGCTTGAGCCAATTTATCTATTTTTCCATCATCATATTGGTAAGTTAATCTTGTATAACGATTCTCGTAAGTAATACTTTGGTCGTGACGATAGGTATCTAACTCCCAATCTAAATTAACTTCCTGAGAACTATTAATAACATTGTTTAAACCTTTAGACTGGATGGTAAATTCCACCATATAATCGTTAGGCTTCAACTCATAACGATACTCCAAATATTTTTCTGGAGACACTTTAAGTTTCATAGAAACCACTGTGTTCTCACCATTTTTAGTAACTGTTGGCTGGAAATAAAGATCTTTTGTATTTAAAATACGGCTATCTGTAGTACCAAAATTAATATTGAAATCGGTATTACCATTTCTAACTAAATAAATTGGAACTGAATCGAAGTCGACAAATTGTTTCAATCTAATTTCAGTTAAATAGCCACCTTTATTACTAAACTTTAATGCTAAAACACCATTTTCTACTAGTGTTTCATTATTTGTGGCTGAAGGAAGTGTTGAAGAATAAGCAAAAGCTCCTAATTTGTTATTTAGAGCTACTAATTGCGTCGAATCTTTAGCAGATTCTACAGAAAAATCTTCAGCAGTTGTAACTGCAACATCTTCTTTTTGCTCTGCTTTATTCTCTGCTTCTACTTGCTCTTTTTTGGCTTGTTCTTGAGCTGCTTGCTCCTCTTCTGTTGGTTTGTTCATGTACATCATGTACACAAGTATTCCAAAAATAAGTACAAATCCGATAATCGAATTTATGTCAATTTTCTTTTCTTCCATATTTAAAATTATCTCTTCCATTAAATGAAGAGAGCTTTGTGGTGGTTAATTCTTTATGTCTTGTTTAATTTAAGACATTCTCAATTCAAAAATTAATCCATTATTATTTTTGTGCCATACTGACACTATTACCATTTTTTTTATGTTTTAAAGCAGCTTCAATAAAAGCCACAAATAAAGGATGTGGATTAGCCACAGTACTTTTATATTCCGGATGATATTGCACACCCACAAACCAAGGATGGTCTGGAATTTCAATAATTTCGACTAAGTTAGTATCTGGATTTAGTCCTGTAGCAATCATTCCTGCTGCTTCTATTTGCGTTTTGTATTTGTTATTAAATTCAAAACGATGTCTATGTCTCTCTTGAATAGTACTGACTTTATAAACTTTCTGAGCTATGGAATTCATTTTTAAATCGCAAGACCATGCACCAAGTCTCATGGTTCCACCTTTATCTGTAATGTTTTTTTGCTCCTCCATTAAATCGATAACAGGATTTGGCGTTTTGTTATCCATTTCTGTAGAATTAGCATCCTTAAGACTTAATACATTTCTAGCAAACTCTATAACTGCCATTTGCATACCAAGACAAATTCCTAAAAAAGGAATTTTGTTTTCTCGAACAAATTTAACTGCATCTATTTTCCCTTCAATACCTCTTTCTCCAAAACCTGGAGCAACTAAAACACCATCTAAATGTGCTAATTTAGTTTTAACATTATCTGAATTTATATATTCAGAATGTATGGCTTCTATAGTAACTTTTACTTCGTTTGCAGCTCCAGCATGAATAAATGCTTCTAATATGGATTTATATGAATCTTGAAGTTCTACATACTTTCCTATTAAACCAATAGTAATATTTGTTGTTGGATTTTTATGACGTTGTAGAAACTTGTTCCATTGGCTTAAATCTGGAGTATGACTTTCTAATGCTAATTTCTTTAAAACTACTTTATCTAACTTTTGCTCTAACATTAAATTAGGAACATCGTAAATTGTTGAAGCATCAATAGATTGAATTACCGCTTCTTCTCGAACATTACAGAATTTAGCTAGTTTACTTCTTAACTCATCTGGCAATTCATGTTCTGTTCTACACACCAAAATATCTGCCATGACACCAGATTCCATTAATGTTTTAACACTGTGTTGTGTTGGCTTGGTTTTTAGTTCACCTGCTGCAGATAAAAAAGGTACAAGCGTTAAATGTATTACTATTGCATTATTATCTCCTAGATCCCATTTTAACTGACGCACAGCTTCTATGTAAGGTAAAGATTCAATATCACCAACTGTTCCACCAATTTCTGTAATAACAATGTCGTAATCTCCAGACTTTCCTAAAATTTGAACACGTTCTTTAATTTCATCTGTTATATGAGGGATTACTTGAACGGTTTTTCCTAAAAACTCACCACGACGTTCTTTTTGAATCACGCTTTGATAAATACGACCTGTTGTTACATTGTTTGCTTGACTAGTTGGGACGTTTAAAAAACGTTCGTAATGACCTAAATCTAAATCAGTTTCTGCACCATCATCAGTGACATAACATTCACCATGTTCGTAAGGGTTTAATGTTCCTGGATCGACATTAATATAAGGGTCTAATTTTTGAATAGTTGTTCTGTAACCTTGAGCTTGTAGTAGTTTTGCAAGAGAAGCGGCTATGATACCTTTTCCTAAAGATGAAGTAACTCCTCCTGTTACAAATATGTATTTTGTTGTAGTTGTCATGTTGCGTTGTTAAACGCAGGCAAATTTACAAAATTAAAAGAGTAATTAAGGTATTGTTTGGAGTAATTTATTTGTCAATTATTTTATTCAAAAAAATATTCAATAACAAGAAAAAAACAAAAAATAAATATCTAATTTTGAAGTTAAACTTATTCACCTAATATTTTAAATTAATATTTATGAAATCTATTACAAATAATTGGGCTTATTTAATTGTGTTTTTATTAATAACACAGGTTAATTTTGCTCAGGACACAGAAACTGTGCTAGAAGACAAAGAAAAATGGGAACTTGTTGAAATGCAAGGTACTATTACAGAAATCAATAAAGAAACTCGTAAAGTTTCAATAATTGGTTCTAAAGGAGAATTACATACTGTTACGGCAGGAGAAGAAATAAAACGTTTTGACGATATAGAAGTTGGAGATGTTATTACTTTCGATTTTTACAAATACATGAAAGCTGAATTTCGCAAACCAACTAAAGAGGAACTGGAAAATCCATTAATAGTTGTAACTGACGAAGTTAAAGCTCCAGAAGATTTAAAACCAGGTGCTGCAATAGGTGCTATTGTTCAAGCAGTTGTTACTATTCAAGTCATTAACCTACCTTTTATGTATGTTAATATTGAAGGCCCTAATGGTAACTTTACTACTATACAAATGAAAGACAAAGAGTTAATACAAAAATTGCATGTTGGTCAAGTAGTTATTTTGACTTATGCTGAAGCTATGGCTATTACTTTAGAAAAGGTTGAGTAAAACATACTTTATAATATAAAGCGCCAATTTCTTTACTTAGGAAATTGGCGCTTTATATTTCTAATCAAATCTTCCAATCCATTTAATTTTAATTCATAAACCAATTGCAACATCTCTCCTAACTTCCCTTTTGGAAAGCCTTTGTTATGATACCAAACAACATAATATTCTGGTAAATCTATTAAATAGCGATCTTTATATTTTCCATAAGGCATTTTAGTATGTGCCAATTTTATTAGAAAATTTTTGTCTTGTTGAAACAAATTAATTAGAAGATTTAAATTCTGTAAGATTTGATAATTCCAACTCTATTTGTTTTTGCCATGTAGCTTGAGCTTCTACTCGCCTTGAATAATCTGTTTCAGTATCATATAAATTTTGCATATTTTTCAAATCTTTTTGAATTTGAAGATGCAACGAATCTAAATTTTTAACTAGATTTTTCGAAATTTCTAAAGCTGCAATTTGTTGCCTAAATTTTCTTACATGTAATTCGGTAATATCAAAATGACCTTGTTCGTGAGACAAAATATGATCATTCGCTCTATCAGGTTTAAACCATGATTTTTCAGGATAAAAAATAGTCTTTACTTGAGCTGTAAAACCTGTAATTCTATCATCACTTTTTTTTATGGAATATTGAAATGTCATTCCAGAAGCTGTAATGGCAACCACATCTGTATTAGAATCTGGTTGATCTTTAAAATCATTCCAAGATAATTTAATTGATTCTTCCCAAGGAATTATAGGTTCTTCATTTTGTAAAATACTTACAAAGCAATATAAAAAGTATAGAAATGAGATTAAAAACTTAATCCTCATGATACAAATATTAAATTATAAAACAGTTAAACCTTTAGTTTACCTTAATAATTTTTAAGTCTTGATATTTAACCAAATAAACTGTATTGTTATAATAACCTCCTTGAAATTTCTTTTTGTAAGCAAATTTGTTTTCTACGTATTGGGTTAATGGAGCCTCGTTAACTGACAAGTACAAATCTTCTGAAGAAACCAAACGTAAAACCACATCCATTGTTAAATCGAAACCACGTACTGCAAATTTATTTGGAGTGATTCCAAAACGCTTTTCGTAAATTTTTACAAAGGAATTATTATCGTCTTCATTATAGGTTTTAGAAATAGTTGGAAAATGAAATTCTAAATGAGATAAATGGTAATTTGAAACCTCATCATCTTCAAAAGCTGAGTTCTTATTTGTTGTTACCAACACGATGTTTATTTCATCACTTTTTAACGAGTTTAATTTACTTGTAACATTAGAAACAAATCCTGGATTATCAGACTCTAAAAAAACCACATTTTTCCCTGGTTTTAATTTACTTGCAATATCCTCATCTAAAATATAAAAGGCATCAAGCCCTTTTTTGTTTTTTCTTGAAAACACTTGAGAGGCAGACATAAAAGTGCGCTTTAAATTATCGCTTACTTTAGTATGTTTTACATCTGAAATAATAACTATATGGTTTTTAGTGCTATCGTTTTTAACAAAGTTTATCATCTTTTCATATAGCAAATCTTCTGAAGGTCTAGATTGAAACACATTTTCTAATAACTGAACGTTTTTAGCTATTGGAGAAACAACCGGAATATTATACGGCTTTAATTCTGAAGCCACTTTCTCTACATTATTTGGCATAAAGGGTCCAATAACCACATCGACATCTTGAAAAGAATTTACATTTAAAACATGTGACACTTCACTCAATAAATTTTTAGTGTCGTACACATCCACTTTTAAAGAAACACCTAATTTCTTAAGAGAGTCTAAAGCCACTAATGCTCCAGAATGAAAATCTAAAGACATGCTTAGAAATGGATTTTTACTCAATTCTCTTTTTGCATCTGAAACTGAATCTATTTCTACCTTATTTAACTGGAAAGGAAGCATAATAACGAGATGCTTGCTGCTTCTATCTTTAATTTGATTACTCAAGTCTGTTCCAGGTATATCCTCTTGAACTGTTTGTACAGCTGTTGGATTATATGGAATTTTAAGAACCATACCTTCTTTTAATCCTGATTCTTTAAGTCCTGGATTTAATGTTTCTAACTGAACTTGCTCTACACCAAGTTTAATTTTCAATCTATAAAAGCCTTCTTTTGGCAATACTTGATAATAGGAATAAGCTTCGTCTATTGGTTTTTCTTCCTTTTCTGTAATGCTCGGTACTTGAATAACCTCTCCTTCATTTAAAACCTCATTCATTCCAGGATTTAAATATTCTAACTCATCTACTGTAATTCCAAATTTATAGGCTATTCGCCATTTCCCTTCTTTTGGCAACACAGCATAATCTTTTGTTTTAGCTACTGGTTCTGAAACTTGTAATACTTTTTTATAAACAGGAACTTTTAAAACATCTCCTTTTCTTAAATTATTTGCATACAAAAAGGTGTTATGCTTTTTGAATTCATCTTCAGTAACATCGAATTTTTTAGACAAGCTATACAGCGTTTCTTTTCGTCTAACCTTATGATCTTTAAAACCTATTAATTCTTTTTCAATAGTTGCTTGTGGTGCATTAGAAACAACCTTTGACTTAGGGATAATTAATATGGTATTTAACTTCAACCCTTTCTTTGCATCTGGATTTAAACCGTAAATATCGAAAGGAGTTACTTGATACAATTTTGCAATGCTTTCTATAGTCTCATCTTGTTTAACTTTATGAGTTTTATAGTTTTGAGCTTTAGTTGATGAACAACTAAATAAAAAAACTATAGATAGAATGTATATTATTTTCTTCATACTATTAATTATATGGTCAAAATTGCGTTAGGGATTATAGTGGAAATCCTTTTTTATTTTTCTTAAAAAAGATTGCAACGTAAAGCCCGACCCTTGTGGTAACGTCACACTTCTCGATACTATTTTCTCGTTTCTCTAAAATCACTCGAAGTAACGAAGCTTCAAACTATTCCCACTCAATAGTAGCAGGTGGTTTTGAACTGATATCGTACACTACTCTATTAACGCCTTTTACTTTATTTATTATATCGTTTGATGTTTTTTGCAAAAACTTATAAGGCAAATTTACCCAATCTGCAGTCATGCCATCTGTACTTTCTACTGCTCTTAAAGCAACACATTTTTCATAAGTACGTTCGTCTCCCATAACGCCTACACTATTAACTGGTAATAGAATAGCTCCTGCTTGCCAAACTTTATCGTACAAATTCCATTCTTTCAAACCATTTATAAAAACAGCATCTACTTCTTGCAAAATACGAACTTTTTCGGCAGTTATATCACCTAAAATTCTAATAGCCAATCCTGGTCCAGGAAACGGATGACGACCTAATAAGACTGCTTCCATATTCATGGAAGCTCCAACTCGACGAACCTCATCTTTAAACAATGTTTTAAGTGGCTCTACAACTTTAAGTTTCATGAAATCTGGCAATCCACCTACATTATGATGACTCTTGATGGTTGCACTTGGTCCACCAGTTGCCGAAACACTTTCTATAACATCTGGATAAATAGTTCCTTGAGCTAACCATTTAACATCTTCAATTAAATGGGCTTCATCATCAAATACTTCAATAAACACACGACCAATAGCTTTACGCTTTTCTTCTGGATCGCTTAATCCAGCAAGTGCATCCAAAAAGCGTGCCGAAGCATCAACACCCTTAACATTCAAGCCCATACCTTTGTATTGATCTAAAACATCAGGGAATTCGTTTTTACGTAACAAACCATTATTTACAAATATGCAGTACAGATTCTTACCGATAGCTTTATGTAGTAACATAGCAGCTACCGAAGAATCTACTCCTCCAGAAAGTCCTAATACTACTTTATCGTTTCCTAATTTATTTTGTAATTCTTCAACTGTTTCTTCAACAAATGATTGTGGTGTCCAGTCCTGTTCTACTTTTGCAATATGCACTAAAAAGTTTTCTAACAATTGCTTTCCATCGGTTGAATGATATACTTCTGGGTGAAATTGAATGGCATAGGTTTCTTCGCCTTCAATTTTAAAAGCAGCGTTTTGTACATCGTGTGTACTTGCTAATAAAACACCATTTGTTGGAAGATGTTTTATTGTATCGCTATGACTCATCCATACCTGACTACCTTCATGTATATTATTAAAGAAAGTTTCGTTTGGTTTTATAAACGACAAATTAGCTCGTCCATACTCTCTGGTATTTGAAGGAGCTACTTCTCCTCCTGAAAAATGTGCTAAATATTGTGCGCCATAACAAACAGCCAACATAGGCTTTTCGCTTCTTATCTTTGTTAAATCTGGATGTAAAGCATTTTCGCCTCTTACGGAAAATGGACTTCCAGATAGAATAACGGCTTTATAACCTTCAATTTCTTTTGGAATTTTATTAAATGGATGAATCTCGCAATAAATGTTGAGTTCTCTAACTCTTCGTGCAATAAGCTGTGTGTATTGCGAACCGAAATCTAATATAAGTACCTTGTTATGTTGCATGTGCAAAAATAGTAATTGATTTTTGATTTTTTAACTCTTAATTCATGGAATCTAAAATCATTTGAATGTCATTTTCTGACGTGTCTGGATTTATAAAACAAAAACGAGAAACTGTTTCAAATATATCGCCATTTTTCCATTTGGTTGGAGTTACTAATGCAAAGCCTTTATCATGATTTTCGTATGTCCAATGCGTATAGTCTTCTGGCTTCCATCCTATTCTTCTATAAAGTACACAAGATAAACTAGGCTCTCTAACCAATTCTACATTTGGATTTTCTTCAATCATTTTACCAGCCACTTGTGCCAATTCAATACCTCTTTCTACGGCTTCTTTATATTTTTCTGTTCCATTAGTTGCTAATGAAAACCATAAAGGCAAGCCACGAACACGACGTGTTAACTGAATTTGATAATCGGTTGGATTAAAACCATGAGCTCCTTCATCTTTAAAAATATCTAAATAAGAACCTTGTTGCGAATGAGCATTTTTAGCTAATTCTGGATTTTTATAAATAACTGCTCCACAATCGTAAGGTGAAAACATCCATTTATGTGGGTCTATAGTAATACTATCAGCTTTCTCTATACCATTAAATAAATGTCTTACTGAATCTGCTGCTAAAGCACCACCTCCATAAGCTGCATCTACATGAAACCAAAGACCTTCTTCTTCGCAAACCTTAGCAATTCCTTCTAAGTCGTCTACAATTCCTGCATTAGTGGTTCCTCCAGTGCCAACAACTGCAAATAAACGTTTACGTTGATGGAAATTTAAATTATCAATGGTTTTTCTTAGATCTGATTCAGTGAGTCTTTCTTCAGAATCTACTAAAAGAATATCTACATCAGCTACTTTAGCCATAGCTTTAATAGATGAATGTGCTCCTATAGATGTAATTATTAATCCTTTTTCTCTTTTATAAGTTTCATCTTCTCTCCAATGTTCTCTAGCTGTTACAATAGCTGAAAGATTGGCTGCCGTCCCACCACTTGTAAAAACGCCAAATGCACCTTCTGGTAAACCTGTTAAAGATACAATCCATTTCATGGCTTCGTTTTCACAGAAAATTCCTCCAGCTCCTTCCATCCAATAGGCACCATGAATACTTGATGCAGAAGTTACCAAATCGAACATAACAGCTGCTCTTGTTGGAGCTGCAGGTACAAAAGCTAAATTTCTTGGATGATCTACTGGGACATTTGCTTTTGATAAATGTTCCTTCCACAAATTAAAGGCATATTCTCCACCAACACCTTTTTCTGTTATTGTTTCTCCAACTAATGCTTTTAATTCTTCATGTTTTTTTGGTTTCCCAATAGGATGCTCGGTTGCTGAAATTCTACTAATAGCATATTTCATGACGTCTAAAGTCATTTCTATTAGTTCTATATCTATTTTATGCATGGATTTACTCTAAATTTAATATTAAAAACTCTCCTCTTAGAGGTTGCAAATTTAACATTAACTCATGAATAAATTGGTCTCCATATTCTAAATAAAACTCAGAAAAATTGGCTTGTCGTTCTTGGAGGCTTTGGTTTGGGAATAATTCGTTTTGAAGTATAACTACTCGGTCTATAATCTCTTTTAGTTTTCTTTTTTGAGCTTTTAGCAATCTTTTTTCAAGATGCTCTAACCCTTTTATTTGCTTTTTCTCTTGTGCTGAAACCGCTCCTAAAAAAGACTTATCTGTTTTTTTAGCAAGTTTGTATAAATCTTCAAACTGTTGTTTTAGAAAGGCTTGCTGATTAGAAAGATCGACTTCAATTTCTGAAAAATTTCTTGTTACTTTTTCTATTAAATCATTCTGATTTAAAAATAAATCTGAAATTTCTAAGTCCAGTTTTTCTAACTTATTCTGTTGTTTCTTTGAAACCACCAAGACTGAATTTCTAAGCAATAGCATAGGAAAAGGGACTTTTTGTGTTTCAAAATTAGATTTTAGCTGAAACCAATAAGCTAGTTCTCCTCCTCCTCCAATATAACAAAGGTTAGGCAGAACTACTTCTTGAAATAAAGGTCTTAATATCACATTCGGACTGAAACGTTCTGGGTGTTCATTGAGGTGTTTTATTATCTCACTCTTGCTCCAAGAAATATCTGTGTTTAGAATTTTAAAAATTTCATCCTCAAAAACTATACGTTCTCTGAGGTTTTCGGTTATATAGAATAAATTAATTTCTCGTGGATTTACTTGTATCTTATAATTTGTCGATAAACTATTAAGCTGTTCAGAGGTTTCAGAAACTTTTTTAAATGCCGTTTGATTGAGCAATTCATCCTCAGCATAAGGAATAAACAAACGTTTTAAATCCTTATCGTTTCCGTCTAAAATAACCAAGCCTGTTTTGGAAAACAATTCGTTTACCAAATATCTAGTTGCTTCAGTTAAATTGTCTTGTTTTGTATAAGCTTCTATGAATAATTCCTTTAATTCAATTGCGTTGCTACTCGTATTTAAATGAGACCTAAATAATTCTGAAACCTCTTCTAAATCATCTAAATCTAATTCTCCAACAGCTCCTGAAGTTTTTCTGTTCCATTGGATTTTTTTTCCTTTGAAATTAAAATAATTGATTTCCTCAAAATCATGATCTTCCGTTGCCATCCAATAAATTGGCACAAAATCTTGCTTTGGATAAGTTGCTTTCAACTCTTTACATAGATTAATGGTAGAAATAATTTTATAGAAAAAATACAAAGGTCCTGTAAATAAGTTTAATTGATGACCAGTAGTTATTGTGAAGGTGTTCTCTTCTTTTAAGGCTTCAATATTTTGAAGGGTTTGAGATGGAGTATTTATATTTTGATATTGCTTTTTTAAACTCGACACTAAAGTAGTTCTCGACTGCTGACTAACAGACCTTGCTTTTTCATTAATCTGATTTTTAAAATTCTCTAGGTTTGGAAACCTATTATAAAAAGGTTTTAAGCCATCCTTTTCATCTAGATAATCGCAAATTAAACTTGAAAAATAATTAGTGTCCTTAAACGGAATACAGTCTGTTGGCATAGTGACGCTTTGCAGGTTTTTTAAAAAGTAAATATACGGTTTCTAGTCTTAAAAATAACTTAAAATATATTGGACTAATACCAGAAAAGAATATTTATCTTTACTTAAAATAACAGATATGCTTGGTTTAAAATTAGCTACAGATCCACGTTGGGTTGACATTGTAGAATCGAATATTGAAGAAATATTAACCGATCATGCTTGGTGTGAACAGAAAGCAGCAACCAATGCGATTACAATTATCACCCTAAATTCTGAACATGAAGATTTAGTAACCGATTTACTTGCTTTGGCAAAAGAAGAGCTGGAACATTTTGAAATGGTTCATGAAATTATAAAAAAGCGAGGTTATAAATTGGGTCGCGAACGTAAAGACAGTTACGTAAACGAATTATATAAATTCATGAATAAAGGTGGAAACAGAGTACAAAGTATGGTAGATAGGCTTTTGTTTTCTGCTATGATTGAAGCCAGAAGTTGTGAACGATTTAAATTGCTATCTCAAAAAATTAAAGATCCTGAGCTTTCTAAATTCTATCATGACTTAATGATTAGCGAAGCTGGGCACTATACAACTTTTCTTGGTTTTGCTAGAAAATATGGACAAGATGTAGATGTAGAAAAACGCTGGAAAGAACTTATCGAGTTTGAAACTGAACTAATTCAAAACTACGGAAAAAACGAAACGATTCATGGTTAATTTTACCCCATTCTTTATTGGTTTGAAATCTTTAGTGAAGCTTTAGATTGCCAACTAGGAGATATGTTGGTGAATAAGTAGAATGGTTGTATTTGACTTTGTGCCAAAAAAACCGAACTTGTTACTATTTGCCATCAGGCAGGCAAACTATATATAAATCACTTTTGCTAAACTTGTTTCAGTATTAAAACGGAATTATCTATGTAATTAAACTAACTTCTCATAGTAACAAACAGAAAGGTTTTACAGAAAATTTACACTTTTTTTACATATAATTTGCTTTCTTAAGCAACTGTCAGATATATATTTGAGAAAATTAACCTTAAAAAATATATGATATGAAAAAGCGCATTTTTATTTTTAGCACGACACTAATCATCTTTAGTTTAGTAATAATTTGTTTAACAAACTGGACTAATACAGAGACCATTGAAGAACATTTGGTAAACAGCAAAGACATTGCTTTTCAAAATAATGAATACCCAAAAGAAAAAGTTATACAAGAACTATACTATGGAATAGATGCACGATTTGAAGCCGTAAACAAGCAAGACGTCCATAATGCCACAACAATTTATGCTTTTCTTAATGAGGGAGAAAAAGAACAAATCTCACAAATAAATTCTGTAGCTATTATCATTATTAAAAATAATCAGCAATCTGTAATCCGTGAATATGGAAGTGATGCTCAGCTGACTGATGCACAAATAGACCTTTTAAAATCGACAGATTACTTTAGTCATTTTACAATTAGAACCGAGTTCAAAGAAAAGAACACCGAAACTGGCAAAATGGAAGATCGCTTTTTTGGTCCTCACATTACTGTTGTACCAGAAAATCAAGCTATTTATGTAGATGGAAAAGAAGCATTAATCGAATATCTCAAAATTAACAGTAAAGAAGATTTGAATATTATTAAAGGAGATAAGCTTGGATCCATTAAAATATCTTTTATAATCTCAAAAAATGGCATTGTTACAGATGTAAAACACGACGCAATGACAACTGGCTATCCCTCAATCGATGAAAGATTTATTAACCTTCTAGAAAATATTCCAGGAAAGTGGATTCCTGCTGAAAATACTAATGGCGAAAAAATAGATCAAGAACTGGTATTTACTTTTGGACCAGCTAATGGCTGTTAAGGATTAAAATTATTTAGCTTAATCTTTAGCGTAAAAATCAATCCTTATATTAGTTCAAAATAATTTGTTATTCAGACGCTTGGAGGAATCTCTATAAAAAGAAAATGAGAAAAATTAATAAGTGAAACAGCAATAAAATCAAGGGTTTTGACTCGTACCAAACGTTATTCTTAATTGAAAGTTTCGTGTTCAGAATTCACCTGCTTTTCATATACTAACCCGTAAACGATACTTATTTTACAACCTCTCCATAAAGGTCGAAATCTGCAGCTTCAGTAATTTTTA
>Ga0209345_10000396_pt1 | contig 56596 bp, 49 predicted proteins | sample Cruoilmetagenom7_FD_187294 | JGI IMG/M metagenome (GOLD analysis project Ga0209345, IMG submission 187294) | Oil polluted marine microbial communities from Coal Oil Point, Santa Barbara, California, USA - Sample 7 (SPAdes) (version 2) | ecosystem: Environmental > Aquatic > Marine > Oil seeps ... | reverse complement strand
TTTTCCACGAATATTACAAACACAACAAGTTCTGTCCGAAAGGAATAATATTTCACTTGCAATGTCTTCAGGAATAGGTGTTCTTTTCTTCTTACTCACAATGTTTCTTTTGCATTATTGGCAACGTATGTGTATGTGTAATGGTGTGTATATATCTATTATATCTACACCTACAAATCTAACGGATTTTTAATAGAATCAAAACTACTTTTTGCAACATGGGTATAAATTTCTGTCGTTTTTGTTGAACTGTGTCCTAATAAAATTTGAATGTAACGTATATCTGTTCCCGCTTCAAGCAAGTGTGTTGCAAAACTATGCCGTAATATATGTGCACTTACCTTCTTTCTTATTTTTGCTTTTAGGGCAGCAGTGGTTACAATTTTGCCAACACTGTTCGGGCTGTATTTGCCTTTGTTGGGACTTTCAAAAAGGTAATTTGTTGGTTTCCATTGTTTATAATAGGTTCTTAAGTCATTTAGAGTATTCTTTGATAGCAGAGTATATCGTTCTTTGTTGCCTTTAGCGTCTTTAACATGAATTAGCATTCGAGAACTATCAATATCGCTAATTTGTAGATTTAATAGTTCACTTCTACGAAGTCCAGCGGAATACAGTAAGCTAACAATGCAACGATGTTTTATATTTGGAGTGCATTCAATCATTCTTTTAATATCTTCCTTTGCAAGAACAACAGGAAGTTTCATTTTTACTCGTGGTCGTTCTATTCTATATAGCCTATTCGGCATACCAAGGACAATTTCGTAATAAAATTTTATACTATTTATGGCAATGTTATTATAGGAATTTGAGCGTTTTTCTTGAGTTAATACTTGCAAATATTCTCTTATATCATTTTCGTTTAGATGATCAATTTCTTTATCATAATAATAATTGATAAATGCTTCAAAGGCGGTTACATAGGACTTGACGGTATTGTTGGCATACTTCTTTAGTTCAAGCTTTTGTAGATAGGATTCAGGACAATGTTTATAGTTTTCGGACTTCTCTCGCTTTCTGTACCAATCAATATTAAACGTTTCATCTAATTGTTTTGAGCGTGTATGTTGGAAAAAATATTTGGAGTCTATCCAAGCCACACCCTTAAATATGTTATAAATGTTATCTAAATTGGGTTTGTTGTTCGGCACGTAGTACATGTTGAATTCTTCACTCCATTTAATATCTTGAAGCTCTTTAACAAGTATGTCCAGTGCCTTATTTGCGTAAAATTGAAGACCAATAAACTTTTTATCATCAATTAAAATATGCTTTAGGGTAATGTGTTGACTGAATTTCATGTGGTTTTATTTTATTAAAGCTACTAATTTCAAATCATCAAGTAGTTTCTTATTCGTATATTAAACGTTTAAATAACACTTATATATGTATAACAATGAAAACCCAAAATCATGTCTTTCTTGTGAAAAATTAATTGTTGGACGTTCTGACAAAAGATTTTGTGACTCTTATTGTAGGAGTTCGTATCACTATAAAAAAAATTTAGATGAAGCTCCTCGATTTTATAATTTGGTAGATAATCAGTTAAAGAAGAATCGGCGCGTACTTAAAAGTTATAATAAATCAGGTCTGGCTACAGTTAGAAGTCAGATATTATTAGGTCAAGGATTCAATCCAAATTTTTTCACTCATTATTGGAAGAATGCCAAAAACGATATTTATCTATTTGTTTACGAATTTGGATTTCTTAAAAAGGACGAGAAATTTATTCTCATAAAGTGGCAGGATTATATGCTAAAAAAAGTACCTTTGGGTTAATATATTGTATAATCATGTGAACAAAATCAGGAACACGATTTGGAACACGATTTCATGAAAGTAACAGCTCGAACCACCAGTGTTTGTGTTGAAAAAGCGGTCGAGGTCGGGCTCATAACCCGAAGGTCACTGGTTCGAGTCCAGTTCCCGCTACTAGGTTTAGGCTAATTAAATCAAAGGGTTGTGTTCGCACAACCCTTTTTTATGTATTCTATTTTAAGTTTTATATTTGCAGGTACATGATTCAGTACATAGTTTCCCTATGAAACCCAACTACAACGAACCTGAAATTTACATTGGCGGAGTGGACCTAGGATAGTATAAACTTGCCAAAAAGCGCCAATGCCAAGATCTCAAAAAGTGTTGTATGCCTATTGTTACTTTCGAAACCTTGAAACGGGCATGCTCGAACCGATGAAAAATGTCTATGGAATAGCCAATAGTTATAAAACTAAAGAAGACTAACTCGCTGTTTTTAGTGTTTACAGATTGAAGCTGTTGATTATAAATAGACGCAATATTCAAGGGGTATTGAACACAAGCTTACATGAAAATGAATGGGATCCTTATACGGTGAGTAACGATTTGTTTAATCCAAAAATTGATAGCAATATAATTAAAAAGAGCCTTTGCGTAATTATAACAAAGGCTCTTTTTCTTGTTTTTGAAGGTTAAATATTTTCAACCATTAAAATTTCCAATTTTCTTTCACCATCTTTAAAAGGCCAATTTATTATATCGCCTACCTGTCTACCAACCGTGGCAACGGCAACATCGCATAAAATAGATAACTTTCCTTTTTTATTGTTTGTTTTAGTGGTTGCCACAAACATATATTCTTTTTCTTTGTTATCCGTGTAATCTTTAATTTTCACACGTCGGTTTACCGTAACAATATCATTTGGTAAATCTCGCCTAAGAACTTGTTTTGCCTCTTTTAATTCTAGAAGTAATAACTCTTCTTCTTGTTTGGTTACTTTTTTTCTTCGGATATGATCTTTAATCATGTCGTATATTCCGGTTGTTAAAATTACATTTTTTGACATAATATTTGTTTATTTTTTTTTGAATTTCCTTCTAAATACTATGTAGTTGTGACTCAATCATTCAAAATAGTGCGCCGTATACAGAGCTCCTATTATGAATGCTAATAGTCCTGTTAAGAAGAAAAAAGATTAAAATTTGAAAATAATAAAGAGTAGCCCTGTTCTTGAGTCGTAACAGGGATTAATTAATAAACTCTTTTGATTTTTTTAAAAAAATATCGTCGTGTAAGTAAGATAATGACAGCGCAAACCCTAAAGGCTTTTTTTTGGTATATAGAAAGTATCTTGCTGCCATCTGTTTAAAAATTAATGAGTTACAAAGATATTCATTATGTCCAACATTAACAATATTAAAGCCTCTAAAGTGTATAATAAACAATTGTTCTGCAGATTTCCTCCAATTAACTCACCTACACTATGTTTTTAAATTCGCATGGTTGTTTAAATCCACGTGATTTATTAAATATTCCGAAAACCATTTTAAATCGTTCAGAACATATTTTTCATTTTCATCGTCAAATCCTAGAATTTGATGTTTTCTTTCTTTTTTGTCAATTAAGTATAGATTTCCTTCATACGTTTCTTCGTCAATTTGTTCAGCAGTGTATTCAAAATCTAGTATATTTTTTGAATCAAAAATATATTCGCCAAAATCGTTTTTTACTTTAATTACTTTGTGGTCAAATAGTATGAAGTTGTTATTTAATTGTTTTTTGGTTCGTGTTCTTGAATAGTTATAAAATCCTGTTCCGAACAAAAATATAATGGCAGCAATTATTTTTCCGCGATATTCAGCGTTGTTTACAAGCATGAAAATAGAAATTCCGAGAGCTGCAATTATGGGAAGTATGACTAGTCCGATAAGCGTTCCGTAATCCGTTTTTGACTTCCCAATAATTATTTTACCGTTGTCATTTGAATAAGAAATTTTGTGCCTTTTCAATTTAGATTCTAAAACTGAAGTATTCATTTAGTGTTGTTGGTTAAATTTGGCCTATGTTTTATTTTAGCTTGCAGGTAACGGCCTTGTGTGCGATTGTGGCGTGTTTGATCAACTAATTTAGGGGGTAAATAAGGAATAGATATTCCGCAGGAACTTTTGTAACCAGGCTAGAATTAGTAATTAATTATACACAGTGCTTTGGTGGCTGTAAGTTTCTTTAATCGTCAAGTTCATCTCTTATTATTTGATTTTTGTTTTTCCGTTGCTTTTTAATTCGTTCAGATTTCAATTTCGCGGAATCTGAATTTTTATCAGATTTGAAGTGAATGCTTCCTTCTGAAAAAAAAGAACCTTGTTTAATCATTAATCCGTTATATGGGCAATCCTCATGTCCGCAGTTGTGCTTTGAGTAATCTCCAAAATTTCTATGCTTAATTTTCTTTTCGGACAATATCTTTTCTTGATTAGCTCTAATATCATCCCAAATTTGTCTTTCGTCTGCAACAGTCATTTCAATTCCTAATGTTGTTAGATCAAAATATGTTTTTGGGTCTTTTAGTTGATAGAAATTGAATGTTTTATGAAAAATAGCATTTGCATAATCTCTTATTTCAATTCGGTCACGCAATTCAAGCGTTTCATTTTCACAAATCGAACGGTACATTCCTAAAGTATTGAAATCTGTATATTTTTTATGATTATCTATCAAGTGAAAATAGTCACTTTTACTTATTTGATTAAATTTCTTTCCGATTTTCATTTTTTTTAGCTTGCAGGAAATGTGTTCGTATAAGGTTAGTTGCGTGTTTAAGCGCTTAAGTTAGCAAAAACATACCGAATAGCAAATCCGCGAGCATAGACGTTTCGGGGTTTGTAAGCAAACTGGAACTAGCCATTAATTATAAACTTTGTTTGCAAATCGCTTTTATTTAATAGTAAATTATAGTTTCTGAGTTCGGAAAGGTAAATTTCGTGTTTCCCGGATAAAAATGATCCATAGTGGGCAAGGTTTTGAGTTTTCTTACTATTTCTTTTTTCTCAATTTTGGAACCTTTATTTTCACAATCGCTTGTTTCTTGTTCATAATGAATCTTACCGTTTGATAGGTTATAATCAAAATTATAGAAATTATCACAGGGTGAACCAAAATTTACAGTTACGCCTATTAATTGAAAATAATCACTTTGATACCTAAACCTATGCGTATAATGCCATCTTTGACGAGCGCCTCCTGTATGATTAATTACAATACAATTTCTAACAATGGAGATTCCTTCAAAAGGATCGCCCATCATTCCTCCGTGCTGACTCGGTAATATGGCACCAACAGATTTTTTCCACAACTCCCATTTGTCATGATTCTTTTTGTAAATGTATAATTGCCTTTCCGTCCCCATATCGGTTTCTTTTTCGGTATCGTAAACTATAACTTTTTCAAAAACGCCGTCGTTATCTAAATCCCCTTCTTTTTCGGCAAGAATTTTAAAGTGTTTTGGTGTTTGAATTATTTCTGTTTTTGTGTTTTCCTGACTGTTACAAAGCATAAATGAAAAAAGAAGTAGAACTAAAAAGCATGTAGATGTAGGTTTTTTCATATTATTAGCGACGGTTTTGTGTATGATTAATGCGTATATGCTTCAGCGGATTTTTGGAACGAAAATAAAAAGAAAGCAAACACGCACTTCTCTTTAATTTAACACTAAACTACACATTTTTTATGCATAGTTGGTATTATTTTTTCATTCGGCTTTGGCTCCTATAAATATCGTTTTTACTTTATCATTTTCTAATTCGAAAATAACTCCTCCATAAATAGAACCAACAATAATTACGTTCTCACTAGAATATTCATCGTTTATATCTGCTCCATATTTTTCTAAAACAAAATCTCTACTTGAATTAATGCGAACCATTTTTACAGTTTTCATTTGACTTAATTTACTGTTAGTAATCATTAAAACTTTTTTATTTCCACCTTTGTTTTCAGAATCCATTTGAAGTGTGATTCCTTTAGAATTATAATTCCATTTTTCTACATATGTTCCAATTGCTCCCCAAAATTCTTCTGTACTTTTTTCATCTGGTTGGCCCAATTTATTTATAACATCAGATTGATTTAGTCCTAATTTTAACCATCCATCCATTATGTCATAAAGAAAATCCTGGTCTTTTACAATAAATGAGTCACAATCAAAATCAGTTTTCATTTTTGTTACACCGCTTGAATTATATAACTGAACAATTAATTCATTTTTAATTTTCACAATGGAATCTCCGACCTTAATAAGTTTATAATTTGTTGAATCGGATAAAAATACATCACTAATTTCAAGAATTCCATTACTGTTTTCGATACTTATTACTCCAGAATTGTTAAGTGTTTGATCGATGTGTTTGGTAATAATTTTGCCATGCCATTCATCATTTTTAAAATTCACTAAATATTTACATCCATTTTGATCTTTAACACCTGACGTTTGATTACAAGCGCTAATTAAAAAAAGAAGTAGCAAAACTAAAATTGAATCTAAATTAAATTTGTAATGGAATTTCTGCATAAATTTCATTTACTGCTAACGGTTTCGTTTAAGATTAGTTGCGTGTGTAAGGATCTAATTTAGTGAACAAAAACTAACCAGAGAAAATTCCGATGTTACAAACACGCATCGACCTGTGATTTAGCACTAAACCGCAATTATTTTTATACGGCTTAAGTTAGCATTTTATTCAAATTCTATTGCTATTAAATTCCGATTATTTCTCTTAAATGTTAAAGCCATTTTCAAAGCAATTTTTTCTCTCACTTGAACAATGTTAACTTTAATTACTTGACCAAAATTATTGGTATCTAAAAGGTCAAAGCCTTGAAATTGAGATTGTTTTATAATTCCGTATTCATTTTCTAAATTGTTGAATAATTCAGTTAAATCACTTATTTCTAATTCAATAGTTTTATCAAATATCCCTAATAAAATTTCATATTTTTTATTTTCTAATAATTCAGATATCTGATTTATTTTCGGCATTAGTTTTTCAATTTTCGCTATTTCTTTGTCGGAATAGGAATATTCAGAACTTGTTCCATTTTCCAGATTTATTTTAACTCTAACTTGATTATAGTTACTTTTTTCGTCCTCTAAACTTGAATGAAATAAATAGGCAATATTTCCAGCGTGTGGGTTTAAATTTTCCGCATTTTTATTAAGTAACGGACTTTTACTCATTTCAAGCTCGAAATAAGTTATTGTTTCTCCGTTTTTAGTTTCAAATCCTTTGTGTCTTAAACACTCTCCATCGTAAAAATTCAAAACTTGTTGGACTGAATTAACTTCTTTGTCAGTTACTCCAATATCTTTTTTACAAGAAGTTACTATTAATGTTAAAATCAGGAATGATAAAATTTTGTTCATCGGTTTGTTTATATGTGCTACAACGTGTTTTATAGTGGCTTTTATAACTGATAGCCGTTTATTAGGTCAGGATATAGTACGTTTTATGTTAGCGTTATCATGTAAAGATAATTTTCTTAAGGCAGTATCCCAAAAGGCTGCTTATTTGCGGTAAGCCTTTTCTAGTTGCTTCTAATAAATCCATGCAATTAGTGATTTATTCTAAATGAAGTCTATTAAATAGCTCATTTATCTTTTTGTTTATAATATCATGAACTAATTGTATGTTTGATTCCAAATCATATTATATAACTAGTGTAAATTTAAATACAACAGGAAATGAATAAAACTTATAATATGATGTGATTGGTTTGATTAAGAAAGGAAGATAATTGTCGTAATTTAGGCGTCACGTTTCAATTTGATAAAATTATTTAAGTAACGATTAGCAAGAAACTAATTATGATAGAATTTTTAGAAACATATAAACAGAATATTATTTACGGGACAATAGTTATTGTTGCAATTATAGTGTTACGAATGCTGACAACTAAATTGCATCATTGGTTGGCTAGAGAGAAACAGCGAAAATTTCCTGGAGAACAATCAACATCTTTGCGGTTATTGAAGCGTATTCTTAATACGTTATGGGTTGTTTTAGGATTAATAGCCTTGAGTTACCTTGTGTTAGATGAAAGTCGACATAATGCACTTACAGACGATTTTAAAATAGTTCTCTACATAGGTGTTGTTTTGGCACTTACCATAATTGCGGCTTCAACAGCAAATATGTGGTTTAAATATGATATCCAAAAAAAGATTGAAAACGAACATGATCCAACCAGTTTTAAATTTTTAAGATACGTTGTTCTTGTTGTTATTTATTTTGTTGGAATTCTTCTTTGTCTTTTAGCGTTTCCTTCACTTAAAGGTGTTGCACAAACGGCTTTGGGTGGAGCAGGAGTATTAGCGCTTATAGCAGGTCTTGCAGCACAAGAAGCTTTGGCAAATGTTATTGGGGGTTTGTTTATTATTACTTTTAAGCCCTTTAGAATTGGCGATCTTATCAAGGTTACAGATGCTATGGTGGGTAGAGTTACAGATATTACATTACGGCATACAGTCATTCGTAATTTTGAAAATAAGATGATTGTTATTCCAAACTCCATAATAAATAAGGAAAAGCTGATTAATTATGATATGGGCGAACTCAAATGTTGTGAACGTATTGAAATTGGAATATCCTATGATAGTGATATTGATTTGGCCAAAAAAATTATGCAGGAGGAATGTGAGAGACATCCACTTATTTTAGACAACCGCACAGAGTTAGAAATACAGGAAGGTTTACCAGTAGTAAAAACAGCTCTCATACAATTAAATGACTCTTCAATGACCATAAGAGCTTGGACCTGGGGAAGAAGCTATAACGATAGTTTTCAACTTAAAATTGATGTTTTAGAAAGTATTAAAAAACGTTTTGATAAGGAAGGTATTGAAATCCCATTCCCTTATAGAACTATTGTTATGAAAACGGAAAATAAGGAACGAACAAAAACGAATTGAAGCTTAAACAATAAGGGCTCTCGAAGTGTTTTTGTAAACGTTAGATGCTTAATTGTTTATAAATGAATGGTATCAAAATAGATTTTTCTAATTTGTAAAAAGAACTTCAATAGTCTAATAAAAAAAAGCCTTGTAATTATTTACAAGGCTTTTTTAATTTTTATTGTTTAATTATCCGTTTCGTAATACTTCCTTTTTCTGAAGCAATTCGCATCAAATAGATACCACTAGCATATTGAGATAAGTCAATCTCTTTGTTGGATTGCATTTGTTCTAAATTAATAGTCCTTAAGATACGCCCGTTTAAATCCATTAATTGTGCAGAGATTAATTTGGTCTCACTATCATTAGATACTGTAATGATACCTGACGTTGGATTTGGTGTTACTAATATATCATTTACACCTAATTCAAAAGTATCCACACTTAAAGTGTTATCGTCCACCGTTAAATTAAACGAACAAGTCCCTATCAAACCCCTATCATCATAAGCTGAATAACTTATTACATGAACACCATCCGCTAAACTTACTCCAGCTGGTGGTAATTGGTTAACAAAAGCAATCCCACAATTATCTGAAGCTGTTACAGAACCTGTAGCATAATAATCAGGAAGCGTAAAGTTTCCTGTGCTATTAACTGTAAAATCTGCTAAACATGTTACGGAAGGTACTTGCGCATCTTGGATAGTAACAGTAGCACTACAAGTTTCAATATTGCCAGCATTATCTTTTCTGTTCAATGTGATGACATGATCACCAATATCAGAACAGTCAAAATCCCCATCAAATGGCACGGCAGCATTATAATCTATATTTCCATTAAACATATATGGATTGGCTGCTGTTCCTGCAAAAGGATAACCACTATAAGGACCTTCATAAACCTCTAGATTCGTATCACTAATCCATAAACTTCCGGCAGCTGTAGCTTGTTCTACAAGAATACCTGATGCATCAGTTGAAGTGATATAAAATGAAACCGTATTTCCTGCGTCAACGGCTATACCTAATGACAAATTTAAAGGTGTAACAGTTAAATCGCTTACAGCTAACGTTGGGCTTGCCAACAAAGTCCATGCTGCAGGATTAAATTCAGACCCAGACCATGAGCCTGATTTGTAATACACTTCATAAGTTGCTGTTCCACCAATATTTGCGGTGTTGTATGGGCGAATGCTAAAAGAATTGATTGTGATTGCATTTATTGCTTTAACGTCAAACATGTATCCTGGACCAACAACTTGGGCAGTGTTAGACACACTTAATGAAACATCGGCAAAACCATTAGTCAAATATTCAGAATCTAAACCACAATTTCCTACGGCAGAACCTCCATCTATATTGGCTGGGGTTATGGTTGCTAATCCAGAATTATCTAAAAAAATTATGGGACTTGAGCAAACGGCTGAAAGTGCCAGATTATCAGCCACAGTAACTATCGTTGTACACGAATTTGTAAATCCATTAGGATCTGTTGCTGTTAGAGTAACCGTTTGGTCACCAACATCTGAACAGGTAAAAAATGATGGACTTACAGTTAGTGTAACCGCATCACCATTAGGATCTGTTGTACCTCCATCAATATTAGCGCCAGAAATAGATACGTCACCACCGGCTCCTAATACGGCATTAAAAGTATTACAAACCATAGTAGGTTGAAATAAATAGGCTCTTGTATTTGTTGGATCTTCTTTACCCATATAAAATCTAATGCGTGACTCTGCTTCAGGAGAAAAGTTTGATACACATGCAAAAGGTTGATTATAAGACATGATTTGTGTCTCATCTGCAGCATAAGTGTCTCCATTAGCATCTATACCTGAAGAATAAGCACAAGACCCTCCATTGACATCGCCAAAAGTATGAAAGCCATCGGCTGGTGTGTCACATAATAAATCACCTGCTGAATCACAGTTAGAGCCATTTACTAATTCTTCAGCATAAGCTGTTTCAAAGGTGTGTAATAAGCCGAAATAATGACCCATTTCATGAGCAACAGTTGCGCCGTTTTCAGCAACACTATTATTAACAACAACAAAATAATCATTTGGTAAATTCCAAGGAAATCTGGCATAGCCTCCAATAGCTCCTCCGCTTGAACCATATGCTGCAGTTAAAAAATAAGCATTTACCACATTCGGTATATTGTTTAGTTGTAGTACATTGTCACCTTCAGTGATACCAGAATCAGCAACACCATTGGCTCCTAAAACCATAAGATCCGTATTATTTATATAGTTAATAGGTAATATATTAAGCGTAATACCATATGGTAAGTATTTATCTCTCGCAGCTATAATATTATTCATCACTGTTGTTGCGTTTGGTCCGCCAGTTCCGGCATTCGTTCTAACAACATGAGCTTGAAAAGGCACAGTAATTAATCCAGAAGGAGAAATATTTGCGCGTCTTTGAATTCCAAGATCTTCAATAAGGGCTCTAGCTTCTGCCGGTGTAATATTTGGCATGCCACAGGCTATCTGTGCATTTACTTGTATTGTACAAAATAACAGAATACATGCAAAACATAAATTTTTAATGTTACATAGTAAAATTGATTTCATAAATTGGTTGGTGGTTATAGTTAATGATATGCATAGATCCTTTAAAACCTATGCTTTTAGTGTTGGGACTAAATTAATCAATTTAAATAAATTAACTACAAACCAATTCGTATAAGCTGTTGGAAATTAATCATAATGCTCACTTTACTATTATTAATATTCCCATAAATTCGATTGTTAGGCTTCAACTAATTAGTTTAAATTTGCCATGTTTTGTTTATCAACTTTGAATAGATAAATGTAGTTCTTCTTAAATCTTTCTCAATACTTCCAATATTCTTTCGTAATTTGCATGTGAGTTGTTTATTATGAGTGTTTTTATATAAAACTACTGATTATCAGCAAATTGAGCAGTATTTAACTCTAAATAATAATGTGAAATGCATTAAGTTTAACCACAAATATTTATAACATGAAAAATATCATCATACCTGTTGACTTTTCAAAGCAGTCAGAATTTGCTTTAGAAACAGGAGCCATTTTAGCAAAAAAACATAACGCCACACTACATGTATTGCACATGCTAGAATTGTCAGACTCGTTAATTTCGCAGTCGGATTCTGATAATAAAAACGAAATGTTGTTTATGGTTGCTTTAACTAAAAAGAAGTTTGAACCATTTTTAGATAAAGATTATTTAAAAGATGTTACCGTTCAACCTCTAATTAAACGACATAAGGTATACAATGAAGTTGATGCTATAGCCAAAGAAGTAGATGCAGATTTAATCGTTATGGGATCCCAAGGTCTTACGTTACAGGATGGAATTTTTGCAGGTTCAAATGCAGAAAAAATGGTACGTAACAGTAGCACGCCCGTTTTAATTGTAAAATCCAGTCCTAAAGATTTTAATCTTAATAAGGCGATTTTTGCTACAGATATGAGCATCGAAAGTGTACCTGTTTATAAGAGAGCAAGTATTATTTTTTCAGAGTTAGGAGCTACCATGCAACCTGTTTACGTTAATAGACCATTTAATGATTTTATAAACACTAAAGAATTTAATGCCAAGCTTAAAAAGTTTGCGGAATCTGGAGGTTCAAGTCAAGTTAAATTTATAGCAGGACATACAATTGAAGACGGATTAATACAATATGCCGAGGAAATTAATGCAGGTGTTATTGGAATAAGTACAAATGCTAGAAAGGGACTAAATCGCCTTTTAAAAGGAAGTATTTCTGAAGATTTAGCAAACCAATCTAAACTGCCAGTAATGACCTTTAAATTATAGAAAAATTGATTTAAAACGCATTTATATAAAATTTTATAAGCATCATTATCCATCAAAAGGTAGTGATGTTTTTTTTAGGAATCATTGGTTTTTAAACAACGTCCTCTTGGTTCGTTACCTTCAAAGAGTGCAACTTCGGAATGTAGAAAATCCGCAGCAGCTGCAGAATCTTTTACTTTGGAAGCGCTGCGTGCTAACATCTCGGATTCAAATTCCTGTAATACACTTTTTCTAATGCCAACATCACACCATTGTGTTAAAGGTCTGCAGCCTTTTGAAATGCCACGCGCCAATGCCAGTGCATCAAGAAGCGCTTGATTTGCGCCTTGGCCTTTAAAAGGACTCATGGGGTGAGCCGCATCTCCAATTAAAGTTATTTGTTGGCCTCTTTCTAACAAATCTGATGTCAATAATTCACGGTCGTAAACGGGATATCCAGAAATTTGACTGGCATCCGTAGCTGCCATAATTTGCGGAATGGGATCGTGCCATTGGGTTCTACTACACGCTTCTTCTTTGAGGGCTTGAGAACCTTGAGCACTTAAGGCTTGGGCTTCTTTTTCCATCATAGGGAAACTTAATTGCCACATGATGGCATCTTGGCTATAAGGCATCATGTAAATACGTTCGTGTCCATTGGCGGTTTGAAAAACTGTAGCCGAATCCAATAAATCATTAGTCACGTCTTCAAGAGCTGCCAACGGACAAATGCCTAATATTACAATACAATCTAGATACCGTAAAGGCGTCTTGTTATTGCCAATCAATAAATTCCTGACAGAACTTCGGATACCATCCGCGCCTACAACAAGATCTGCTTTGGCATTTTTTATTGTGCCATTCACGTCAAAGGTTAAATTGACACCTTGTTCGTCTTCACTAAAATTGGTTAACTGATGTCCCCATTTTACCATGTCATGTCCACCGAGTTGTTCTAGAAGTGCCAAGCGTAGAGATTGTCGTGCTATATGAATGTTGGTGCGTTTTGGTGGCGATTTTTCATCTGAATCCACCCATTTCCTAATTCCCCATTCGCCAATCACGTTGCCGTCTGTAGTATGAACCACATGTCTTGTTGAAACAATGCCTGCTTCTAAAGAAAATATACCAAACCCTTCAATAGCCTTACTGGCTTGTTGCAACGTAAGTCCATAGCCTTGAGATCGTGTATTAAAATCGGTGTCGCGTTCATAAAGTGTAAACGGGATGCCACGATTTAAGCAAGCTACGGCAAGCGCAACGCCTCCAATTCCGCCACCAATAATAGCAACATGCGGATAATTTTCAGTGTCAGGAATAGGATTGCTATCGGCTGGAATTAAACCAGAGCCATTGCAATTTGTGCATGGATTTAAATGGCCTTTTGGCTTAACAGGTGTAATTCCCTGACTGTGGTTTTTTTCAAATTCTTCTAATGCCTTCCTATATTGAAGTCGCACCTTCTTGCGAAGCCTTTGTCTTTTTTTACCAAGTCCTCGACATTCTTGGCACGTAGTCCAATATGTCTTGCCTGTTTTCGCTTTATTCACTTTGAAAGTAGTTAACGTGATTATCTTAAAGATGTGATTTAAATAAAAGACATCTTGTGAAGTATATTTCAATGGATATCTTGGCAAAAATAATCTAAATTTTATTGAATGAAAAAAGTCTCAAATTTATATACAATTTGAAACTTTTTAATTTTTTAACTAGTGATGGATAGATCATTATTAAATGCCACGCTTGTCATTTTCATTGGCCCATTCGCGATACTTTTTATATTGCGAATCATTTAAAATATCTTTCAAAATGTCATCTTCTTTTTTAATGCGTTCATTGGCTGATAATTTATCATAAGGACTATCATCATCTGATTTCCACCAATCTTCTAACGCTTTTTCATATTGCTGAATTTGAATTTCAGTCATACTAAACGTTTTATATAGGTTTTGTTGTCTTTCTGGATTGTCTAAATCCCAATTAACATTTAAACTGTCTTTATTGGCGTCTAAAATGTATTCTTCATCTTTAAAATTCCCGCTTTCTTCATAATTGGTGGTTTTGGTCAATTCTTCATTCATCGGGTTTTGTTCCACATCTGCATTTTTATCAGACGGTTCATTCTTACATGAAACCGCAAATGCAAAAAATAGAATAGCCAATAGGTTGCTTATAGTTTTCATAATTATATTTTTTAAGTGTTGAACCTAAAATACGCTTGATTATTGAAAAACATTTGCTCTAATGAATTAATTATTAGCACTAATGCTTATCATTTTATGGTGTGTAACATTGGTATATGTAATTACTCCATACTAAGAACTAAATCATCTTGCATGACCATAGTGCCTTCTTTTAAAACAATAGATTTTACTTTTCCAGCTTTAAAAGCGGTTACAGTCGTTTCCATTTTCATGGCTTCAATTATAAATAACGGATCGTTTTCTTTAATTTGTTGTCCGCGTTTTACCAAAACTTTAGTTAAGGATCCTTGTAATGGTGCACCTATGTGATTAGAGTTTTCAGGATCAATTTTTATATGTTCTTCTTTTTTAATATTTAACGAACGGTCTAAAACTTCTACAAAACGGTTTTCACCATTCACACTAAAAAACACAATACGAACACCATCTTCGTTAGGAATACCTACGGAAAGTAATCTCACGATGATTGTTTTCCCTGGCTCCAATTCTATCAACGTTTCTTCGCGTTGTTTCATGCCATAGAAGAAATTCTTGGTAGGAACGAGTGCTAAATTGCCGTATAGTTTGTAGTTTTCATGTGCTTGTTCAAACACTTTTGGATACAATGTGTAGGATAGAAAATCCTCGATTTCTAAAGCGCGCGTAAATCCTTTTTGAAATTTCTTTTTAAAATCTTCGTATTCTAAATCGAAATCTATTGGCTCTAAATGTGCATTCGGTCTATCCGTATATGGTTTCTGATTTTTAAGAATTATTTTTTGCAGTTCTTTTGGAAAACCACCTGTTGGTTGACCTAAATCACCTCTGAAGAAACTAATAACCGATTCTGGGAATGATATTTCGCCACCACGTTCCATAACGTCCTGTGGTTTTAGGTTATTAGTCACCATAAAAATGGCCATATCGCCAACCACTTTACTACTTGGGGTTACTTTAATTAGATTGCCAAACATGTGATTCACTTCAGCGTACATTTTTTTCACCTCGTCAAAACGATCGCCTAATCCTAAAGCAATAGCTTGCGGACGTAAATTTGAATACTGACCGCCTGGAATTTCATGCCTGTAAACTTCGGCTGTTCCTGCTTTTAATCCAGATTCGAATGGGTAATATAATTCGCGTGTATCTTCCCAAAAGTTTGAAAATTGATTCAGCGTATCCATATCAAAAGCATGAGCGCGTGGTTCATATTTCATCATTTCTACAACCGAGTTGAAGTTGGGCTGCGATGTTAAACCAGATAAACCACCTAAAGCAACATCCACAACATCTACACCAGCTTCAATAGCTTTTAAATAGGTTGCAGATTGCAATGATGAGGTATCATGTGTATGTAAATGAATAGGAAGGTTTACCGTGTCTTTTAAAGCGGCAACCAATTCGGTAGCTGCATACGGTTTTAATAAACCAGCCATATCTTTAATGGCGATCATGTGCGCACCGGCATTTTCTAAATCTTTGGCTAATTGGGTGTAATATTTTAAGTTGTATTTGGTTTGTTTCACATCTAAAATATCATCCGTATAACTGATAGCTGCTTGGGCAATACCACCTGTTCTATCACGAACATAATTGATGCTTGGTTCCATGGCTTTTACCCAGTTTAAGGAATCGAAAATCCTGAAAACATCCACGCCATTCTCCCATGATTTTTCTACAAATTTCTCAATTAAATTATCTGGATAAGCTTTATAGCCAACACCATTACTACCACGAAGGAGCATTTGAAAAAGTATGTTTGGAACGGCTTTTCGTAATTCCCGTAATCGTGTCCAAGGGCTTTCATGTAAAAAGCGTAAACAAACATCAAAAGTGGCGCCACCCCAAACCTCCATACTAAAGGTGTTTGGATGGTTTTTAGCATAACTTTCTGCTACTTTCATCATATCAAAAGTTCGCATACGGGTTGCCAATAACGATTGGTGCGCATCACGCATGGTGGTATCGGTATAATGGATTTTAGTATCGTTTTTAAGCCACTCACAGAATTTTTCTGGACCTAATTCCGTGAGTAAGTTTTTTGTACCTTTTGGATACGGATCATTTATATTGAATTTAGGAACTTTCGGGTTTCTAAAAATCTTGCTATCATCTTTATGCTTCACATCCGAATTTCCATTGACAATCACTTCACCTAAAAATTGTGTGACTTTGGAGGTTCTATCTTGTGGTAATTTAATATTGAAAAGTTCGGGTGTATTCTGAATAAAATTAACAGTCACTTTGCCCGCTTTAAAGGTGTCATGTTGAATAACATTTCGTAAAAAGTGAATGTTTGTTTTAACACCGCGAACACGAAATTCTTTTAAAGCACGAACCATTTTCCGCACCGCTCCATCCAATGTTCTACCATGAGCAGAGACTTTTACTAGCATAGAATCGAAAAACGGACTCACGCTATAACCTTGATAAATACTTCCTGCATCTAAACGGATTCCCATTCCAGCAGCACTTCTGTAGGTGGTTATGGTTCCGTAATCTGGTGTGAAATTATTTGAAGGATCTTCTGTGGTTAAACGACACTGCAAAGCAAAACCATAAGTTCGTAAGGTGTCTTGTTCATAAATTTTAATTTGTTGATCAGATAATTTGTAACCACCTGCAACAAATATTTGTGTTTTAACCAAATCAATTCCAGTTACCATTTCCGTAACCGTATGTTCTACTTGAATTCTCGGATTGACTTCAATAAAATAAACATTATCAGCTTTATCTACTAAAAACTCAACGGTTCCAATATTGTTATAGTTTACTTCTTCAGCAATACTGATAGCATATTTGTACAATGATTGTTTTACGTCTTCTGAAACATTAAAAGAAGGTGCAATTTCAACTACTTTTTGATGACGTCTTTGAACCGAACAATCGCGTTCAAATAAATGACGAATATTACCATGATTATCGGCTACAATTTGAACTTCTATATGTTTTGGGTCTTCAACATATTTCTCTAGAAACATGGTGTCATCACCAAAAGCATTTAAGGCTTCATTTTTTGCGGAATCGAAGTTTTGTTCTAAATCTTCATCTTTACGAATGATTCGCATACCACGACCACCACCACCAGAAGCAGCTTTCAACATCAGTGGATAGCCTATACTTTTGGCTTCAGAAATGGCGATTTTTAATGAGGTTAATTTCTTTTTATTACTTTCAATAATGGGAACATTACATTTTACAGCAATTTTTTTAGCGGTAATTTTATCGCCCAAAGCATCCATAACATCTGGATTTGGACCAATAAAAATAATCCCGTTTTGAGCACATTTTCTAGCAAATTCTGAATTTTCTGAAAGGAAACCATAACCAGGATGAATAGCATCCACATTTTTAGATTTGGCCAGTGCAATAATTTCATCACTGTTCAAATATGGTTTTAAGGGTTGGTTGTCTTCACCAATTTGGTAGGATTCATCTGCTTTATTTCGATGTTGAGAATAGCGATCTTCATAGGTGTAAATGGCAACCGTATCCAAATTTAATTCGGTACAAGCACGTAAAATACGTATAGCAATTTCACCTCTATTTGCAATTAATACTTTTTTAATTTTCATGTCTTGTCCGTTTTATTTGATGATATAAGGATTTTCATTTTTGTAATTTCTAACAATAAAATCGATAGCATTACCTAACAATTCACCCATATTCTTAGATTTTTTAAAATTGACATCACCAACCAACTCAAATAATCCTTTTTTGAGTTGCTTTACTTTTTCTGGTGTTGATATATTGTCTTCTCTCATGCAATTTAAAAGATGCTCCAAGCGCTCATGTTCACTTGTAGCGCGTTTAGCGAGTAAGGAACGTTCTTCTAATTCATATTGTACTATAGATTCAGGCGCTAAAACCTCCAAACTTAATTTTACTAAAGCATTGTTTTCTTTTAAAAACTGGGGTTTGTAAACTTTAGGATTCCCTTCATAACTTTGCTGGTCAAAATCGACAGCGCGAATTCGGTATTGCACACGGTCAAAATCTTGTGTAATAACCACCACATAATTGTAGGAACGCATGTCTGCTAAAAGCCGTACAAAACAACGTTCGTTGAATTTTACAAACTCCTTGGCCAATGCCCGTTTGTCTTGATCAGATAGTTTTTCTAAATGCTCACTAATAAAGGTATCGCCAGCAATTCCAGAAATATGTTCTTCAATTAAGGTGTCTTTATGAACCAGAAATGTAATGTGATTAGGCGATAGTAAATGCTCCAATTCCAGTCCGTAAACACGGGAAGCATCAGCTTTTTTTACATATAGAAAAATGTAATTATCGTTTAAAACATTCCGAACTTTAATCCGAAACGGTTTGGTATTACCAAAGGTGCAAAAGTCTATACTATCAATATTGAGGTAAGGAATTAAGCTATCGCTTCCATCGGAATGCAGAATGGAATACATTTGTTTTAGGCTGTATTCAATTTCGTGACGTTCATGTTCCGCAAAATACGTCCGAATCCATAGGGTGTCATTATCATTTTCGTCTAGAATTTCTACAGCACCTTGAAAGCGTAGTAAATCGTCATAAAAAATGGGGATTTTAATATTTCGTCCTTGCGCAGTCAGGTATTCCGACAATAAAGGCGTGATAGGAAAAGCGGGTTTTTTTTTGGAAATGAGTTTTTTATCCACGATACATAAGCTATGCGTTCGAAGATAAATTTAATATTATTTAAAACCAATAATCTAACATCAAAATAATAAACTGTTTTTTCAGTGACTCCAAGTTGCATTTTAAAAGTTTTAAGTGACAATTGAAAAAAGTAAATAGCACTTTAAATCAATGTTCTTAAAATCTTTTGGACATCTAAACTGTCTTTTTGCGGAATTAGAAAGTTATCTAAATCATCAGGAGAACTTATTTGTTCGGTGTTATCAATAAATCCATAGCCTAAATAAATCCCGTTTTTAATTAAAATAAACGCTTCTTCGTCAGATGTACGACCTTTTCGTTTTATAACTTTATGTTCTTCAACTTTGGTTATAATTTCTAGCGCATCTTGAACACGTTTATTATAATCACTAGGTTGTTCATCGTTAGCACAAACACCTTTGCAGGTTTTAATGTTATAATGGCAACATTGCGCCACACCTTCTTGCAAATGGCAATATTTTGGGCATAACTCATACTTTAAACAGAGTTCCTCTAAAAACAAACGACAGTCTCTAATATTATGAAAAACCTTAATCGGGTTTGGACATGATTTAACAGGATTGAATGCTAAATGCATAATGCCATTCCGATCCTGATAACTAAAGATTCCATAGCTTTTAGGATTGCGCTTTGCTTGTTTATTAAACTTCGGAAAATGATGTTTAATAGCGGCATCTTCCATTAAAAGTGCTAGTAATTCACTGCCAGCCAACTCAAAGTCAATACCTCTAGTTTCACGACACATATTTAATGATTTTTGAGTCTTACTGTAAAAGTGGCTCAACACACGCTTTTTTAAATCCTTGGCTTTTCCTACATAGATTATTTTTCCTACTTTATTTCTAAAGTAATAAATACCAGTCGTATTGGGAATGGCATTAAAAACCGCTGTTGGTAGGTGAGATGGGAGTGTAGCCTCTCTGGACGATTTGTTTAAAAAACTACTAAAAACTTCGCCTGTTTCATCTTTTTTCAATAACATATCGAATAGAATCACAGTGGCTTTGGCATCACCTCTTGCTCGGTGTCTGTCTGTTAGATTTATATCTAAGCTTTTACACAATTTACCCAAACTGTAAGATGGAAATCCTGGAAATAATTTCCGAGACAATCTGACTGTACATAATTTTTTTCGATTGAAATCTAAATCCAATAACTTGAACTCATTGCGTATCACGTTATAATCGAAATTTACATTATGAGCAACGAAAACCGTATCTTCAGTTATGGCAAGAATGTCTTGTGCAATGTCTTGAAAAGTCGGTGCATTAGCCACCATGGCATTGTCAATGCCGGTTAAAGTTGTTATGTAAATAGGAATTAGAGTTTGCGGGTTTACCAAGGATGTAAACTCATCAATTATTTCATTTCCATCATATTTAAAAATAGAAATTTCAGTAATTCTATTGGACTGTCCCGTTGTTTCAACATCTATAATTGTATAGGTCATCTAATATGTTTTTCTAATGATTTAAGTTCGACACCTAAACTGTTAAACATGGTTATAATACTACTAATTTTTAACTCTTCTTGATCGTATTCTTGGGTGTTAATACTGCATGTAAATTCCCAAAGCTCCAATACTTCATCTATAGGTATTTCGTATGGTTGATAAAGTGGATTATCTGAAACCAACATTAAATTATTCGTTTCTTTAATGGTGTTAATGACACGCTTGTAAACCATACCGTCGTTTAGCGTTAATAAAACATACGTTCGGTTGCTTGAAATATCACGTCTGTCTTCAACAAATTTACCAACCACATAGGAACCTTCTTTTAAAGGCAACATAGAATCTCCTTTAATAGGAAACGCACGGTGTTTTCCCGATGGTAAAAACGGCAATTTAATTTTTTGTAATTGCTCTATATATTCGGGATCATCATAACCGGATAAATAACCAGCAGAAGCTTTAATGGGAACCACTTCAATTAAATTTTCATTGTCATCATCTACGGTTATGGGAAATAAAACACGCTTGTTTCCAATTTCAATAAAGGAGGTGTCTTTAGACTTGGTTAAATCGTTTTTAATAAGAATATCCACAGGAATCTTAAAGTAATTTGATAGTTCAATAAGCATGTCAATAGAAGGCGTAGAGCGACCTTCTTCATACGAACTGATTCGAGAACGCGTAATTTTTAGATCGTCCGCAAATACTTCTTGCGTTAACCCCTTGAGATGGCGAAGGTGCCGAATATTTTTAGTGATATTTTTCATAATGCTACAAATGTAAGCAATAATTGCTTAATAATGTAGCTAACTTTGCGGCATGAACAAACAAGTTTTACATTTGGATTTAGACACCTTTTTTGTATCCTGTGAACGCCTGATTGATAGTCGATTACAAAAACGACCATTATTAGTTGGCGGAATTGGCGATAGAGGTGTGGTAGCAGCTTGTAGTTATGAAACCAGACGTTTTGGTGTGCATTCTGGTATGTCCATGAAAGTAGCCAGACGCTTATGTCCGGAAGCGGTTGTTATTAGAGGCGATTCATCTACCTACACCAAATATTCACACCTGGTGACTGAAATTATTAAAGAGCGCGTGCCTGTTTTTGAAAAAGCAAGTATTGATGAGTTTTATGCCGATTTAAGCGGAATGGATAAATTTTTTGGGAGCTATAAATATGCTTCGGAATTACGCCAGGAAATTATAAGAGAAACCGGATTGCCTATTTCGTTTGGGTTATCAGCCAATAAAATTGTGTCAAAAGTAGCTACAGGTGAAGCCAAACCGAATAATCAATTACGGATTGATATGGGTTATGAGAAATCATTTTTAGCGCCATTATCAATTCGGAAAATTCCATCTGTTGGCGAAAAAACCTATCAAATATTACGGAATTTGGGAGTGGATAAAGTACATGTGGTTCAGCAAATGCCTTTGGAAATGATGATAAGTGTTTTGGGCGCCAACGGTAAAACTATTTGGAAACGTGCCAATGGTATTGATAATCCACCATTAATTCCGTTTCATGAGCGTAAATCTATTTCTACCGAGCGCACGTTTACAAAAGATACCATTGATGTTGTAAAATTACGAACTACCATTTTTGCTATGGCAGAAAATTTGGCGTTTCAGTTACGAAGAGCCGATAAGTTAACAGCTTGTATTGCTGTTAAAATCAGGTATTCCGATTTTAATACCTATACCAAACAAATTAAAATTTCATACACCAGCGCAGACCATATTCTTGTTCCTACGGTTTTGGAACTATTTGATAAACTATACCAACGGCGTTTATTAATCCGTTTGGTAGGCGTTAAATTTACCCATATTGTTACAGGAAACTATCAAATTAATTTGTTTGATGATACCGAAGACATGCTGAATTTATATAACGCTATGGATACCATTCGGAGTAAATATGGCGAATTAAGTATTCAGCGCGCCGCGTCCATGGGAGCAAAAACCATCGGACGTTTTAAAAATCCATTTAATGGCGAACCACCCGTAATTTTAGCACACCGTAAACACTAATGTATCTTAATTGTCACTCATATTATTCCTTGCGTTTTGGCACATTTTCAGAAGTTGACCTTTTGGAATTGGCCAAGCAATGTGGTGTAAAACATTTAGCGTTAACCGATATTAATAATACATCGGCTTGTTTAAATTTCATTAGAAAAGCGAAGGAATATCACATTAAACCCGTTGTAGGAATCGATTTCAGAAATGGTGCGAAACAGCAATTTGTAGGAATTGCAAAAAATAATGACGGCTTTCAGGAACTGAATGTTTTTTTATCGGAATACGCACATCAAAAAAAGCAGTTTCCAGACGTGTCCCCAAAATTTGAGAATGCGTTTGTAATTTACCCGTTGGAACAAGTTATGCAACTTGAGAAAACCAAATTTGAAGATTTTGAGTTTATAGGTATCACTATTAATGATCTTAAAAAGTTACCCTTTACAATTTATAAGGATTATGAAGATAAACTGGTCGTCCAGCAACAAGTGACTATTCGGAATAAAAAAGATTTTAATGCACACCGTTTGTTGCGTGCCATTGATAACAATACCTTGTTGAGTAAATTATCAAAAACAGAGGAATGTAGTGAGCATGACAAAATGTATTCATCCATTGAATTAAAGCAATTTTTTCAATTGTTTCCTTTTATAATTGATAATACAAACAGACTGTTTGAAGCCTGTGATATTGAGTTTAGTTTTGGTGAAAATCGCATATCACAAAATCAATCTGTATATCTGGAAACGGAACAAGAAGATTTTAATTATTTAAAGGAACTCTGCGAACAGAAAATTTACAGACGTTACCCAACTCCTTCCATAAAAGTACGAGAACGATTAGAAACTGAACTCAAAACGATTAAGGAAATGAATTTTGTATCCTATTTCCTTATCAATTATGATATTGTGAGTTATTCAAAAAGTCAAGGATATATTCATGTAGGAAGGGGAAGTGGTGCCAATAGTATTGTGGCATACATTATAGGAATTACCGATGTAGATCCCATAGAATTGGATTTGTATTTTGAACGATTTATTAATCCATTCCGAAAATCGCCACCTGATTTTGATATCGATTTCTCATGGAAAGAACGCAATGATATTACCGAATATATTTTTAAACGTTTTAAAAATGTCGCACTATTAGCTGTTTATAACACCTTTAAATTCCGAGCGGTTGTTCGAGAATTAGGAAAGGTTTTTGGTATGCCAAAAGAGGAAATAGATAAAATATGTACTGGTAGGTATCAAAAACCAGAATTTGATGAAATGGGTGCTTTGGTCATTAAGTATGGCGAATTAATTCAGGGTTTTCCTAACTATGTGAGTGTACATTCCTGTGGGATATTAATACTGGATAAACCTATTCATTATTATTCAGCAACCAATATGCCTCCAAAAGGCTTTCCAACCGTTCAGTTTGATATGATTATAGCCGAAGATGCTGGGATTTTCAAATTCGATATTTTAGGACAACGTGGATTAGCAAAAATTAAAGATACGTTGGAAATTATTAAATATAACAGACCCGAAGCACCCGAAATTGATATCACAGATGTTGAAAAATTTAAAACAGATCCCAAAGTAAATGCGCTATTAAAAAACGGAAAAGCCACAGGTGCTTATTATGTAGAATCGCCAGCCATGAGAGGTTTAATGTGTAAACTCCAAACCCAAAATTATTTAGGATTGGTGGCAGCAAGTTCCATTATAAGACCAGGCGTTTCGGGTTCAGGGATGAAACAAGAATTTATTAAACGCCAAAGACATCCAGAACGTCGGAAAGAAGCCAATCCGATATTGTTAAAGATTATGCCAGAAACCTATGGTATTATGGTATATCAAGAAGATGTGCTAAAAGTGGCTAATCAATTTGCAGGCTTAACATTAGGAGAAGCCGATGTGTTGAGACGTGGTATGAGTGGTAAATTTAGGTCGAGAGCCGAATTTCAAGCTGTTGAAGATAAATTTATAGCCAATTGTAAAACTAAAGGCTATACAGAAGCACTAACCCTTGAAGTTTGGGAGCAAATAAAGAGTTTTGCAGGCTATGCATTTGCAAAAGGACATTCGGCTTCTTATGCCGTGGAAAGTTATCAGAGTCTGTATTTAAAATGCTATTATCCTTTAGAGTTTATGGTGGCCGTTTTAAATAATGGTGGTGGATTTTATAGCACCGAACATTATATTCATGAAACAAAAATGTGTCAGGGTATTATAAAAACACCGTGTATTAATAAAAGTGACCATCCCAATACAATAGAAGGAATCACGATTTATTTAGGTTTTGGCTATCTTAAAAATTTAGAGAGTTATACGGTAAAACGAATTTTAACCGAACGGCAGTTGTATGGTACATTCAAATCGTTGGATGATTTTATTGATCGCGTGGTGATTAGTATTGAACAATTAACCATTTTAATTAGAATTGGTGCGTTTAATTTTACAGAAATCCCCAAATCCGAATTACTTTGGAATGCCATTTTTAAGATAAATTCTAGTAAAGCAAAAACACCTCAAAAACAATTATTCAAACCAAATCATAAGGCATTTACGTTGCCAAAACTTAATTCCAGTTGGATAGAAGATGCTTATGACCAAATGGAACTATTGGGTTTCCCTTTGTGCAATTATTTCGATTTGATAAATGAACCCATTCGGGAACATATCAAAGCCAAAAACATGTTTCAACATCGAAATGAAAACGTGCTGTTATATGGTAAATTGGTAAATACACGATTTCATAAAGGTGCCACAGGAAAGCTCATGCGGTTTTGCACATTTGTAGATGATGAAGGGTGTTATTTTGATACCGTACACTTTCATGATACGGTAGAAAAATATCCCATTCATGGCATTGGAATATATGCGTGTTATGGCAAAATAACTGAAGAATTTGATTTTTGTAGTGTTGAAATTATTTGGACTCAAAAAATGGCGCTAAAACCAGATCCCCGCTTAAACTAATTGGCACCGCCAAAGGGTATAATTCCCCGAGGCTTGCCTTGACATTAAAAGTTCATTTCCTACGAATGCCACGAGGTAGTTTACTATGTTTAGTTCTCATAGGAAATACCCATGATTTCAAAAACCCGATCTTCTTTGGCTAGTTTTAAAATAGCTTGGTCGCCTACTTTTTTATCTGTTAATAATCTCGCAATGGGTGAGATGAAGGAAATTTTACCTTTAGCAATATCGGCTTCATCCACACCAACTATTTGATATTTTTGAGACGTTTTAGCACTTCCAATTTTAAGAGTAATTAATGCGCCAAAACGAATTTCATCTTGCGGTTGTTTGGATAAATCAACAATTTTTGCGGTTGCTATTCTGTTTGTTAGTAATTGCAATTTGGCGTTTATATGGTTTTTGGCAATACGTCTTTCTTTTTCGTCTGAAATATCTAATTGTTCTTTTTCGTCAGCAAAGGCTTGTTTTTCGGACAATAACATATCCATCCCATTTTGGGTAACGCAGTTTGTTACACCTTCAGGCAAATCTGCTCGTGGTGCTACAAAAGGTATGTCTTCCTGATCATCTTCTTTTACAAATCCTCTACTCATATATTTATGTGCATTTTTGTTTTCCTAATTCATTAAGATAAAACTATTTTTTTAATTACCCGAATGCTTCGCCTGATTGCTGTTTTTTTGGCGGAATAATTACCTGATATTTCGCAAAACAAAAAGGCTGTAAATATTTATTCACAGCCTTTTTTATAAAAATTTAAGGAAAATCTAATAAACCATAAAGTTAGACTCTAGATTTACGTTTCTTCATTTTTTTATCTTCCATTTTCTTTTGAATCTTCTCTTGTTTCCTATCGTTTAATTCAGTTTTTGTAAGCTTCTTTCTTAATTTAGCCATGATATTGTTATTTTAAATTTATATAAAAAATAGAACATCGTTTTAATTCCGGATTTATACATTATTTTAATGCGAGTACAGGTATTCAGTATGTTTAAATTGAATAGTTCCTGTAATAAATAATGTAAAGGAGTTGTTCAGGCACACGCGCTATGCCTGACTAATTCGAGAAGATAATTTGGCGTTTTGGAGATATTTCGAAATAGAAATAAAGATCAAAAAACCTGCTTACGAGCGTTTCGTAAAAAGTAATTAGGTGATTTGTTATTATTAGATTCATACTTCTATTCTACAAGCAATTTACTTGCGATTAAAAGGTAAACATAGCCCTTATATTCCAATTTGCCTAATTTAAAGAAGACCTTTGTTAACACAGACTATTATTGCCATTTTATAACATCTTTTCGTTGTAAATTGGTACGTATGTTTCTTATTAAAACTAGAATTTGATACTTGACACAAAAAGCTATTTCAATGTACTTTTTGCTTTCATTTCCGTACTTAAAATTTTATCAACCGCTTGTTTGTATTTCACAGGGTTTGAAGCTTTTTTTATAGCTTTATATACTTTTTGTGGATTGGAAGTCGATTGTGAAAAGAACTCCCAAAAGCCGAGCATTTTCATTTTTATAGGTGTTGGGCCAGACAAGTACTCATCGTATTGCTGGTAAATAGTATCATGAAATTTTGAAAATATTTCCCATCTATTTTCAGGATATTCTGTGGTGTCATTTTTTATCATACTTGGTAAAAACGGATCGGCAATTAGGCCACGACCAATCATAAAATGATCAATACTCGGAAAGCGTTTTTCCATGGCTTTAAAAGCAGATACACTGGTAATATCACCATTATAATACAATTTGTGCTTGGTGCTACTAATGCATTTTTCAAACGCATCTAAATCCACTGGTCCTTTGTAAAGTTGCTTTCCAATTCTGGCATGAATAGCAATATTTTTAAGTGGATAGTTGTCTAAAATAGGAAAGGCATCTAAAATTTCTTCCGCATGTTCATAGCCCATGCGCATTTTCATAGAAACTAGAATATCCGTTTCATTATGTACTTTGTGTAAAACCTCGTCAATTCGTGACGGGTTACAAATTAAGCCAGAACCCATTCCAGACTTGGTAACCATGGGATAAGGACAACCTAAATTCCAGTTTAGCTCCTTGTAACCTAAACTTTGAACATATTTGGTAACGAATAAAAATTCATCAGGATCATTGGTCATTACTTGCGGAATGACTTCTATAGTCGCATTGTTTTCTGGTAGTAAATCGTTTTGGTAAGATTGCTTAATTTTCAGTTTGCCATTAAGCTTAATATAAGGCGCATAAAACGTATCAATACCACCAAAGTACTGATTGAAAGCATTGCGAAACCTGAAATCTGTAAAACCTTGTAAAGGTGATGAAAGAAGCGTATGAGCCATGATGTTATTTAGTTAGGCAAAGATAGGTTTTTTGCTTTATGGTTTGGATTTATAGATATAATATGATACCATTTTAAGCAACTTATTTTAAGGTACGCTATCTTAGCACGATGCCATCTAAAATCCTATTTATTACACCCCCTTTACGCAGCTAAATACAGCCTATCCTGCAACGACTTTGCTGGCTTGTTGTAAAGTGAGTCCGTAACCTTGATTGCGTTCATCAAAACTACTATCACGCTCATAAAGTTTAAACGGAATTCCAAGATGGATGCAAGCCACAGCAAGCGCTACATCACCAATGCCACCACCAATAATAGCCACGTGCGGATAATTTTCGGTATCGGCTTGAGGTGGATGACTAGCTGAAACCAAACCAGAACCCGAACACTTCAAGCAGAAGTAGAGGTGACCTCTAGGAGGAATTGGAGTTGTTTCTTTGCTATTTATTTTTTTAACCACATCCAGTGCAAACTGATATTGAAGTCGAACTTTTTTACGAAGTTTGCGTCTTTTTTTACCACGTCCATGACATTCAGGGCAAACGGTATAGTTAGCGGAATTGTTTTTGGAGTTAGTCATTTTATTCAAGTCGCATTTTGGAATAACCTAAATACTACTTGCTGCTTTCTGCTACTGGTGAAATCATAATATGTGCTCTATGCGTTCCTGGATTCATAATCCAAGGGTGGTTTTGAGCAATTGGAACTTCTGGTAAACCTGTAGATTCTGCTGTTGCGTATGGCATATAAACGACATAGCGAAGTTTCGCGTTTTCAACCTTACTTGTTTCAGGATCATAATTCGTATCAGGACCATAGTAAATGTGCAAGGTTGACCCAATGGTCATTTTAAGTTTTCCTGATTTCACTTCTTCTTCACGCATATCAAATATTTCTTGATGTTTTTTTCCTTCCGCTTTCAAAGCGCGCCCTCTTGCCATGAATGGCTCAAGATCTTTATGATACGCTGCGGCACTGAATCCATCTTTATTCGGATCGTCAGCAAGAATAATAAATTCATTGTTACCTTTTCTTAAGGTCACAAATTCACCAGCCATATTATAACCTATAATTTTAGCGCCAGATCGGCTTACTTCAGGAGCAGCCATTAATGCGGTTGCAATTAGAGCTTCGTCTGAATCAATTTTTCTTAGTTGTTTATTGACTTTATTTGTTGAGCTGTCTGTAGGGTTTTTAATTTCAGAAGATTCTTCAATTACCGTTTTCGTTTTGTCTGATGAGTTACAAGAAATTAGAATTCCTGCAAATAGTAATGTTGTAATAATACGTTTCATATTATATTGGTTTTTCGTGTTGACTTAATGAATCTATACAATCAGACTTAAATAGTAAGTTACATCTTCATGATAAAGGCAAGATACTAAATCTTTAATTTCTTTGCGTGGACTATCTATTTTTAACGTTCATGCTTTTTTATTTGCTTTGATCAATTAACGATGTTGTAATGCGTATTTTTGCAAATTGTATTACCTAATAGAAAACATGCGACATTTAAAAAAAACATCAGATAAAAAAGATAAATCACAGCCGAGAGTCACCATGAAACAGGCTTTTAAAACCATAATTTGGCCAAGACGAAATTTGGTTTTTATTGGTCTCCTTTTGATTGTAATCAGAAGTTTATCGGGTTTGGTTTTACCATGGCAAAGTAAAGTTTTACTAGATGAGGTGGTTCCAAATAAAGATACGTCGCAATTATACACCTTGATCGCCATTGTAATTGGTGCCATAACCATACAAGCTGTAACGTCCTTTCTATTAACTAGAATATTAAGCGTTCAAGCACAATATTTAATTAGCGAATTACGATCAAAAGTTCAGAAAAAGGTGCTTTCGCTACCTATTAGTTTTTTTGATAATACCAAATCTGGTGCATTAGTGTCCAGAATTATGAGCGATGTGGAAGGTGTCAGAAATTTAATTGGAACCGGTTTGGTGCAATTAGTTGGTGGTTCATTTACAGCTGTTGTATCCTTAATAATTTTAATAAAACTGAACGCTTGGATGACCTTGTTCGTGTTTGTGCCATTATCCATATTTGGTTATATCGCCTTGCGTGCCTTCAAATTTATTCGTCCAATTTTTAGAGCACGTGGTAAAATTAATGCCGAAGTTACAGGCAGATTAACAGAAACTCTGGCTGGCGTTCGTGTAATAAAAGCGTTTAATGCTGAAGAACAAGAAAACACGGTTTTTGAAAAAGGGGTTGATAAATTATATCAAAACGTCAAAAAGAGTTTAACAGCAACCGCTTTAATGACGAGTTCTTCCACGTTTTTAATTGGTGTGGCAACTACTGGAATTATGGGAATGGGTGGTTATTATATGATGATAGGTGAAATGACCACAGGTGATTTTTTATTCTTCACATTAATTCTCGGTTTTATGATTGCTCCAATTGTACAAATGAGTAATATAGGAAGTCAATTAACAGAAGCCCTTGCTGGATTAGATAGAACGGAAGAGCTTATGAATATGACGGCTGAAGAGGATAACAAAGCTAGACATATTGAATTGAATACCATAAAAGGAGCTATTGAATTTGATGACGTATCTTTTTCATATGAAGAAGGCAAAAACGTATTACACAACATCAGTTTTAAAGCGCCTGCTGGTTCTGTAACGGCATTGGTTGGAAGTTCTGGTTCTGGAAAATCCACTATTGCGGGACTTTCTGCAACGTTTTTAACACCAAAATCTGGTAAAGTGACCATTGATAATCACGATTTATCACAGGTTAAATTAAGTAGTTTCCGGAAGTATTTAGGTGTCGTGCTGCAAGACGAATTTTTATTTGAAGGTAGCATTCGTGAGAACATCATGTTTCCAAGACCAGATGCCACTGAATCCGATGTGCAAAATGCTGTAAAAGCCGCATACGTTAATGAATTTACGGATCGTTTTGATGACGGTTTAGAAACCTTAATAGGTGAGAGAGGTGTGAAATTATCTGGTGGTCAACGACAACGTTTAGCTATTGCTCGTGCTATTTTAGCAAATCCAAACATTATTATTTTAGATGAAGCGACGTCTAGTTTAGATACCGAAAGTGAAGCGCTAATTCAGAAAAGTTTAAATGAATTAGTTAAAAACAGAACCACTATTGTTATTGCTCACCGATTAAGTACCATTAGAAAAGCAGACCAAATTTTAGTCATAGAAGCTGGCCATATAGTGGAACGTGGCACACATGACCAATTGATAGCTAAAGAAGGCAGATATTATGAATTATACACGTATCAGGCTAAAATTTAACAGGTTGAAAAGAATAGAAACCGAAATATATTCTGAATTTAGAAAACAATTCCATTTCACACAATCTATGTATAGAACGCTATCTTTGCATCATGCCATCTAAAATCCTATTTATTACGCCACCTTTTACGCAGTTAAATACAGCCTATCCTGCAACGGCTTATTTAAAAGGGTTTTTAGAAGAACAACAAATATCTGTTGCACATTGCGATTTGAGTATCGAGCTGTTTACCGCCATTTTTACGAGCGAATTCCTACAGCTTATGTTTCAGGAAGCAGCAGACATGGAAAACGATCAATATCCGGAAATGAACAGGATGAAACACCGCTACATTTCAAGAGTTGATGCTGTTCTCGCATTTCTTCAGAAACAAGATATTAAAACGGCTCATAAAATTTTGGAACCACATTTTTTACCTTTGGGACATAGGCTTTCCAGAGTGAATACAGAAATTATATGGGAAGTTGGAGACGTAGGTATTATAGACAAAGCCAAGCATTTTGGAACCCTTTTTATTGAAGAAATAGGCGATTTTATACAAGCCAACGTGGATGAATTTTTCGCATTTACTAAATATGCCGAACAAATTGGAACATCTGCTAGTAGTTTTGATCAGTTGGATGAATTTTTGAGTTATCAACCGACTATCATTGAAGAGAAAATGTTGGATATTTTAGTTGAACAAATTGAAACCGAAACACCTAATTTAGTCTGTTTTACCATTCCATTTCCAGGGAATTTGTTTGCTGCTTTGCGTTGTGCGCAATTTATAAAACAGCTTTTTCCTAATATTCATGTGGCTTTTGGAGGTGGCTATTGCAATACCGAATTACGCTCGCTTACAGATCCACGGATTTTTGAATTTGTAGATTTCATTTCATTGGATGATGGCGAAGGTCCTTTACTTAAAATGGTTAATTATCTGGAAGGTCATATTTCTATAGATGATTTAGAACGCACATTTGTTTTAGAACAGGAGGCCGTTAGCTATAAAAATAAAGTTCCAAACACTATTTATCATCATAGAAATCTACCGGCACCAGATTATTCCGGATTACCTTTTGATAAGTATGTGTCTTTTTTAGATGTTGTAAATCCTATGCATAGAATGTGGACGGATGCAAGATGGAATAAATTAACCATTTCTCATGGTTGTTACTGGAAGCAATGCACGTTTTGCGATGTGAGCTTGGATTATATTGGAAACTATCAAAACACAACAGCTGAAGATTTAGTTGATAAAATTGAAAAAATAATAAAAGACACCGGTATAAGCGGTTTCCATTTTGTTGATGAAGCGGCTCCGCCTAAAATGCTCCGTGCGTTATCTAATACCTTACTAGAAAGAGGTGTAAATATTACGTGGTGGACAAATATTAGGTTCGAAAAAACCTTCAATTTTGAATTGTGTCAGCTCATGGCAAAATCGGGTTGTATTGCGGTAACTGGCGGACTGGAAGTGGCTTCAGATAGATTATTGTCCAAAATGAAAAAAGGTGTGGATATTGCCCAAGTTACACGCGTAACTCATAATTTTTCTCAAAACAATATCATGGTCCATGCCTATTTAATGTATGGATTTCCAACTCAAACGGAGCAAGAAACCATCGATTCTTTAGAAGTGGTAAAACAGCTATTTGAACGCAACTGTATTCAGTCTGCATATTGGCATCAATTTACAACCACTATTCACAGTCCCATTGGTCAGAATCCGGAAGCGTTTGGAATAGAAATAACAGGACCTGTTTTTGAAGGATTTGCTAAAAATGATTTATACCACCAAGATCCGAAAGGTGCTAATCATCCTATATACACCAAAGGGTTAAACTTGGCGCTACATAATTATTTAAATAAGGCAGGTTTTGAAAAGAGTATGTCAAGTTGGTTTGATTTTCCGGTTCCTAACACCACACATCCAAAAGATTTGATTGCGAGTTTCTTGGATTAGCAGGCGGTAATGATCAACCAGGATTTGAATATGGTTGTTGTGCTATTCATGCATTTAACTTATTCGCGTTTCTTGCACTTTATGATTTTTACAATTCTATTAATTACAATTTGCGATAAATTCCAATTGTATCCATCAAAATTGGTCGTGTTCATAAATTGCACAACAACTGTATCTATCTCATTATGGTATTCCGCAAGACATTGATAGCCTGGAAGTAAACCACCATGTTCATAAACGTAAGAGTAAATTTCCTGTTCACCTTCATTAAATACAGTGCCATCATTCAGGGCGCGTAAAAACATGCCAACATCCTGTGCTGTAGCAATCATTAAACCAGAATAATCCGTTTTTATGTCATTTTCTATTCCCACATAATACCCGCTCATAACATCGTCTATATTTACATCGTGTAGGGAGCCGAAGGTATTGTTGAGGTTGAGCGGAATTAATATTTCTTCTTTAATATATTGTTGATGGCTATAACCCACAACTTTATCTATTAGATCGGAGATTAGCATATAATTAGTGTTGGAATATTCATACCCTTTATCTGGTTTAAAACTAGCTGGTAAATCAAGCGCATATTCCAACTTTTCTTGCCTAGTTTCTGGTGGATTAACCCAATAATTTGGAAAATTGGTAAAATTTGGAATGCCACTTCGATGTTGCAACATCATTCGCAACGTAATTTCATTGGCATTTTCAATTCTTCCAATGAGTTCTGGAAAGTAGTCCGCTAAAGTTTTATCCAAGGACAAACGCTTTGCTTTTATTAATTTGGTTGCAGCTACGGCAACATATAATTTGGTAATGCTACCAATTTTGAACAAAGCATCTGGTTTGGCCGGAATTTTATTTTCTCGGTCGTGCCAACCAGCAGTATAAAATTTAGGAGGTTTGCCTGCTTCGTCTACATAAACAATCATGCCATCAACGCCATGGGTAATAGCTTCTTCTACTTGTTCCTGAATCGTATCAGGCAGTGGTAATATCCATGCCTTGACCAAAATCCAAGGTACGAACCATAGGGAACTTATACTTGCAATAATAAAAAGTATTCTAAATGTGCGTTTTAGTTGTTTCTTCTTCATAATATTATTTCCTTTTAACACCAAAATTTCGCTGTTTTACAAGTATGCTTCCTAGACACGGATTTCCAAACTACTGAAAGGTGTCTGTTATATAAGAGGTATTTTGGTTAATAGTATCGCTTACTTTCCACAGAATGGTGTTTTGAGAATTCCCTTGAAAGCTTAATAGAAATAGAGAAATGATTAAAAAACTTCTTTTCATTTGCACAAAAGATTGTTAATGGATTATTTGATTTAAAAAATCGCCAAGATGAACTTGGTTACGCTTTATCATTTCGGATTTGGCTATTTCAAAATCTACCGCTTGCCTGTTTTGTGAGAGTTTAAATTTACCTTCCCAATGGGTAATTGTAATTTTAAAACCTGATACATAGGGAAGATATGTGTCCATATCTGGATCATCCTTATCTAATGTATAGTTGTGATGCGGTTGCTCTAAAAATTCTGTCATAGCAACCATAGTTTGCTTAATGCTTTCTGGGTCTTCAATTTCTGAAACGACGCCTTCAACGTGCACTTTTACATAATTCCAAGTTGGTAACTGTTTGGTTGTATAAATACTTGGTGAAATATAACATTGTGGTCCCGAAAAGATAACAGTTACCTTATTCTGGTTTTTCAGTAACGCGGCATGTGGATTATGTGCATCCAGATGACCAATTAATTCGTTGTTTTTATAAATTAATGGAATATGGGTTATTAACAGTTCGTTGTTTGAAACTGAAATAACAGTTGCCAACGGATAAGCACGTATCACATGAATTAAATGCTTTTTATTACTATCTTGATGTTGTTTTGGTGGATAACTCAAAATTTTGGTTTTGCTTTTACGGATTTATTTAAGTGACTAATTAATTGCAGTTGAAATTTACAATATTTATCTTTAACCTATGCCAGAAAAAGCACCCTCAATATCCATTAAAAATTGGTCGCAGGACGATCAGCCTCGCGAAAAACTGCGCGACAAAGGTAAAGCTGCTTTAAGTGATGCCGAATTGGTTGCCATTATTATAGGTTCTGGCAATCGGGATGAAAGCGCTTTGGATTTATGCAAGCGTATTTTAGCAAGTGTGGATAATAATTTAAATCAGTTGGGTAAGTTAAGTATTAAACAACTTATGGATTTCAAAGGTATTGGTGAAGCAAAAGCCATATCTATTGCAGCTGCCATGGAGTTGGGTAGAAGACGTAGAGGTGAAGAAGCTCTGGAACGTAAAAAAATTACATCCAGTGTGTCCGTTTTTGAACTCATGCAACCTATTATAGGCGAATTACCACATGAGGAATTCTGGATTATTTATTTAAATAATGCCAACAAGGTCATTCAAAAACAACAATTGAGTAAAGGTGGAATTACAGGAACTTTGGTAGATGTAAGATTGGTACTTAAAAATGCATTAGAGTTTGGAGCGGTAGGAATAATACTAGCACACAACCATCCGTCGGGAACCTTAAAACCTAGCGAAGCCGATAAGCAAATTACACAAAAATTAAAAAAAGCAGGCGAAAGTTTAGATATTAAAGTATTGGATCATCTTATAGTAACAGAAAAGGCCTATTTTAGCTTTGCAGATGATAACTTACTGTAATGATTCTCATATACACGCCCAACATAACACCACGAATTAAGTATGCATTTAAGCATATTTTTACCCGTATCTTAAAGGTTCCAGTTTCATTTACAAGCACTGTAGAAGCGTTTATTTCCCATAATTCCATTAAAATTTCCTACGCCAAACAACCACTAGGAAACGAGTTATTTATAAAAAGTCATGAACTTCTTTTTGAACAAGGCTTATCAGATGTTGAGGTGCAAGTACATGATTGGGAGGAAACCAAATGTTTTTTTACAACCAACGATAAGAGCTGTATACCTTTTGATATGTTTGCGGCTACGTTTTACTTATTAAGTCGCTATGAAGAGTATTTACCACATGTAAAAGATGAATATGGTCGTTTTACGGCTGAAGAAAGTTTAGCCTTTAAATATGGATTTCTCCATCAGCCAGTAGTGGATATTTGGGCCTATAAATTCAAACAAATATTAGAGAATCAATACCCGGATTTTGTGTTTCCAAATAAAACCTATGCCGTAAAACCAATTATTGATGTGCCTTCAGCCTTCAGTTTTAAAGCGAAAGGTTTAATGCGCACAATTGGTGGCACGCTTAAGGATTTATTAAGCTTTAAATTTCACAGATTATATATGCGTTTTATGGTGTTATTAGGATTTAAACACGATCCAGATGATACGTTTAAATATATTATAAATCGGCAAAAACAGCGTAAAAATAAATTTTTGTTTTTCTTTTTAATAGGTGATTATTCCACTTATGATAAAGGTGTTAATGCACAAAAAAAAGAATTTATATCCCTTATAAAACAAGTAGCAGATTATTGCCATGTAGGACTTAAAACATCTTTTTTTGCGTTGGATAATATGGCTATCTTGAAGAAGGAAAAACTCCGGATGGAATCTATTTTAAACACATCACTATTAGCATCCAGACACTCCTTTTCTAAATTAAATTTGCCTATTTCCTATAGGAATTTGGTGGAATTAGAAATTTTGGAAGATTATACCATGGGTTATGTTAATTACAGCGGTTTCCGAGCAGGAACCTGTACGCCATTTTTCTTTTATGATTTGGATTTTGAAATTCAAACGCCGCTAAAGATAACGGCATACCACGTTATGGATTATACGCTTTTAAAGCATAATTCGTTACTGGATAAAAAGGAATCTCTGTTGCGTGTAATTAACCAAGTGAAGCAAGTAAATGGTGAGTTTGTATCTGTTTTTCATAACTATACGTTTAGTGATTTAGAACGCTGGAGGGGCTTTAAAGAATTGTTTAATATGATATTAGATTCAGCAAATGAAGATTAACGGCATTACAGATATTTTTTTCGATTTAGATCATACACTTTGGGATTTTGATAAAAATTCAGCTTTAGCATTTCAGAAAATTTTCAACACTCATAACATAGATGTTGATATTCATGATTTTCTAAAAGTTTACGAGCCCATAAATTTAAGCTATTGGAAATTGTATAGAGAGGATCAGATTGATAAAGAATCATTGCGATATAGACGTTTAAAAGAAAGTTTTGATGCTATAAACGCCATAATTCATGACGATATTATTAATCAATTGGCTATAGATTATATTGTAAGTTTACCAACCTTTAATCATTTGTTTGATGGTACTTTTGATTTGTTAAATTATTTACAACCGCATTATAAAATGCATATAATTACCAATGGTTTCCAGGAGGCACAAGATAAAAAGATGGAACAATCCAAAATATCAAAATACTTTAAAACCGTTACCAATTCTGAACTAGCAGGCGTTAAAAAACCCAATCCCATAATTTTTGATTATGCCATTAATAAAGCCGAAGCCGATAAATCCAAGAGCTTAATGATTGGTGATAATTTGGAAGCTGATGTTTTAGGAGCGTTAAATTTTGGTATGGATGCTATTTGTTTTAACTATCATGGACTGAAAATTGATAGTAGTATAAAACAAGTTACAAATTTGATGGATTTAAAAGCCTTTTTGTAATTTTAATGTATCTTTAATCTTTACTTTAAAAAAAATCATGATAAAAAAAATCACGCTTATATTCGTTTTATTTATAACCGTTCAATCTAGTTTTTCACAAAGTGATTTGGATCAATATAAATATGTAATTGTACCAACCACTTATGAATTTTGTACAGAACGCGACCAATATCAATTAAATTCATTGACCAAATTTTTATTTGAAAAGCAAGGGTTCGTTGCATTGATGAGTGATGAGCCTTGGCCACAAGATTTAATAAATAATGGCTGTTTGGCCTTATGGGCAGATGTGTTAAATGAATCTGGCATTTTTGAAACCAAGTTTAGATTAGAATTGAAAAACTGTCAAAAACAAGTTGTTTTCACATCTGGAGTTGGGCAATCGCGAGAAAAAAAATATAAAGTGGCTTATAACTTATCATTAAGACAAGCATTTGAGTCCTTTAATACAATTGATTATCGTTATAATCCTGAAATGCCAACTGAAGTCAGTACAACTACGAAACCCATTAAACCAACTACTATTACACCTCCAGTTGCCTTAATTGATCCTGCTATTTCTGAATCTAAAGAAGCTGATGAAAATCAAGCTTTAACGGCAAGAAAAAAAGATGGTATTAATTATGAGTTACTGAATGACAAAGGGGAAGTGGTTTACACTTTAATCTTTTCCGGTAAAGAAGCCTTTTATATGGTGGAAGGAATACAGGCTACCGTTTATAAAATAAATGATGTCTGGGTTATTGCTCAAACCACTGCCGACGGGTCATTACAAGTTGAAACATTAAACGTTACTTTTTAATAACCATATTTTTCCTTCCAGCGTTGTTTTAAAAACTCCCGTTGTGCGTTTTCACGTGCATTATTTCCGGGCTCATAAAACCTAGTGTTACTAATTTCATTTGGCAGAAATTCCTGTTTGGCAAAATTATTTTCATAGTTATGAGCATATTGGTAATTCTCGGCATAACCAATTTCTTTCATGAGTTTGGTTGGTGCGTTTCTAATAGACAAGGGCACGCTTAAATCGCCAGTATCTCGCACCGCTTGTTGTGCTTTGCTAATGGCCAAATAGGCTGCATTACTTTTAGGTGAACAGGCTAAATATGTTACACATTGACTTAATAAAATTCGGGATTCGGGATTTCCAATAGTGGAAACCGCCTGAAACGTATTATTGGCAATTACTAAAGCCGTTGGGTTTGCGTTTCCTATATCTTCACTCGATAAAATAAGGAGACGCCTGGCTATAAATTTCACATCTTCTCCACCTTCAATCATTCGCGCTAAATAATACACAGCGGCATTGGGATCGCTGCCGCGAATAGATTTTATTAGTGCTGAAATGATATCATAATGTTGCTCACCTGTTTTATCATATCTAGCTGTATTATTTTGAATGCGTTGTGTAACCAATGCATTAGTAATCATAATATCTCCTGTGTCGTGCGAATTGACAATTAATTCAAAAATATTCAACAGTTTTCGAGCATCACCTCCCGAAATACGCATTAAAGCTTCCGTTTCTTTTAACGTAATATTTTTTTGAGATAAGTAGGTGTCTTTTTCTATTGCACGTTTTAAAAGGGCTTCTAAATCCGTTTTATTAAAGGCATTTAAAATATATACTTGACAGCGTGATAATAATGCCGGAATAACCTCAAAACTCGGATTTTCTGTTGTGGCTCCAATTAATGTTACCCAACCTTTTTCCACCGCTTGCAACAAGGAGTCTTGTTGCGATTTACTAAACCTATGAATCTCATCAATAAATAAAATGGGATTTTTGGTAGTAAATAAACCACCCGACTGTTTTGCCTTATCTATAACCTCACGAATATCCTTAACGCCTGAATTTATAGCACTCAACGTATAAAATGGTCTGTTGGATTCTGTGGCAATAATATTTGCTAAAGTTGTTTTACCAATTCCAGGTGGACCCCAAAGTATAAGTGATGGGATTAAGCCTTGCTTTATTTGATTGGTTAACGTACCATTAGGACCTATTAAATGTGCTTGACTAATATAGTCGTCAAGCGTTTTAGGTCTTAAACGTTCTGCTAAAGGTTCATTCATGGCGTAAATTTAATTATAATTATAGGTTCTATTAGAATGGTTTTGTACATTTTGATTAACAATTTGTAATTAGTTGTCAATCTTACAGACTGACAATTTAACAGAACCTCATTAATGGTTAGTTTTTTGTTAAGATTTATATATGAAAAGTCAAGAAGAATTTAAATTTTCTAATCAGGTTATTTTAGTGCCAGTAGCATTTGTTTTGCTCATTTGGCTTGTATTCTGGTTTGAAATTCGTTTTGGGTTCGACTTTACAAATTATGGCATATTTCCGCAGAAGTTATTTGGGCTTCGTGGTGTTGTTTTTAGTGCCTTTATTCATTCGGGCATCACGCATTTATATCACAACACCATCCCGTTATTTGTGCTAACCGCTGCCTTGTTTTATTTCTACAGAGACATGGCATGGAAAATCCTTATTTTAGGAATTTTACTTTCGGGTTTGTTAACGTGGAGTATTGGTAGGCCAGCCTATCATATTGGTGCCAGTGGCCTTATTTATGTATTAGTTAGTTTTTTATTCTTTAAAGGTATTTTAGCCAAGCATTTTAGGTTAATTGCTTTATCCTTATTAGTCATCTTCTTATATGGAAGTATGATTTGGTATGTACTACCTATTAAAGATGGTGTATCCTGGGAAGGTCATTTATCCGGATTAATTGTAGGATTGGTTTTTGCTTTTATCTTTAAGAAACATCTTCCTATACTTAAAAAGTACTATTGGGAACAACCAAGCTATATAGAAGAAGACGATCCGTTTTTAAAACACTTTGATGAAAATGGTAATTTTGTTGAAAGCTTATCAGAAATCGAAGACGTTAAAACAGACGTGGAGGAGGAGCACCAACCCATTTCTATAAACTATATTTTTAAAAAATCTGACGATTCATCAAACTAACCGCTGTCTTACTACTTCATAAAGAATAGCACCACAAGCAACAGAAACATTTAAAGACTCTATAGAGCCGAGCAAAGGAAGTTTGGCTTTGCTATTTGCAAGTTTTAAAACCGATGGGTTTATACCACGACCTTCAGAACCCATGATGATTGCGCATGGAACTGTAAAGTCAATATCATAAATGGTATCATTTGTTTTCTCGGTAGCCGCAATAACAGCAATGCCCGAAGCCTGTAAATGAAACATGGCATCTTTAATATGATCCACACGGCAGATTGGCATTTTAAAAACGGCGCCAGCACTTGTTTTAATGGTATCGCCATTTATAGGTGCGCTTCCCTTTTTTTGAATAATAATACCGTTAACACCTGTGCATTCAGCCGTACGTATTATAGCCCCAAAATTACGGACATCACTCAATTGATCGAGGAGCAAAAACAAAGGTGTTTTCCCAGATTCAATAACGTCTAACACTAAATTTTCAATATCATGATATTCTATAGGCGATATTTGCGCTACGGCACCTTGATGGTTTTTGGATGTTAATCTATTCAGCTTTTCAATAGGAACATAGGATACATTAATGCCTTCCTTTCGGATAAGCGATTCTAAATCGTGGGCAAGGTTGCCTTGTAGCCCCTTTTGAATAAAGATTTTCTCAATAGTCTTACCGGCTTGAATAGCTTCTATAACTGAATGTAAGCCAAAAATTAATGTTTCCTGTTCCATAAAACAAAGGTATAAAAAAACCGCTTCTAAAAAGAAGCGGTTTTAATATTATAAATAAAATAGTTACTATTCTTGAGCAACTAATTCACCTAGGTTATTATATACTGTGTATTTACCTCCCATTACTTCTACAGTAGCAACAAGCTTTTGACCATTAGCAGTGTTAGGAGTACTAACATCACTGTAAGAGAAAAACAAGCTTGGGTAAGAAATACTTGTATGGAATTGACCAGTTTTTGCGATTTCTATTTCCAAAGGAACAGCAAAACCACCAACTAAAGATTCGTCATCATCAAAATTCAAATCAAAATCCCACATATCAACTATTACTTGATAAGTACCATCAGCTAATACTTCTGTGTTATTTGCATTAGGAACTGCACTACCAGTAATTACATATTCTGGACAGTCACCTGTATAAGCAAAAACGTTAGCATTATCTAAAAATACATCAAAATCAACAACACCACATAAATCTTTCGTGTCAGATAATATTTCATCATCATCCGTATAAACATATTCTAGACCTGTTTCATTATCAATCGCTAGTATTACATTCTCTTTCAGATATTGGTAAGTTTCATCTTTAGCCCAGCTTAAACGGATACCCATGTTGTCGTCTTCATAGTTAGCAACATCAAATGATATTTTGTTATTGCCATTTATTAAACCTTGACCATTTCTAGTGTTAACTAGTTTAAACGTATACTTTTCAGTTCCCTCAACGTCTAAATCTAGAATAGAGTTAATCTGGAATGTATAGGATGATGCATACGCAGGTATTTGAACTAAATATCCTTGGCTACCAAAACCATCATCTGCTGTTGTTGCAGGATTAGGATCCGTTGGATCACCTGTGTTATAATCTGCATTGTCACCACCTGAAATCATTTCTAATTTGAAATCTAAAGTTTCTTTGAAAGGTTTGTCAACTGTTAAAGTAACAGTTACACTTTCTCCTTCAGTAATAGTACTTTCTGATACATTGTCAATAGTCACTAGTGCCTTTGGCGTAAACGTGTATTCTGTGTCATCATCATCACAGGATACTATACCTACTAAAATTAGCGTAAGTAAAAATATATTTTTAAAATTTTTCATATCTATCTGTTAGTTTTTTGTTAAAGTCCAAGTAAGATTTGAATACCATGAAATGTCCGTCATAGATACACCCGAAAATTCTAGGTCACCAGTAACAGCGTTAACTGTACCCCCAGCTTCTTGCGTTATATAATACACCGCATTACTGTCATTACTTTCATTAAATTCCCATCCTACAATTACTAATTTACCAGCACAAGCAGTAAAATCAAAATAATAAGTAGATGCAAATTGAGGTAAGTAAGACGCTCTGTATAATCCAGGTTCAAGTTCAATTACAGTTATTGATGGTTGATTAGAACCCCAAGAATAGCTCCCTACTAAATCTGTACGACATAATTGTAGTTTCACAACTGTAGATTTAAGTTGTTCGGCAATTACTAAATCACCAGAAGTAAGTATTGTCTTTAAATTCAATACATAATACGTTATTTTTCCTGCATCTAAAGCATCATTATACACATTAGTGTCTATCAATGAGAATGTAGAATTGGCTGGGATTGTAGTTTCCTGAACTGTATCCACAAAATCAAAATGTGTTCCTTGCATAGCTGTATCTACATAGTCTGATAATACAGAAGTACCATCTTCTAATGAGATTCTTTCCGCTTTAGATAAACCGAAAATTGCGGCTAATTCAGATGCACTATAATTGAATTGATCAATATCACCTACTTCATAGGTAACGGTAACATCAGTATTTGCAGGTAGACCATTATTTCCACCTAACAAATGCACTGGAATATTCATGTCAAACACCTCTCCAGTTGCTTGTTCAAAGTTACCAAGTGATACATTGGTTTTAAAACCAATGATTCTGGATGCATCTTCATTTTGGGTTGTGTTCTCTACTTCATCGTCTACTAAACACGAGAAGCAAATTACAGAAGCGAAAATCGCTGTAAAATAAATTTTTAAATTTTTCATAATTTCTATTTTTTTTAATTATTGTGCCCAAAATGGTCCAGTTGCGAATACATCAGCACTTGTTTGGTCTGGTACATTTGCTGAATTTGAAATATACTCATCAGATGGGTACATCAAACGCATTGGTCTGGTTGAAGATTGAGCGGTTAAAGCCAAAGGAATATCATCTGGGAAACCAGTTCTTGTGAACTCGATATAAGATTCAATAGCATTTATACCATTAGTAGCAATCCATTTTTGTCTCATGATAGCTTCAAACTTATCACTATCAGTTCCTACCCAACCTACTCCTGGTTGGCTTGGTGTGTATCCTGATCTATTAGCTCCTAAAAGTTGGAAAGATGCATCAATTGCAGCTTCAAAACTAGCTTGAGGGTCACCTGGAATTAATCCGAATAATTGTGCTTCAGATTGCATTAATAAACTTTCAGCAGCAGTCATTATATAACCATCTTGAGCTGAATCAATTAATAAACCTGGTCCAATTGGAGATAATCCAGCTGGTGAATTATCACTATCAGCACCTTGTTCATGACCAACAACTCCACCACTTCCATCATCAGCTTCGTCATATAAGAAGTTTACACGATCATCTGCACTGTTAATTAAAAATGTAACAGCATATTGAGATGCTCTGTAGAAGTTATAACCAGTTGCAGTTGTCTCGTTATTAGAGAAACCAATATAGTTATAAAATGGGTTTTGTTGAGCAGTACTCTCTGAAGAGTATCCAGGGTTGATTGTTGCATTATTGTTTAAGAACGCAGCAGTTTGTAATTCTGGTAACTTGCTAGCTATAAAAGCAGCAGATTCAGTATCACCATTCATTGTAGCATCCGTTCTTTGACGTAATAATAAACGTAATTTTAATGAGTTACCAAAAGCAACCCAGCTAGACATAGATCCGTTAAAGATAACATCTTCACTACCTACAGGAATTGTATTTAATCCTGCGTTTGCAATTAATTCAATTGCCTCATCAACTTGATTGTATAATTCCTCATACACTGCACGATCATCGTCGTATGCAGGTGTCAAGTTTTTGATTCCTTGGTGTGCTTCAAAATAAGGTACATCACCATATAAATCAACTACATATTGTAAGTAGAAAGACTTCATGATTTTTGAAATTGCCTTATGATTGTCATAATCAGCACTATCATAGTCTATAATAGCTTGGAAATTGTATGTTCCTCTATATAATCCTGTAAAAAGATCATTGTAAAAGTTGTTATCAATTGCAAGCGTGAATTCTTCAGAGAAACCACCTGTAAACGAGTTTACGTTAGCTCCCCAGTTATTCATCATGACATTTCCTAAACGGTTCATTCTTCTAGCTTGTGTTCTATAAGTATCACTCATAGCACCTGCCAAAATTAAATCCGGTGTCACATCTTCGGCAGAAGGTGAATTTGGACTTTTGTTTACATCCAAATAATCGCTGCACGATACAGTAATCGCGAAGATTACTAATAATAAAAATTTATATTTCGTTCTCATGTTTATTTATTAAAAAGTTAAATTAAGAGTCATACCGTATGTTCTTGTGATAGGATATTGACCAGTAACACTTAAACCTTGATCGTTACCAGAACTTCTTCCGATTTCTGGATCCGCATAACCTCTGTTTTCAGCAGGTAATACAGTGAAAGGGTTTCTTGCATTAACACCTAGTCTTAAACTTGATAATCCTACGTTTTTCAACATTTCTTTTGAAAATGCATAACTTAATGATAATTCTCTTACTTTGAATGCAGTTGCATCCAATACAAAGTTTTCACTTACACTTCTGTACTCATTAGAGAAATAATCTAAATAGTTAGCGTATGTAGTTCCACCTGTAATTACATTTGTGTTTGCTTCGTATACTGGGTTAGCAGCAGTACCTGTATTGATTGCAGAGTTAGGGAAAATAAATCCTCTACGTCCACCATCAGCAGATTCTACTAAGTGACCTGACCAAGATAACCAGTCTTTAGTACCAGCCCAAAATTGGTGACCAGTTCTATAGTCCATTACAGCAGCAAGTCTGATTCCTTTATAGTTTACAGCAGTGTTTAAACCTACTACGTAATCAGGGTTTGACTTACCTAATACTTGGAAACTACCAGTTTTTAATGGGTTACCTGTAGAAGGATCAATTAATACACGACCTTGAGGGTCTCTTTGGTAAGCAGTACCTTTAATTAAAGGAAACTCTTCACCAGCTGTTGCAAAAATACCAACATCAGCAAAAGCAGCTAAAGCAACTTCGTCAGAATTGTCAGAGATCTTGTCGATAACTGTTTTATCTGTTGCAAAGTTAAGATCTAAATCCCAACGGAAATCTTTTGTTCTAATAGGTGTTAAACCTAAATCAATTTCAAAACCAGATGTAGTAGAAGCTGCTACGTTAACCGTAGTATTAGCTAAACCAGAAGCAGCAGATGTTGTAATACCTGTTACTAAATCCGTGTTTTTAGTTTCATAGATAGAAAAGTCTAAACGAACTCTATCACCTTTAAAGAATGCTAAGTTAAGGTTTAACTCATAAGATTCTATAAACTCATTTACTAATAATGGATCAGCAATTGTTTGATCTAATACAAAAGAGTTTAAACCTCCAAATGGATAACCAGTTGCTTGGTTTAAAGTAGAATTAATTTGGTAAGGTCCAACACGGTCGTTACCAACTTTAGCCCAGTTTCCAGAAATTTTAGCATAATTTAATATACCACCTTTCTTTAATCCAGGGAAAGCATTAGTTGCTACAAAAGATAAACCAACAGAAGGGTAGAAGAACGAGTTACGATCGTCTGCTAATCTTGAAGTCCAGTCATTACGTCCAGTTACAGATAGGTATAAGAAATCCTTATATCCTAAATCTAAACTTCCTAATAAAGAGAAACGACGGTCTCTCTCAATAGAGTTAAATGTGTTAGGTCTTCCTGTAATGTTATCAATGTTGTAATATCCAGGAATTGTTAAGTTACTACCACTTACTGAAGTAGCAGAATACATATTATCTTGAATGTTATTACCAACTAAAGCTGTTAATGAAATATCATCAGTTAACATATAGTCAAAGTTTACAAAAATATCATTGTAGATATTTGTTTCTTCACTATTACTTTGTCCAAATTGTGAAACTGTAGAATGATCTCCACCACCAATACCAATAGTATCAATGTATTCATTTGTATAATTTCTTGTATAACTCTTGAAGTTACGAACACTACTGTTCAATACAACGTTGATGTTATCATTTACTTCATACTTAATGTTTGCAACACCATTCATTCTAGTCGTATTACTTGAATTTCTAATGTTATCTCTCATCCAATATGGATTTCTGTAGTAAGATGTCCAGTGTCCTTCGTTACCAGAGTTCTCAAATAACTCAACAGGAACGTTAGACGCTGTTTGTAATAATTCAGTAAATAAGTTTGAAGTTGTAGTTTTAACTGAAGACGTGTTATACGTTACGTTACCACCAACATTCCATTTACCTAATTGCTTATTACCTTTAAATAAAACAGTAGTTCTGTTTAATTCATCGCCTTCAACAACAAATTCTGTTTGTTGGTTGTTTACAGATAGTAAAACATTACCTGTTTTATCACCAGCAGAAAGTGTTACACCGTTTTGTAAAATAGTACCAGTCTTAAAGAATTCTTTAATATTGTCACTATCACCAGAGTAAGGTGCCATAATATAAGAACCATCAGCTTGAGGTAAACCTACAGGCTGCATAGTGCCATCAAATTCTGGACCCCAACCTCCGTTTTCGTAAGATGTATGAACACCATTCCAACCTTGACCGTATTTAGTCTGACGTTCTGGAACGAATGCTACATCTTCAAAAGAGATAGAAGAATTTATAGAAACTTCAATTTTCTCACTAGAAGATCCACTTTTAGTCGTAACGATAATTACACCGTTAGAACCTTGAGAACCATATAATGCACTACCACCAGCACCTTTAATAACGTTGGTAGAGGCAATGATTTCAGGAGCTAAGTTAGCAAGTGTATTTGCACTAGAAATAACACCATCAATAACAATCAACGCTTGGTTGTTTCCTGTTAATGAACGGTTACCCCTTAATACAATTCTAGTTGTTTGGTTAACACCATTATTAGTTGTGTTAATTTTTAAACCAGAAACTTTACCAGTTAAACTCTGTACAACGTTAGGATTGGCAGCTTGTGTCAATTCTTCTGCGTCAACTACTTTCGTAGCTGCAGTCAACTGACCAGCTGTTCTCTCAACACCTAAAGCGGTAATGACAACCTCTTCAAGAGCCTCACTATCAACCTCCATTGCAAAGCTAATTGTATTGGATGCACCAACAGTCATTTCTTTGGTTGTGTAGCCAATAAAGGAATAGGATAGGGCATCTCCTGTGCTCGCATTGATGGAGTAATTACCATCAAAATCTGATTGAGTTCCAGTTGTAGTACCTTTTACAATAATATTAACTCCGGGAAGAGGTAATCCGTTTTCATCGGAAATCGTTCCTGAAATTGTTTTTTCTTGCGCAAACGTAAGTTGCACAACAAACGCTAGAAATAGCGTTAAAATTCCACTAAACTTTGTTTTCATTTTGTATTTTATTTGAATTAGTCTAGGCCAAAAATCATAATAAAAAGTTAATTAAACAATAAATAAGGGTTAAAATTTCAAATTATTTTCAAAATCTACGCTTTTTAACACCTATTATTCCTAAAAAAGTGCGGATAAACTTAAATGTATTTTAGAATTGGATAGTTTGAAACTTTGATTTTCGCTTTTACCATTGGCATAATTGAAGCGTAAAAGTCCGGCTTTGGTGTTTAATCCAAAACCAAAACCAAAACTATATAGTTTTTCTTTTTGATCTATTATTTTATTTTCAAAATAAGCAATGTCAATTATTGAATGAATATATAAATCACTACTTAATGAATAACGATATTCAGTAGCTATTAAGCCATAAAACGTAGCACTTAAACTATTTTCTTCAAACCCTCTAATAGAATTAATACCGCCAAACCTGCTTAATTCATTCTCTAAATAACTATCTGAAAATAAACCAAAACTTGTTGTCCTTAAATAAACATTGTTCTTTGGGTTTAAGTTGAATATTTTGAATGCGTCTACAGTATATTGGTATTGCTGATCTTTTAGTTGTGCAATAGTTCTATTTCCAATGCCTGTTTCAATTCGGATTTGTGCATTTCTTCTAAAAATTGAACGATCTGTAACGCGATTAACAAAAGTGTATCCAATTGTGTAGAAAGTTGTTTCGTAATCTTTAATAAATGGGTTTAAATTGGCACTGCTTAGTAGGTTATTTGATTTTGTAGATTTAATTCCGACGGAAAATTGATTTTTGGAGTTTAATTGGTAATTAATTCGCGCACTTTGGTCGGCCGTTGTAAAGGAGGAATCCTTTTTAAAAATATTAAGCTCTAATTCTGTACCAATTGGCGAACTGAAAAGGTATGGTAACTTAATATTGACATTAAAGGACTTTTGTTCACTCTCATCACTTCTATACGCAAGTGATAAACTTTCTCCGAAATTTAAATTGTTGGTGAGTTCAAGGTTTAGGTAACCTGTTAATTCTAATTTGCTGGTTTCTTCATTGGTGCCAAATCCAAGAAAACCATCAAACGTGTTACTTTTTGTTTTTTCAATGTACACATATAATATGGTGGAGTCTTTGCTGAATAAAATTTCAGGTTCTCTTATTTGATTCGCAAACGGTAATTCTTGAAGTAAATTTGTTTGTTGCTTTATTTCTGACAAGTTTAAAGTTTTGCCAGTTCTAAGTTTTAAAAAATACTTTAAGTACGATTTTGGGAATTTCTCATAACCCTTAACGATTATTTTATTTACAAAACGCTTTTCATTATCTCCTGACAGGACTAAATCGGCTTTTAGTGTGTTATTATTCGTTTTTTTAATGTTATCAAGTTTAAGGGTATTGAAAGGCAAGCCTTGGTCTGCTATTTTTTTATTGATAAATTGAAGTGTTTGTTCAATTTCTTTAAAACGGATTGTAAAATATAATTTACTGCTATGAACACGTAATTGTTTTAATGTGCCTGGCGGAAGTGTCTCCAGATCATAATAGACATCTATGGATTTGAAGGGTTTGCCAAGTGAAACTGAAGTTTCAAAAATAGTATCATTTATTTTGGTAACACCTTGCCATTTGGCGTCTATATAACCTAATCTAATTAATGTATATTTAAGTGTATCTATTTCGCTATTTAATGAATTGTAATCCGTGTGCTTTTTATGGTAGCTAATGGAATCTATGACATGCGTGTTTTCTGCCAATTCGTTTTGAATTTTGAGGTACAAATTTTGTCCCATTAAATCAGAGGTTGATCCAAAGAGTATAATAAGGAATAAAATAAGAAATCTATGCACGCTTTTTCTGAAAGTCTTTAGAATGTAAAACTAACGCAAAAAGATTCGTTTTGATATAATTTGGGGTGTGATTTTTAATAAGAATTGAAAATTAATGAATTAACGTTTGAAAAATAAAAATTTATTTCTACCTTTGCAGCCCTCAAATGAGAGGTTAAACATAAATTATATAGAAATATATGCCAACAATTTCACAATTAGTACGTAAAGGAAGAACCAAAATAACCAAGAAGAGTAAATCGGTTGCTTTAGATTCGTGTCCACAAAGACGTGGAGTATGTACGCGTGTTTACACTACTACACCTAAGAAACCAAATTCTGCAATGCGTAAAGTTGCAAGGGTAAGGTTAACAAACGGTAAAGAAGTAAACGCCTACATCCCAGGAGAAGGACACAACCTACAAGAACACTCGATAGTATTGGTTAGAGGTGGAAGGGTAAAAGATTTACCAGGAGTTAGATATCACATTGTACGTGGTGCCTTAGACACAGCAGGTGTTGCAGGTAGAACGCAACGTAGATCTAAGTATGGTGCAAAACGCCCTAAGAAGTAATTAAAAAACTTTAAGAAGAAGACATGAGAAAAAGAGCAGCAAAAAAGAGACCGCTTTTACCAGATCCACGTTTTAACGATCAGTTAGTAACTAGATTCGTAAACATGATGATGTGGGATGGTAAGAAGTCAGTAGCTTTTAAAGTGTTTTACGATGCAATTGATATCGTAGAAGAAAAGAAAACAGATGATGAGAAAACTGCATTAGAAATGTGGAAAGATGCCTTATCTAATGTGATGCCACACGTAGAAGTACGTAGTCGTCGTGTTGGTGGTGCTACATTCCAAATTCCTATGCAAATCCGTCCAGATCGTAAGGTTTCAACTGCAATGAAATGGCTAATTAGCTATTCACGTAAGAGAAATGAAAAATCAATGGCGCAGCGTTTAGCTTCAGAAATTTTAGCAGCAGCTAAAGAAGAAGGAGCAGCGGTTAAAAAGCGTGTTGATACGCATAAGATGGCAGAAGCAAATAAAGCATTCTCACACTTTAGATTTTAAGAAATGGCAAGAGATTTAAAACTAACAAGAAATATTGGAATTGCTGCTCACATTGATGCTGGTAAAACAACAACAACAGAGCGTATTCTTTTTTACACAGGGGTTTCACATAAAATTGGTGAAGTACATGATGGTGCTTCTACAATGGACTGGATGGAGCAAGAAGCTGAAAGAGGTATTACAATTACGTCTGCTGCAACTACTTGTGATTGGGTTTTTCCGAAAGAAAACGCAGAGCCAACTCCAGATGCACAAAGTTACCATTTTAATATAATTGATACTCCTGGTCACGTAGATTTTACGGTTGAAGTAAATCGTTCTTTACGTGTATTAGATGGTTTAGTATTCTTATTTAGTGCAGTTGATGGTGTTGAGCCACAATCTGAAACTAACTGGAGACTAGCTGATAACTATAAAGTGCCAAGAATTGGTTTCGTAAATAAAATGGACCGTCAAGGATCAGATTTTTTGATGGTTTGTAACCAGGTTAAAGAAATGTTAGGTTCTAATGCAGTGCCTATTGTTTTGAATATTGGTGATGAAGAAAACTTTAAAGGTATTGTAGATTTAGTTAAGAACAGAGCCATCGTATGGCATGATGAAAATTTTGGTGCCACTTTTGACGTAGTGGAGATTCCAGAAAGCATGAAAGATGAAGTTCGTAAATACCGAGCTTTATTGATTGAAGAAGTTGCTAGCTACGATGAGAATTTATTAGAAAAATTCATGGAAGATGAAGATTCTATTACAGAAGACGAAGTGCACGCTGCGCTTAGAGCTGCTGTTATGGATATGGCTATTATTCCTATGATTTGTGGTTCTTCATTTAAAAATAAAGGGGTTCAATTCTTATTAGACGCGGTTTGTCGTTACTTACCTTCTCCAATGGATAGAGAAAGTGTGGTTGGCGTTAATCCAGATACAGATAAAGAAGAAAGACGTAGACCAGATGTTAATGAGCCTTTTGCTGCTTTAGCATTTAAAATTGCTACTGATCCTTTCGTAGGACGTTTAGCATTCTTCCGTGCCTATTCAGGTCGTTTAGATGCTGGTTCTTATATCTTGAACAACCGTTCAGGTAAAAAAGAGCGTATCTCACGTATTTACCAAATGCACGCTAATAAGCAAAATGCTATCGATTTTATTGAAGCAGGAGATATTGGAGCTGCAGTAGGATTTAAAGATATTAAGACTGGTGATACCATGTCTGATGAAAAACATCCAATTGTTTTAGAGTCTATGGACTTCCCAGATCCAGTAATTGGTATTGCGGTTGAGCCAAAAACTAAAGCAGATGTTGATAAAATGGGTATGGCTTTAGCTAAATTAGCTGAAGAAGATCCGACATTTACAGCTAGAACTGATGAAAATTCTGGTCAGACAATTATATCAGGAATGGGTGAGCTTCACTTAGATATTATTGTAGATCGTTTACGTCGTGAGTTTAAAGTAGAAGTAAATCAAGGTCAACCACAAGTTGAATATAAAGAAGCTATTACAGCTGCTGCAGATCATAGAGAAGTTTATAAGAAACAATCTGGTGGTCGTGGTAAATTTGCTGATATCGTATTTACGGTTGAACCAGCAGATGAAGGTGTAGTAGGTCTTCAATTTGAATCTGTAATTAAAGGTGGTAACGTTCCTAAGGAATTTATCCCTTCTATTGAAAAAGGATTCAAAATGGCTATGGTTAATGGTCCATTAGCAGGTTATGAAATTGATTCTATGAAAGTGACATTGAGAGATGGATCTTATCATGATGTGGATTCGGATCAATTATCATTCGAATTAGCTGCTAAATTAGGATTTAAAAACTGTGCTAAAGCTGCTAAAGCGGTTATAATGGAGCCAATCATGAAACTTGAGGTAATTACACCTGAAGAAAACATGGGTGACATTGTAGGAGATTTAAACCGTCGTCGTGGACAAATGAGTGATATGGGTGACAGAGCAGGTGCAAAAACTGTAAAAGCTACTGTTCCTTTATCTGAAATGTTTGGTTATGTAACAACATTAAGAACATTGTCTTCAGGACGTGCAACATCAACAATGGAATTTTCACACTATGCTGAAACGCCTTCTAATATTTCAGAAGAAGTTATAAAAGCTGCTAAAGGTATTGAATCGTAAATCTTAAGAAAATGAGTCAAAAAATTAGAATAAAATTAAAGTCTTACGATCACAATTTAGTAGACAAGTCTGCTGAAAAGATTGTAAAAACAGTAAAAAGTACAGGTGCAGTCGTAACGGGACCAATTCCATTACCAACACACAAGAAAATTTTCACTGTATTACGTTCTCCACACGTTAACAAGAAGTCAAGAGAACAATTTCAATTAAGCTCTTACAAGCGTTTACTTGATATTTACTCGTCTTCTTCAAAAACAATTGATGCTCTAATGAAGTTAGAGTTACCAAGTGGTGTAGAAGTAGAGATCAAAGTTTAGTTATAAGCTTACATGTCCTTAACGATTGGTTAAGGAAAAACGGAAAAATACAATTCAAGGCTGAAACGTATTTTTCAGCCTTGAATATTTTACGGGTGAGTCGCGAATCATCCATAAACAAACAAGCAGGACAAATCGCGAGTTGTCCATAATATAATAAAGAAAAATTATGTCTGGGTTAATTGGAAAAAAAATCGGTATGACCAGCATCTTCGATGAAAATGGAAAAAACATTCCATGTACAGTAATCGAAGCTGGACCATGTATCGTTACCCAAGTCAGAACTGAAGAAGTTGACGGTTATAGTGCTGTACAACTTGGTTTCGATGACGCGACAGAAAAAAGTGCTACTAAAGCGGACTTAGGTCACGCTAAAAAAGCAGGAACTTCTGTAAAACGCAAGATCGTTGAATTTAAAGGTTTTGATAAGGAGTACAAATTAGGTGATGCAATAACAGTTGAGCATTTTGCTGAAGGAGAGTTCGTGGATATTTCTGGAACATCAAAAGGTAAAGGATTTCAAGGTGTTGTTAAACGTCATGGTTTTGCTGGTGTGGGTCAAGCTACTCACGGTCAACACAACCGTTTAAGAGCGCCTGGTTCTATTGGTGCGGCTTCATATCCTGCAAGAGTATTTAAAGGAATGAAGATGGCCGGAAGAATGGGAACTGATCAAGTAAAAGTTGAAAATTTAAGAGTTTTAAAAGTAGTTGCTGAAAAGAACCTACTAGTTGTTAAAGGATGTGTTCCTGGACATAAAAACGCTTATGTAATTATTAGAAAATAATGAAAGTAGCAGTTTTAGATTTAAACGGAAAAGACACAGGAAGACAAGTTGACTTGTCTAAAGATGTGTTTGCTATTGAGCCTAATAATCATGCGGTTTATTTGGATGTTAAACAATATTTAGCAAACCAAAGACAAGGGACTCATAAAGCAAAAGAACGTGCAGAAATTTCTGGTAGTACACGTAAAATAAAGAAACAAAAAGGAACAGGTACAGCTCGTGCTGGTAGTATAAAATCTGGTCTTTTTAAAGGTGGTGGACGTATGTTCGGACCTAGACCTAGAAGCTATAGCTTTAAATTAAACAAAAATGTGAAACGATTAGCTCGTAAATCTGCTTTTTCAATTAAAGCAAGCGAGAAGTCAATAGTAGTTTTAGAAGACTTTAATTTTGAGTCTCCAAAAACAAAAAACTTCACAGCAGTTTTAAAAGCTTTAGACCTAGTCAATAAAAAATCTCTCTTTGTGTTGGGTGCTTCAAATAATAATGTATATTTGTCGTCACGCAATTTAAAAGGTTCTGAAGTTATAACTAGCTCGGAGATAAGTACTTACAAGATTTTAAATGCAAATCGAGTAATACTTTTAGAGAGTTCTTTAGAAGGAATTGTAACGAATTTAAGTAAATAAGAAACAGATGAACATCTTAATTAAACCTATAATCACAGAAAAAGCGACTGCTAATAGCGAGTTGAGAAACTGCTATACTTTCGCGGTGAATACCAAGGCGAACAAGGTAGAAATCAAAAAAGCGGTGGAAGCTGCTTATGGCGTTTCTGTTGAAAAAGTTCGTACTATTAATGTCCGTCCAGATAGAAGTACTAAGTTTACAAAAACTGGTATTCAACATGGTAAAACAAATGCAGTTAAAAAAGCAATTGTACAACTGGCGGAAGGTGAAATGATTGATTTATACAGTAACATGTAATTAAAGACAACAAAAAATGTCAGTAAGAAAATTAAAACCAATCACACCAGGACAGCGATTTAGAGTAGTAAATGGTTACGACGCCATTACTACTGATAAGCCGGAGAAAAGTTTATTAGCTCCGAAAAAAAGGTCTGGTGGTAGAAACAGTCGCGGAAAAATGACTATGCGCTACATAGGTGGTGGTCATAAGCAAAGGTATCGTATTATCGATTTTAAACGTAACAAAACTGGAATTCCAGCTGAAGTTAAGTCTATCGAATACGATCCAAACAGAACAGCGTTTATTGCGTTGTTAAACTATCAAGATGGTGAGAAAACGTATATCATTGCTCAAAATGGTTTACAAGTTGGTCAGACTATCGTCTCTGGAAACAGCAATGTAGCTCCAGAAGTCGGTAACGCTATGCCACTATCTCAAATTCCATTAGGAACTATTATTTCTTGTGTAGAATTACGTCCAGGACAAGGAGCTGTTATGGCTAGAAGTGCTGGAACATTTGCACAGTTAATGGCTAGAGGTGATAAATTTGCATCTATAAAATTACCATCAGGTGAAACACGTTTAGTGTTAATTACATGTATGGCTACAATAGGTGTTGTATCTAATTCAGATCATCAATTGTTAGTATCAGGTAAAGCTGGTAGATCAAGATGGTTAGGAAGAAGACCTCGTACAAGACCAGTAGTGATGAACCCAGTCGATCACCCAATGGGTGGTGGTGAAGGTAAATCTTCAGGTGGTCATCCACGTTCTAGAAATGGTATACCTGCTAAAGGTTATAGAACCCGTTCTAAAACAAAAGCGAGTAATAAATATATTGTAGAACGTAGAAAGAAATAAGACATGTCAAGATCATTAAAAAAAGGACCTTACGTTCATTATAAATTAGAGAAGAAAGTGGCTACCAATGTGGAGGGTAACAAAAAAACGGTAATCAAAACGTGGTCTAGAGCCTCAATGATTACACCGGATTTTGTTGGTCAAACAATTGCAGTACATAACGGACGTCAGTTTGTTCCAGTTTATGTAACTGAAAACATGGTAGGGCACAAATTAGGAGAATTTTCACCAACACGATCTTTTAGAGGTCATGCAGGTGCTAAAAATAAAGGTAAAAAGTAGTAAGCTATGGGAAGTCGTAAAAAACAAATGGCAGACGCTATTAAGGAAGCAAAAAAGGAAATCGCTTTTGCAAAACTTAATAACTGTCCTACATCAC
>Ga0209345_10000395_pt1 | contig 56675 bp, 50 predicted proteins | sample Cruoilmetagenom7_FD_187294 | JGI IMG/M metagenome (GOLD analysis project Ga0209345, IMG submission 187294) | Oil polluted marine microbial communities from Coal Oil Point, Santa Barbara, California, USA - Sample 7 (SPAdes) (version 2) | ecosystem: Environmental > Aquatic > Marine > Oil seeps ... | reverse complement strand
AACACGCAGTTCATTGTGCACCGGAACTACCACATTTAGTATGGCAGACGGCGGACCTTGAACATAATCACCCTGGTATTAAGGCATGGCTTAATGATAGCCCTGCTGAAAATATACGCCCTCCCCTTATTCTTGATGCCGACCATCCACCCTGGTCTTTCGATCCCGTAGATGCAGTCTTTACGGCTAACACCTGTCATATTATGGCTTGGTCTTCGGTAGTAAACCTGTTTGCTGGGTTGGATTTAATTATGGAGCCCAATGCAGTGTTGGCAATTTACGGCCCCTTTAATTACAACGGTAAATTCACCAGTGATAGTAATGCCCGCTTTGAAGAGTGGTTAAAGAGCAAAGCACCCCATCAAGGTATTCGGGACTTTGAAGCGATAAATACTTTGGCCAAAAAGATTGGATTAACACTAATAGAATACAACGAAATGCCTGCGAACAATCACTTATTGGTGTGGGAAAGAAATTAATGTTGAAGTTTAAAAGTGGCAAAAAATTAAAACGAAAAATACGGCCAATTTGAAAATAAACAATTATCTAATCATAGTTTTTCTGTCATTTTTTGTTGGCGTAGCTGCGGCGGAACAATTGCAGCCATTTACAAGTGATGGTTGTAGCTCATTTCCCAATGGGACATTTGAGCAAAATAAATTGTGGCTAAAATGCTGCACAGGCCATGATTATGAATATTGGAAAGGCGGCAGTTACGACGAAAGGCTGGCGTCAGATAAAGCATTAAAAGTGTGTGTTGTTGGAGTTGGTGAGCCTGAAATTGCACTTCTTATGTTGGCTGGGGTTAGGGTTGGGGGTAGTCCATTTTTCCCTACAACCTTTCGTTGGGGGTATGGTTGGCGTTATCCTCGGTTTTATGGGCCATTGACGGAAGAAGAATTACAGCAAGTAGAAAAATTAAAGAAATCAGTTTTGAGCAATAAAAAATAAAAAGCTTTATAAAATATTTTTCGGGAAAATAGCATGAAACGTAATTGGGATTTGATTAGAGATATATTAATAGAAATAGAAAATTCTAAAGATATGGATTCATTCTTGAATTTTTCAGAAAGCGGATATCTTTATCCGGAGAAGCTACATGAGTACGACAACAAAAAAATTTCCTATCATCTACAAGTACTAGTCGATGCAGGATTTATCAGTACAAATAATGATGATTATGGAGAAAAAGAACTAACAGGACTTACCTGGAAGGGGCATGAGTATGCAGAAAAACTTCGAGATACAGACCGGTGGGAAAAAATTAAAGGAGTTATCTCTGAAAAAGGCCTTGATCTTGGAAGTGATACCATCATGTCTCTAGTTAGAAGAGGCATCAATAAAATCATTGATAGTGATACTTAGCCATTTAAAAAACAGCAATAGACTATTGTCAGTTATCTGGCCGTAGATTTCTCTCAACCTATAGATAAAAAGATATGGTTGCTAACGATTAATGCGAAAAACTTTTGAACCCTCCAGATTCAAATTAAACATCAGTCCTTTATTAGAGAAAACAAACCCAATAATAGATTGTTGTGCAGTATGAGTATCAATTTCGCCGCCGGTGCCAATGGTCGCTAGGGCTACACTGCCATCGACACCAATTTCCCAACCGTCACTATTGCGAAATTCGTTCAATGCTTCGTCAGTCATAAACAAAATAACTTGTGATCGTATTTGCGCACCCAATTGAGCGCCTATTGATCCAGCGGCAACGCCGTAATAATTCAAAGTAGTATCGCCGGCCTTCAAGACTCCCTCTCCATATTCGCCACCAAAAATGACGCCTGCTTTGTAAATTTTGGGAAAGATTAAAATACCTTTGGCTTCTTCAGCCAATTTTGCCCCGGCAGTTGTATGTTTTTGAAACTGCTTCATAGCATCTTCTACATACAGGTCGATTTCCATTTTACTTGCAGCTTGAGTGGACACTGAAAACATCAGGGGTACAATGATACCGATGACGACTAATTTAAGTTTGGGTAGCCATGTATACATATTCATAAGTTGAGCCTTTGTTAATAACTGGCAGCGCAGCAGCATAAATTATTTATTAGTACTTTTATATGGTAGTAATTCGCATGATTGGCAAATATATTCTTTGATGTGAGCTGTTTCCTGGTCTAAAAAGTTTTGTATTGCACCGGAAAAACCGGGGTGATCTATCCAGTGTAATGAATAAGTCTCTATCGGTTCAAACCCTCTTTTTATTTTATGCTCACCTTGTGCTCCTGCATCAAAGCGGGATAGTCCATGTTCAATAGCAAATTCTATACCTTGATAATAGCAGAGCTCAAAATGGAGAAAGTCGTACTCTTGTAAGCAACCCCAATAGCGGCCATAAAGTGTGTCTTTGTCAAAAAAGAACAGTGCAGCGGCAGCTTTTTTAGATTCATTTTCTTCGGCTACACACATCATCAGTTGGCCATTCATAGCCTTCCCAAGGTTTTGGAAAAAGTTCTCGGTAAGATAACCTCCAGAGCCATTGCGTTTTATGTACGTCCGTTGATACATAATATGGAAGAATTCCCACCAATCAGAAGTAATCTCTTCTCCGACCAGACATTTAATCTGTAGCTGTTGGTTGGCACCGCGGCGCTCTTTTAGTATATTTTTGCGCTTTCTTGACGTGAATGTGCTTATAAAACCGTCGAAATTGTCATAATTTTCATTGATCCAGTGATATTGAACACCGGTACGTTGCATTAGATTTTGTTGTTGTAAGGCATCAGTAAGTGATTCATCAGGAAATAACAGGTGCCAACTGGAAGCACCCCATTGTTTGGCCAATGATTGCAGGGCCTCCAAAAGCTGGGGAAATAGGGTAGATTTATCAATATTGGGTTGTATACCAAGTCTTGGGCCTGTTGCCGGGGTAAAAGGGATAGCCGTGACGAGTTTGGGGTAATAGCTTAAACCATGCTTGTGAAAAGCATCTGCCCACGAGTGATCAAATACATATTCACCCCAGGAATGCTGTTTTAGATATAACGGTATGGCTGCAACAGGGTGGCCATTCTGCTCAAGTAGAATATGTTTGGGTTCCCAGCCAGTTTCGCTGCAAACACTTCCGGATGATTCCAGTAGTGAAAGAAAGCGGTGTTGCAGAAAAGGGTAGTCAGTATCGAAGAGATCATCCCAGTGGGATGGGGGGCATTCATCAATGCTTTGTAATACTCGAATGTTCAAAGTGCAGCCACTTGTTTTGGGAACCACATTAGCTTTTGGGAGATTGAGCTTTTGGAAAGCGGCAAATAAAGGTACTACCCTTGCTGAGGGTGCTGAAAATTTTCAGCGAGGCGCTGTAACGCATTAAAACGTGCTTAACAATGGCGAGCCCTAGACCCGTTCCACCGGTGGTTGAGGCGCGGCTTTGATCGACTCTATAAAAGCGTTCAGTTAGACGAGAAATATGTTTGGGGTCGATGCCGTTACCATTGTCAGAGACTTCAACGATATTCGCGTTATTTTTGGTATAGCTTTTTATCTGTATTTGCGTGCCGACAGGGTTGTGTTTGATGGCATTAAACACCAGGTTAGAAAACGCGCTATAAAGCTCTTTGGTTTCGCCGTCAATTGTTATGCCTTCTGCGCATTCTAACTGAATTAAGCTATTGTCATCGTTGTCTGTATTTTCATTGGTATTGTTTTCATCAACAACAATACGGGCATCCTCAGCAATTTGTTGTAGCAGACTACAGAGGTCTACAGCTGTTTTGGGTGGAGGTGTTTGAGTGGATTCCAATTGTGACAACATGACCAGGTCATTTGCCAGAGCGTTCATCCGTGCTGTTTGTTGTTGCATCTGATCCAAGGCTTTTTTCCAGCCTTTTGGTAAATCATCGGCACTGTCTTGCAGGGTTTCGGTATAACCAGATAGCACTGTTAATGGGGTTCGTAGCTCGTGAGATATGTTGGCTACAAAATCCTGGCGCATCTGCTCCAAATTACGAAGCCGAGTAATGTCTTGCACGACTAAAATCACATCACCTTCACCAAACTCCGCAGCACTAAATAGTAAGGTTTTAGTGGGGTCTTCCGGTGAAGTTAGTTCCTGTGGTTGTGCTAGCGATTCGTTTTGAATAAATGCGACAAAGCGGGGGTCGCGAACCAGGTTGATGATGGACTGACCGCGATCACCTTTCTTTAGTCCCAAAAGTTTTTTGGAGGCGGGGTTCCACCATTCAAGTTCTCGATCGGAGTTTAGGGTCAGAATCCCATCTGATAGGGCCGAGGTAATATTGCGCACACGCTCAGATAGGTTTTTTCGACTCTGTTTCGCACGCTCATTGCGTTGTTGCATGCGGTAGAGGTAATCAGCCATGTCACCCCATACGCCAGCAGCTTCCGGGGGTAAGCCAACACATCCCTGGTCTAGCCAATCATAGAGTTTGGCGATATGGGAAAAAGTCCAAAGCATGTAGAGGCCACCACCGACAAGAAGTGTCAGTAATAGGTGACCGTTTAGAAATCCAAAAAATAACAGAAATAATGTCAGCAGAGATATACGCTGTATTTCTGTTTGAAGTCCTCGTTGCAAAGGGTTGGTTCCTATTCGTCAACAACCTTGGTAGAGAAGCGGTAACCCGCGCCACGCACAGTCTGAATGAAGCGATCGTGGCCTTCAAGTGAAATTGCTTTTCGTAGGCGGCGAATATGTACATCTACCGTGCGTTCGTCCATATAGACATTGCCGCCCCAAACGTGATCCAGAATTTGATCCCGGGAATAAACCCGTTCTTGGTGTGTAAGGAAGAAACTTAACAATCTGAACTCGGTGGGCCCCATGGTGATGGGCTGATCTGCAATGGCGACTCTGTGGCTAACGGGATCAAATAATAATTGGTTTACTTGTATCGGCTCTTGAGGCAACTCGGTTTCTGATCGACGCAGTACCGCATTGATTCGGGCAATTAGTGCCCTGGGAGAAAATGGCTTGGTAATATAGTCGTCAGCACCTGATTCGAGACCTTGAACCATATTATCTTCAGCAACTTTAGCTGTGAGCAGAATCACCGGTACATTTTGGGTAAGCTCATCACGCTGGAGTCGCCTGATCAGCTCAATGCCGCTGGTTCCTGGCATCATCCAGTCTAGTAACACCAGGTCAGGCTGTTCATCAATGATCATGCCGTGGGCTTGCTTGGCATTTTCTGCTTGAAGATAATCGTAGCCAGCTACATCCAGTGCGGTACTGATCATATCGCGGATAGCCGGTTCATCATCGACAACTAAAATCGTTTTGTTGCTCATAGTTCTTTCTATACCAAAGATTTATTAGAGCCTATTACATGACGTAGTTGTGACACAAATATTACAGAGCAGTAATTTTTAGCATACTTTTAGCCGGTATTGAGCTGGTAATCAGCCACAAGACCAATAAAAATCACTGCACCTACATAGTTATTATTGAGAAATGCCTTAAAGCAGGCATCGCGGTCACGATCTCGAATTAAGTATTGCTGGTATAAGAACAAAGTAGCTGCAATAAGCAGAGACGAGAAATACCACAGCCCTCGGTCAAAGTTAGCACCGGTCATGGCCAGCGCAATCAGTACCAAGATCTGTAGTGAAGAGGTGATAGTAATATCCATATCACCAAACAGTATGGCAGTAGATTTCACCCCAATTTTCAAATCGTCTTCACGATCGACCATGGCATAAAAAGTATCGTAAGCGACAGTCCATAATACGACAGTGGCATACACTGCCCATAACTCTGTGGTGAGTTGATTTGTTTCAGCGGCAAATGCCATGGGAATACTCCAGGCAAATGCGGCACCCAGTACTACTTGGGGCAAGTGGGTAAAGCGTTTCATAAAGGGGTAGCAGGCTGCGAGGACAGCACCCCCAAAAGCGAGTTTAATTGTTAATGCATTGGTAAACAGCACCAATACAAAAGCTGAGGTACATAAAAGCACAAAGAGTATTAATGCTTCCTTAGTGCTTACAGTCCCACTGGGAATAGGTCGATTTTGGGTGCGTTCCACATAGCTATCTACCTGGTGGTCGGCAAAATCATTAATCACACAACCAGCGGCACGCATCAAAATTACACCGAGTGTAAAAATAATAAGGTTTTTGGTGCTGGGTATACCTTCGGCGGCAAGCCATAGTGCCCAGAGTGTGGGCCAAAGCAACAGCAATGTGCCAATAGGTTTATCAAAGCGCATCAGCCGGAAAAATTCGGGTAGGCGATCTTTGAATTGGCTCATATTAAAAGCGCTCGTAAAGTTATTAGCGGCGAAAGTGCAGTATTAAAGGGCTATTGTAAGGTTTAAATCCTGGCAAAAACATCTCGCTTACCAGCAGTGGTTTTTGATCCAGATAAAACACAGAACGGCGGCCCCAGATAGTGCCTTTAATATCCCGTGGTAAGTTAGGCTGTAGGTGGCTTTCGGTATTCATGCAGGTAATTTCTATATCACCACGTTGCATGGTTTTGTCATTGAAGAGCAAAGCACCGAGGGGACGATTGTCGAGTGTGCGCAAACTCCTCAAACGCCCCGTCAGGGTGTTAACTGGAATAATACTGCGGGCATACACCCAGGGTTCGTTGCAACCATAGAGAATTACCTCTCGTACCAGAGCTCGTTGTCGTGTAGGAATACCCAAAGTTCTGGCCTCGGATAACAGCGGTAATTCCATGCGCTGATTGAGCACCTCTACCTGAAATTTACCGCTACTGGCATCGATTAAGCGCTGGGTTAGAGAGCCTCGATCCAATAGCCAGCTTCGAAGTGCTCCAGGTGTTGTAGCAACAGGCGTGCGCGTATAACTACGCCAGCTAGGTTCGGGGTGGAATTTGCGGTTGGGGTAACGTAAAGCGGGCAAAGTTCAGGCCTGTACATCATTATTGATCGCGGCTTATTCTAACCTAGATTACTAACTCGGAATGATTTGTTTAGTGTATTTTGAAGAGGTTTTCTATGGAAGCTTAGTTACCAGGAATAAGAGATCGACAGTGATCCGTATTCATGGGATTTATCTTGCTCCTCAAACTCTCGGGTACGAAAAACTTTGGCGTAGGAAACTTTCCAGCCACTTACTAAAAAGCTGAACCCTATAGCTGCATCGGCTACAGTTGGTCGTCGATCTACGCTATGACTGTATTCAAAGGTATTGCCGTCTAAAAAAATATCCCGTGCTACGAATTTGCTATCAACAGAAATGAAGGCATGAATACCGCAGATCCATTGACCACAACGGCGAACATCTCCATCCCCCGGAGCACTGTTGTCTCCGCCAGGCCTAACAGCTGCAGTGCCAAAGTCTTCGGGTAGTTGCCAGCCAATACGATATTCACCACCCACATTCAGATAGGTGGCTACATTTCCAAGGCTGACACCACTGTGGGCGATAAAATCTTGATGGGGCCAGCTATTGGTAAGTTTAAAGCGCTGTTTGTGTTCGTAAATAAATTGCAGACCCAGTTCGTTTTCCAGTTGATTGTCCCAACCATTAAATTTTTCGATAGCCCGGATTTTATGGATAAAGTCTTGGGATGCTTCTGCCAAGGAGGCTGGTCCGACCATGCCCACATTCACTTCGATGGTGTCCAGCTGTTCATCATCGCGGGTGTGGTAGCCAAAACCGAGGTAGAGAAAACCAGCATAGGGACGGTCATCTTGGATCACTTCTCTTGTTTCTTTGTCGGAAGGGGTGAACATAAGTTGTCCCATACTAATGACCAGATTGCGCTGGAGATCTGGGTGGTCATCATCCTTAAGGCCATGGAAGAAGCGAAGTTTGTCGTTGACCTCGCGAACCCATGGCGGAAGGCGTTCGTCATCTAGATAAGAGTTGAGGTCAGGGGAAACACAAGACACCCGAATACCATTGGTGTAGTGCAGATCGGTTTCATCAAAGAGATCGTTTTCCAGATATAGATTGAGCGTGTCGCAATAACGCTCCTCTTCCGCAGCGGCAAATTTGAAGGGCAGGCAACAGACAATGAATAGCAGAAATAATGAAAAATATTTCATTGTCCGTCCCGTTTCATTGTTCGTCTTATTGATCATCTTGTTGCTTAATAGTTTGTCTCTATAGTTTTGTTCTGAATCATCGAGGCTATTATGGCGGGGATATTTCCAAGTACAAGTGAGCAACTTAGTTAGCATTGTATATCTTTGGGTAGATCGGCAAGATGGTCATTTATTACAGTCTGGAAAGGAATGGTTGTGGGTAGCAAAGGACAATTTCAGTTATTGGCATCTCGGCGGTTTTTGCCGCTGTTTCTAACACAATTTTTTGGGGCGTTAAATGACAATCTTTTTAAAAATGCGTTATTAGTCATTATCGTTAGTGCCGCCATTTCTGGTGTAGAGCAGGGAAATACCAATGCATTGGTTAATTTAGCGGCGGGGCTATTTGTCCTGCCATTCTTTCTGTTTTCTGCCATTTCTGGCCAATTGGCCGATAAGTACGAAAAGTCACAGATTATTCGCAATATTAAGTTCGCTGAAATTCTGATTATGTTAACGGGCTTTTTGACTCTGTGGTTGCAGTCGTTGTGGCTGCTATTTTTGGTGTTATTTTTTATGGGGGTGCAGTCCACATTTTTTGGGCCGGTAAAGTACTCCATTATTCCTCAGCATTTGCGTGAAGATGAGCTGGTAGCGGGAAATGCTCAGGTGGGTATGGGTACGTTTGTGGCCATATTGATCGGCACCATTATGGGCAGCCTGATGGGGGGCGCGGAGAATGCTATATGGCTGGTAGGTATTACTGTAGTTAGTGTTGCAATTATTGGTTGGTTCAGTAGTTGGAGAATACCAGTGGCCGAAGCTAAGGCCACCGATTTGAAAATTGACTGGAATGTGCCACGTATCAGTTGGCAATTAGTCAAATTGTCCATGGAAAAGCAGCCGGTATTTCTGGCTATTTTGGGTATCTCATGGTTTTGGATGTTGGGTGCCAGTTACCTCACCCAAATGCCCAATTTCACCGTGACAGTCTTGCATGGCAGCCCCGGTGTTATTGCATTGATTCTCTGTGCATTTACTGTGGGCGTAGCCTGTGGCTCGTTGCTGTGTGATCGGCTCAGTGGTCATCGGGTTGAAATAGGTTTGGTGCCATTGGGTTCGCTGGGATTGAGCGCTTTTGGTATCGACCTTTACTTTGCGGCTCACGGTTATGCCGGGGTCGATGGTGTCAGTACATTTGAGTTTTTTGCCCAAACGGGTAGCATCCGTGTGCTATTTGATATCGCCATGATAGGTCTTTCTGGTGGGCTATATATTGTGCCCCTGTATGCCATGGTGCAGGCTCGAACGGAAGATTCCAAACGGGCTCGGGTCATTGCCAGTAACAATATTCTCAACTCATTGTTTATGGTGGTTGCCAGCTTAATGGGCATTGTATTGCTAGGTGTAGTGGGCTTCAGTATTCCAGATTTATTCTTAACCGTGGCTCTGATGAATATTGCTGTTGCTGTGTTTATTTTCTTTCAGGTTCCTGAATTTACCATGCGTTTTTTGGTGTGGTTATTGAGTCATTCCATTTATCGGGTGAAACATCAGGGCTTGGAGCATATCCCCAATAAAGGGGGGGCAATGATTGTGTGCAACCATGTGAGTTATTTGGACGCACTGTTGTTGGCGGGTGCGGTGCGCAGGCCCATTCGCTTTATTATGTTTAAACCCATCTATGAAATTCCGGTGCTGAACTTTATTTTTCGTACCGGTGGGGCCATCCCCATTTGTTCCCGCCAGCACGATGAGCAAGGTTATGAGCGGGCTATGGATGAGATAGCAAAAGGGTTGGAGCAAGGTCATTTGCTTTGTATATTCCCTGAGGGCAAGCTGACTCAAGATGGTGAGGTTGATGAATTTAAGGCGGGCATTGAACGGATTTTGACACGAACACCTGTACCTGTGGTGCCAATGGCATTACAAGGATTATGGGGTAGCTTTTTTAGTCATAGTCATGGCGGTGCGTTTAAGCAGCCATTTCAACCACAATGGCGAAATATTAAAATTTTGGCTGAAACGCCAGTTATGTCTGAGCTTGCAACTGCATCGACATTACAGGGAAAAGTCACCAAACTACGCGGAAATAACCCTTAATCAGCAAAAAATAAAGAGGCGGACACAATGGTAAAATTAAAGCTCCATTGGCAAATGCTGATAGCTATTGTCGCTGCAATTGTCGTTGGGTTGTGGTCTGGAACAGACAGTCTTGTTTTGGGTGTCAGTTTTTACAATATCTTCGATTTTATCGGTACCCTGTTTCTCAATGCATTGAAAATGATCATTGTGCCGTTGGTGATGTCCTCGATTATTGTTGGGGTGGCGGGCATGGGCAACAGTGATAATTTAGGGCGGCTCAGTGCCAAAACCATTACATTTTATATGCTGACCAGTCTGCTATCGATTTCTGTCGGACTCATACTGGTAAACCTCTTGGCGCCTGGGATCATTGATGGTGAAGCGGCAGGCGGTCGTTTGAACTTGAGTTCATCAGATGCCATTTCAGAGCAGTTAGCGCGGGTTGAAGGCCGTAGTGCAGGTGATATTACGGCTGTCTTCCTTCGGATGGTGCCACCCAATATCGTGAAAGCTGCATCTGATGGGCAGATGTTGGGGCTAATTTTCTTTAGTTTGTTATTCGGTGTGTTTATGACCCGAATTACCAAGGAGTTCAGCCAAACTATGTTGAGCTTTTGGTTTGGTGTTTATGAAACCATGATAGCTGTCACGATGTTTATTATGAAGTTTGCCCCTATTGGTGTATTTGGTTTGGTGGCTAAAACGATAGCAGCTACGGGATTTGATGCATTTCAGCCGTTATTAGTTTTTTTTGTGACGGTAGTGTTGGCGTTGGCAATTCATGTGTTTTTTAGTCTGACCTTGATGCTTCGATTGTCGGGGGTGAACCCACTCAAACATTATCGGGCTATGTTGCCAGCTTTGTTAACGGCGTTTTCAACGGCTTCCTCTTCGGGCACCCTGCCGGTAACTATTGAATGTGTGGAAAAAAATGCTGGCGTTTCAAATCGTACGTCTTCTTTTGTGTTGCCACTGGGTGCCACCATTAATATGGATGGGACGGCGCTTTACGAATGTGTGGCAGCAATGTTTATTGCTCAAGCCTATGGCTTAGAGCTTAGCTTTGTTACCCAGTTTATTATTGTGCTAGTGGCCCTGCTGACGTCTATTGGTGTTGCTGGTATCCCTGCAGCGAGCTTGGTGGCGATCACTGTTATTTTGGGGGTGGTTGGGTTGCCTCTGGAGGCTATAGGAATGTTATTAGTGACAGATCGTATCTTGGATATGATCCGTACCGCCGTGAATGTATTCAGTGATTCCTGTGCTGCGGTGATTATCGCCAGAACGGAAGGTGAGGACGGGGTTTTGGCAGGGTAGAGTTTTAGTAGGATAGAGCTTCTGACTCAGTGACCAAAAATCCCGGCTTAAGAGCCGGGTTTTTTTGTTATGTGAAGAAAGACCTTGGCTAACTAAAAATTCCTTTAAAGAAGAAGAAAAATACAATAGCTAAGCCAGCACCAGCGGGCAGAGTAATCAGCCACGACATAAAGATGGTGCCAATAACCCGCATATTGAGTGCAGCAATACCGCGAGCCAAGCCCACACCTAGTACTGCGCCTACAAGGGTATGTGTGGTTGAAATGGGGAGGCCAATACCTGATGCGAGTACTACTGTTGCAGCAGCACCCAGTTCAGCGGCAAAACCACGGCTGGGGGTAAGTTCAGTAATTTTACGGCCAATGGTGCCCATTACTTTAAAGCCGTATGTAGCAAGCCCCAACATAATGCCGACGCCACCTAATAGAAGTATCCAGCTGGGCATCATACTTTTTGCCCCAACAGCTCCAGATTTCACGACACTGACGACGGCAGCGAGAGGGCCAACCGCATTGGCTACGTCATTGGATCCGTGGGCAAAGGCCATGGCGCAGGCGGTGAAAATCATCAGCACGGCGAACACTTTCTCCACACTGGCAAAGCGATTGTAGTGTTCGGCCTCTTCGTCACGTTTGACACGGTTGAGCAACACAGAGCCAATAATGGCGACAACGATACCTACGCCAGCTGCCATCATTGCACATTCACCAAAACTCATGGCGACGCCGGTATCCTTGAATACGTGTTTAAGCCCTTTGAGCATGGTGACCATTGCAATCAAAAAGCCCACGGCAAACATATAGAAGGGGATAATTTTCTTGGCACGTTTAAAGGGGTCGTCCTGAGTGAGGATTAGCTTCTGCACACTACTAAAGAGCATGTAGGCAATGGTGCCAGCCAATACAGGTGACACGACCCAGCTGGCAACAATTTTACCGACCTTGCCCCAGTGAACAGCATCAGGTGAAATACCTACAGCAGCAAAACCCACAATGGCACCGACGATAGAGTGGGTTGTGGAGACAGGCCACCCCATCATGCTGGCAATTAATAACCAAGTGCCAGCGGCAAGTAGTGCCGAAAGCATCCCGTAGACAAGCAGTTCGGGGGCCCCCGCTAAGACAGCGGGATCAATAATGCCCTTTCTTATTGTGGACGTAACTTCACCGCCCGCCAGATAGGCGCCAGCAAACTCGAAAACCATGGCAATGAGGATGGCTTGCTTGATGGTGAGCGCCCCTGCACCCACTGAGGTACCCATTGCATTGGCCACATCATTGGCACCAACACCCCAGGCCATAAAGAGCCCGAATAGACAGGCAAGGATGATCAGTATTTGGCCGTATTCAGCAAATATTGTCATGTCTGGATTTCCTAGTAATTGTTATTAACCCAGTTAGCGGGCAAGCAAGAGTTGTAGACGACCACCGACACCTTCGGCTAAGTCGGCTAGTTCGCCAATCATGTCAATGACTTGATAGAGGAACATCATATCGATGGGGGGGAGGTCCTGTTCCAGGCCAAATAATTTAAGGCGGATTTCTTGTTCCAGAAGATCTGTTTTGTCTTCAAGTTGATCTAGCTCACCAATCATTTTTTCAACAAAATCTACTTCCTTGCCGCTGAACCCTACTTCGAGGAGCTCATCGAGTTCATTGATCGCTTTCAGGGCCTGACGGCCAGCCTCTATTGAGGAAGAAACAAACTCAATCATTTGTTGGTGGAGTGGCTCAGGGATAGACATTTTTCTACCCAGCATCAGACCGGCAATATCTTTGCTGCGATTGGCAATGCGGTCTTGCAGGCTTAGAAGGTCTAGCAGATCACCTCGATCAAGGGGCATGAACAGGCTTTTTGGTAGCTGCAGGCGAAGCTGACGCTTCATTTCATCCGCTTTGTCTTCCTTTTTGGAAATTTTATCGAAGATTTCTGAGCTCAGCTCCCAATCATTGGCAATGGCTGCATTAAGAAACTCTTGCAGCCTTTCTGCACAGGCCACAACCAGCGTCATATGAGCTTGCAGTGGACTGATGGGGGATTTACCGAAAAGGTTAAAAATAGTCTTACTAAAAACCATGGAGTGGACTCCTATGAATATAGGTCGCGAGTATATGAAGCTGTAATAAAAATGTCACATGTTCGTCACAATTTTTTTGATATTAACTAAGCTTACACCTGACCATAGCGTTCACTACCACCAAGCCAGCGGCGAATAATGGCATCAGCTCCTGTTGGGTATTCACCTAATATAGTTTCTGCGGTGGTTTTGATCTTGGGCAGTAGGTGTGCATCCCTCTGCAGGTCGGCTATACGTAGCTCCATTTCCCCAGTTTGTCGGGTTCCGAGTACTTCGCCAGGGCCTCGAAGTTTAAGATCCATTTCGGCTATTTTGAAGCCATCGGTTGTTTGTCTCATGATTGATAGTCGTTCGGTGCTCTGTTGTGACAACGGAGTGCTATACAACAGTACACAGTGGCTTTCCTGCTGCCCTCGCCCGACTCTGCCGCGAAGCTGATGCAGTTGTGCTAGGCCGAGTCGCTCTGGATTTTCAATGACCATTAGGCTGGCATTGGAGACATCCACCCCCACTTCAATAACCGTGGTGGCCACGAGTAGCTGAATTGTTCCATTCTTAAATGCTTCCATGGTGGCGGCTTTTCCGCCGGGTTTTAGTCGACCATGGATCAAGCCAATTTCCAGCTCAGGAAGCAGTAAGTGGAGTTCATCTGCTGTAGCTGCGGCAGCTTGGGCTTCCAACACATCAGACTCTTCAATCAGAGTGCATACCCAATAGGCCTGGCGCCCACTGGTACATGCGGCACGTACGCGTTCAATAATTTCTGGACGACGCTGATTGGCAATGACCACGGTATTAACAGGAGATCGCCCTGGTGGTAGTTCATCGATAATGGAGCAATCTAGATCGGCGTAGGCGCTCATGGCCAGTGTTCTGGGAATGGGAGTAGCCGTCATAATGAGCTGATGGGGAACTTGGTTTGGGTCTTTTCCCTTTTCTTTTAATGCCAGCCGCTGATGAACCCCAAAGCGATGTTGCTCATCAATAATCGTGAGGGCCAGATCATGGAACTCTACTTCTTCTTGAAACAATGCATGGGTACCAATAACGATTTGAGCAGAACCATCTTTTATCATGATGAGCTGCCGCTCTCTGGCCTTACCTTTTACTTTTCCTGTGAGCCATGCGAGCTGAATACCTAGGGGTTCTAGCCATGCCTCAAAACTGTTGCGGTGTTGCTCAGCTAAGATTTCTGTCGGCGCCATAATGGCGGCTTGTTTTCCCGCAGCAACACATTGCAATGCTGCCAGAGCTGCCACTACGGTTTTGCCTGAGCCTACATCACCTTGCACCAGTCGCAGCATAGGGACAGGTTTTAACAGGTCGTTCAGAATTTCACGGCTTACTCTTAGTTGGGCATCAGTAAGCTGGAATGCCAAAGAGTTTAAAAATTGTGCCCGCATTTTTTCGTCATCACCATTTTTGCTGCACTTAAGAGCTGGAGCACCATGTTCCTGAATATGTTTTCTGAGTTGTAGCAAGCTAAGGTGATGGGCCAATAGCTCTTCAAAGGCTAATCGTTGTTGCGCGGGATGGTCGCCGTTAGCTAGCTGGTCTACAGCAGCTGTCTTTGGCGGTTGATGGATAAACTCAATGGCCTCGGTGAGGGACGATTGTTGTAATTCTTTAGGAAGTAACTCAGTAAGAGAGTGTTGCTTCATTAATCCGAAAGCTTGGCTGGCAATGGAGCGTAGGCGTTGTTGCGAGATGCCTTCAGTGGCGGGATAAACTGCAGTTAAATATTGTTGTAACGGCTGAGGCTGCTGTTGATCAATAATTTGGTATTCGGGGTGATAAATTTCTAACCCAGAACTGCCACGTTTGACTTCGCCATAGCAGCGAATGTGGCTGCCAGTTGTTAAGTTTTGCCGCTGAGCATTACTAAAGTGAAAAAAGCGTAGGGTAATAATACCGGTATTATCCTGGAGTCGGCACATGAGGCTTCTACGTCTGCCGAAAGCTAGGTCGCAACCGCGAATTTCACCTTCAATAACGATTTCAGTATTAGGTTGTGCGCTCCCAATATGTGTAATACGAGTACGATCCATGTAGCGTAAGGGCAAATGAAACAGCACATCTTGAATTGTTTGGATGCCTAATTTGGCTAGCTTGTTGGCAAGCTGTACCCCAACCCCTTTGAGCTGTGTAACCGGTATTTGGTCCAGTGTGCGGTTGCTATCAGTCATTCTACGGCGGGGCAACTGGGCAAAGGATTTTGCTTGATGGCACTTCGTAGTGCATCAATGGCTTTGTGTCGTGGAAAACTGGCGCGCCAGGCTAGGGCTGAGGTGCGGCAGGGGGATGGATCAACAAAGGGGCGGGTGACTAGCAAGCCATCTTTGTAGCCAGTACCAATGGCTGCAGACAGTGGCAAAATAGTAATGCCAAGCCCCGAAGCTACCATATGGCGAAGAGTTTCTAATGAGCTACCCTCGCTGTGTGTACGAATTTGACTGAGGTTTTTATCCTGGTGTTTGTTCAGGTTTGGTAGCGCTTCACGTACTTGATCACCAAAACAGTGTCCCTCTCCAAGCAGCAATACATTCTCCCGCTCAAGATCTTCAGGTTTGATATTTTTTTGCTTAACCAGGGGGTGATCATTGGGTAGTAGCACTACAAAAGGTTCAGAATAAAGCGGCTGGGTAACGACATCGGGTTCAGTGAATGGCAGAGCCACAATAATTACGTCTAATTCACCTTTGCGTAATCGCTGCCTCAGTGTGGCGGTGAAGCCCTCTTCCACGACCAAAGGCATTTGCGGTACAGATTTTTGTAGCTCGGGAATAAAGTGGGGAAAAAGGTAAGGTCCAATAGTAAAAATAGCGCCTACATAAAGAGGTGTTTTTAGTTGGTCTCTTCCCGCTGATGCGATATCTTTAATGGACGAACTTTCTTCCAGTACCCGTTGCGCTTGAGCAACGACTTGTTCTCCAATGGGTGTTGGGCGAACACTATTTTTTGTACGTTCAAACAGTTCTATATCTAATTCTTGTTCAAGCTTTTTTACTGCGATACTCAGGGTAGGTTGGCTGACATGGCATAATTTGGCCGCGTGGCCAAAGTGCTGTTGTTGAGCCAGTGTGACGATATAGCGTAATTCAGTTAAGGTCATAGTTGTCTCCTCGACTTATATAAAAAAGCCTTGATGTGAAAATAATAGCTAAAATAAATCAAAAATGGAAAGCTCATTGAAAATTTTATTCGCAGGTTGTGGTGATATTGGTCTTCGAACGATTGCTAAATTGCAGGAAGTGGATTCTGACCCCGTGTGGCAGGTGTTAGCAATGCGGCGAAATTTGGCAAAGCTACCTAAAAGCATTGATTCTGTCGCTGGAGATATGCGAGATAGTGATGGCCTGTGGGCGCTACTTGAGAATAAGGGTATTTATGCTTTAGTTGTAACGTTGACACCTAGCGACATGAGCGATGAAGGTTATCGCGATAGTTATGTGATGGCCGCTCAATCTATTAAAGCTGCTGTAGAAAAATGTTCTCGGCCCCCCAGTTTAATTATTTGGGTATCAAGCACAGGAGTGTATGGCCAGAGTGAAGATGTGTGGGTGGACGAGTTGGCTGAGGCCAGCCCTACTTCTTTTAGGGGTAAGCGCTTGCTCGAAGCTGAGAGTATTGTTAGTTCTTTGTCAGTAGCATCAGTGGTTGTGCGGTTCTCAGGTATTTATGGTCCAGGAAGAAATAGACTGATTAACCAGGTTAAGCGAGGTGAGTTGGCTCCTGAGCTACCTGTTACCTGGACGAACCGAATTCATGCCGAGGACTGTGCTGGTGTTATAGCCCATTTGTTGGGGAAGTTTTCCCTTGGTGAATTCCTGGAGGAGAGCTATATCGCCACGGATAATAAACCGATGCCGGCCTATGAGATACAAAGTTGGCTGGCAAATGAGATGGGGCTAGCATCGGGTGAATATGCCAAGGGTTGTGAGCTCAGCAGTAAACACAATAGCTCAGATATGAATCAGCCTATAAAACCTAGGGCTGGGAGCCGCCGATGCAGTAATCAGCGGTTACTAGAAAGCGGCTATGAATTTCTTTATCCTACTTACCGTGAGGGCTACCGGGCTTTATTAAATGAGGGCGCGGGTGATTAGCCTCTGCTATATCACCATAATTCCATCCATTTCTACTCCAACCCCTTTCGGTAATTCCTTAACGCCAATAGCAGCTCGAGCCGGGTAAGGCTCGTCAAAATGCTGAGCCATAATTTCGTTGACCGTGGCAAAATTACTCAGGTCTGTAAGGAAAATATTGAGCTTGACGATATCTTGTAAGGTGCCACCAGCGGCTTCACAAACTGCAGTAAGATTGCTAAAAACTTGTTTAATTTCTGCGCCGATATCAGCGTCTACTAGCGTCATTGTTTCTGGATCTAATGGGATCTGGCCTGATAAATAAACGGTATTGTTGACCTTTATCGCTTGTGAATAGGTACCAATAGCTGCAGGTGCACTTTCAGTGCTGATGATGGCTTTGTTAATCATGAAAATTGTCCTCGAAAGATCAGCTTTTTATGCGGTAAACCCGCTGTACTTGTTTGAGACTTCGGATGCGACGCATAACTTTAGTAAGATGCGCCCGATTTTTGACATCAACGACGAGATCAACAATGCCTGAATGGGCATCCCGATCATTGATGCTGATTTGTTGAATGGCGGCTTCACTGTCAGAAATTCTTGAGGCCAGGGTAGCAATAATGCCTCTCTCAGAAATAAGGTCAACTTTAAACTCCACAGGGAAATCCCCCGTTACATTGGGAGACCAATTTAAGGGCATACACTTTTCTACATTAGAGCGAATCTCATTTAGATTGTTGCAAGATTCGCGGTGAACCACCAAGCCTTTACCGGGACTTAAGTGCCCCAAAATAAGGTCACCTGGAATGGGGTGACAGCAGCGGGCATAGTTAATGACCAGCCCCTCGCCGGCATCAATCATAATTGGGGATTCAAATTCCTTGGGCATAGTTTCCAGCCGTTGAGATGGCGGTGCCATAAGGTTGGCCACGGCATAGGCCAGGCGGCTGCCTAGACCAATTTGTTGCAAAACTTCTTCAAAGGAAGCTGCGCCAGTTTCTTTTAATGCTCTTTTGATCCAGGACTTTCTGATACTTTGATAGTTAGTGCCAAAGTTCTCCAATGCTCGATCCAGTAGGCGTTTCCCCAGGGCTACTGATTCCTCATGTTGCTGATATTTTAGGAAATGGCGAATGGCACTGCGGGCCTTGGCAGTTTTAACAAAATTAAGCCAGGATGGGTTTGGCTGGACATCTTTGGCGGTGATAATTTTAATTTTTGCACCGCTTTGTAGTGGCTCGGATAGAGAAGCCAGCTGGCCATTAACTTTACAGGCAATACAACTGTTACCCACATCGGTGTGTACGGCATAGGCAAAATCAACGGGGGTAGCGCCTGAGGGCAGCGAGATAATGTCGCCTTTGGAGGTAAATACATAAACCTCATCGGGGAAAAGGTCTGTCTTAACGTGTTCAATAAATTCCAGTGAGTTTCCTGCTTGCTGTTGGATTTCTAACAGGCCTTGAACCCATCGGCTAGTACGCGGTGTACCCTCTTCTTGGGATTTGTAGAGCCAGTGGGATGCAATTCCGAAATTGGCCATGGCATCCATGTCTTTAGTTCGGATTTGGATCTCGATGGGTACGCCATGCATACCCACCAAAACATTGTGTAGTGATTGGTAGCCGTTAACCTTTGGTATCGCTATGTAGTCTTTGAATTCTCCGGGAACGGGTTTAAACAGGTTGTGTACGACACCTAATGTACGGTAACAATCATCTACAGAATTCACCACAATTCTAAAGGCGAAGACATCCATAATGTCTCGGAATGACTTCTTCTTGGCCTTCATTTTTTGGTAGATGCTCCAAAGATGCTTCTCTCGTCCGGTAACCTCAGCAGAAATATCTTCTTTTTCCAGACGGAAGTTGATGCTATCTTGGATTTCATCCACAATTTCACGGCGTGGTCCCCGAGCAGAGCTGAGGGCTTTCTTCATGAGCTCGAACCTGACCGGATACATAGCGGCAAAGCCAAGTTCTTCAAATTCTATTTTGATGTCATTGATACCTAGACGCTGGGCAATGGGGGCGTAGATGTCCAGTGTTTCTCTAGCTATGCGGCGGCGCTTAGCTGGGCTTAATACCTGCAGGGTGCGCATGTTATGTAGGCGATCAGCCAATTTGACCAGCATGACGCGGATGTCCTTAGCCATGGCCAAGGTCATTTTTTGAAAGTTTTCTGCCTGTTGTTCAGCTTTAGAGGTAAATTCAATTTCGCTGAGCTTGCTAACGCCATCTACCAATTCGGCCACGGTAGGACTGAAGCATTCAGCGACTTCTTCTTTGCTGACTTCGGTATCTTCAATGACGTCGTGCAGTAGCGCGGCCATGAGGCTTTCATGGTCGAGGTGCATATCGGCCAGAATATGAGCCACAGCCACAGGGTGAGTAATATATAACTCACCGCTCTGGCGGTATTGTTCTTGATGGCATTGGGCCGCGAATTGATAGGCCTTGAGTATGTCCTGGATCTGGCTTTGTTCGAGGTAGGAGGAAAGCTTGTGGCTTAGGGCATCAATAGCTTCCAAGTGTTCCTCCTAAAAGAAATTAAGCTATTCTGCTTTTGGTTCGGAGGGTTGTTCGGCAGCAGCTTCAGACGTAGCTACTTCTGAAGTGATGTTGGCAACTTCCGCTCCTTCACTCATTTCCTCACCCATAGATTCCATCATCAGATCACTGGATTCTTCTTTTTCATCGAGAATACTTGCAGTAACCAGTCCTTCTTCGATTTCGCGCAGAGCCATAACAGTGGGTTTGTCGTTCTCCCAGGGCAGAAGTGGTTCTTTGCTACCCAGTGCCAATTGGCGTGCACGTTTGGAGCTAACCATAACAAGCTCAAAGCGGTTATCTACGTGGTCTAGGCAGTCTTCAACAGTAATGCGGGCCATACGCTGTTCCGTTTATTGGTGGTTTACGTTCAGTTTATGAATACGAATAAGGCACCTGACGCCATGATTTTGCAACCATGACCTTGTAACTAAAGTGCCGCAGAGCATTGCAGTTTACAAAATTGCGGGTTTCAGGACAACAAATCCTTGAGTAACTGATGGTTTTTCTGCTGTTGGCTTGCCAGTTTCAAGCGCTGACTTATGATAATAGCCCTAAGCTCTGAAAGAGCGGTGTCAAAATCATCATTAATGATCAGATAATCGGCTTCCACAAAGTGAGACATTTCTTCCTGTGCCTCGGCCAAACGATGCTCGATAACAGTCTTATCATCCTGGCCTCGTTCAGTGAGTCGTTGCCCTAAAGCTTCGGGTGAAGGTGGCAGAATAAAAATACTGACACAGCCAGGTTGTAGGCGACGAACTTGCTCGGCACCCTGCCAGTCGATTTCCAAAATAACATCTTCACCATTGGTGAGAATACCTTCAACCCATGCCTGTGCAGTACCGTAGTAATGGTTGAATACTTTGGCGTGTTCCAGAAAATCACTGTTGTTGATCATGGTGATAAAGGTGGTTTCATCAACAAAGTGGTAGTTAATGCCATCCTCTTCACCTGGCCGCATAGCACGAGTGGTGTGGGAGACGGATACACGAATCTCCTCAGCAGAGGTTAACAGTGCTTTTACCAGGCTGGTTTTTCCTGCTCCAGAGGGTGCTGAAATGGTGTAAAGAGTGCCTCTGTTAGACATGGGTCGTGGTTGCTCCATTGTTTTAATTGTACAAAGCTTTAATCGTTCAAATTGTTTGGTTATTTACATATCCAGTCATTCTATATTCTGAATCTGTTCGCGCATTTGCTCAATCAGTACTTTGAGTTCAACGGAAGATTGTGTGGTGTCGCTGGCAATAGATTTTGAGGCGAGAGTGTTGGCCTCACGGTTTAGCTCTTGCATCAAGAAATCCAGACGGCGACCAATGGGTTCTTTTCTTGCTAGTACTCGCCGAATTTCGGTGAGATGTGTATCGAGACGGTCTAGCTCTTCATCCACATCGGCTTTTTGTGCGAGAAAAACGAGCTCTTGTTCTAGGCGATCTGCATCCAGGCTTTCACTAACATCTTGAAGTCGATCGATAATTTTTTGTTTTTGTGCGGCAAGTAGTAGTGGAAGTTGGTGGCGAACTTTACCTACTTCTTCAGTAATTGCATCCAGCCGTTGCTCTATTAATGCTTTAAGTTTCCCGCCCTCCCTTTGTCGGCCTTCAGAAAGTTGCTTAAGAGTCTCTTCAAATAGCTGAGTCAGCGTTGTTTTAAGTGCTTCGCGATCTACCTCGGCTTCTTTTAAGGCTCCAGGCCAACGGAGAATATCTAGAGGAGAAATCTGTGCAGGGTTATTCATTTGGTTGGACAAGAGTTCGCAGGCTGAGATGCATTGAGTAACAAGTTCATCATTAACAGCAATAGCACCTGCTCCCTCGGCAATATGGAGTTGCAGAGAGCAGTCCACTTTGCCCCGCTGCAAATACTTTCGAGCCAGCTCGCGCAGTTCCATTTCTATTTCGCGAACAGTCTCAGGCATCCGGAAGTTGGTTTCCAGGTAGCGGTGATTGACCGAGCGGATTTCCCAAGCAGCTGTTCCCCAGTCAGATTCAATAGTCTGGCGGGCAAAGGCGGTCATACTGCTGGGCATAAGGCTCTCTCTTTTTGTTGAATGCACGATTAAACGTGAGATTAAGATTAAACAGGGTATTAAAATAGGCGCACATATTAACATGGCGCTACATAAGAGAAATAATTCAGCTAAAATGGCGGCCTTTTTTATCCTATCAGGAAATACACATGTCCCGACCCAGCGGCCGTCGCCCAGAACAACTTCGCAATGTAAAAATTACTCGCAATTATACCAAGCACGCTGAAGGCTCAGTGCTTGTTGAATTTGGTGATACCAAAGTTATTTGTACTGCGAGTGTCGATAATTCAGTACCTCGGTTTCTTCGGGGTAAAGGACAAGGGTGGGTGACCGCGGAGTACGGCATGTTGCCGCGCTCAACGGGTTCAAGAATGGGCCGAGAAGCGGCACGAGGCAAGCAGGGTGGCCGAACTCAGGAAATTCAGCGTTTGATCGGCCGTTCACTGCGAGCGGCGGTTGACCTGAAAGCGTTGGGCGAGAACACGATTACTATTGATTGCGATGTAATTCAGGCTGATGGCGGTACCCGTACCGCATCCATTACCGGCGCCTGTGTCGCATTGACTGATGCCATAAGTTTTTTGCAGAAAGCTAAAAAAATTGATACCAGCCCGTTAAGTAATATGGTGGCATCGGTTTCTGTGGGTATTTATAAAGGGGCCCCTGTATTGGATTTGGACTATGCCGAAGACTCTAATGCGGAAACTGATATGAACGTGGTGATGAACAGTATCGGTGGCTTTATTGAGGTTCAGGGCACGGCAGAAGCCGCACCATTTTCAGAAGAAGAGTTCCAGCAAATGATGGCCTTGGCAAAGCAAGGCATTACTGATTTGGTAAAGGTTCAGCAGATGGCCTTAGCACAGAATTAATAATATATAGGGCCTTTTTTTACTTACCAGCCGGGGTAATATTTGCCTTGGCTGGAAGTAGAGCTGGCTGTTCTATAAGTAGGGTTTTCTGCCGCCCGGCTTCTCCCCTGATAATTGATACGTTAGTTTTTGGGGCGCCGAACCACTTAGCTATTGTCGCGATCAAGTGTTTATTTGCTTTGCCATCTACCGGTGGTGCAGTGATACTAATTTTTAGTCTGTCGCCATGAATACCTATCATTTCATTTCGGGAAGAGCGAGGTTGTAGCTGGCAGCGCAATAACAGGTCTTTACCCTTCCACTGATAATGGTTTTCTATCAAGCAGCAATCCCTCACATTCTTTCTAGTAATGGCCTTAGTTTATGCGCTTGCTCTTAAATACCAGCGACAATTTGTACCGGTAATTGAAGAAAATTGGCAATGCCATGTAGAAAAATTTGCAGCATATTGATGACTAAAAACATAAAAATAGGTGATAGGTCTAGGCCGCCTAAGGGCGGGATAATACGTCGAAATGGTTCCATCACTGGAGAAATTATCTGATTTAATAGAGCCAGTACTGGATGTTGGCTATGAGGTGCGACCCAGCTGACAATGATGATCACCAGCAGACCATAAAGATAGATATTTAATACCAGTGAAATAATACCTACTGCGCCCCATGAGAGGGCAAATAGAGGGTTAATAATTCCGTGGCCATTAATTGATGCTGAGACTTGAATAACCAGCCACTGAACTAACAGTGCGAGTACTAAGCTGGCTAGATCAAATGAGCGGTAGGCTGGGAGTAGTTTACGAATAGGCTTGCTGGGCAAGTGAGTGGCACTGACTAAAAATCGAGATATGGGATTGTAGAAATCTGCTCGTACCAATTGTAGTAAAAACCGTAAAATCACAATGGCCAGATAGAGGCTACCAAGTGACTGAACCAGGAAAGTCCCGGCTTGGGCAAATGTATTCATAGGGCGCCTTTTGTGTACTTCTTGAGTGCTACTGTTACGTATTACTTGTGTTTATTATAAGCGGACTGAATTGTAATACATTCAACCGGTGTTATTTATTCTGTTTTAAGCCATAAAATTCATTAGTTGGCAGATTGAGTTCAGTCAGACATTTCAGTGGCCATTTCTTCTGCTCGCTCCACTGCACCTGTCATGGCCTTTCGGAACAGTTCCGTAATATCACCATCAATAAATGTTTCAATAGCTCGCTGTGTGGTTCCTCCGGGAGAGGTGACCCGTCTACGTAATTCTGCTGGTTCCACGTCACTTTCCACAGCCATTTTTGCTGCCCCCAGCGCGGTTTGCAAGGTGAGTTGACGGGAAACAGCTTGGCTGAGGCCCAACTCCATCCCTACCTTTTCCATGGCTTCCATAATGAGGAAATAATAGGCGGGGCCACTGCCTGACAGGGCAGTAACCGCATCGATGTCAGCTTCTTTGTCGAGCCAACAGGAAATTCCTACAGCCGCTAGAATCTCAGTGGCAGATGCTTTTTGTTCAGTGCTGACATGATCGTTGGCAAATAGCCCTGCTGCACCAGTTTGAACCAGTGCGGGTGTATTTGGCATACAGCGAACAACAGGGGTGTCTTGCCCCAGCCATTGTTGTAGGGCCGCCAGAGGAATGCCTGCTGCAATGGAAATAATCATTGGGTGATGGGCTAATGCTGGGGCAAGTTCTTGCGCCACTTTCTTTATCACCTGAGGCTTTACTGCCAGCACAATCACATCAGCGTCTGTTGCTGTTGTCAGATTGTCACTGGTGGTGTTAATACCAAATTGCTGTTGTAGGCGGTCAAGGTTTTCAGCCATGGGATCGCTAACAGTAATCCTGCCTGGCGGATAGCCCTGTTCCAATAGTCCGCCCACAAGGCTGGTTGCCATATTTCCTCCACCGATAAATGCCAGTGCTGGTTTGCTCACTTTTTTAATCCTTAATCTTGATGGGGTGTGTTTTTTATTTGGCTAATTTTTTGTGTCTCAGCTTTTTCTGGATAATGTCGAGGGCCAAATATCGCCGTGCCAACGCGAATGATTGTGGCACCTTCGGCGATAGCAGCTTCCAGGTCAGCCGACATCCCCATGGAGAGTGTATCTAATGTTGCTAGTTGAGGGGAGCTGTTCTTGAGTTTGGATAAAAGCTGTGCAACAGCCGCAAATGATGCCCTCTGTTTTTCTTCAGATTGATTGTTTTTAGGTATGGCCATCAAACCACGAAGCGTTAGGTTGGGTAGTTTGGCTACTGCATGAGCCAGTTCTTTTACCTCATTAGTTGACACTCCAGACTTGCTTTCCTCTCCGTTAATATTCACCTGCAGGCAGATATTTAGAGGGGTTGGGTGGTCACTGCGAACAGCGTTTAATCGCTCTGCGACCTTGATTCGGTCAACAGTGTGAACCCAGTCAAAATTTTTTGCGACTTTTTGTGTTTTATTAGACTGTATCGGGCCGATGAAATGCCAGCAGATATCTGAAAGCTCTGAAAGTTGCTGTTGTTTTTCGAGAGCTTCTTGAAGATAGTTTTCACCAAAGTGCCGTTGTCCATGCTTATAGGCACTTTGAATGGCGTCTGCAGATTGGCCCTTGCTCACAGCGAGCAAGGTAATATCATTCGGATTCTGGTTCACTTTTTTTGTGATCTGTTGAATTCGTTGATGAAGTTGATTGAGCTTGTCAGTTATATTAGGCATATACTTGGTGTGGCAGGTGTGGTGCCATTAGGATATCGGTGTTCAGCCTATATCAAAAGCACTATACATAGAGAACTACATACAAAGTAATGTGCAGTTTTTGGGAAAGTATTGAATTAATCCAGAATAACAGGAATAGAGCATGGATATTACGGAACTGTTGGCCTTCAGTGTAAAGCAAGGCTCATCGGATTTGCACCTTTCAGCTGGATTGCCACCAATGATCAGAATTGATGGTGACATGAGGCGGGTAAATTTGCCTCCGATGGAACACAAGGAAGTTCACAGTTTGGTCTATGAGATTATGAACGACAAACAGCGACGTGATTTTGAAGAATTTCTGGAAACAGATTTTTCATTTGAAGTTCCTGGTGTAGCGCGATTTCGAGTTAATGCCTTTAACCAAAACCGCGGCGCAGCGGCGGTGTTTCGAACTATTCCTTCTCGTGTGTTGACGTTAGAAGAACTGGGGTTTGGTCAAATATTTAGGGATTTATCCATGCTGCCAAGGGGGTTGGTGCTGGTCACAGGGCCGACGGGTTCTGGTAAGTCCACATCCCTGGCTGCCATGATTGATTACGTTAATGAAAACCGCTATCAGCATATCTTGACCGTTGAAGACCCCATCGAATTTGTTCACGAAGGTAAAAAGTGCCTGGTAAATCAACGGGAAGTACACAGAGATACCCATGGTTTTAGTGAAGCACTACGTTCAGCACTTCGTGAAGATCCAGATATTATTTTGGTGGGTGAGATGCGTGACTTGGAAACCATTCGTTTGGCGCTGACAGCGGCAGAAACGGGTCACTTGGTATTTGGTACCTTGCACACCACCTCTGCGGCAAAGACCATAGACCGGATTGTTGATGTGTTTCCTGGTCCGGAAAAAGCCATGGTGAGATCAATGTTGTCAGAATCCTTGCAGGCTGTTATTTCTCAGACATTAATGAAGAAAATTGGCGGTGGTCGGATTGCTGCCCATGAAATTATGGTGGGTACACCAGCAATACGAAACCTGATTCGTGAAGATAAAATTGCACAAATGTACTCGGCTATTCAGACTGGTGCGGCCCTTGGAATGCAGAGTATGGATCAACACCTTCAACGCCTGGTGGCACAAAAATCGATTACGCGTGAAACCGCTCGTGAAAAAGCAAAAATGCCCGATGACTTTTAAGAGTTTAATTAATCAATAATTTAACAAGCGAATAGTTTGGCCGATGGTGGAATTTCTTTTTGATCGGAAGCTACTACACACGATATAAAGCCTAATAAAACTCAGCAAATAGTGAGTGGAGAAAGTTATGGATTTTGATGTTCTCTTGGACCTGATGGTGCAGAAAAAGGCTTCGGACCTTTTTATCACGGCAGGTGTTGCGCCCAGTATCAAGGTAAATGGGGTAATCATGCCCGTGGGCAAAACGCCATTGACCCCTGAAAAAGCAGGTCAGGTGGTTGTGAGTGTGATGAACGAAAATCAGGTGCAGGAATTTCGAGATACCAAGGAGCTTAATTTTGCTATCAGTCGCCCTAATGTTGGTCGTTTTCGGGTCAGTGCCTTTTACCAGCGAAATGAGCCGGGCATGGTGTTACGTCGTATTGAGAGCAAAATCCCCACAGTAGAAGAGTTGTCGTTACCACCCATTCTCAACGAACTGTCCATGACAAAGCGTGGCATAATTATTTTTGTAGGTGCAACAGGTACGGGTAAATCTACATCCTTAGCGGCGATGATTGGTCATCGAAACCGCAATAGTAAGGGGCATATTATTTCTGTTGAGGACCCTATTGAATTTATCCATCAACATGAAGGTTGCATTGTTACCCAGCGGGAAGTGGGTATTGACACGGAATCTTTTGAGGTGGCACTGCGAAATACCTTGCGGCAAGCGCCTGACGTGATTCTAATTGGTGAGATTCGTACTCCAGAAACCATGGACCACGCCATTGCCTTTGCGGAAACAGGGCACTTGGTGTTAGCAACATTGCACGCAAATAATGCAAACCAGGCATTGGATCGTATCCAGCATTTTTTCCCCACAGAGAACCAAAATCAGTTGTGGATGGATTTATCTTTGAACCTTAAAGCAATTATCGCCCAGCAGCTTATTCCCCTTGCTGATGGCTCTGGTCGAAGCGCAGCCATTGAAATTTTGATCAATACGCCTTTAGCTGGAGATATTATTCGTAAGGGTGATGTTCACAAGCTTAAAGAGTTGATGACACGCTCGAATGAGTTGGGTATGCAAACTTTTGATCAGGCGCTGTATAAGCTTTATGACGAGGGTCAAATAACCTACGAAGATGCCATAGCGCATGCTGATTCAAAGAATGATTTACGCTTGTTGATCAAACTGGAATCAGAGTCCGATGCTGGTTATTTGTCAAATGCTGCGGATGGTCTACAGGTAGCCAGTGATGATAAGAGTAGCCATTTTTAGCAGTTTTTTGGTCGTTACTGTAGCTTAAACATCAGGGTTGTATGGCTAGAATTCAATGGCTAGGGTTCAATAGCAAGAGCTGGGTCGGATAACCAGGTTTGTAGAATAATCACAGCAGCGAGGTCATCCACAGGGTGATCGCGGTAGCTGGTTACACCCCCGCCCTGTTGTTGTTTTGCCTCAAAGGTTGAAAGCCTCTCATCCACCATTCCTACCTGTAGCCCAAACATACCGTGCAGTCTTCGGGCAAATTTTCGAGCACGGGCACAAAATTCACTTTCGGTACCATCCATATTAAGTGGTAACCCCACCAGAACCTGATCTGGCTGCCATTCTTCGAGAATTTTTTGAATCTGTTCCCAGTCAGGAATACCATCCCGTGCTTTAAAAACAGTCAGGGGGTTTGCTGTTTCTGCCAGTGTTTGGCCAACAGCCACACCTATCTGTCGAGTGCCAAAATCAAAGGCGAGTACAGTGCATGTTTTAGTGGAAATGGTATTGCCTCTTTAGTTTTCTGTTTGGAGCATTCTGCTAATTTTGCGTTAACTGTTTTGCGTTCGTTGTTTGTGTTCTATGCATGACCAACATCAGTACTGAGCAAGTCAAAGTCGATGCCTATTTTGGCTGCTGCCGCGGAGGCACGCTGGTGAAAGGGGACATCAAATACAATGTTGGCATCACCAGGTGCGGTCAGCCAGGCATTGTCGGCAAGTTCTTGTTCTAGTTGCCCCGGCCCCCAGCCGGCATAGCCCAACGTAATAATAAGGTCGTTTGGTCCTTCCTTATTGGCAATATCTGAAATAATATCGCTGGATGCAGTGAGGCTAATATCGTTGGAAATTGGCAGTGTAGATTCCCACTGGCGGTCACTTGGTCGATGCAGTACAAAGCCGCGATCTACTTGGACAGGTCCACCTGACAACAGTGAATCATCGCCAGTTTGAGCTGCGTACTCTATATCAAATTGATCAAAAATTTGGCTGATAGGAATGTCGAGGGGGTGATTGATGATCAGCCCCATGGCACCTTCATCGCTGTGCTCACAGATATAAATAACAGCATGGGAAAAATTGGGATCCAGCATTCCTGGCATGGCAACCAAAAAATGGTTACTAAGATCCTTCATAGAGCTGTTTTCCTGTGGGCTATTCATAGCTATAAGTATGGGCTTCGTTCTCGGGAAAACAAGTCATATGGACTTTTGATTAGGCTGCTATTAATCAAGCGGCGGTTAGTGCTAGTTGACGGTATTAAGCTGATTGCCAGGAACAAAGCGCCAGGTTCGGATAACCTCTAGCTTGTCCCACTGTTTTATTTCCGGGGGAAACGATGCAAAGGGTGATGCTAGTCGAACGGTTCTAATAGCGGCTTGATCTAGAACTCTCTGCCCTGAGCTTAGAAGAATTTCAACGCTATCCACAGCTCCATTGGGGAGAATTGTGACTGCTAGCCGTAGGTCACCATAAAGGGATTTTTGCCTGGCTTCTTCGGGGTAATTGTTATTCCCTACTATTTCGATACGATCAATCCAGTAGCGCAAATAAGCGGCATGGTCAGCGGCTTTGGTGCTGGCCGAGGTGATTCTCAGTACCCTAGGTAGCTTGCTGTATTCCTGCTGTTGCTGATCAAGCTTTGCTTTCAGGCTAGCAATTTCCAGTGAAGCTGCTTGCGGCAATGGTGCTGCAACATGCTGTTCGGTTTCACGTAATATGGGTTTGTCACTTGTGGTGTTGCTGGTGCTTTCTGATATGGTTGATAGCGCTGGTGTTTCACTGGTGATCAATTGTTCCTGTACCTGTTGTAGTGGTGATCCCGTGGTTTTTAGTTGCGTATCAAATATTTCAGATTGGCGATCTGTGGTGATCTCATTTTTATCACTTTCATTGCCGCTGCCCTCTTGGTTGTGCTGGGCTAGAAAGTCCGCTTCTTTTGGTTCAGCTTCTATTGGGTGTTGTGCCAGAGTGATTTCCAGCGTTGGGGCGGCTTGCTGTTCCTGGTGTAACTTAAAACCCAAACCAAAAATTAATAGTGCATGGACAGCAATGGCCATAAACAGAGAAAAGCCAAAGCGGTCGGGCTCGTGCTCGGGTTTGGTATGAGGAATGGCAATGCTCATTAAGCGATCCGTTGCTCAATGGAGTTCATTAGTTTACCGCCAATATCTGTTGATTCTTGGCGATCAATTTCGCGGGCACAAGTAGGGCTAGTGACATTGATTTCCGTGAGATAATCACCAATCACATCCAGGCCGGCGAATAATATCTCTTTTTCTTTCAGCACAGGGCCTACCTGCTTTGCAATCCACAAATCACGCTCACTTAGTGGTTGTACAACCCCTGTGCCACCCACGGCAAGATTGCCACGAATATCTCCTTCGGGCGGAATTCTGGCCAGGCAGTGAGGAATAGGTTCTCCATCTACCATAAGGATTCGTTTATCCCCTGCATCAATTTGTGGGATAAATTTTTGAGCCATGATGGTTTGGGTGCCATAAGCGGTTAGGGTCTCAATAATGACATTCAGGTTAAGGTCATTTTGACTTACCTTAAAAATGGACGAGCCACCCATACCATCTAATGGTTTCAGCACGATTTCCCCATGGGTTTTATGGAAGCTTTTTAGCTGAAGAGCCTCTCTGCTGACCAATAGCGGGGGTGAGCACTGGGGGAACAGAGTCGCAAACACTTTTTCATTACAGTCCCTTAGGCTCTGGGGTTTGTTGGCAACCAATACACCCTGTTTTTCGGCGGCTTCGAGGATATAAGTGGAGTAAATGTACTCGCTATCAAAGGGAGGATCCTTGCGCATTAAAAGTACGTCGAGATTTGAGAGAGGCTGTAGCTTTGGCTCTTCGAGGGTAAACCAATTGGTTTTGCTCTCTCTGACCTGAAGTGGTGCCATGCGAGCAATTGGGTCGCCGCTAGCAATGGCCAAATGGCTTTGCTCCATGTACATAAGTTTCCAGCCACGACGCTGGGCAGCAAGTAATAATGCCAGGGTTGTATCTTTATTTGGATTAATGCCGCTGATGGGATCCATAACCACCCCAAGAATTTTAGTCATAGTACCTTGCTCATAAATGCTACCTGTATCACGCCACGTATGGCCGTTTGTTTTTATGATTGTAAACCAGAGAGATTGTAAACCAGACACACATGGTAAAAGCTAGGCGCTGTTAACACTATTTGCATTGGAGTGGTCATATCTAAGCGGCTAAAGCTATCATGGTAGTAATGGTGTACAACAGCAGAGTATAGAGTTTGTTTGCAGTTCCCAATAATTATTAATAAGTCTGGTAGAAATTGAGTAAATACTGTAAAAAAGAGATCATAAGTTACATAATTAACAGTCGGTTATAGATTAAACCTGATGTTTGTGTTAAATAATGTTCTACTGTAAAACTCTAGTTAAATATAACTATTAAAAATGAGAAATATAAGATGGAAGATGACCTGAAAGGCCTCAAGGTAATCGTAATCGATGATAGTAATACTATCAGGCGCACGGCGGAAACACTGTTAACAAAAGCCGGGTGTGAAGTCATTACCGCCACAGACGGGTTCGATTCGCTTTCTAAAATTGCAGACAAAAGCCCAGATGTAATCTTTGTAGATATTATGATGCCGCGGCTCGATGGTTATCAGACCTGTGCCTTGATTAAAAATAACAGCAGTTACAAAGATACACCGGTCATTATGCTATCGAGTAAAGATGGCCTGTTTGATAAAGCGAAAGGCCGTATTGTGGGTGCCGATGATTACCTGACCAAGCCTTTTAGTAAAACAGAGCTGTTTGGTGCTTTGGAAAAATTTGCATCCAAACCTGCATCGCAAGCATAAATCTTACCTTACCGTTATCCCGCCTGGGGGGGGAATATGACGACAGTACTGATAGTTGATGATTCGCCCACAGAGATACACAAGCTCAGCAGTATCCTGGAAAAAAATGGCTATAGTGTTTTGGTGGCTGAAAGTGGTGAGATCGGAGCCGAAGTGGTTAAGCGTGAGCACCCAGATGCCATATTAATGGATATTGTATTACCTGGTGTCAATGGTTTTCAGGCAACTAGGCAGTTAAGCCGTTCCAGCGAAACTGAACATATCCCAGTTATTATTGTGACAACCAAAGATCAGGAAACTGACAAGGTCTGGGGTATGCGCCAGGGAGCTAAAGCCTATTTAACCAAGCCTGTCAGTGAGAAAAATCTTATTGGAGCATTACAGGATGTTATGGGCTAATGAGAGTTCTAAATTGTGATGGCTGAAGCCAATCAAGCATTTGATGCACTGTCGTCTCTCTCTGACAAATATGCCAATACTGCGCGCTGGCTACCTGAACAGGAAGACATTGCCCCCACTCGAAAAGTGGTTTGCTTTTCTCTGATGGGAGTCAACCTTGCTATGGCTCTTGAAGAGCTGACAGAAATTCTAGAATTGCCCCCCTGCACACGCCTTCCTCGGGTTAAGCCCTGGGTTTGGGGTGTGGCAAATCTGCGAGGCAGATTACTTCCGGTCGTTAATTTTGCAGAATTTCTCGGTGGCAGGCTCACTTCATCGCGTAAATTACATCGTGTGTTAGTTGTTGATCTTCGCGGTGTATTTGTCGGGTTAGTTGTTGATGAGGTGCATGGCATGCGCAACCTTCAGGTAGATAGGTTTGAGCGGGAACCCGAGGGTGGTATTCCTCAGATGTTTGCTCCTTATGCTGAGGGTGGTTTTTGCCAACAAGATGATATATGGATACTGCTGAGGCTCGGTAAGCTTCAGAGTGATCCACGCTTTATGGAGGTGGCCGCCTGAGCGGATTCACCAAAACACTATTTTTTTAATGCAGGTATAAACCAGCGTCACTTTCGGAGTGAGATTGACATGAAAAAAGGCAAACAGGGGTCAAAGAAAAACTCTTCCACCATTGTGCTATCAGTTATCTTGGCATTGGTGGTTATTTTTCTTGGTTACAACTTGCTGAAAGTATTTCAGCAGTCATCTCAAGATAGGGATAACCTGCAGCTGGCAGCAGAAATGCGTGCACAGTCCTATCGCTTAATTGGCCTGTCCCATGAATCCAGAGCGGGTAAAGAGAGCGCTTTCGGTGAACTAAAAAATGTTACTGACCAGATAGAAAAGAGCTGGAATACTCTGAAGGCCAGTTTATCAGAGGAAGTTTCTGCTAGTCAGCTTGGAGCGCTTGAGACAACTTGGCGCAAAGCCCACAAAAGTGCCCAGACAATTACCGATAATAAAGAGTCAGTTCTATTCCTTAACAAAATTGCTGCGACACTGAATAAAACATTACCTGAGCTTCAGCAGGAGCACACACAAGTTGTTGAAATGTTATTGGCTAAAAGGGCGCCAGGGGATCAAGTGGCGGCAGCTCAGGCACAATCCTGGCGTGCAGAGCGTATTGGCCATAACGTAGACAAAATGCTTTTGGGTGGTGCCGATGCAGAGTTTGCTGCCGAACAGTTTAACCGGGATGCAAACCTATTTGGCCAAGTGCTGGAAGGCATGAAAAGTGGTAATACGCAGTTAGGTATTCGTCGAGTAACAGGTAGTAAGGCTGGAAAAAGTCTTGCTAGCATTACAGAGCAATTTGCATTTGTTAGTAGCTCTATTCAGGAAATTTTTGATGCAACACCTGCATTATTAAGTGCTGGCCAAGCAAACGATGTAATTCGAGATGAGTCTCCAGCATTACAAGGGCAGATTGGTCAGCTAGCCGATACTGTAGCAAAATTACCTGAAACCCGTGATCTGACGTATCAGACGGCACTGTATGCCGGTGTTTTGGCGATTGCACTTTTGGCCATTATGGGATTACTGATTACTTCGGAGACACGTCGCAGGCTCCGTGAAACAGCTACCGCAAATAAACACAACCAAGAAGCGATTCTTCGTTTACTGGATGAAATTGCCGGATTGGGTGAGGGTGATTTAACAAGCCACGCAACCGTAACAGAAGATTTCACCGGGGCTATTGCTGACTCCATCAACTATGCCATTGACCAGTTAAGAATTTTGGTGGCACAGATTCAGGATACCTCAGAGAACGTGTCGGCGGCAGCCAATGAAACAAGAGCCACTGCTTTGCAGTTAGCCGAAGCCTCTGAGCACCAGGCCAATGAGATTTCTGGAGCTTCTGACGCTATTAATGAAATGGCCATTACTATTGATCAGGTATCGGCTAATTCGGCTGAATCTGCGACGGTGGCAGAAAAATCAGTGTCTATTGCAAAAAAAGGTGCCCAAGTTGTACAGAGCACTATTGGTGGTATGGATACCACACGCAAACAGATTCAGGATACTTCTAAGCGGATAAAGCGGTTGGGTGAAAGCTCACAGGAAATTGGTGATATCGTTTCGGTGATTAATGACATTGCCGACCAAACCAACATCTTGGCACTGAATGCTGCCATCCAGGCCTCTATGGCAGGTGATGCAGGTCGCGGTTTTGCTGTAGTTGCCGACGAGGTGCAGCGCTTGGCTGAACGTTCGGCGGTGGCGACCAAACAGATTGCCTCATTGGTTAAAACTATTCAAACTGATACGAACGAAGCTGTTAGCTCCATGGAACAAACTACCGCAGAAGTGGTTAAAGGGGCAGAGAGAGCCCATGCTGCGGGCGGGGCTTTGGAAGAAATTGAAACAGTATCAGCAGATTTGGCAACATTGATCCGTGATATTTCCACAGCTGCGAGCCACCAGACTACAACGGCTGGTCAGGTTTCCAGAACCATGCATGTAATTCAGGATATTTCCTCACAAACCTTGTCGGGTACCAACAATACTGCTCACTCTATTGGTGAGTTGGCTGATCTGGCAGTTGAGCTTAGGGACTCTGTGTCTGGCTTTAAACTGCCATCCTCCATGGAACGAGTGGATATTCCAGGAGCTTCCTCGGATAGCTTTGTAGTAGAAAAATCTATTGCTGGGTTAACTGCTGCTTCCAGTGCTGAGTCTATTAGCAGTGAGGAGCCAATATCGGAAGAACTAACAACTGAAGGCTTGGCCTCTGAAGATTTAGAGCCTGAAGCTAGTGGGCCCGAGGAAGATTTTGATCTTTCTGATGACGATATTGCAAAGGCAAGCTCTTCACTTTCTGGCGGTGATCCCAGCGAGACTTCTATCGAGGAGGACTTGGGATTATCAGAGGAAGAATTCCTGGCGGAAGATGCCACTATGGAACAATTGTTGGAAGGAGATGGTGCTGATGACTGGGATTTCGATAAAGAGCTTGAATCCATAGATTTAGCAAAAACTGATGCTGGTGATTCGGAGTTATCATTGGAAAGTGTTGACCTTGATATTGACGAGGACAAAAGCGGAAGGCGCATTACGGACGAACAGATTTAAAGGTATCCATGTTACGCATGGCACGCTTCAATTTTGAACAAGTCCTGTATGTAGTGGCCCAAAGGGTGGTTGGCTGCGGGGGTTTATTTATTTTGGGCATGGGTAAGCCGGATGTGACTGATAAAATCTGCACAGCATTCGAATCACACGAGGTTATAAGCCTCGATTCCACAATGCTGATTCGAGCAGGGAATTGTTGATGGAATTAAAGGGAAGACTTAAAGGCCTAGAGTGGTTGATTGAGGAGGTAGAAGCCAGCCTCAATTTGGCTTATGAATCACTTGAATCCTATCTTGCCGATTCTTCTGATGAGGCTCAAATACGTTATTGCCTCAGTTATCTTCATCAGATTCATGGTTCATTAAAAATCGTTGAGTGTCACGGACCTTTGTTGCTGGCAGAGGAAATGGAAGCCCTAGCCGAGAGTATGCTGGAACGGCAGGTTAAAAATCTAACAGATGCCTGTGATGTAATGGTCCAGGCTATTCTTAAATTGCCTGCCTATCTTCGCCAGGTCATGAGCAGTCGTCGGGATCAGCCTGAGACATTATTGCTACTTCTCAATGAGCTCAGGGCGGTACGAGGAGAAGCTTTGATCTCCGAAACCGTTTTTTTCTCTCCTGATATGACCGCCGCTAAAAAGTTGAGTACCCCCTACAATCGCCAACCAGATCAGATTGCTATGTCCAATCTGCTGCGTAAATTACGCCAGATGTATCAGTTTGCATTGGCTGGCGTGGTGAAAGATGAAACTGTGGGAGATAATTTTGGCTACCTTGATAAAGTTTTTTCACGCTTAAAAGAATTGAGTAAAGGGTTTCCTAGAGAGCCTTTGTGGAATGCTGTGCTGGCTTTACTGGAAGGTATTGCTGCCAAGGAAATACCCCTTGGTTATTCCGTAAAAAAACTTTTGCAAGAACTGGATGGTGAAATAGAGCAATTGGCCAGAAAGGGTTTTGAAGGCTTGTCGCTGCCATTACCAGAGGCCTTGTTAAAAAATCTATTATTCTATATTGCCTATGCCCATAGTGATGGGCCACGGGCAATACAAGTCCGTACTGAGTACGAGTTGGATGATTCTCTACCGGAAGCCCTGATAGAAGATAGCGGTCAGGGGTTATCACCGATTTATCACCCTGATACTGCAGCGGCCATTGTCGTTGCACTGAACCAAGAAATTGGACAAGTCAAAGATAGCCTAGATCGTTATACGGTCAGTGGTAGTAAGAATCATGAACTATTGGATGAATCTATCGGTGGGTTGAGCCGTATCAGGGATTCTCTTGCAGTTTTAGGTCGCAATGAGTTTCGTGAGTCCATGGCTAGTGCCTGTGAGCAAGTTGAAGCTTTTCGTGCTAATCCTTCGGATGCGGCTAAGGGCTGCCTAATGCTGGTTGCCTCCCAATTACTTGAAGTTGAAGCTGGCTTGCAGGGATGGCTGGATAGTAATCAGCAATTGATGGATGAGTATACCCCGCCTGATGAAATGTTAGTCGAGGTTAATCAAGCTCAGGGAGCCTTGATAGAGGAGGCCAGGAAAGGGCTGGATACGGTTAAAGAAGCCATTGTTGAGTTCATTGCATCCCAGTGGCAGAGGGAGCATTTGGATGGTATTCCTGAAACTGTTATGGAGATTCGTGGCGCCCTAGATGTGATGCATTTACCACGTGCGGCAATGGTTTTGGATGCGTGTAATTTGTTTCTTGTGGAGCAGGTGCTGGTTGAAGAAAATGTTCCCAGTTGGAATTTATTGGATGCCCTGGCAGATGCGATCACTAGTATTGAATACTACCTTGAGTTTGTTGGTAATCAGGATGATCAGGCCGAAGAAGCTATATTGAAATTGGCTGAGGCTAGTGTTGTAAAACTGGGTTACCCAGTCACAGGTAGTGAAGTCGTTGTGTCTAAATCAGAGCCAGAATTACCAGCTGATATGGTTGTTGAGTCTAGCCAGGCCATTGAAGAAGAGCAGAGAGTTGATGAGGAAGATGTTGCCGATCAGGAAATCATTGATATTTTCCTTGAAGAGGTGGTTGAGATAGAGGAACTGGTTGAGCTTTCGCTTAATCAGTGGGCCAATAATTCAGAGCATGAAGAAAGTTTAAGTGACTTGCGGCGTTGCTTTCATACCCTTAAGGGCAGTAGTCGTATGGTGAAAGCCCAATCACTGGGTGAATTGGGTTGGGCAGTAGAAAACCTGCTTAATAAGGTTATTGAGAAGCGTGTCAGCGTGACACCGACATTAATTGCATTGGTTGATCTTGCCCGTGAAGAGATACCTGGCATGGCTTCTGCGTTTCAGCACCAAGTTAGCTATGAGCGCTGGGATTATGTGTCCGGATTAATTACCGCAGCCGATGCCTTGGCTAAAGGTGGAACACCTGAATTACCCGATCCCAAGCAAGAAGCTGAGCGCACAGAAACACCATCTGAAACTCCAGCTACTGATGATTTGGTTGATGAGGCTGTAGTTAGTGAATCGGCCGCTAGTGAAGGTGCAGTTAATGAGCCCCTGACTGAAGACATAGCTGCTGATGAAGAGCAAGAAGAGGCTTATGAATTACTAGAGATTTTCTCCAGCGAGGCGGAGGAACATTTGCAGGTTATTCAGAGCTTTGTAGATGAGCAGCGCCGAGAGGCACCGGTTTACAGCCCTGTTAGTAGTACCGTCCAGAGTGCACTCCATACTTTGAAAGGTAGTGCGCGTATGGCGGAGGTTGGGCCTATTGCCGATTTGGTTTCACCTCTGGAGCACTACACCAAAGAGCTTTATACCTATCAGCTTGATGTCGATAGTGACATTGTTGAGTTATTTGCTGATGCTGTAGGTTACTGTCATTGTGTTATTGCACCTATCGAACAAGAACATCGGGTTGGTGAAATTTCCGAATTAGATCAATTCTTGACTAGGTTAAAAGAACTCAGAGACCGTTCGATAGAACCATTGGTAAGCAGCCAGCAGGTACAGCAGGGTTCTGTGAACCCTGAATTGCTTAATATGCTGATGACGGAGGGTATGCAAAATTTGCTGGAGGTGGACCAAAACCTGCTTCATTGGCATCAGTCCTCTGGTGATACATCCAAGCTAGTACAACTGCGTGATGAGCTGAAGCAATTGGCTACGGCAGCAAGCCGTGCTGGTGTCGATTCCATGAGTGAGCTTTCGCTCCTATTAAGTACCGGTTATGACAGTATTATCGAATGTAATTTGTCATTAAGTGATACCGACACTCAATTATTACAGCAGGCCCATGAAGAATTGTTGGGAATGGTTGACTGTGTTGCGGCCAATCAAGATTTACCACCAGTAACACCTGTATTGGCAGAACAACTTGAGCATTTGGCCTCTGTAGCCTCCGATAAAGCATTGGCGGCTACAGAGGAGTTAGACACATATGAAGAACTGGGTGATACAGCTGCTAGCGGTGTCGTCGGCAGCACTGAAAATATAGAAGAACCTGAAAGTGCTGAGGTAGATATTCCAGAGGAAATGGCTCAACCTGAGCTTCCATCTCCTCTTACACCTCCGATCACAATTGAACCTCTGGATAGCGCAGATATTGATCTCGATATACTGGAAACTTTTGTTTCTGAAGCCGATGAATTACTGGAAGAAATTGATCAGGGACTACAAGGCTGGGAAAGAGATTGGTCAAGTAAAGACCACGTGGAATCATTAAAACGGTCGTTGCACACTCTGAAGGGTGGCGCTCGTATGGCTGGCTTGGAGCAGCTTGGGTCGCTGAGTCATGAGCTTGAAAGTGAAGTGATAATTCTTGAGTCCAAGCCGGATCAGCTTAACAGGGATATTTTCCAGGGGTTGCTTCGACAGCAGGATTATTTGCTAGAGTCTCTCAACGTTGCTCGAAGGCTCTTTGATGATTCTGGGGAGCAGGTGTTCGATGCAGAACAAGTCGGAGCTCAAGAAGAGACTAGTGCAGATATTCAGCTGTCCGAATCAAGTGCCGAAGAGGTATCCACAGGAGCTGAGCTAGTTATTAAGACGGTGCTCCCTCATGTGGTAGGCGAGGCAGAGACACAATTTAAGCCTGATGCCGCTGCACTGAAGATGCCTGAGATTAAGCGTCAGAGTACGTCTCAGGAGATGACAAAAGTACCCGCTTCGTTATTGGAGAGCCTGGTCAACTTGGCTGGTGAGACTAGTATTTCCCGTGGTCGGGTAGAACAGCATGTGAGCGAATTTTCGTTCACTCTGGATGAGATGGAAGCCACTATTCAACGGCTGAAAGATCAAATTCGTCGTATTGGTATGGAAACTGAGGCTCAGGTGATGTTCCGCCAAGAGCAGTTAGAGGCTCTGTCCATTGACGAAGGTTTCGACCCTCTGGAAATGGATCGTTATTCCCAGCTGCAGCAACTTTCCCGTTCGCTGCTAGAGTCTTCGTCGGACTTGCAGGATCTTAAGAATACCCTAGTTGATAAATCCCGTGGAGCTGATGCCGAGCTACTAGCACAATCCCGGATTAACACAGATTTACAAGAACAATTGATGCAGGCACGGATGGTGCCTTTCCTTCGGGTAGTACCTAGATTACGCCGCATGGTACGTCAGCTCAGTAATGAACTGGGTAAAAAAGTGGAATTGTACCTGGCTAATGTTGACGGTGAGATGGATCGCTCGGTGATGGAGCAGATGTTGGCTCCCCTTGAGCATATGATCAGAAATTCTATTGACCACGGCATTGAGGCAGAGGAGGAACGACTCAAGCTCGGAAAGCCTGAAGCAGGTGCTATTTCTATTGGTTTGGTTCGTGAGGGTGGGGATATTCTTCTGCAACTGTCAGATGATGGTCGCGGTCTTAATATTGAATCCATCCGGCAACGGGCAATACAGCTTGGCTTAATGGCTGAAACTAGTGATTTGAGTGATCAAGAAGTTATCCAGTTTATTTTCCAGCCAAGCTTTTCCACCACTGAAGAAGTTACTCAGGTATCGGGTCGTGGTGTTGGTATGGACGTGGTTAGCAGTCAAGTGAGAGAGCTTGGTGGTTCTATTCAAACGGTTACTCGTAAGAGTGAAGGTACCCAATTTAGTATTCGTCTGCCATTCACTGTATCTGTCAATCGCGCGCTGATGATTGATATTGGCGAGGACCGTTATGCCTTGCCATTGAATAGTGTGGACGGTGTTGTTCGAGTTAGCTCCATGGAGCTAGAACACTATTATCGCTTTCCTGATGCGAGGCTAGAATATGCAGGTGGTCGCTATGAAGTGAGATACCTAGGCAGCTTGTTAAGTGATGAGTTGACACCGAAGGTCGATATGTCGGTGGAATCTGTGTTCCTGGTGCTGGTTCATTCTGAAACACGGCTGTATGCAGTACAGGTTGACCGTCTTGCGGGTAGTAGTGAAATTGTGGTGAAAAGCCTTGGCCCACAATTTAGCAAAGTGCCTGGATTATCTGGTGCGACATTGTTGGGTGATGGTCGAGTGGTTGTCATTCTTGACCTTTTGGCACTTCTGCGGGCTCAGGTTGCAACAAAAGTGGGCGTGGAAATCCATGATTCACGGGATGAAGCTAACCTCTCCGAGGTTCCAACTGTTATGGTGGTTGATGATTCGGTGACCGTAAGAAAAGTTGCTAGCCGATTCCTGGAGCGTGAAGGTTTCCAGGTTGTCACTGCTCGAGATGGCATAGAGGCAATGAAATTATTACAAGAAAATCAACCAGATATCATGTTGTTGGATATAGAAATGCCGCGGATGGATGGATTTGAAGTGGCACGAAGGGTAAAGGCCAACGAAGAATTGAAACAAATACCGATTATTATGATTACCTCCAGAACGGGAGAAAAACACCGGGAACGTGCACTGGATCTTGGTGTAGAAGGATATTTGGGCAAGCCATACCAGGAAGAAGAATTACTTGAAGCCATGACAACACTCATGGATGCAGAAGCTACACAATGATGTGGTTAATAGATATTAGAAAGCAATATATTATTCTCTTAGTGGGAGCAATATCATGGGTGAGATAGCTCCAACAGGGCGCCAGATAATTGAAGAGGTGGACTGTTTATATGTTCCTCTGCATGAGAGCATATTGCTCGTTCCTATGTCAGCTATTGCTGAGGTGGTTCAAACGGTTGCAGTGACGGAGCAGGAAGATGCTCCGGTATGGTTTGATGGCTGGTTAGAGTGGCGGCAAAAACGTGTTCCTCTCATTTCTTTTGAGGCGCTCGGTGATGAGATAGAAAATGATAAACGCGAAGGTGTTTCTGATAGCTCATCAGCATTGATTATTAATACTTTGAGTCCTGAAAAAGGCCTTAGCTATTATGCTATTCAGGCCCAAGGGTTTTCAAATTTAGTGCGTATTGCTGAAGATGATCCTCTACAACAGGCGCATAACCAAATTAGTGTGCCTCATGTTTTGATGCAGGTTAAGTTAGATGATCAGGTTATGCAGGTTCCCGATTTGGTAAGCCTGGAATCCTATTTAGCCGACAGCATTCAGGCCTTTGTTAAAAAACTTTAAGTCACCCTAAGTTCATTTATTTCTGAAATATCTAGGCTTTTGTACAATTGCTCATTACTAGTTATTAATGGGAAGATAGCTATTGTTTTCCTTGGTTGTCTGTTGAAAAGCTGTCTTTTTAGGAGATCAGGATGTCGAAACAGAGTGAAAAATCTGCTGATCAAGAGCAGGAGGAACTGTTGATCAAGGCCATGGAGGCTACTATTGCGCTGAATCCTTTGGTGGGAGTGAGTACTGATGAGCTAAAAAAAATACTCAAACAGACAGCTAAACAAGCAATTACACAACCCTCCAAATTAGCCAAAAACAGTAAAAAGTTTGCCGGTAAAGTGGTCGATATTCTCAAGGGCACTGAAGGGTTTGAAGAGCTCAAGGGCGATCGCCGTTTTAATGATCCAGCCTGGGAAGAGAGTGCGGTTTATCATCGACTAAAGCAGGCGTACCTGGCCTGGGATGAGTCTTTGGGTGAATTAGTTGATGATCTCAGTCTTGATCCAGCGGATAGACGTCGGGCACAATTTTTTAAAGAAGTGATCACCAGCTCATTGGCCCCTACCAATTTTTTACTGAGTAATCCCAAAGCCATGAAAAAAGTGGTGGAAACACGGGGTTTAAGTTTGCTCAAAGGTCTGCGCAATTACGTCTACGACCTGAAAAATAACAATGCAATGCCGTCTCAAGTGGATAAAACCCAGTTTAAAGTGGGTGAAAACCTGGCCACCTCAGAGGGTGCAGTGGTCTTCCGCAATGAAGTTCTGGAACTAATTCAATACAAACCTCTTACAGCTAAAGTGTATAAGCGCCCACTTCTGGTTATTCCTCCCCAAATTAATAAGTTCTATATCTATGATTTGACGGTTGAAAAAAGCTTTGTTCAATACTGTTTAAGTCAGGGTTTCCAAGTTTTTGCTATCAGTTGGCGCAATCCATCGCCTCAACATCGTGACTGGGGTATAGGCACATATATCGAGTCTGTCATTGAAGTGGTGAATGCTATTTTAGATATCACCCGTAGTGACAGTCTTAATGTTGTGGGTGCCTGTGCCGGGGGAATTACAGCGTCTATATTGTCATCCTACTTAAAGCAGACAGGTTCTGATGCAGTAAACAGTTTGAGTCTTTCGGTGTGTATGCTCAGTATGCGTTCGGAGGATATGGAATTAAATGCGTTTACCTATGCTGGAGCACTACAAACTGCCAGAGCCAACTCACAAGAGAAAGGTATTTTGGAAGGTGCTGAACTGGCAAAAGTATTTAGCTGGATGCGGCCCAATGATTTGGTCTGGAATTACCACGTGAATAACTATTTGCTGGGAGAGGCACCCCCGGCATTTGATCTTCTTTACTGGAATAGTGATTCAACCAACTTGCCTGCCCAGCTACACAGTGACTTTTTAGATTTATACGAAGAAAACTTGTTGTATAAAGGCGAAATGGAAGTGCTGGGCAAAAAGCTGAATCTGGCTGATTTAGATTGCGATAAGTATGTTACAGCAGGGCTTGCGGATCACATTACACCATGGAAAGCCTGCTATAAAACGACACAGTTTGTGGGTGGGGATATCCGATTTGTATTGAGCTCCAGCGGCCATATCCAAAGCCTGGTGAACCCCATTGCTAATGAGAAAGCTCAATATTTTTGTGCCGACAAGCTACCTCCGTTGGCCGAAGATTGGCTGGAAGTTGCGAAACAATATCCCGGCTCTTGGTGGGCCGATTGGTCATGCTGGCTGGCAAAGCGTTCTGGCGCTAAAAAGTCAGCTAGAAAAACGTTAGGAAACCCTCGTTATAAGCCACAAGAAGAAGCACCAGGAACCTATGTTTTTAATAGCTGAGGCATAGAGTCTCCAGTCGTTACTAGTATATAAAAGCCATCCGAGCTGCATTTGCTTATCAATACAATAAAGAAAACCCAAAATGGCCACATGTTAGCGAGCATAAGTTGCTTAAATAATAATTCTAAAAAGGCGTAAGGGTAGTGCGAGGAGTGAGCTACCCAAGGGTCAATCAGACTGGTTTACCATCAGCCTAGGAACAAATTAATCAATTTGCTGATGTCACAATGGATCATCAGTATTTACATGTTGACCCTGAACGGGCAGCTAAAACCCCTTTAGGTGGAATTATTACTCATGGCTTTTTATATCTTTCTTTATTGCCTCATTTAATGTTCGACGAGCTGCTTGGACATATAGGCCAGGTGACAATACTGAATTATGGCGTTAATCGGTTAGGCTTTCTTGCTCCGGTACATGCCGGCATTGATGGCTGAATGGCTGCTGTATCTTATGGAGTGAGATATGTGTAGAAATTAGCTGGAGCAGACAGTTCAGTCAGTACTATTAGTGCGTACTAAATAATTTGGCGCGGACAGTTTCGCGGTATTTTGTTGGTGAGGTATCGAAGTGCTGACTAAAAATTTTGCTGAAAGCCGCGGCATCTTGATAACCACTGTGAGCTGCAACTTCAGAAACAGATAAGTTGGATTTTTGTAAAAGCTCTCGTGCATTGCTCAGGCGTGTTGCTTGGAGATATTGTAATGGTGTTTTCCCTAGGGCATTTTTAAACCGCCGGTTAAATGTTCGCAAGCTGAAATCAAACAGTGCCGCTACCTCCGTAATTTTTACTGGTTTACTAAAATTATCCTCAAACCAGATCTGCGCCTGAACCACTTGTTCATCAGGATGTTGCTGCACATCATCAGAAAAATAACTGGTGGGTTCAAATGAACTGCGGATTTCATGAAAAAAGTTTCGTTCAACTTGGGTGGCCGCTCGGCGCCCATATAATCGTGCGACCAAATGTACCATAAGCTCCGCCATAGCATTCACGCTGGCCGCACAGTAAAGATTTCCCGCCTGTGTAATAAAATATTGTCGTTTTAATTCGACCTCGGGGTAATCCTTTTGGAACCGATCAAAATAGTGCCAATGGGTTGTGGCAGGTTGTTTGTCTAGCAACCCTGCTTCAGCAAGAAAGCAGACCCCAGTGCCTACAGCAATAACCACAGCGCCTTGTCGGGCTTGTTGTTGCAACCATGGGATATAGCGTCGATATTTTTGTAGTGCAGGCCGAGGGTTCCGCCACAGTGCTGGTAAGCTGATGATGTCACACTGATGTACTTCATCAATGGTTTTTGATGGGGTGATATCAAATCCAGAAGGTGAGACTACGGGCTGTTTGTCGATTGACACTGTCATGGCTTCAACTCGCCGAGAGTCCGGGTTGTTGGGGCGTGCGGAAGCTTCTGCTGTGCGAAGCATTTCTACGGGCAATGTGGCACTTGTCCCCAGTAAATTGTCATAGAGCAATGTCGCAACTCTAAGAGGTGGTGATGTTGTAAATACTTGTTTGGCCATAATGACAAAATATATGGCTATAAATGACAAAAATCAATAAATAATGCCTGTTAGACTGATCGGTATACAGTTCGTAAGGGTTCACATCAATGCAAGCATTGCCGGTTATTGTAGGTTTTGGAGGTTACAACGCTGCTGGGCGAAGTTCTTCTCATCAAGCTTTTCGTCGAACTGTGCTGGAAGCGCTCCCCAAAGATGAACAGCAAAAGACTATCGTAGGACTCGCGTGTTTGATGACATTGGTGTCTTGGGATGGAGATTGTTATCGTGATACGGACAGTAATCGTCTTAATGCCGAACAGGTGGTTGCTAAATATGAGGGCAAGGTTCTTGAGGGAACATTGATCCGCCGGTTAGAAAATTCATTATTTGACCCAACACAAATTTATGGCCACAAGCGAGTTCACCTAGAGGCACTAAATGGTGATGGTATTGCTTTCAAGTTGAGTAGGCGTGAACTGCCTGATTCAATTCCAGATCATTGGGATGTAAAGCCATTGGAAAAAAATGGCTTTGAAGTTCATATTCAAGGTGCTGGTGAATTTTTAGTACCCGTTTATTCTGAGCAAGAAGCCAAGGCAGCTGGTCAGTTACCTGCCGGGTTTGATCCGGCAGCACAATATAATTCTCGTTTTCATCCCCGTGGTTTGCAGATGGCATTGTTAGGTGCCAGTGATGCATTACATTCCGTAGGTATCCCCTGGGAGACAATAGCCAACAGTGTTCGTCCAGATGAAATTGGCGTGTACTGCACCAGTATCATGGGGCAGGTAACAAAAGATGGGTTGGGAGGGTTATTGCAGGGCCGCTTGATGGGAGAGCGAACTACCTCAAAGCAATATGCAATGTCTCTTAATACTATGCCAGCAGATTTTGTGAATGCCTATGTCTTGGGTAGTGTTGGTCACACGGCTGCCATTACTGGTGCCTGCGCTTCTTTTTTATATGTTTTGCAAGCGGCCATACAGGATATTCGCAGTGGCCGTTGCAGAGTGGCTATTGTTGGCAGTGCGGAAGCTGGCCTGACACCAGAAATTATGGCCGGATTTACCAATATGGGGGCACTTGGAACGGATGAAGGGTTATGCAAGCTGGATGGCACCGAAATACCAGATTGGCGTCGAGCCAGTCGGCCATTTGGTGAAAATTGTGGTTTCAGTATTGGTGAGGGTGCTCAATATACGATGCTGATGGATGATGCCCTAGCAATGGAGTTAGGTGCAGATATTCACGGTGCTGTGCCTGAGGTGTTTATCAATGCGGATGGTGTGAAAAAATCCATATCTGCTCCAGGTGCTGGAAACTATGTCTCATTTGCCAAAGCGGTAGCATCGGCAATGACTATTGTGGGTGAGGAGGCTGTTAAAAAGCACAGTTTTATCCATGCTCATGGCTCGAGTACACCGGCAAACCGAATTACAGAATCTGAGATTTTTGATCGTGTGGCTAAGGCCTTTGATATCCAGGATTGGCCGGTTACCGCTGCAAAAGCTTATGTGGGGCATTCATTAGCAGGTGCCAGTGGAGATCAATTGGTTTTCGCGTTGGGTACGTTTAAATACGATATTGTACCGGGCATTAAAACGATTGATAAAATTGCTGATGATGTGTGTCAGAAAAACATGTTATTTCCTCTGCAAGATCTAAATGTCAGCGAGCAAAAAATGGATGTAGCATTTATTAACTCCAAAGGTTTCGGTGGCAACAATGCTACGGCAATAGTGCTATCACCCAATAAGGTAGAGCAAATGTTGTCGAGTCGATATGGTGATGCCATGTCAGATTACCAACAGCGTCGGGAGCAAACTCGCAGGGCGGCAGAAGATTATGCGCAACGTGCTGATAATGGCGAGGTTAATGTGATCTACCGCTTTGGCGATCCGTTAATTGATGAGACAGATATCAACATTAACCGTGATGGAATAGATATGCCGGGTTATGAGCACAAGGTAGTTTTTGATAAGACAAACCCTTGGGGTGATATGGGTTAAAGATCCACCATGGGTTAAAGGGCAAGCTGGTCTGGATAAGTGTGGGTTAAATCAGTTCGTCTGCGAGGCTAAGGCCCTTGGTAAATAGTTGTACAGGATGGCCTGTATAAAAGCCTTGTATCCAATCGCAATCAAGTGATTTGCAGTGTTCAAGTTCCTGCTCTGTTTCAATCCCTTCACCAATAATGATTCGACCCTGAATGTTTGCGATTCTTACATCCCTTTCTAGTGCTGTGCGCGCATTTTCTGACTCCATGGATTTGTGTAGCAAGGGGCGAGCAATCTTTAAAAAAGGCGTGTGTTGTTTTTCCAGGTGGATTGAAACATCTGCTGCACGGTAATAGGGATTAGTGGCAAACTTCACGCCATTTCGAACCAGCTTCATGCAATTAGAATACATTTGTATGTATTCCTGACTATTTAATTCACGGGGTGGGTTATTAATTTCGATGGCAATTTGTTTGCCTGTTTGTACTAGCATTTCCAGCTTTTCTTGAAGCTCTTCAAGGTTTTCTTTTGCACACAAAGTGTAGGGTGATAAATTAACGAAAAGCTGTTCAGTTTCTAGCTTGTCACAGACGCTACCTAAACAATTGAGCGCAAAAAAATCAATGGCCGCTGTTTCTTTGGATTCATTGGCTTGATCAATAATACCTTTGGCGCTCTCAGGAGTTTTACCTGCAGGTTTTTTTAATTGGGTATAAATTTCAGTAGCGCACAGTTTTAATGAATTAATATCAACGATTTTCTGACCAGAAAGAACAAATCTAGCATCGTGAATATCAGAATCAGCTTGGTCCGTCATAAATTGTTCCTGTAAAGCCTATGCGTAGCAGGTAAAAAGTCTTCTCAAATTACTTTAGCTGGTAGGTAAATTCAACATTTAGTTAAATAGTTTAAAGAAACACAAAACTAAAGACTCTAATTTATTCCAAGCGAATCCCAAAGCCCATCAATTTTCTCTTTTACCGCAGCATCCATCTCAATCGATTCGCACCATTCACGATTAGTTTCTCCAGGCAATTTATTGGTGGCATCAAAACCAATTTTTGAACCCAAGCCGGAAACAGGTGAAGCAAAATCAAGATAGTCGATAGGTGTGTTCTCAATTATCACCGTATCCCTTTTGGGGTCCATACGGGTGGTGATGGCCCAGATGACATCATTCCAGTCTCGGGCGTTCACATCATCGTCGGTAACAATAACAAATTTGGTGTACATAAATTGTCGGAGGAAGGACCAGACGCCCATCATTACCCGTTTGGCGTGGCCAGGGTACTGCTTCTTCATGGTCACCACGGCCATACGATAGGAACAACCTTCCGGGGGCAGATAAAAGTCGGTGATTTCCGGAAACTGTTTTCGTAAAATGGGCACAAACACTTCGTTTAGAGCGACACCTAAAATAGCCGGTTCATCTGGTGGTCTACCGGTATAAGTGCTGTGATATATGGGGTCTTTGCGGTGGGTTATGCGTTCCACTGTAAATACTGGGAATTGATCTACTTCATTGTAGTAACCGGTATGGTCCCCAAACGGGCCTTCGTCGGCCATTTCATCCGGGTAAATAAAGCCTTCTAGAATAAATTCGGCACTGGCAGGTACTTGTAAATCACTGCCAAAACATTTCACAACTTCGGTTTTCTCGCCGCGCAATAATCCGGCAAAAGCATACTCGGACAAGCTGTCGGGTACCGGGGTTACAGCTCCCAAAATAGTCGCAGGGTCTGCACCTAATGCTACGGCAATGGGAAACGGCTCACCGGGGTGGGTTAACTGCCAATCACGAAAGTCCAACGCACCACCGCGGTGGGACAGCCAGCGCATAATCAGTTTATTTTTGCCGATGACCTGTTGGCGATAAATACCCAGATTTTGGCGCTCTTTTTCTGGACCACGAGTAATGACTAGAGGCCAGGTAATCAGTGGTCCGACATCACCGGGCCAGCAGGTTTGAATGGGTAATTTGCCGAGATCAACGTCATCACCTTCAATCACAATGGCCTGACAGGGTGCCTTTTTTACCATTTTGGCGGGCATATTGAGAATGGGTTTGAACTGGTGGCGTTTATCCCACAGGTCTTTCATGCCTTTGGGTGGTTCGGGTTCCTTCAAAAATGCCAGCAACTCGCCCACTTCGCGCATGGCCGATAGGCTTTCCTTCCCCATACCCATAGCTACCCGTTCAGGAGTGCCAAATAGATTGCCTAATACTGGAATATCAAATCCCTTGGGATTTTCAAACAGCAGTGCCGGCCCGCCGGCCCGAAGAGTACGATCACAGATTTCCGTCATTTCCAGATTAGGATCAACTTCGGCAGTGATACGCTTTAATTCGCCGCGCTTTTCAAGGAAATCGATAAATTCCCGTAAGTCAGAATGCTTTATTGTCATAACGTATAAAGGCCAAAAATGCAGGTGTGCCAAGTGTTACGACAATGGGGGGGGATTGCAACTGTCTCTCGTTATTCCTATACATTAGTTTGTTGATTTAGAAAGGGATGGAGTTATGATCAAGGTAAGAAGTAGGTTGGTGACAGCTGATACTTAATCTTATACCACTTTTTTCTAGCAATTTATGAAATGGAGTTAGTTTTTGAATAGTTTAGCTACCACATTTATTTTTAACGGTGTTGTTGTCGGCATTGCTGTGTTGGTGCACTACGAAGCACTCTATCGTCTTGCGTTGCTTTTGCCGTCGTTAAAAATACCGTCCCGCTTTCGAGTATTGGTGGGGGTAACGGGTGCATTTTTTGCTCATGTGGTTGAAGTTTGGATTTTTGCGGTGGGCTACTACCTGATGTTGAAGTGGGATAAAGGCAGCGAGTTGGGCGGTAACTTTGATGGCTCACTATTAGATTGCAGTTATTTTTCGTTTACGAACTACACGTCTCTTGGCTTTGGTGATATTGAGCCTTTTGGTTACGTGCGTTTCCTCTCTGGGTTAGAGGGTCTTACTGGATTGATTTTGATTGCCTGGACAGCATCGTTTATGTACATCGAGATGCAGAAGTTCTGGGAGTCTGAACGTAATGGCAATGATTGAGCAGTAGCTGTTCTTGTGTTACTCAAAGACGATAGTTTTATTTCCATGCAGCAATACACGATCTTCTAGGTGGTAACGTAGCCCTCTAGCTAAGACATTTTTTTCAACATCTTTACCCTTTCGTACCAAGTCGGGAATGGTGTCATGGTGACTGATGCGCACCACATCCTGCTCAATTATTGGGCCTGCATCTAGTTCATTGGTGACATAGTGACAGGTAGCGCCTATTAGTTTTACACCACGCTCTGCCGCCTGATGGTAGGGTTTTGCACCAACGAATGCTGGTAAAAAGCTGTGATGGATGTTGATAATTTTTCCTGGATATTTGGCGCACAAATCTGGCGGCAATATTTGCATATAGCGCGCTAATACAATGACGTCGGCATTGCTCTCATCAATCAGTTTTTCAACTTTGGCAAAGTGTTCAGTTTTATCTGCTGGGTCAACCGGTGTGTGGTGGTAGCTAATGTTGTGCCAGGAGACATAGCTCTGTAAGTCATTGTGATTAGAAATCACACAGGGAATATCAAATGCCATTTCATCGCTACGCCAGCGATAGAGTAGGTCAGATAAACAGTGGGACTGTTTGCTGGCCATCAGTACTACCCGCTTGGGGACACTGGTGTCCGTCAGCTGCCACTGCATATCAAACTTATCAGCCAGTGGTTGGAAGCGAGTTTTGAGCTCATCGGGGCCATAGGGCAATGAATCAGCGGCCATCACCTGGCGCATAAAAAACCAGTTAGTTTCAGGATCGCGATAGTAGTTGGCCTCGGTAAGCAGGCCTCCTTCTGATGCGAGGAATGAGCTCACAGCAGCAACAAGACCAACTCTGTCTGGGCAGGAAATCATTAAGCGATAGCTATGGGAGCTCATGGGTGAAGGCACCTTTCCTTTGGGATACAGACTGTCGCATATTTGGTAATGGATTTCATCTATAGCTGTGAGAACAGGTGAATCTTTTGGCAGCATGAAAGGTGAGTTAGAAGTGTGGTTATTTCGGGGGCAGGGCTGATGTGCATCAATCATTAAAGACATAGGTGGGAGCAGAATATAACTGGTAAAGACAACTTTTAAATACAAGGAAATATATATGATAAAAGAAGTATCTGGAGATATATTGCTCTCAAAAGCTGCTGTTGTTGCACACGGAATTGCCCCCAGTGATAATTTTAATCAGGGCTTGGCGCTTTCCCTTCGAGAGCAGTGGCCAGCCATGTATAAGGACTTCAGACATTATTGTCAGACGCAGCACCCCAAGGAAGGATCTCTATGGGTGTGGGGTGGAGTAAATGGTGTTCGAATTGCCAATTTGTTTACCCAGGAGGGCGCTTATAAGCATGGAGAAAAACCCGGGAAGGCTAGTATTAAGCACGTCAATCACGCATTACGCGAATTGCATAAACTGATCGAAAGTGAAAAATTAGAGAGTGTTGCTTTGCCTAAGTTAGCTACTGGCGTAGGGGGCTTGTTCTGGGATGATGTTAAGCCTCTGGTCGAATCGAAACTGGGCGATTTGCCAATACCCATTTATGTATACACTACCTATGTAAAAGGTCAGCAGGCTAAAGAGAACTGAGTTAAATAGGGATGAGTTCTGGGTATAACTGTTAGTGCATGACGGTCGAAAGTGATGATTAAAGCCCACTCCTGTTTTATTTAGGTTCTGTATACTTCGGTCATATAGTTCTAGATTTAACAGGGATGCGTAGGTATGAGCTTATATAGGTTATGGGCTGTGATGGTTGTTGTTATTTGCCTATTAGCATCGCCAGTATATGGCGAAATATACAAGTGGGTTGATGAAAATGGGAAGGTACACTTTGGTGATGAAAAGCCTGAAAAAGTTCTGACTGAGAAAGTGGACGTTCAGGTCAATAGCTTTGACGGCATGACTATTTCGAACAGTGATTTTTTAAAAGCACGTGAGAGTATGTCTGATGCGCAAGGGAATTTGCGTGTGGTGATGTACAGTGCAACTTGGTGCGGATATTGTAGAAAAGCCCGTAACTATTTTAGGCAAACAGGCATACCCTTCAAAGAATATGATATTGAAAACTCCCGTAAAGGGCGGCGTGATTATGCCAAACTCAATGGCACGGGGGTTCCGATTATTTTTGTGGGGAAAAAGCGTATGCAGGGTTTTAGGGCGGCGCGTTTTCAGGCTATTTATGATCAGGCTAATCGCATTGATGGCAATAAATAAAGCCGTATTGCAGCTGGCCTTATTCTGCGTCATAGTACGTCGAAATTGATTTTTAACAGTTAGCTGATTTTATAAAGTGAATATCCATGACTGATTATCTGATAGCACCATCAATTCTCTCTGCAGATTTTGCCCGTTTGGGCGAAGAGGTGGATGCGGTTCTCAATGCCGGTGCTGATGTAGTGCATTTTGATGTGATGGATAATCACTATGTGCCTAACCTGACCATTGGGCCAATGGTCTGTAAGGCGCTTCGCAGCTACGGTGTTACTGCACCTATTGATGTGCACTTGATGGTGGATCCTGTGGATCAGTTAATCGGTGATTTTGCCGATGCCGGTGCTAACTGGATAACTTTTCACCCAGAGGCCTCCCGTCATGTGGATCGTTCATTACAGTTGATTCGTGATGCGGGCTGTAAAAGTGGTTTGGTGTTGAACCCTGCGGTGGGTTTGGAGCAGCTCAAACATGTGCTCGATAAGATAGATGTTATTTTGCTGATGTCAGTTAATCCTGGCTTCGGTGGACAGAAATTTATCCCCGCTACCCTGGATAAACTACGTGAAGCTCGGACCCTTATTAATGAGAGCGGCCTGGATATTCGCCTGGAAATTGATGGCGGCGTCACTGTTAACAATATTCGGAAAATTGCTGAAGCGGGAGCAGATACCTTTGTGGCCGGCTCGGCTATTTATGGTGCAGGAGACAGTGCAGCAGACTACGCTCAAGCAATTTCTTCTATGCGTTCTGAGCTAAGCTAGTCCAACTGACTTTCCTGTTTTGAATGAATGAATTAGAATGCCTCCTCAAGTTCTGGAGACACCCGTGATTTTCACTCAGTGCCAACATCTTTATTCTGCTCAACAGTATTCCTGCCAACCGGGCTGGCGATGGCGTAGCCAGTGACCCTGGTGTGCGTGTGCCCTAATTTGGCAGTTCGCAAGTTGCACCTCCCCTTTCTACTTATTATCTGAAAATTCTGCGCTGGTATGCGCAAGGGAAGAACCATGACCCCGGAACAATTTGCCGAGTTGGCTGAGCAAAACTACAACCGAATTCCGGTTGTACGTGAGGTGTTGGCAGACCTCGAAACGCCTCTGTCCTGTTATTTAAAGTTGGCCCGTGGGGCCTACTCCTATTTGTTTGAGTCGGTACAAGGCGGTGAAAAGTGGGGGCGTTATTCCCTGATCGGCTTGCCTTCAAGCACCGTTCTCAAAGTGTTTGGTGACCAGCTTCTTATCGAGCGAAATGGCGAGACGGTAGTGTCTCGCACTACCGACGATCCCTTAAAAGATGTCGAGGACTTTCATGCCGAATACAAAATGCCGGAGCTACCACAGTTGCCCCGTTTTACCGGTGGCTTGGTAGGTTATTTTGGTTACGACACCGTGCGTTATGTGGAGCCAAGATTAAAAGCTTCTGTCCCAGAAGATGATTTAGGCAATCCCGATATTTTATTGATGGCTTCTGATGAAGTCGTCATCTTTGATAATTTGTTGGGCAAGCTGATTTTTGTCGTTCATGAAGATGCAGCCGAACCCAATGCCTGGGCTAAGGCACAAGCTCGGCTGGATGACCTTGAGGCCAAATTAAAGAACACATTACCTGACCTTCCACCGGTAAACCTTAATGGTGGTGGATTAAATGAATCGGCTTTTGTGTCGAGTTTTGGCGAAGAGAACTTTAAAGCCGCAGTAAACAAGGTAAAAGATTACGTTTTGGCTGGTGATGCCATGCAGGTAGTGCCATCCCAGCGGTTGTCTATGGATTTTGATATAGAACCTCTGAACCTGTATCGGGCGCTTCGTTGCCTCAATCCATCGCCTTATATGTATTTCCTGGATTTGGATGATTTTCATATCGCGGGTTCTTCTCCGGAAATTCTGGCGCGCTTGGAAGATGGAGAAGTGACGGTAAGACCCATCGCGGGAACTCGCCGCCGTGGCCATACCCCAGAGGAAGATAAAGCCCTAGAAGAAGACATGATGAACGACCCCAAGGAAATCGCTGAGCATTTGATGCTGATTGATTTGGGTCGTAATGATGCGGGCCGAGTGTCGCAAATTGGTACGATAGAAGTTACTGAGCAAATGGTAGTAGAGCGCTACTCTCATGTGATGCACATTACCTCTAATGTGACGGGGCAGGTGAATCCAGGTACCAGCGCTATTGATGTATTACGGGCGACATTGCCAGCGGGTACCTTAAGCGGGGCACCAAAAATCCGAGCCATGGAAATAATCGATGAGCTGGAGCCGGTCAAACGGGGTGTTTATGGTGGTGCGGTGGGTTATATCGCTTGGAATGGCAATATGGATACCGCTATTGCCATTCGTACTGCAGTGATTAAGAACGGCAAACTTTATGTTCAGGCAGGCGCTGGTGTAGTGGCGGATTCTGTGCCAGAGCTGGAATGGAAAGAAACCATGAATAAAGCACGTGCGATTTTCCGTGCAGCTGATTTAGTGGTCTGAGGAGTCACAACAATGATACTGATGATTGATAATTATGACTCCTTTACCTACAACGTGGTGCAATACCTCGGTGAACTCAAGGCGGATGTGAAAGTTGTTCGGAATGATGAAATCACGTTAGATGAGGTAGAAGCGCTGGCACCAGAAAAAATTGTCATTTCACCTGGTCCCTGTACCCCTAATGAAGCCGGTATTTCTGTGGCAACTATTGAGCGTTTCGCCGGGAAGATTCCTATTTTAGGTATTTGTTTGGGGCACCAGAGTATCGGGCAGGCCTTTGGTGGCAAAGTGGTTCGAGCCAGAAAAGTAATGCACGGTAAAACATCACCGATATACCACAACAATGTTGGTGTGTTTCAGGGTTTGCCCAATCCATTTGAAGCTACTCGTTATCATTCATTAGTTGTTGAGCGTGAGAGCTTGCCCGATTGTTTGGAAATCACCGCCTGGACACAAACTGAAACAGGTGAGGTGGATGAAATCATGGGCTTTCGCCACAGTGAGTTAGCCGTGGAAGGTGTTCAATTTCACCCGGAGTCGATCCTCACTGAGAGCGGGCACGACATGCTAGAAAATTTTTTACAAAACGAAAGTTAAAAGATTAAGATTAAAGAGCTAAAGGCTGACAATGGATATTCAACAGGCAATAGCAAAGCTCCTAGAAAATAAGGATCTTGAGACCAACGAGATGCGTGAGGTCATGATGCAAATCATGACGGGTAATACCACCGATGCCCAAATTGGTGCCTTTTTGGTGGGTTTACGCATAAAAGGTGAAACCGTGGCAGAAATCACTGGAGCCGCTCAGGTAATGCGTGAGCTGGCTGATCCGGTTGCTGTCACAGGAGACCACCTTGTGGATATCGTTGGAACCGGCGGTGATAGCGCAGGTATCTTTAATGTTTCCACGGCGAGTACTTTTGTGGCCGCTGCTGCGGGTGCTAATGTCGCCAAGCATGGTAACCGTTCGGTCAGTAGTAAAAGTGGCAGCGCTGATTTGCTGGAAACTGCTGGCGTCAGGCTAGATCTGACATCCGAGCAGGTGGCTCTCTGCGTGGAAGAGGTGGGCGTTGGTTTTATGTTTGCCGTAAACCATCACAGTGCCATGAAATACGCCATCGGCCCTCGCAAAGAATTGGGTGTGCGTACAGTTTTTAACCTACTTGGACCACTCACTAATCCGGCTAAAGTACCCAACATGTTACTTGGTGTATTTGATCGCCAGTGGCTTCGTCCTGTGGCAGAAGTGATGAAAGAGTTGGGCGGCGAGCATGTGTTAGTTGTTCACTCTGCTGATGGATTGGACGAAATTAGTGTTGCCGCTGAAACCTGGGTGGCAGAGCTAAAAGATGGCAATATCTCCGAATATTCTGTGACACCGGAAGATTTTGGTATCACTCGAGGTGACCTCAAAGATTTAAAGGTTGCCGATGCAAAAGAAAGTCTGGATATGATTAAGCAGGCCCTATCTAAAGAGGGTAAGCCTAAAAATAATGATTCTCCGGCCATTCGTTCTGCTTCTGATATGGTGGCACTTAATGCCGGGGCAGCTCTTTATGCCGCGGGCATTGCAGATGATTTATCTGAAGGTGTTATTTTGGCCCAGGATGCTATTGGTAGTGGTTTGGCA